>Ga0194127_10002794_pt1 | contig 23154 bp, 20 predicted proteins | sample TA2KigC100mmetaG_FD_148624 | JGI IMG/M metagenome (GOLD analysis project Ga0194127, IMG submission 148624) | Freshwater microbial communities from Lake Tanganyika, Tanzania - TA2015036 Kigoma Deep Cast 100m | ecosystem: Environmental > Aquatic > Freshwater > Lake | place: Tanzania: Lake...
TCCTCCCCTTTGTGTCCGTTGTTTGCGTTGTGTTCCATGTAATTGAATTGATTAATAATATGTGATTCTTGCGGATTAAAATGCAGCCGCAAAGGTAATAAAACAATTTACACCTCTAAAATTCAATCAATCAATTAATTACAGAGAAGTATACTGAAAATCAATCCACATGGATCGTTGCCTCAGTGTGTTCCACTGCTGCTGTTTTCTTATGCGGAGCATGGGGATGCCATCCAACTATTCCAAGCATGATGAAAAACCCGACGATATAAGCCACGGTCACATGCCAGCCGTGTTTTACATATGAAAACACAGATCTTGTCTCTGGGAACTTATTCGAGAGGGCAACTCCAGCAGAAGATCCAAACCAGATCATCGAACCGCCAAATCCCACTGTATAGGCCAACACGCCCCAATCATACCCTCCCTGTTCAAGGCAAAGCTTGGTCAATGGAATGTTGTCGAAGACAGCCGAAACAAAGCCTAATGCAAAGGCAGATTGCCAGGAGGCAGCAGGCAGCTCTTCTACCGGCATAAGCGAAGCACAGGTCACCAGAGATAACAGGAAGATGGTTCCCATCCAGGCATTTTTGAGTTCTTCCCAGGGCGCAGGTCTCAACATAGCCCCTATCAGAATGCCAATCCAGACCCCCAGCGCCGGAAAATCAAGGAAATAGTTCGTCAAAATAGCACCGATCAGGATCAGCGCAACGATCATGATCCTGACGCCATCAATCTTAATGCCTGTTGGTGCATCCTTAATAATAGGTTGATATTTATGTTGCTGGATCGATCCAAAAAAACCAAAGATCACAAAAGATGCGATTGATGCGACAAATGCATGCGTGACATCAAGTGGACTGACACCGTCAATCCACATCAGTGTGGTCGTAGTATCACCTACCACAGAACCCGCTCCGCCTGCGTTGCTCGCCGCAACAATAGCTGCCAGATAGCCAATATGCACCTTCCCTTTGAACACAACCAGCGCAATCGTCCCACCGATCATTGCAGCTGCAATATTGTCGAGAAACGATGACAAGACCATGATTGCAAACAGCAGCACCAGTCCTCCCTTCCAGTCATTCGGAAGGATGTCCGGCAATTTCTCTGGCACTTTTGATTCTTCGAAATATTTGGCCAGGATAGCAAACCCGAAGAGCAAGCCCAACAGGTTCAGCAGGGTTCTCCATTCTCCTTCATGATGTGTGTCGCCAATGAAATGAACATAGAAACTAAAGTCGGCAGTGTAGATCAGCTTCATCATGAGGATAGAGGCCAGTCCGGTGAGAGCAACAAACATCGTCTCTTTGTGGAACAGGGCAACACCAATTAAGGTAAGACCAAAAAGAATAAATTCGAGCCTGATAGGCCCGATCATTGGAACCTGATCGGTTCCGAATGGGATGAGCAGCAAAGGAAGTGCAAAGATCAAACCCAGGTATGGTAAGAACCGGAGGTTTCGCTTCGCATGTCCTTCATTTTTTTGATTGTTTTGCATAGTTGTGAAAAGTTTAAAGAGATAAGTTTTCGTGCTATTCGATATTGATCTTCATGAGGGTACCGGTTGATGGGCTCAACTGGATATTCGATCTGTTGACTGGCAGGCAGGAAACAATGCCCAGTTGCGGAACCAGCATCCTTTCGCGGATGGTAAAATCAGTTCCGGCGGAGACGGTAACATCAGCATACTCCGGGATGCGGTAATAAAAACCACAGGCATCCGGGCTTCTTCTCAGGTTTAGTTCAAATTTGGCTACTTCATTGGTGTTGCCATGTTTGGAGACAAAAACACTCACCAGGGTTCCCTGTGTGCTCTCTTTATCCAATATTCCTTTTGTTTTTGAGATCCGGAACAGCGGAATGGCCATATCGGTTTCACTGGTTGCCGGCAGATAATAATAGGTATGGTTTTCTGTTTTCGTAATGCTGATACCGGTGAATAATTTCAGGTATTCATTTTCCAGTTCCCGGGCTTTTCCTTCCATGAACTCCAGGGTTCCCTTGTCATAATTAACTTCCTGATAACCGCTGATCAGGTTGAACCGGTTCTCTTTGATCTTGGAAATAAAGTCGGCAGCCTCCTTGGCTTTTTGCTCAGGCGTTTTATCCACCATCGTCCGTTTCACAAACTGTCTTTCCACCGTCACGGTATCGAAGTTGAGCTTCCGGATGATCGTATCGATCTTTTCAAAGACACTGACATCGGCGTAATACCTGAAGATCTCAGGGAACATCTCTTCCTGGCCTTGGGATTGTTCTTTGTCTTCCACAACAGATGTCACCGCTGGTGACAATCCGGCAGGAGGGTTGTCGTCCGACCACAGGATCAAGCCACAATCGCTCAGGCGGAGAAGGTTCTCCTTTGCTTTCTCAGATTTTTTAGCCGGCAGGATCACCTGGTAATATTGATCAGGGTCAGGCTCGGTGACCAGGCTCATCTCGACATTTCTGATCTTGTATTCCACAGCATTGGATGGGACAACATTTTTTAGTCCCAGGTACCGGGATGCGAACTCCGAATAAGGCCCACGGTAGTTCTCAACTTTATTGACTGTAACATCAACCTTGATGTAAGATCTGGGCAAGGCATAATAGAATCCGTTGTGATCGGTTGTTCCTTCGCCGGCTGACAGGCGTCTGACCTGAACCTGTGCAGGGGTTGCACCAAAAAGCAACAGGCAGGTAACAAGGATGAGGAGGTGTTTATATGAAATCATGATTTTATGTATTGATCCATTCCAGGGGTTCCCGTGGTCATTCACAGGATGTGTGGGTTCATTTTACAAAGAGTAATTCACGGTATTTCGGCAATGGCCATAGTTCATCATCCACCAACATCTCCAACCGGTCAACATGATATCGAATCTTTTCGAAGAATGGTTTAACCTGTTCCAGGTAGGTATAGGCCTTTTCTCTGGTCTCCGGGATGGCATTGGCGACTTTCCTTGCTTCCGTCATCTCCGCCACGAAATGGTTGATGTTGGATACGTGTTCAGATATCTCCGTAATGATATTCAACTGGTTATAGGATAGTTTCCCAAAAGTTTTGACATCGAGAACTTCTTTCAGACCTTTTACATTCTCAACCAGCATATTCTGGTACTTGATAGCGATCGGGATGATGTGGTTGGAGGCGAGGTCTCCGATGACCCGTGATTCGATCTGGATTTTTTTTATGTAGTTTTCCATTTCGATCTCATAGCGGGCATGGATCTCTTTCTCATTCAACACCCTGTTACGGTTGAAAAGAGAAATTGCCGGTTCGGAAAGCAGGAATTCGAGTGCTTCGGGAGTGGAATTAAAGTTATTCAGTCCTCTCTGTAAGGCTTCCTTAATCCATTCATCTCCATAGTTGTTCCCTTCAAACCGGATGCGTGTAGATTCCTGAATGTATTTATGAAGAACGCGAATGATGGCGTCTTCCTTCTTCATCTTCTTTTCAAGCAGCGCATCAACATCCTTTTTGAACTGTATCAATTGATCTGCCACGATCAGGTTGAGGGCGATCATGGCCTTTGCACAATTCTGGGAGGAGCCGACAGCCCTGAACTCGAATTTATTTCCGGTAAAAGCGAAAGGAGATGTCCGGTTCCTGTCGGTATTATCCTGTAGTATTTCAGGGATTTTTGGAATGTCATGCCGCATTTCTGAGGTATTTGCCGGCATCCTTTTCATGTTGGGATTCTTTTCCAGCGCTTCGAGGGTTTTAGAGAGCTGGGCGCCGATAAAGACGGATATGATGCCGGGTGGAGCCTCATTGGCGCCCAGGCGGTGATCATTGCCCGCCGAGGCGATATAAGCACGTAATAGATCCGGGTAGTTATTCACCGCTTTGATCACGTTGACGAGAAAGGCCAGGAATCGCAGATTGTTCCGGTAGGTTTTCCCCGGGGAAAGGAGGTTTTCGCCGGTGTTGGTCATCATCGACCAGTTATTGTGCTTGCCCGAGCCATTAACACCTTGATAAGGTTTTTCATGGAGCAGCAAGGTAAAATGGTGACGTTTGGCTACCCGGTCCAAGAGGTGCATCAGCAGTTGATTGTGGTCGACAGCCAGGTTCGCTTCTTCAAATACCGGAGCACATTCAAACTGGTTTGGGGCGACTTCATTGTGTCGGGTTCTCACCGGGATGCCCAAAATATGCGCTTCAATCTCGAAATCCTGCATGAAGGCCATCACCCGTTCCGGGATCACACCAAAGTAGTGGTCTTCGAGTTGCTGGTCGCGGGCGGAAGAGTGCCCAAACAGGGTTCGTCCAGTAAGCGCCAAATCCGGTCTGGCCATGAAGAGGGCTGTATCGACCAGAAAATATTCCTGTTCCCAACCCAGGGTTGCATTGACTTTATTGACATCCCGTCCAAAGTAACGGCAAACACTTACGGCAGCCTTGTCCAGCGCATTCAAGGCTTTCAACAGCGGGGTCTTAAAATCCAGCGCTTCACCGGTGTATGAAACGAAGATCGTCGGGATACATAACGTACGGTCCATGATGAAGGCCGGAGAGGTTGGATCCCAGGCTGTATATCCACGGGCCTCGAAAGTATTCCGAATGCCGCCGCTTGGAAAACTGGAAGCATCGGGTTCTTGCTGCACAAGTTCACTCCCCTGGAAGTTTTCGATGGCTTTCCCTGCATCTGTCGGGATTACAAAAGCATCATGCTTTTCAGCGGTCGATCCGGTGAGGGGCAGGAACCAATGGGTGTAATGTGTGGCTCCCTTGCTCACGGCCCATGCTTTCATGGATGCGGCGATCTGATCGGCAATGCGGCGATCGATGCGAGCGCCTGTGTGAACAGCAGCCATGACAGTCTGAAAGGCTTCTTCAGAAAGAAAGCTGCGCATGGCAGCCTTGCTGAAAGTCTGGGAACCAAAATATTCCGAAGGCATACCATCAGGGAAGTCCACCTTACCGGCTTCCCTTGACATGGTTACTGCCAGTGCTTTAAAACGCATATTGTCCATGGCAGGAAGGATTTATAAATTATTCTTTCTCCTTAGTAAAAAAAGACCTGCAAAAGTAATAATTCCATTAAGAATCAATAACTCAAATCCAAACTTGTATCCGTTGAACAGTACTTCTGAATAGAGACTCAGAAAATAGCACAATACCGGAGACAAGATGCATATCCACGGAACCCATGGATCGCGAACAGGATATTTGGTAAACAACCCGAATGCGTATAGTCCAAGTAATGGTCCATAGGTGTACGCTGCAATGGTAAACAGCTTGTCGATGACCGCCCGGTCGTTGATGGCTCGGAAGAGAATAATGACCAGCAAAAGAATGACCGCAAATGAAGCATGCACGGCGTACCGGATGTGTTTTCTTTGATCTTCTGTCAGGTGTTCTTTCTTTTGAATGTCAAGAAAATCAATGCTGAAGGAGGTCGTAAGGGAAGTCAGCGCCCCATCAGCGCTTGGATAGGCAGCTGAAATCAAACCAATCACAAAGATCAAACCAGCCAGGGGGTTAAGGTATTGGATGGCGATCATCGGGAACAGGTCATCCGAACGGCCAGGCAGCGGGATGGACTGCTCCGAAGCATAGATATAAAGGAATGCACCCAGGATGAGAAACAACAGGTTCACAAAGACCAGCACAAAGCTGAAGGAGAACATATTTTTTTGGGCATCCCGCAACGACCGGCAACTCAGGTTCTTCTGCATCATCTCCTGGTCAAGGCCGGTCATCACAATGGCAATGAATGCACCGCTCAAAAATTGTTTGAGGAAGTATCGCCGGTCATTCCAGTCGGTGAAAATAACCTTCGCATACCCACTCTCCAACATCCGTTCAAACATCTCCCATAACCCGACACCCAATTCATTCATGATCAACACCATGCTGAATATCAGCGCCAGCAACATAAAGGTGGTTTGTACCGTGTCGGTCCAGATGATTGTTTTTATCCCTCCCTTAAAGGTATACAGCAGGATTAGGATAACAAAGATCAGCACGCTAACCCAGAAAGGAATGTTCCAGGCCTCGAAGACAAACACATGAAGCACATTGACCACCAGGAACATCCGGAAGGAAGCGCCAATCACCCTTGAAAGAATAAAGTAGAAAGCGCCGGTTTTATAAGACCAGAAGCCAAACCGTTGTTCCAGATAGGTATAGATAGAGGTGAGGTTCAGCCGGTAATAGAGCGGCAGCAACACCAGGGCAATGGCTGCATACCCCAGCAGATAGCCTAAAACCACCATGAAGTAAGAAAACTGCGACGTCCCCACCCATCCCGGAACCGACATAAAGGTAACCCCCGAAAGGGAAGCGCCGATCATGCCATAGGCCACAACCAACCAGGGAGAAGACTTGTTTCCAATGAAAAACGCCCGGTTTGTGGCTCTCCGCGCCGTCAGCCACGTCACGAAGAAAAGTAAGATGGTGTAAGCCAGGAAGCAGATGAGAATGAGTTGGGGGGTCATGAGGAGGTGTTCGTTGGTTGTTGGTTGTTGTTTGGATTATTCAGAATCATTTTCAGCGCGATTATTGCTGTTGTTCATTCAGTCTGTTTTTGTTCAGTTTCTCCGGGTTATTTGCAATGTATTTTCGAATAGCATTCAATGATTCTTCATCTCTTATAATATGCTCATAATAATCTCTCTGCCAAACTTTTCCAGATGAATTCAATACCGAATTGATCCGTTTTGCAGTGACCATTTTAAATCTTCCGATTAATTTCGACAGAAGCATTTTTCGACGCTTGTTTCTATATACAGTTGCTGAAATGTTCTGTTGTTGTTGTTGTTGGGGCGATTCATGAATCGCCCCGACTGAATCTGATTTCGTGACAGTTTCATTATCATCAAATTCTTTTCTCTTGATTCTAATGATCGCATGAAAATGATCCGGCATAATGATCCATTCATCTAATTCAACGCCATCATAATGTTTTGGAATGTCCAGCCATACATCGGAGAGAATTTGTCCGAATTTTGTTAACACCATTCGGTCGGAAACCATTTTAGCAAATCGAATAGTATCGCAATTGAGATTGAGGGTGATAAAGTACAATCCACTCCAAGAATAGTCCCAGTTTTGCAGCCGTATCGACCTGCGATGAAATTTTTCAGGATCAAATCTGCGCAGAAGTACCACGATTGGGAGAGAATTATAAATGATGAGATTCTGACCTATTCCTATTCAATTCCGCAATAATTGCTTTAAAACTTTCCAATCCTGCTTCCAGGTTTTCGACTATTTCGGTTGCCAGAACATCAGGATCGGGCAGGTTGTCAAGGTCAGCCAGTGATTTGTCTTTCAGCCAGGTGATATCCAAAGATGTTTTATCTCTGGCAGTGATTTCGTCATGGGTGAATTTGCGCCAGCGTCCTTCCGGATTCGATTCACTATAGGTTTCTTTTCTCTTGTGTCGATTTGCAGGATTGTAACAAGCGATGAAATCTTTCAGGTCATCTGTCTTAAGCGGGTTTTTCTTTAATGTGTGGTGGATGTTCGTGCGGTAATCATATATCCAGATTTCCTTTGTCCAAGGATTTTTATCTGCCGGCTTTCCATCAAAGAACAGGACGTTTGCTTTTACCCCCTGGGCATAGAAAATTCCAGTTGGTAAACGCAATATCGTATGCAGATCGCAGGTTTCCATTAGTTTCTTCCTCACCGTCTCCCCTGCACCACCCTCAAAAAGCACATTGTCTGGAATGACGACTGCAGCCTGTCCCGTTGTTTTCATCATCGTCCGGATATGCTGGACGAAATTCAGTTGTTTGTTGCTGGTTGTCACCCAGAAATCCTGACGGTTATACGTCAGGTCATCCCGTTCCTGTTCACCTTCCTCATTGGTGAAGGTCATGCTGCTCTTTTTCCCAAAGGGGGGATTGGTAAGCACATAATCAAACCGCGCACCGGTATCTGAAATCAGTGAATCCGCAGGAGATATGCAGCTTTCGCTATCGATATCCCCGATGTTGTGCAGGAATAGATTCATCAGGCAAAGCCTGCGGGTATTGGCCACAATTTCATTTCCTGAAAAGGTCTTGAATTTCAGAAACTGGCTTTGTTCTTTATCCAGTGAATTGTGTTTCACGAGGTAATCATAGGCAGCCAGAAAGAACCCGCCCGTTCCGCAGGCCGGATCGGCGATGGTCTTCATGGATTCCGGCTGAAGGCATTCCACCATCGTTCTGATCAATGCACGGGGCGTAAAATACTGCCCGGCGCCACTTTTGGTATCCTCGGCATTTTTCTCCAACAATCCTTCGTAGATCTCCCCCTTTACATCAGAACCCATTAAATTCCACTGCTCCTTATCGATCATGTCGATTAGTTTGTAGAGCTTAGCCGGATCCTGTATCTTGTTCTGGCTCTTGGTAAATATCTGCCCTAACATTCCTTTTTGCTTTCCCAACTCCCGAAGTAATGTTGTGTAATGATCTTCAAGCTCCGAACCGCTTTTAGCTATAAGGCATTCCCAGCTGTATTCAGCAGGAATCGGTAACTTTCTTTTATACGGTGGTTTGCTGTATTCATCGGCCATCTTCAGGAACAAGAGATAGGTCAGCTGCTCAAGATAATCGCCATAGCTAACCCCATCGTCGCGTAATGTGTTGCAGAAGGACCAGACTTTGGATATGATTGCGTTGGATGTCATTGCGTTAATCTCTGGATTTCTGGGTTGAATTTGCAGTGCAAAATCATTTTCGATTCAATTCAAAATAAGTTTTGATCTCGGTCTAAGATTCATTTGAACAATCCTCCGATATTGAGAAGAATGATAGGGTATATGAAAGCCCGACGACTGTATCCAGTAATATGGATGTTTGGATTTTGCTTTAAGTTTATTAAGCTCAGGGGCTTTAGTTCTGAGCCAGACTTTCAACCATTCATATTTTTTTACTACAGTATCAACTTCTCCAGTCATAGCCGAATGAAATTCAATAAAAAAAATTTCCCCATCGTAATCAATAGCATAATCCCAACGATTATCATTCGGGTATTTATTCTGATCAATTAGGCATTTATCTATAAATAAACTTCCTCCACATTTATTGTTATCCGCCAGGTTAATCTTTCTTCTCTCCCCAGGTTTCATTGCTTGCAACCCAACTTGATAACATGATTTCACTTCAACTGTTTTTTTTACAGCTGACTGAAACTTCGTTTCTATCTTCTTTGTATTCTGCTTCTTCTTAATCTTCATCAGTCATGAGATTTGAAACGATCTCGCCCGCTTTCGAAGCGAAATCAGTTATCCCGCCCCAATTGGCAATAAATTCATCGTCACTACCTGCATCCAGCGTCGAAATATCTTTTGTGATAACCCTCTTATTTTCATAATTGAAATAGAACGTGTTAATTTGTTTAACTGAAAGGATATCTCTAAACAACCTGTTGGTACCTATGTTCTTCCTTACATTAAATAAATTGAATAATGCATCTTCCGTATTGTGTGATTTTTTTAAAAGATTAAATGCCCATGCAAACTCGAGGACTACTGGAGAATGAGTTGAGACAATGACTTTATAATCACGGGAGAGCATATCTATAATTTGAAGAATGACTGATATGATGGCCCTTGGGTGAAGTCCCATTTCTGGCTCCTCAATCACCACATATTTATATTCATCTTTCCTTCTCACCTTTGAAGGAGGACATAACCAATAAAATCCGAGTAATAATGGCAAAAATTCTTTTTGTCCAGCGCTCCATGTGATGAAAGGAACGCTCATTCCTTCCACCTCCATTCTGAGTTTTCTTTGTCCTGTTCTATCATCCATAACTACTCTTCCGTCATGAAAAATACTCTCGTTAAACGAATTACGTAAAGATTGTTTCAACCGTTTACTGAGGGGGAAAATTGCATTTGGTTTTCCCATTCCGTTTTGGATCAGTTGCCGCAGAATCTCGCTGAAATGCCGCAAGACATATGGCGCGGACACATCAAATTCCATAAATGTTTTTGGTCTTCCGTCCGCAACACTGAGAATTCGTTGTGCCGGGATATAAAAAAGGGTTTCTACAGCGCTTGCAACACTCTCATATCGTCCTGCTTTCGGCAACAACCAATTCTTATCAAAGTAAGTATTATCAAAAGAGATGATAGATTCATTTTTCCAAATTTTTGCCATCCCTTCACCAAAATACAAATCCAGAATTTTCTCTGGTTCTTTGCCCCAGATGTAGTTATACTGCTGCAGCGTTTTCCTTACATGTGATTTATCCACAAGTAATTTCAGTAACTGGATCAGTATGCTTTTACCACTTGCCTGGGGGCCAACCAGAAGAGTTAGATCTCCAAAATGGATATCTGCTTTCTGTATTGGGCCGAATGATTCTACCTTCAAATGTTCCATGGGATATAATTTATCAGATACAAAGATAATGAATAATTCAAATTAACTTCCCTTCAAACGCCCTCTTTAAAATACTCTGCCTCAACGCCTCCGCCTGCTGCAGGCTTTGATTTATGCTTTCTTCCATTTTATCAGCTACGCTGAGGCGGGTTTCGATGCATTGGACAATGGAATGCTGTTCTTCGATAGGAGGAAGGATAATAGTGACTAATTTCATTTCTTTAACACCAGCTATATTTAGCATTGCAGTTCCTTTTGCATCTTTAACAATAAGTCTTTGAAAAAATGGAGAAGTAAATAGTAAGGAAAAGAATTTATCAGAAATAACTTCCCTGTTAATTCTTATTATTAGAAGTGCTTGATTTATTAATCCTTTAGGAGAATTCCCGGGTATTTTAAATAACCTACCAATAGTACCAGAACAACACACAATATAATCATCTGGTTTGACTTCAAACCTTTTTAATTCTTGAAATTTATTTTCATCAATAAAATACCTTCCAGGTTCTATTGATCGGTAAATGGCATTTTGTTGCTCATACACTTTATACCCCATTGGAACAAAAAAATCCTTTTTTAAAGAACTTCCAAATGGACCTCGGACAAAGTCTTTAACAACATTCTCCAATTTTACCCACCTCCACCCATCCGGCAATATCTTATTATCACTATTGTGTTTTATTGTGTCTATTGTGGTTTCATTATCATTTTCTTTTATAACCACATTAGGCACATAGGGCACTTTAGTTAAACGTCCCTCAAACGCCCACTTCAGCACACTATGCCGATATGTTTTAAGTTGTTGCTGTGCGGTCTTCAGGCTTTCAATGCCTTTGTCCAGTTCGCCGAAGAGTTGTTCGATTTTGGAGACGATGGTTTGTTGAATTTTCAATGTAGGAAGCGGAATTTGAACTTCTTCAACAAAAGAACAACTAATGCCACCTTGAGCAGCACCTCTAAAATCAGCTAGAATTTCTTTATTCCCCTGTGCTGACCATAATTTATAAAATACAAAACGTGGCAGAACATTTTCTTTTAACCGAACAATAAAAACGTGTTCATTAATTACAGCAAAATCAAATGGAAAATTATTATCCACAAGAGAAGTTTTTCCTGTTGTTGCACCATCTTTAACAATGATAATGTCATTTTTCCGAATTAGACCCTTTTTCATTTGTTCTGCATAATCTTTAGGAACAAACCTTATTTTAGAAAAATTGAAACCTCCATTTGAATTCAAGTGTTCTCCACCTATACTAGGAATTCCAGAATCAATTCCTTGAACACCACCTTTAGGTCGTTTCCCGCTTTGAAGATCAGCACAGACATCTCCCAGTTTCACCCATTTCCAGCCTTCTGGCAATTTTTTCATAAGATTCTCTTTCCACCACAATAGACACAATAGGACACATAGGTTCTATTGTGATCTATGTGTCTATTGTGGTTATTTTGAAAATGGCATTTCGTTATAAACTTTATTTCTGAGCAGTTTCCCTGATTTTTTCTTATTCGTCCCACCCCATTGCTTAAAATAAAAGGCAACTCCTGCTTGTTCACATTGCTGTTTAATATCAAGAACCCATTCTTCCTTAATCGGTCTTGGAGTGCGTCCGCTTTCGCCACCAACGATAACCCAATCAATTCCCTGCAGATTCAATTCCGGTAACGGGGAAAGCAATGGTTCACAGGACAAAAATTTAACCCTGGCGTCGGTCAATCGCAAATGATCAATCCGGTGTATTACATCATTGTTCTCAATGGTCACTCCCATCCAGAGATTATGTGGCCATTCAAGCCAGCCTTCGCTGTCATAATACCTGAGGATATCCGCCCTTTTCGTGAGAACCTGGAAAACATGGTGAGGATTCTCCCTGATAACCTCAAATATTTTCTTAATGTAGTCAACCGGCACATCTTTATGGAACAGGTCGCTCATTGAATTGACAAAGATCATTTTGGGCTTCTTCCAGGTAAAAGGTTCATTCAGCACCTCCGGATGAAGGGTTAAAGAGAAGCCATTCCGGTATTTTTCCTGGCCCATTGCCTGTAATCTGCGTGCCATCACTTCAGCATAGCAGTGCTTGCATCCTGAGGATATCTTTGTGCAACCGGTGATCGGGTTCCAGGTGCTTTCAGTCCATTCTATTTTTGTGGTTGCCATGATTACAAAGTTTTTTTAATTTGATTGGCAATTTTTGCGGCTTGCTTATTATTTGAGGCAAAAACAAGATGGAAAATTGGAACTCCTTTAGAGTTGGATAATCTAAGAGGATTTTCAGTGACATGCGTCCAAATCGTTTTTAATTGCCTGACATATAATCTTGCGATTTTTTCAATTGGTCTGGTTATCTTAAATATTATTTCTTCATCCCCAAACAAAGTATTTTCAGTCTTGAGGTGATAAAAATATTCCTTTATTTCTTCTTCTGGTAAACCAAAGAAGGATTCAAGTTTTTCGATGTGTTTCAACTCCCCTTTCCTATCTAACAATCGATTTACTATTATCCCAGTTGGAACAAGAATCCAAATATCTGAACGTGTATCCGTTAATGATGATATAGAATCCCAATTGATTTGCATTCCGAAAGGGTCAAGAAAAATCAGAGCGGCATATTTATTTGTTCTTAAGGCTTTTGCCAATTCTGTTACCCATTTGTTCGCATCTCCGGATTTAAAAACCAGTCTTTTATCTTTTAAATCACATTTTTTATTAAGGTTCTTCTCAAGTTTTTTTATTGTAGATTCGTCCTTGTCAATAAAATAGTAATAATCGAAAGTTAATCCATCCTTTAAATTCAACACTCTTTCTGCGGCTCCTTTATAACCCGATTCTTCCTCTGAAGTGAAATGCAATTGCTGATATAATTTGGAATTCCTTTTGTCTTTGCGATTTCCACTTCCTGCAAATCCATCAAAATAAATTGTTTTCCAATACTTGTTCCTCTTCATGATAGAAATATACGCCCAAACATATTTTGAGAACGCATCCAATTTCTTCTCTGTCCATGAGCCTCCCCATATTTCTTCAGGCTCTCTTTCCCTATTTACATCATCTGTCATGCAGCTAACAATTCATTTAATTCTGTTATAATCTCATCCGTCTCATCTCCAAACAGTTGCCACATCTTCCCCAAGCCTCCCAGTGCATTGAACGGACTCAGGTCAAAGTCGTCTTTATCAATGTGGAATGAGTTTGTTATGTACTCCTTTATCATCCGGAGCCATTGCATTTGCTGTTCATTAAACTTCAAGGTTCCGGCCTGTTTCCTGAATACCCACTCCTGGAAATTTTTATCCACCGTTTTATCAAAGGCCGCCAGGGTTTGATCAATACCGGCAACTTTCCGAATCAGGGAAACCATGGCAATCAGTTCGTTCTTTGGAGAACCATTCGTCTGTCCCAATTGTTCATATGCTCTCCACACATGGAGCGGAGCCAGCAACGGCTTTTCGGCTTTCAGCAAATCAAAAACTTCCCGGATCATTATAAAGGTCAGGTCTCTTCTCCGGTAAGGCTGGTCGTAAAAGATCTGCAGAGCAGTAATTTCATCTCTATGGCTTTCGATCCATGCGGTAAAATCCTGAATCAACGTTTCCGCCTTCCCGGTGTTCTCTGTGTCCCAACCCACATTAAGTAGTTTATCCGGATTGATGTGGTCAATAACCTGGGTATGGGCTTTTCTTACATTTTCAATATACTCATTTAACTCTCCGGTAAAAACAGATGCTGCCTTGTCCTGCAACTCCCTGACCCGTGAAGAATAGATATCATACTTGACAACCGGCGCTTCTCCTTTGTGTTCCGTTTCAACTTTTTCGTGGATTTCCTGCAAGGTATCCGGATTGTATGCGTTCAGGAGTTCTTTCACAATTTGTGAAACACTTTTCCCTTGTGACTTTTCCGAAAATATGTTTTTTTCCTTGATCGAAATTTGCTTATCCAACCGGGCTAATCTTCCGGCCAATGTTGTAAAAAGATCTTCATCTCTTACACCCACGGCAATTGCGCCCAGCAGGTCTTTCAACGGGACACCGGGTTTCTTTTCAAGGGGCCGGCTATCGGTCTTTAAGCTTTTACTCACGCCAATGGCATCTACAATCACGAAATGGTCCTTGGTGAATTTGGCTGTTGGGGTGACTTTTTTCAGGTCATCCAGCAGGATCGTGCGTGTGCCGCGTCCTTTCATCTGTTCAAAATAATTACGGCTTTTCACATCCCGCATAAACAGCAGGCATTCCAAAGGTTTAACATCCGTGCCGGTGGCAATCATATCCACTGTAACAGCAATGCGGGGGTGATATTCATTCCGGAACTGCGCAAGGGTACCTTTCGGGTCATTGGCCGTGTAGGTTACTTTTTTACAGAATTTGTTTTCCTCTGCAAATTCTTCCCGCACGATCTGGATAATGTCATCCGCATGTGAATCGGTTTTGGCAAAGATCAATGTCTTTGGAACTTCAAAATTACCCTGGTCATCAAACCGGTCGTTAAACATTTCCGGCAGGTGTTCTTTGAACGTTTTTATGATCAACCGGATCTGGTTTGGATTAACAACCTCATCATCCAGTTGTTTTTCTGAATAGACCTTGTCTTCATCCAGTTGTTCCCATCTCTTTTTTCTTGTCAGTTTTTCCCCGTGATCGACATATTCTCCTCTCCAGATCACACTTCCTTTCCGGGAAATCTCTGTTTCAATCAGGTAAACATTATATCCAACATTCACGCCGTCCGTGACTGCCTCTTCATGGGTATATTCGCTGACTATGTTTTGGTTGAAGAAACCGAAAGTCCGGTTGTCGGGCGTTGCAGTCAATCCAATTAAGAAGCCATCGAAATAATCCAGCACCTGTTTCCAGAGATTGTAAATACTCCGGTGACATTCATCAATGATGACAAAATCGAAAAACTCCATGGGGATGGCTGGATTGTAAACAACCGGAACCGGTTCGCGTTTTTCCCATCTTATCTCACCGGGATTGGTTTCTTCAGCCGTTTCATCGAGTTCCTCACACTTCAGAATGGAGTAGAAGCGCTGGATGGTACTGATGTAAACCTGGTTATCTTTTGGCACGCTGCTGCTCTTCAGACGATGTACCCCATACAGCTCGCTGAATTTCCGGTTATCGTCATTGGGCAGATAAGCCATAAACTCCTGTTCGGCCTGTTCTCCAAGGTTTTTTGTATCCACCAGGAACAACACCCGCCGGGCTTTGGCATATTTCAGCAGTCGATAAATGAAAGTAATTGCAGTATATGTCTTTCCCGCACCGGTAGCCATTTGAATAAGCGCCCTTGGCCGGTTTTCCCTGAACGATTGTTCCATCTTGTTGATGGCCTTGATCTGACATTCTCTCAGTCCCTCTGTCTTTAGTTTCGGAAGATCATCAAACCGGGTACGAAGGGATGTTGTCTTCAACCAATTCCTGAATGTTTCCGGTTTATGGAATATAAAAACCATCCTGGATCGTGGTTTCGGGTCACGGTAATCGGTGAAGTGAGTTAGAACGCCTGTGCTTTCATAGACAAAAGGCAAAGGAGCATTATCAAGATATTTCAGTTTGCTGTCCGCATAATCTTTGCTCTGAGCTTCAACCTCAGTCATTTTAAATCCTTTGTCCTCTGCTTTTGCTTCAATAACTCCCACCGGTTTCCCATCAACAAATAAGGCATAATCGAGTTCTTTACCCTCTTGGGTATTATATTTTCTAACAATTACCCCTGTACCAGCATTCAGATTTATCTGATTCTTGTTTTGAATGACCCAACCACAAGCAGTCAGTTGCCTGTCAATATTATCACGGGCAATTTGTTCCGGATCCTGGTTTGTCATAGAAAAATAGGAGATTACTTCTTTGTTTGAAACTAGTTACTATTGATTGGTTGAAGCATTAAAATTAGTAAGAATTGATCAATAACTTTCGAAAAAAATCTAAGCGAATGCTTCGTGAAACTGAATTTTGAGAAAGAATTATGAATTAGGAGATTGGAGATTTGAATTATGAGCCTACTCCGAAAATGCTATCATTCATTTTCGCCACTAAACCACAAAAACTCAAAGAAACACAAAATGCTGTTAATCAAACAAATAAAATTTGTGCAATTTTGTGATTTAGTGCCTTAGTGGCATAAAAAAGACTTTTCAGAGTGGACTCAATTATGAATTATAGCGGCAAACGCCACCAGCGAGTTACACGAAAAATCCATCAGTTTAGGATACTTTCTGGGTAAATTGGGGTTGTCTTCGATCATCACCGTCTTCATACCGACTCTTTTTCCAAAGATCATATCCGTCAGCGAATCCCCTACCATAAACGATTTCTTGAATATCAGCCCCGGATGGTTCTTTCTGGCTCTCAGGGCCATGCCAACATTGGGCTTGCGCATGAAATGGTCTTCACTTTCCAAATATGGGCTATAATAGATGTGATCAACCCGCCCGCCTGCTTCCGTTATCTCCTGCACCATTTTCTCATGGATGATACCCAGGTCATCATGGGTCATGATCCCTTTGCCGATCCCCTGCTGGTTGCTCACGATGAAGATATACCTGAAATGCTTGCTTAACAGAGCGATGGCCTCTTTCACCCCGGGAAGAAATTCAAAATCGTCCCATCTTTTCACATAATCCCCTTCCAGCCTGCGGTTGATGACCCCATCCCGGTCGAGGAACAAGGTCCAGGTCGGATCAATATGCCAGTTTTTTAAACTCATGCTGTGCTCTTTCGTAATCCTGTGGTATGCCGATATCGATGAAATAGGCATCAGCAGAGAAACCAAATACCTGATGCTGAATACATGCCTGTGGGAAGAACTGTTTCTCGATAGAGAACTTGCCAGTCATCTCAAAAGACTGAAAAAAAGGCTTATTTATCAAATAGATACCCCCATTGATCAGTCCCGGCTGGATCTCGCCAGACTTCTCCATGAAATGCCTGATCCTGCTTTGCTCATCCACTTCTACCGTCCCGTAACGGTTGGCATTTTCAACCTTTCTGAGTGCCAGGGTTATGTCAGCAGAGTTTTCATTATGATAATCAGACATCTTATCAAATGGCACCAGAAAAAGACTGTCGCCATTCAAAACAAAGACCTGCTCGCGGGTTGATCGTTGCATGGCCAGCATGATGCCGCCACCCGTTCCTAATGGTTCATTTTCAACAGCAAAGCTGAGCTTGATTCCATTGTAATTGCTTCCAAAATATTGAATGATGACTTCGCTGAGATAGCCGAGCGAAAAGATGACATGCCTGATCCCCTGTGTCTTTAAATAGTCCAGTTGATATTCGAGAAAGGGACGGCCAGCCACCGGCGCCATGCTTTTCGGGACATCATTCACAACCGGTTGAAGCCGAAAGCCAAAGCCACCTGCCAGGATGATGGCTTCATCCGTCATGGGAGAAGAGTTTGCTTTCTATGATCTCGCAGATGATGTGCCCGATCATGATGTGGCACTCCTGGATCCGCGGCGTATCAGCAGAAGGGACGATGATGCAATGATCACAAAGATCTTTCATCTTGCCTCCTGTTCCGCCAGTCAGGCCGATGGTGATCAATCCATATTTGCGCGCTGTTACAAGTGCTTGAAGGATGTTAGGAGAATTTCCGGAGGTAGAGAGGGCAACCAGAACATCTCCCTGCCGTCCTTTGGCGACAACGAGCCGGCTGAACACTTCCTCGAAGGAGTAATCATTGGCAACAGCAGTGAGATAAGAAGTATTCACATGCAGCGCTTCCGTAAACAAGGGTTTCCGGTCGAAATAGAACTTGCCTGAGAGCTCGGCAGCCAGGTGCTGGGCATCAGCTGCACTGCCTCCGTTACCACAAAAGAGGACCTTTTTATCAGATATGAAAGCTTCAACACAAACATCAGCAGCCTTTTGGATCAACTCCAACAGCGACTGATCCTCCAGGATACGCTTCTTCACCTCAATAGATTCGGATATGATCTCAGGAATATTCATGGTTTGTATTTTTCATGTTTCACGATCTCTTCCATCCCTTTTCTTTTCAGATGCCGATCACTCAGGACAGATTCATCAGGATAGCCCAAAGGAAGCATCACAATGGGTTCAAGGTTTTCCGGCAGTTCCAGGATGGATATCAGTTTTTCCTTATCAAAATTGCAGATCCAGCAGGTACCAAGACCCAGCTCTGCTGCGGCCAGGGTCATGTGATCTGCAGCAATGGCGATATCGATATCGGTATGATCCTTTCCATCGGCCCGTTTCCAGGCTGTCTGGTGATCTCCGCACAGGATGATGATCACGGGGGCCGTCAGTAACCATTCACGGCTATATGCCTGCGATATCATCTTCCTGTTTTCTTCTTCCCTAACTACGATGAAAACCCATGGCTGGAAATTCACTGCCGAAGGCGCAATCCTCCCACAATCAAGAATATAATTCAATTTTTCACCTTCAACCGGCTTCGAAAGAAATTTTCTAACGGAGCAACGCTTTTTAGCAAGATCAAGAAACCCCACTCAATTAATTATTAATTATTAATTCTTAATTATTAATTATAATGACCATGTTCTCAGCCCATTAGCAGTAAAATCGTACCGTTTTTTTTGTCCACCGAATTTCGTGAGTGATTGGATCACCTGATTGCGGGTGTTGCCCGGACAATAGAAGAACATAAAGCCTCCGCCGCCTGCACCGGAAACTTTTCCGCCGGAAGCGCCGCTTTTGATGGCTGTCTCGTAAATCTCGTCAATATGCGGATTGGTGATCCCTTTTGCCATATTTTTCTTGTATTGCCAACCAAAATCAAGGATCTTTCCGATCTCATCCAGATCCCCTTTCAGCAGGCATTCCTTCATCATTATAGACTGCTCTTTCAGCCTATGCATGGCCTCCAGTGTGGTCTGGTTTTTCTCCTGCACGTTTTTTGACTGGGATGCGATGATCTCCGAAGAAATCCTGCTGGTCTCAGTATGGTAGAGGAGGAGGTTGTGCGCCAGCTCATCCAGGAAATCTTCCTTTACACGAAGCGGGTTGACGATCACCTTGTCTTCACCATAAAACTCCATGAAGTTGACCCCGCCAAACGTAGCAGCATATTGATCCTGCTTACCGCCTGCCATCTTCAGGTCAATCCTTTCGATTCCGTAAGCCAGATGAGCCAGGTCATACTCTCCCAACGGAATGTGCAGCCATTCGGCAAAAGCGCCCAGTACCGCCACAACCAGTGTTGATGACGATCCCAAACCACTGCCCGGCGGTGCATCTACATATGTGTGAAGTTCAAAGGAAAGAGGCTTTTTGGTATAATCCTTAACTATCCTATTGTAGATCCCCTTTAACAGATCCAGGTTTCCATCCGGGTCGAGAACATCCTTGGAAGGAATGTCGAGCATTTGCTTTCTGTCCGCAGCATGGATGATGATCTTCCCGTCATTCCGTGGGATGATCGTGGCATAGGCATACATGCTGATAGTCGCATTGAGGATCGCCCCGCCATAGAGGTCAGAATAGGGAGAGACATCTGTTCCTCCACCTGCCAAACCTAATCGTAACGGCGCTTTGCTGCGGACAATCATAGAATACCCATTTCTTTATCTGAAGGACAAAAGTAAGGAAAGTTCACCAACCGAAAATCACCTCAGGTTATGAATAGCACTCAACATTCTTTCCCAGGAATATTTTCCCTTCTCCTCCTGAATATATTTCCGGAAATCTAAATGATCCTTCTCCTGGTAAAAACGAAGAATGCCTTTCGCAATTTGATCGATGTCAGGTTCGACCACATACCCCACTTTCCCATCCGGAACGATCTCCGCAAGCCCGCCGACATTGGTCGTGATCATCGGGATTTCAAAATGATAGGCGATCTGGGTTACCCCACTCTGGGTGGCGGTTTTATAGGGTTGAACAACCAGGTCGGCAGCACAGAAATAGGAAGCGACTTGGGAATCCGGGATAAAGTCATTCGATAAAATAACCGACTGCTCGAGTCCGTTTTCCTTGATTAAATCAAGATAAGGTTTGGCATTGGTGTAAAACTCGCCGGCAACCAGCAGCCGGATCCCCGCTTTTCTGATCTCCGGATGCGCCATGGCTTTCAACAACAAATCCAGCCCCTTGTAATCCCGGATAAAACCAAAGAAGAGGATGATCTTTTCATCAACACCCAATGACAGCGCCTTCCTGGCAGTCTCCTTTGAAATAGGCTCTCCGAAATTGTCATACAGGGGATGCGGATTGAACACACATGGTTTTTCATTGTCAAACTGCCGGAGATCCTTCATCACCGAATCTGACATGGCGACAAATCCATCTACGCCGTTCACAAAATACTTAACCAGCATCCTGTCCCCGGGCTTATGCTCATGGGGAATGATGTTGTCGAGGATGGAGATCACCCTCGTATGGCCATTTTTACGAATCATCCTGGCGACCTTCCCGAGACAGGGCGCCATGAAAGGGATCCAAAACTTGATGATGACCAGGTCAGGCTTTAATTCGCTGATCTCCTTCCCTACCTTGATCCAGTTGAAAGGACTAATGCTGTTGATCTTCACGCGAATATCCAATCCTGAAGGCGCAGGTTCTGTAGAATACTGTGTTTTGCCAGGAAAAAGCAAGGAAGGATATTGCAGGCTGAAGGTATAGATGGTCACCTGGTATCCCTGCTCCAGAAAAGCCTTCGCCAGCCGCTCATTATAGGCAGCCAATCCACCCCGGAGAGGATATGCCGAACCGATGATCACGACAGATAACAAATCAAAAATCAGAAATTAGAAATCAGAAATCAGAAACTATGAAATACGTCACTACTATCTATTTCATCAACCCATCAGCACATCAGCACATTATCACATCAACACATCAAACCTCCTTCTCCACCTGATATTGGTTCCGGTCGGGGGAATTTCGGGAGACCAGCTCAGCCAAAAAGCCTGTAAGGAATAACTGCGCCCCGATGATCATGGCAACCAGTGCAAGGAAAAACAAAGGCTGGTCAGTGATGCCGCGGATCTTGGTGTTCTGGATCACGTGGAAGATTTTCAGACCGATCAGCCAAAGCGAGATGAGGCCGCCGCCCAGGAAAAACAGACTGCCGATGGTTCCAAAAAAATGCATCGGCCTTTTCCCGAATTTCGTTACAAAAGCGATTGAAAGCAGGTCGAGGTAGCCAGTGATGAACCGTTCCCAGCCAAACTTGGTATAGCCATAGGGTCTTTTCTGGTGGGCAACGACCTTTTCTCCAATTCTCCCAAAGCCTGCACGTTTGGCAATGACAGGGATATACCGGTGCATTTCGCCATACACTTCGATGTTTTTCACCACGTCGGCACGGTATGCTTTAAGTCCACAGTTGAAGTCATGCAGCATGATGCCGGAGATCCTGCGGGTAGTCCAGTTATAGAATTTCGATGGCCACCGTTTGATGATGGGGTCATGCCGTTTTCTTTTCCATCCGGAGACGAGGTCATAGCCTTCTTCCCGGATCATCCGAACCAGGTCAGGTATCTCATCCGGACTATCCTGCAGGTCAGCGTCCATGGTGATGATAATGTCTCCTTTCGCAGCCTGAAAGCCGGTATTCAGCGCGGCCGACTTGCCATAATTCCGGCGAAACTTGATACCCCTGATATGACTATTGGTTGCAGCAAGGGACTCTATGACTTGCCAGGATTTGTCCCGACTACCATCATCCACAAAGATGATTTCGCAGGATATTTGATTGGTCTCAGCAACACGCGTAATCCAGTCACTGAGCTCTTTCAGCGACTCCTCCTCATTGAGCAGAGGGATGACAACGGACAGATCCATCCAGCGAGATTAAATGTTCGTATTGACAACTTTCTCTTCTTTGCGCAAAAAGAGCGCTACCAGCAAGGCCAGGATGAGGTTCATAAAAAAACCAGTAATTAAGGTCATCACAGCGATCACTGGAGGCGTTGTGAACTTCTTGGCCCATCCCATGGCCACATCGAGTTGCTCGGGGGAGATTTCCGGGTTGCTTTTTAGGATATTTTCCTCGGCTGAAGCATTGATCAAATCTATTAAGCCCGGATCAAAAAACTGGTAAAGCAAAAAATGGTAGATTGATAGGATAAAAAATGCAAAGAGACCAATCAACATTCCTATGGTAAAGGCTTTTCCATAAGAGATGAAACCATTCAATACATTCTTTTTATAGCTGGTAACAGCCAGCACCATGCCCAGAATCAGGAGTACATAATTGACAGGACTTGCCCACGTTGACATCGTTGCCTCAAGGATGTAGAGAATGAGGGCATAGACAATCAGCACACCTCCAAAAAGGATCCCGTATCCCATGGAATGAACGAACAGTGATTTTGCCGGCTTTTCAGATTGAATGTCAATATTTTCCATAATTAAGTATTATTTATACACTTACAAAAGTAAATAAAACCTTGAGAACAGGAAAAAATTCGTATCTTTGCAGCGGGTAAGTCTTATACGACCAGCTCCTGCTGAATCCCCCCAGGTCCGGAAGGAAGCAAGGGTATGTGGTTGAGCGGTGCGATATAAGTAGCTTACCCTTCTTTTTTTACCCTTCTCAGTCTGTCGGGATCTTCGGCATCTTGATGGTAAACACCCGCATCAGGTTGAAGCCGAAATAGATGTCGCCCATAAACCAGTCGCCTGTGGTATTGGTCAGGAAAGCATGTTCCTGGAGTCCGGATGAATTGGTGAAAAACAATTGGAACACGTGACCACCGGTTTCAATGTCAAGGCCGGCTGAAAAAGAGCTGTGAACAGCAGCAGGAGGGTTTACCACCTGGTCTGGCAACAGGTAATAATATTCCAGGTTAAAGGATAATCTTTTCGTGATCTTGCATCTGCCCCCCGCCCCGATAA
>Ga0194127_10002795_pt1 | contig 23152 bp, 19 predicted proteins | sample TA2KigC100mmetaG_FD_148624 | JGI IMG/M metagenome (GOLD analysis project Ga0194127, IMG submission 148624) | Freshwater microbial communities from Lake Tanganyika, Tanzania - TA2015036 Kigoma Deep Cast 100m | ecosystem: Environmental > Aquatic > Freshwater > Lake | place: Tanzania: Lake...
TTTTGCGCGACGTGCGCGTGCTCGCCGACCACCCCCCCGAGGACCTCGTCGGCTACCCGCGGGTGGTCCGGCTGAACGTCTCGCTGGGCGTGCTCGTCGCCGCGCTGGCCGTGCTCGCGGTGGCGTTCCCGTGGGGCGTGGCGCGCGGGGTCCGGGACCTGCTCGGCCTGCCCGAGCGGCTGACGCCGTCCTGGCTCGTCGGGCCGCCGGTGCCGACCGAGTTCCTGGCCTACGACTTCCGTACCGCCGTCCTGGTGCAGCGTCCGGACGGGACCGTGGACCGCGTCCCCGGCGACGAGACCGGCGAGATCACCGCGCCGCCCGGCGTCACGGTCGAGGTCTCCGGCCGCCTCACCGTGAGCGTCTCCTCGGGCGTCGTCGTGCTGGTCGCGGGCGAGTCCGAGACCACCGTGCCGCTCGCCATCTCGCCGGACGGCGGCTTCATGGCGACGTTCCGGGCCGTCCAGTCCGGCACGTGGCACGTCTCCGTGAGGACCGCGTCGTCCGGGATCCTGGTCGAGGTCGCGCGGCGGAAGGTGTCCGTCGGTGCCATCGGACCGCCGACGGTCGCGATCGAGCCGCCGGAGCGCCTCGGCCTGAAGCCCGGCGAGTCGGTCGCGATCCGGTACACCGCGGACTCCTCGATGGGGCTCGCGGGCGTCGATGCCGTCTACGCGTACCCCCTTGACCCGGACCGGCCCCCGTCCCGCGTGCACCTGCGTGACCTGCCGCCCGGGACGCGACGCGCGTCAGGCGAGGTCGTGTTCGCGATGCCGGACGGCGTGGCCGAGCCCGCGGCCCGGATCGAGATCGTGGTCGAGGCGTTCGGCCGCCCCGCGGGGACCGGCCGCAGCGACGTGGTCCCGCTCTTCCTCGACGTCCCGAGGCACCGCGCCTCGACGGCGGTGGACGCGGCCGACCGGCTGCTGGACGCCGTGCTCGGTGCGCTCGCGGACATGATCGAGGGCGCGCCCGCCGACGGAGCCAGGCTCGCCCGGCTCGCGTCAGCGGCCGTCCGGCTCGGGGCCGAGGCCAGGCCCGCGGTCGAGCCGCTCGCCGCCGCGCTCGGCGAGGCTGCGTCCGCGCTCTCGGACGGGGCCGCGGCCGTCGACCCGGTGCGTGCGCTGGAGCGGGCCGCGACGGCGCTGGATCGGGCCGTGGAGCGTGAGGAGCGGACGCGGCTGCTCGCCGGCATCTCGGACCTCGCGCGCGAGGCGGGGCGGCTCCGCGCCGCGGCCTCCTCGTGGAAGCGGGGGGCCGCGCCTTCGGAGACCGCGACGGCCCAGCGGTCGCTCGCTCGCGCGCGCCGCACGCTGCGGCTGGTCGAGACCGGGCACCGGCGGATCGACGCCGCGGCATTCCCCGAGACGGGCCCTGACCGCGTCGAGGCGGCGCGGCTCGGCGAGGCATGGTCGCGCGCGGTGGACGCGCTGACCGCGGCCGAGGAGGCCCTGCGCGGCGGCAAGGGCGAACCGGCCGCTGCGACGGCCAGGGCCGCGGCTGCGGTCGAGGAGGCCGCGGCCGCGTCGCGTCGCGGGCAGGAGGAGCAGTTCGCCGGGGCGCGCGGGGTCGAGGTCGGGGCCGAGGTCGCAGCGTGGATCCGGGCGGCCATGACCGCGCAGCGTGAGACCATGGACCGCACCGCCCAGGCCGCGTTCGACCTGAAGCAGAAGGCCGACGCGCTCGCGGCGGAGCGGGCGCCGGACGCGGGCCGCCTGGGCGAGCAGGCCGGGGAGGCAGGGGCGATGCTGGACAGGGTGGCCGCGGACCGCCTCGACGCGCCGGACGCGGCCGAGCTGGCATCCATCCGCGAGAACCTGTCGGCGGTGCGCGACCTCCTCGAGGGCCGCGACCTCGACACCGCGCTCAAGGTGATGCGGGACGTCGTGGACCGGACCGCCCTGCTCGCCTCGCAGGTGCGGGACCAGGCCGACTGGCTCGAGGACGACCGGGCGCGCGACGCCGGTGCCATGCGGGCCCAGGCGACCCGGATCCTGAAGTCGATCGCGCCCTTGCGCGACGTGCTCCGCGCGCTCGCCGCGTGGAACCGCGAGCGGGACGCCGCGATCGGGCCCGCCGAGCGGGAGCGCCTGCGCGAGCTGAAGCAGGAGCAGGACCGCGTGATGGCGATCGCCTCGCGCATCGTGGAGGCGTTCCGGGCCGCGGCCGGGGGGGCGGACATCCCGCCCGCGGCCACGGCGGCGCGGCGGAACACGGAGGAGGCATCGAGGCGGCTGGCCGAGCTCAAGGCGCATGCGGCCGAGGCCCACCAGCGCCAGGCGATCCAGGAGCTGATGCGCCTGAGGCGCGCGCTCGAGCAGGGCGCCGAGGAGCCGGGCCGCAAGCGCGCCGCCTCGGTCCACGAGGAGCCCGACGAGGTGCGGATCCCGGCCCCGGGCACGGCCCAGCGCGCCCCCGACGCGCTGCGGCGCGAGGTACGGACGCACTCGGTGGAGCCGGCCGCGGAGGGGTTCGGGGACCTGGTCAAGGCATACTACGAGGCGCTGCTGCGGCCGATGTAGCGCCGCCCCCGCCCCAGCCTCCTAGGCCACCGCGATCGCGTCGATCTCGACCATGGCGGAGCGGGGCAGGGCGGCGACCTGGACGGTCGCGCGGGCGGGCTTGTGGTCGCCGAAGAACTCGCCATAGACCTCGTTCACGGCCGTGAAGTCCGCGAGGTCCGTCAGGAAGATCGTGGTCCGAGCGACGTTCCAGCGGGCCATGCCGCCGGCCACGAGCACCGCGTCGAGGTTCGCGAGCACGCGGCGCGCCTGCTCCCGGACTCCGCCCTCGACCATGGCGCCGGTCGCCGGGTCGATCGGGATCTGCCCGGACAGGAACAGCATCCGCGACGGGCGGCACTCGACCGCATGGGAGTATGGTCCGATCGCCTTCGGCGCTTCCGTCGCCTCGACCATTCCGAGCCTGTCCACGAATGACCTCCTCGCGGGAGCCGGTCAAGGCTCGTTCGTCCCCTCGCGTCCGTAGCGGTCCTCGAGGCGCACCACGTCGTCCAGCTCGGGCGTCGAGACCTCGAACAGGTCGCAGCCGGAGTCCCCGGGCGCGGTGAACCGGTGGATCGTGCCCGGCACGAGGCGGAAGCTGCGGCCGGCGGGCACCACGACGCGCTCGGCCTCGCCGGGCGCGCCGATCTCGAGGATCAGGGTGCCGGACAGCACGTGCAGGGTCTCGTCCTTGACGCGGTGGTACTGCACGGACAGCGCCTGTCCCGGATCGATGTGCAGCAGCTTGCCGACGTAGCGCTCGGTATGGGCGAGGATGCGCTCGTGTCCCCAGGGCTTGGCCACGAACCGGGGCTCGACGACGTCGATCACCGGACCTCCACGGGGATGGCCTTCGTGCTCTCCTTCTCGTTCATCCTCTGGGCGAACCCGGTCGCGCCGGCCGAGTCCCCGAACCGGCCGACGCGCACGCGGTACCACGGCACTCCGTCCGGGTCGTCGAAACGGACCACGTACGCCTTGTAGCCCTTCCCGACCAGCTCGGCCGCGAACTCGCGCGCCTGCGCCTCGTCGCGGAGGGATCGGACCTGCACCTCGTACCTGCCCGCGGGCGCCGCCTTCGCGACCGGCGGCTTCGGGGCCGGCGCCTTCGGCGCGGGGGCGGGATCCGCCGCCGCGACCTTCGGGGCCGGCGGCGGCGGCGCGAGCGCCGGCATCCGGACCGAAACCGGCAGATCCACCGCGATCGGGATCGCCGCGACCGCCTTCGGCCCCGCGACCGCGGGCGGCGCGAACACCGGGGGCGGCGGCTCGAATACCGGCGGCGGCGGCGCGAACGGCTGCGGGCACCCGTCGGGCAGCCAGCACGACGCGCAGGCGTCGTCGTCGCTCCCGGTCATGGCGACGGACGGCCAGGGCGAGGGGGGAGGCGGCGGCACCGGCACCTCGACGGTGCCGCGACGCGGCGTCGCCGCGGCCGCGAGCAGGTCGGCGGCGCGCGATGACGGCGGGGGCACCCACGCGCCGCGCCGGACCGGGTCCGCGGCCGCGAGGAGGTCCGCGCCCCGCGAGGAGGGCGGCGGGAACCATGCGGCCTTGCGGATGCGCATCGCCGGAGCGACCGCCTCGACGTCGCGGGGCTCGGGCGGGGGGGCGGGCGGCACCGGCAGGACCGCCGACAGCACCCCGCCCTCCGTGCGGACCGGCTCTCGCGTCGCGGCGCGGGCCGAGGTCGGCGCCCCGGCGTCGCGCCGGCCGGGTCCGAGCCGCGGCACGGCATCGGAAGAGGCGGTCAGCGCGAGCCCGGTCGAGGCGGACAGCGGATCCGCGTAGCGCTTCGGCGCGCCGGCGCGGCCGATCATCAGGCCGGCCACGAACGCGAGCACCAGCGCCGCCACCAGCGCAACCCCCCCGAGAAGGACGTAGGAGGGCTCGAGCGAGAACGTGACCTTCTCGCGGATGCGGTCGATCTCGCGGACGCGGTTCTCGGGCCTGCGCCGTCGCGGCGAGGCGATCGGCGTCTGGGCCGGGTCCGCGGTCGCAGGAGCGGCCTTCTCGACGGCGGTGGTCTCGGCCGGCCGGGTCGCGACCTCGGCCGCGTCCGGATCGGCGTCGCGGGTCCGGCGTCGCCGGGGTTTCCTGACCGCGCTCTCCTCGGTGTCGGCCACTCGCGTCCTCGCGGGTTCGGCGTGGTCCGTCGTCAATTGTTGTTCGGGGGTCGGAGGCAGGCAAGTTTTCTGCAAGGGGGCGGACATGACTCGGGATCGGGTGCGGGTGCGGTTCCCCCGCCGGATCCCCCTTGCACCGGAAGAAGCAAGGGGGGCCCACCGGCGGGTGGGGCTCCCGGTGACGCCTCCCGCCCTGGGGAATCCCCTCATGATCGGCAGCCGAAGGGAGTCGGGGAGTTGCGTGCGCGGTGGGCGCCGGGCCGGCGGGCCTCACATCTGGCCCGCGGCCCGGCGCGCCCGGTTTGCGGGGATACCTCAGCCTCCCGCCTGGTTGATCTTGGGAGGGCCTTCGGGGTACAAATGGGCGCCCCGAACGGCGGGGTGGAGGCCGCGGATGTACCTCGGACGCGTGATCGGGACGGTGGTCGCGACCCGGAAGTACCGTGATCTGGAAGGGATCCGATTCATGCTGGTCCAGCCGTTGTCGCACGCGCTGAAGCCCCGGGGGGTCGCCCAGGTCGCGGTGGACGTGGTCCAGGCGGGTCCGGGCGACCTCGTGTATCTCGTCGGTAGCCGCGAGGCCTCGCAGGCGCTCGAGGAGACGTTCGTGCCGGTGGACGCCGCGATCGTCGGGATCGTCGATTCGGTGGACCTGGTGCCTGACCCCGACGGGGAGGCGGCGAAGTGACGCTGGCCCGCGTGATCGGCACCGTGGTATCCACGGTCAAGCATCCGAAATACAAGGGATTGAAGCTCTTCGTCGTGCAGCCGATCGACGGCGAGGGCCGACCGACCGACCCGTCGTTCCTCGCCGTGGACACGGTCCAGTCCGGCGTCGGCGACGTCGTGCTCGTGATCACCGAGGGCAACGGGGCGCGCCAGATATTCAAGGAGAAGGTCCTGCCGATCCGGTCGGTCATCGTCGGCGTCGTGGACGAAGTCGATTCCCGGAGCGTGTCGCCGTGAACGCGTCCGTCACCCTGCCCGAGCTGGAGCGCGAGATCGTGCGCGTCTGCCGCGCGCTCCACGGCCGCGGCTGGGTCGCGAACCACGAGGGCAACGCGACCGCGCTGACCGCGGACGGCCGCGTGCTCTCCACGCCGACCGCGATGAGCAAGGCGGACGTCCGCGAGTCGGACCTCCTCCTGCTCGACCGCCACGGCCGCAGGGTCTCGGGCAGCCGCAAGCCGTTCTCCGAGGTGACGATGCACCTCGCGGTCTATCGCGGCCGTCCCGATGTCGGCGCGGTCGTGCACGCGCACCCCCCGAAGTGCACGGCGCTCGCGGTCGCCGGCCGCCCGATCGAGGCGCGCTTCCTGCCCGAGTTCGTCGTGTCGATCGGCGGCTGCGTGCCGCTCGTCCCGTTCGCGCTGCCCGGGAGCGAGGCGCTCTCGAACGCCATTCAGCCGTTCCTGGAGGAGTTCGACGTGGTCCTGCTCCAGAACCACGGCGTGCTCGCCTGGGGACCCGACCCGTCCACCGCCCTGCTCCGGATCGAGCACGCCGAGGAGGCCGCGGGCGTGCTGATCGACGCCGCCGCGCTCGGCGGGCCGAGGCCCATCCCCGAGGAGGCGGTCCGCCTGCTGCTCGATGCACGCACCAAGGCCGGGCTCGGGCCTTCGGGTCGTCGACGTCGGTTGTGAGGACGCCGCGGCGGGGTGGGGCTATACACTTGCCAGCGGACTACATCCGCCGAAGCCGAGCGATGATCCGGTCCTTGACGGGGTTGTCGGTCGGGGTGGTCGGGGCGAGGCGCGCCAGCACCTGCGCCTCCATCTCGGACACGTACGCGCGGGTCTGCGGGAACGCGGTCCCGCGGCGCTGGAGCGCCGTCTCCGGCGGCTCGTTGATCCCGAAGCGCATCCGGACGTAGCGCTCCTCCTCCTCCGTCAGCTTCCCAGCCTGGATCGCGGCCCGCACGTCGGCTCGCGTCAGCGTCGTCGTCCCGGTCTCGACCGCGGTCTTCGTCTTGCGTTCCACGGCACCCTCCTTCCGGGCCTTGAAAGGGCGGCCCGGACCGATCGTAACCCTGCCTTCGAAAGACCGTCAAATCCGCTGCAAACGCCGCGACCGGAAACGGCTATTCGTCCCCGCCCCGCCGGTCCCGCGGCACGTCGATCTGCTTCAGCAGGTACTCCAGGCTCTTGCGGTGGATCCCGGCGATCCGGGCCGCCTTGGACACGTTCCCCTCGGTCCGCTTCAGGAGGCGCGAGAAGTAGCGCGTCTCGAACTCGGAGACGAGCCGGTCCTTGGCGTCCTTGAACGGCGCGTCGAAGGACACGCGCAGGATCTCGTCGGGGTCGGACGCGTCGCGCCTCAGCCCCATGCCCGCCGGTCCCTGCAGGTCGAGCGGCGCCCCGGACCCGGACAGCGCGCCCGCCAGGATGACCGACCGCTCGAGGAAGTTGCGCAGCTCGCGCACGTTCCCCGGCCAGGGGTATTCCTTGAGCTTCTCCATCGTCTCGTACCCGAGCCGCGGCGGCTGCGTCGAGCCCGCGCGCGCCGCGAGGTCCGCGAGGAAGTGGTCGCAGAGCAGCGGGATGTCGTCGGGCCGCTTCCGGAGCGGCGGGATCTGCACGCGGATCACGCCGAGCCGCCAGAACAGGTCCTCGCGGAACGTGCCCGCGGACACCTCGTGCTCGAGGTCCCGGTTCGTGGCGGACAGGATCCGGACGTCGAGCTGGACGCGCCGGTTCCCGCCGACCGGCTTCACCTCGCGCTTCTCGAGCGCGCGCAGCAGCTTCGGCTGCATGTCGAGCGGCAGCTCGCCGATCTCGTCGAGGAACAGCGTGCCGCCGTTCGCCTCCTCCATCGCGCCGACGCGGTCGGACACCGCGCCGGTGAAGGCGCCGCGCACGTGGCCGAACATCTCGCTCTCCATCAGCTCGCGCGGCACGGCCGAGCAGTCGAACACGACGAACGGCCGCGACCGCCGCGACCCGAAACCGTGCAGCGCGTCCGCGACCAGCTCCTTGCCGGTCCCGCTCTCGCCCTCGATCAGCACGGTCGCGTCGGTGGGCGCGACGCGCTTCAGGATGGCGAACACCTCGCGCATCTCGACCGACCGGCCCAGCATGTCGCCGAACCGCGGCTCGCGCGAGATCCCGATGTCGATGGTCTCGGTGCCGACCTTGAAGAGGATGGTCGTCTCGCCGAGCACGATGCGTGCGTCCGGCGGCAGGTACGCGCTCTGGACGCGGATGCCCGACACGAACACGCCGTTCTTGCTGCGCTCGTCCTGGACCCGGTAGCCGCTCGGGTCGAACTCGACCCGCGCGTGCGAGCGCGACACGGTCGGGTCGGTCAGCGACAGGTGGCACTCCGGGCCGGTGCCGATGAAGACCTGCCGGCGCTCGAAGGACTTCTCGAGCCCCTTGTCCGGACCGGCGACGACCTTCAGCGTGTACCGGCGCAGGGTGAGCAGGTCCACCGGCGTGTCCACGTGGACGGTGCGGGTCTCTTCCGTACTGGCCATGCCTGGCACCGGGTGAGGGACACGCAACGATCTACCACAGAGGAGGATGGGGACCACAGGGAAAAATCCGGGCCGGCGGGTACGGGCACGGGCACGGGTACGGATAGGGGCACGGGTACTGGTACGGATACGGGCACGGGTACGGGTACGGGAATACTGCGGAACGGATGGGGGTCAGGGCTCGACCGAGCCCAGCTCGGTCGTCTCCATGGCCTGGATGCGGAAGCGTTCGATCCTCTTGCGATCGCCGGACTCCACCCGCAGCACGTGCTCGCCCTCGGGCAGCTCTCGCTTCACCACGTTGCCGCTCGTCGTGACGAGCCGGTCGTCGATGAAGACCTCCGCGTCCGCCGGGAAGAAGCGGAAGCGCACGTGCCCGGTCGGCAGGCGCTCGAGCGCGGCGACGACCGCGGCCGGCGACCTCGCGCCGACGGTCAGCGTCTTCGCCTCGTATCGGTCCGCCCTGACCTCGACCTGCCGGGTCCCGGTCGGGGGCACGGGCACGTCCAGCGGCGTGACCCCGAGGCGCCTGCCGCCGGACCAGACCTCGGCGCCCTCCGGATCCGACTTCACGGTCACGGACTTGCGGAGGCGGCCCGGGTCCTCGGCGGGCGCGACGGACACGACCGGCACGGGCGTGGGCAGCGGGGGAAGCGGGAGCGCGGCGACCGGCGGAGCCGGCACGTCCGCCGCCGTCCCGGGGGCGTCGGTCGCGGTCGCGGGCAGGTCCGGGACCGCGGCCCGGGTGTCCGCGACCCCGGCGGCCGCGACCTCGCCCGGCGGGGGCTGCCAGCCGTCGTCCGGGAGCCCCGCCGCCCAGATCCCGACCACCGCGGCGGCCGCGACCGCGAGCACGGCGACCCACGGCAGGTGGGTCCTCGGCGCGGCGGCCGGCGCGGGCGCGGGGGGGGAAGGCAGCGGCGTGGCGGCCGCGACGGTGCGGGTCTTCGGCGCGGCGTCCCCGGCGCCTCCGGCGCCGCCGCCCACGGGGGGGGTGCCACCGCCGAGCAGCATCGCGGCCATCGCGTCCACGGACGGCGCCGCGGGCGCGGCCGCCCGGTCCGGGGCGTCGCGCCTCATGCCCGCCAGGAAGTCCGCGAGCCCCCGCGCCGAGACGAGCGTGTGCGCCTCGAGCATGTAGGAGGTCAGCGCCTGCTGGAGTTCGTGCATGTTCGCGTGGCGGCCCGCGGGGTCGCGGCGCAGCGCGCGCTCCACGATCGCCGCGAGCGAAGGCGCCACCCACTCGGCCGTCTCCCGCAGAGGGGGGGGCTCGCACCGGCGGACCGCGTCGATGACCGCGACGTCGGAGTCGCCCTCGAACGGCCGGCGGCCCGCGAACATCTCCCACGCGACCACCCCGAGCGAGAACACGTCCGACCTCGGGTCGCACTCGCCGCCCGACACCTGCTCGGGCGACATGTAGTAGACCTTGCCGTGGAGCGTGCCGGGCAGCGACAGGGACAGGCGCGCCGCGGCCTTGGCCACCCCGAAGTCGGTCAGCTTCACCTGCCCGTCGAAGGCGAGCAGCAGGTTCGCCGGGCTCACGTCGCGGTGCACGATCCCGAGGGGGCGGCCGTCCGGGCCGACGCGGTCGTGCGCGTACGCGAGCCCCTTGGCGACCTCGACCAGCACGTAGAGCGCGAGGTGCTCGGGCATGCGGCGGTCGGCCGCGCGCAGCGTCGCGAGGACCTCGCGCAGGTCCATGCCCTCGACGTACTCCATCGCCATGAAGACCTGGCCGTCGGCCTCGCCTGCCTCGTAGACCTGCACGATGTTGCCGTGGGTCAGGGACGACGCGACGCGGGTCTCGTCGAGGAAGCGCTTGATGAAGTCCGTGTCCTGCGCGAGGTGCGGCAGGACCTTCTTGAGCACGACCCGGCGCTCGACGCCCGGGAGCCCGGCCTGGCGCGCGAGCAGGATCTCGCCCATCCCGCCCGCGCCGAGCGGCCGCAGGATCTCGTAGCGTCCGAAGGTCGTTCCGGTCCGGTCCACGCCGCGCCGTGCCCGAAGCCCGCGGCATGCTAGCACCTTCCGGCCCTTTCCGGAAGCGGTCCTGACAGCGGTCCTGCGCGTGCCGGAACGCGGTTCAGGCGGGGCGCTCGATCACGGCGAACGCCACGGCGAGGCCGGCCTCGTGGGACAGGGACAGGTGCACCCGGGCGCCCTCGCCGGCCCGGGCCGCCGCCTCGCCCCGCAGTTCGACCGCGGGCGGTCCGTCGCCTCCCGGGGCCTCGACCACGACCACGTCGAGCCAGTCCGCGCCCGGGCCCCAGCCCGTGCCGAGCGCCTTCATCACGGCCTCCTTGGCCGCGAAGCGGGCGGCGTACCGCGGCATCGGGTCGGGCGCGGCCTCGCAGTACGCGACCTCGTCCGGCGAGAACACGGCCGCGGCGAGCGCCGGGTTGCGCGCCATCTCGCGGCGCAGCATGTCGACCGAGACGAGATCGGTGCCGGTGCCGGCGATCACGGGACCTGCCTCCGCGGCGCGATCGGGAGCTTCGGGAACGGCCCTTGCCGCCGCTTGAAGGTCACGTCCTCGAACAGGAGCGACGGGGTCACGACGGACGCGCCCTGCACGGCGTCCCCCTGCTGAACCTGGTGGGCGTACCGCCTCGACGACGTGGCCAGGATGTCCTTGAACGCCTGGTGGTTCATGTCCTGGAGCTGCGCGCCGCGCACGCGCTCCTCGCGCCCGTCCGGGAACACCCGGAACACCGAGGTGGGCGTCAACCCCGCCATCCGCCGCACCACGATGCCGTACGGCAGACCCCGGAGCTCGACCTCGTCCAGGAGCCTGGCCTTGAGGTCGGCGGCCGAAAGCCCGTCCTTCGCGTCGACGAACAGGTTGGCGATGGCCGGCCGGCCCGTCCTGCCGCGACCGTGACCGTTCGACAGGGGCAGCTTCCGCTGCGGCGTGCGCGACGTGAGCAGCGTCTTCAGGATCCCGCCCTCGACCAGGGTCACCTTCCGTCCCGGGACGCCCTCGTCGTCGTACCGATAGGACCCCATCAGGCGCGTGCCCTCCCAGGCCACCGCCGTGGGGTCGTCGACGACGGAGAACGAGCGGGGCAGGACCCGGCCCCCGATGCGGTTCTGGAACGGACCGGCAGGGAGGCTCGACTCGCCGCGCCCCGATTCGGGCGGGCGGTTGGACGCGAAGGCGCGGGCCAGCACCGCGAGCACGACCTCCGCGGCGGCCTGGGGCTCGAAGACGGCGGGACCCGCGTAGTCGTCCAGGACCGGCGCCGTGCGCGTGGCGGACAGCCTGCGCGCCAGGTCCTCGGCCTCGGCCGCGAGCGCGGCCTCCGGGGGCAGGTGGTCGGGGAGCGAGACCACGACCGCCGTCGCGTCGGCGAGGACCATCCCGTCCGCGGCCTGGGTCTCGGCCTCGATCCCGATCACGAGGATATGGGCCGGCTCGATCAGGCACGTCCCCTCGCTGGTCACGAGGTAGTCGTCCTGCCGGGTCAGGCGGACGCCGGCCGAGCTGCGGTGGAACTCGGGGAACCTGCGGAACACCGCCGACAGCCGACGGGCGAGCGCCTCCCATCGGCCCGGATCCAGGTCCAGGTCCACGGCCGGGTCCCTCGACTCCACCGGGTCGGCCGGCCCGAAGTCCGGCAGCCCCTCGGTCCTCAGCCGGTTCTCGAACGCGGCCTGCTTCCGGGACAGGGTCTCGACCGCGGCCTTGTACGCCTCGTCAGTCACCGACCAGAAGTCGTGCCGGATGGCGTGGTAGTCGGCCTCGATCGTGGTTGCCTTCTCGGGAACCCAGCCCCCCCCGCCGACGAAGTTCGTGTTGTCGAACTCGGGCGTGCCGACCCGCACCTCTGCCGAGAACGGCCTCGCGGTCTCCGAGTCGCTCGCGACCAGCGCCCCGAGGGTCGCCGAGACCTGGAGCGACGCCCGGTCCCACAGCCGGAAGGCCACGAAGTACGGCCCGGCGTGCGACTCGATGCGAAGCTCCTTCAGGGTCCGCGCAAGCTCGTCCTTCATGGCCGTCTCGATCGTCGGGTCGCGGGCCGCGGCGACCGAGGGGAGCAGCATGAGAAGGAACAGCGGTGCCGCGCGTCTCATGGCCGACCTCCGGGCGTGCGGGGGGGCGGCGGGAGGATCGGGAGTCGTTCCTGGGACTTCTCCTTGCGCTGGATCTCGATCTGGGAGAGCAGGAGGTCGGGCGAGGAGGCGGACACGGGGACCCAGCCGGACTCCGCGCCGCACACGCCGTTGAAGACCTCGGTCCGGTCGGACGCCGCGATGACCGTCGTCAGGGCGGTGAGCGGCGTCCCGATCAAGTCCGCGCCGCGCACCATCTCCTCGCGGCCGTCCAGGTGGATCCGGTACACGACCGTCGGGATCACGTTGAACGCGTTCGGGATCTCGCGGCCCGTGAAGGTGAACCCCCCCTCGATGCCGCGGAACCACAGGCCGTACGGCTTGCCTTGCCGCCTGCACTCCTCGATCAGGCGCGCCTTCAAGGCGGCGAACGGCATCGACTCGCCCGCCAGCACCACGAGGTTCGACTGGCGCGCCACGGGGGCCCTGCCGGCCTGCCCGCGGCCGTGCCCGTTCGACTTCGGGAACCCCTTGACCGGGGATCGGCTCATCAGGAACCCCTTGAACCGACCTCCGACCACGACGTCCACCTTCCGGCCCCGGACGCCCTGGTCGTCCAGCTCGTACCCCCCGACCACCTCCTGGCCGGCCACCTTGCGCAGCGCCGGGTCGAACACCACGGACAGGAAGTCCGGGAGGATCCTCTGACCGACCTTGTCCCTGAATGTCTGACCCTCCTTCTCGTCCTTCTGGCGGTGGCCCTCCACGCGATGGCCGAACACCTCGTGGAAGAAGACCCCGGCCGCCCTCCCGGACAGGATGGCGGGCCCGGCGTACGGGTCGATCTGGGGCGCATCGCGCATCGCCGCGAGGTCCGCCATCATTCCGGCGACGTCCTTCCTCACCTCCTCGTCCGGGGGGAGCCCGTCGGGCGACCGGGACGCGTACGTCAGGTTGCGCGGGAGCAGCATGCCGTCGTCCGCCTTGGTGGTCGCCTCGATCACCAGGCGCGCGAGCGAAGTCCCCGAGAAGACGGACGTCCCCTCGCTCGACACCAGCCAGCGCCGCTCCTCGGTCACCCAGAGGCTCGCCGCGCCCGTCAGCAGCCTGGGGTCGTCCAGGAGCCGCGCCGACCAGGCCTTGACCCGGTCCCGCCACGCGGCCCGGTCCACCCGGATCGTCACGGGCTCGCCGACGAACCGCTCCGGCGACTCCCGCGAGAAGTCGTCGGACCGGTCCTCCTCGCCGACCTTGACGTCGCGGTTCGTCCGGACCTTCGCGAGCCTCTCGACGGCGTCCTTGTAGGCCCGGTCGGTCTCGCGCCAGAGGACCTCGCGGATCGCGCCCTCGTCGTCCTCGATGGGCAGCGCGGCGGACACCGTGGAGTACCCCGGCTCCCGGCCGCGCCCGCGGATGGCGTGGGTGTTGTCGAGGGAGTAGTCGCCGACGCGAACCTCCACCGCGAACGTTCGGGCGTGTTTCCGGAGGTCCGACTCGACCGCACCGAAGGAGGCCCGGACGTGGTCCGCGGACAGGTCACGGACCGTGTAGGACACGAAGTACGGCGGGACCGCTTCCTTCTTCAGGACCGCGAGGTTCCGCTTCAGCTCGTCGTCCAGGAGACCGAGGAGCCACGCGGGCTTCATCTGGGGCGGCCGAGGGCCCGCGAGGCCCGGTGCGGCCAGGAGGAACGGGACCAGGGACAGGAGGAGATGCCGGTGCATCCGCGTCTCCGGACAGGCTGCCGCGCATGTTACACCGCCTCGGGCGGGTTATGATCGGGTCGCTGCCGGCGGGTCGGCATCGAGCCCGCCTCGGAGGAGTCGACGAATGGACGAACAGTACGCGAAGCTCCGCCGGATCGTGATCGACTGGCTCGACGACCAGGTGCACTTCGGCGAGGCCGAGGACAAGGTCACGGACGACGAGATGTCGTTCCTGAAGAACGGCATCCTGACGAGCCTGGGCTTCGTGTCGCTGATCGTGCACCTGGAGGACCTGCTCCGGATCCGGATCGACCGCAAGGCGCTGACCCGCGAGAACTTCGACGGGCTCGGGAAGATCGTGCGCTACGTGCTGGCGCACCCGGACTTCAAGGGGGTGCCGTGAGCGGAAACGGCGAGCCGGGCCCGGGCACGCCCGGGCCGATCTGGACGCCCGACCCGGCGGTCGCCGCGCGCTCCGGCCTCGCGGCGTTCCAGGCGTGGTGCGGCGAGCGGACCGGACGGAACCGGCCGGACTGGCAGGCGTTCCAGCGCTGGTCCGTCGCGTCGTTCCGCGACTTCTGGGCCCTCTTCCTGGAGTGGTCCGGGCTCGCGTTCGGGGGCGACCCGTCCGAGGTCTGCCGCGGCGACGCGGTCGAGACCGCGACCTTCTTCCCGGACCTCCGGCTGAGCTACGCCGAGAACCTGCTGCGCCCGCTCCCGGGCGCGGGCGACGGCGCGGAGGCGGTCCGGTTCGCGGACGAGGCGGGCGCGCGCGAGGTGCTGGCCCGCGGCGAGCTGCGGCGGCGCGTGCGCGCGGTCGCCGAGGGGCTCCGCCGGCTCGGCCTGCGCGAGGGCGACCGGGTGGTGGCGATCGCGCGGAACGACGCGGCCGGGAACGTGGCGTGCCTCGCCGCGACGTCGCTTGGCGCCGCGTGGTCGTCCGTGTCGCCCGACATCGGCACCGGCGCGGTGCTCGCGCGCTTCACCCAGCTCGACCCGACCGTGCTGTTCTGCTGCGGGTCCTACCCGTACCAGGGCGTGCCGCGGCCGATCGGCGACCGGGTCCGCGAGCTCGCGGCGGCCATCCCGTCGCTCCGCCAGGTGGTCGCGCTGGACCCGGACCCGGCCACCGGCGAGGGCACGGGCAGGCCGGTCGCGACGCTGGCGGACCTCGCCCTGACCCCGGCCGACGACCCGGCCCCGTGGCCGCGGTTCCCGTTCAACCAGCCGCTCTTCATCCTGTTCTCGTCCGGCACGACCGGCGCGCCGAAGTGCATCGTGCACGGCGCGGGCGGAACGCTGCTCCAGCACGTCAAGGAGCACCGGCTCCACTGCGACCTCCGCCCGGGCGACCGCCTGTTCTTCGCGACGTCCGCCGGCTGGATGATGTGGAACTGGCAGATCTCGTGCCTCGCGTCGGGCATCACGAGCGTGCTGCGCGACGGCTCCGCCACCCACCCGACCGACGACGCCCTGTGGCGCTTCGCCGCGGACGAGGGCGTGACGGCGTTCGGCACCAGCGCGGCCTACGTGCAGTACCTCCGGGACGCCGAGATCGTGCCGCGCGAGCGCGCGGACCTGTCGCGGCTCCGGTCGATCATGTCCACCGGGTCCGTGCTGCCCGACTCGGCCTACCCCTGGGCGCGCGACAACGTGGGCCGCGTTCCGGTGCAGTCCATCTCCGGGGGCACCGACCTCGTCGGCTGCTTCGTGCTCGGCAACCCCGCGCTTCCGGTCTGGCCGGGCGAGGCGCAGTGCCTCGGGCTCGGCATGGACGTGGCCGCGCTCGGCCCGGACGGGCTCCCGGTCACGGACGCGCCGGGCGAGCTGGTCTGCCGCACGCCGTTCCCGTCGCGGCCGGTCCGGTTCTGGAACGACCCGGAAGGAAAGCGCTTCCACGACGCCTACTTCGCGCAGAACGAGGGCGTCTGGACCCACGGCGATCGGGTCGTGCTGACCGGCCGCGGGACCGCCAGGGTCCTGGGCCGGTCGGACGGCGTGCTGAACGTCCGCGGGATCCGGATCGGCCCGGCCGAGATCACCACGGTCGCGACGACCTTCGAGCAGGTCCGCGCCGCGATGGCGCTCGAGCAGGCCGCGCCGCGCGAGCCCGGCGGGAGCCGCCTCGTGCTGCTGCTGGTCATGGCGCCGGGCGCGGCGCTCGACCGGCCGCTCGTGCTCCGGATCAAGAAGGAGCTGTCCACGCGCTGCTCCATGAACCACGTCCCCGCGGTCGTCGCCGCGGTCCCGGACCTGCCCGCGACCTTCAACGGCAAGGTCTCCGAGCGCGCCGCGCGCGACGTCCTGAACGGCCGCCCGGTCGAGAACCTCGCGGCCTTGCGCAACCCCGAGAGCCTGGACGCGATCCGCGCCCACCCCGACCTCGCGGTGCGGTGAGGCACTGCCCCTTGTGCGCGCCGGCGGGAGGGACAGCTTCTTCCCGACCTGAACTCGAATGGAGTTGCCCCGCCAAGGCAAGGGGGCGCGAGCTCGATCCGTGCGGACCTACCCCCTCAACCCCGCTCCGGAGCAGGGCCTCCGATGCCTGGTAGCGCGGCATGGCTTCCTGCCTGCACGGGAGAGTGGTCCATCTTCGGGTCCCCGCGTCGGAGGCCGAGGTGAGGCGGATCCAGTGGGCGTCACACTCCGACTCCCGGTCACGTCTTCTTCTTCTTCTTCTTCTTCTTCTTCTTCTTCTTCTTCGGGTCACATAACACGCTATGACTAAAGGCGAATCACGGCGCATGATCGATCGTATTCGTCGGTATCGGGCTTGACAACGTCCCGGAGGGAGTCCCGGCCGGGGGTACAATTTCCTCTGGCTCTTCGACGAGGATGGGTGTCGTGACACGTGAATCGCTTTGGCAGGATCACACGACGATTCAGGGCACGGCCAGCGGCACCGGCGCCTCCGAGGCCGCGCCTCCTCCGGAGGACTCGCTGCTGTACGTCGGCGACGCGCAATACGCGGTGATCACCGTGAACATCAGCTACAGGTCGGCGCACGGCGGCACCTTCCCGGCCATCGCAATCCAGGTCGCCCCCAGTCGGGGGGGAACCTGGACCACGGTCGGCTCCGCGGTGACCGCGCTCGGGGAGGCGACGATCAAGCTCGCACGGGAGCCGGCTTCAGGGTCCAGCGCTCTCCGCATGGACGGGGCGTGGCTGCGGTGGTGCGTCCTCCAGCCCGCTTCGGCGGATGGGCAGGCGTACCGGATCACGTTCCTCGTCACGGCGGTCCTGATTTGAAGGGGAGGGGATGACGATGAGCATGGGAAGGGTCATACAGGATTGGGTCTGCGTTCGCGCGGACAACTCAGATGTCATCCAGCATCTTGAGACGTACTACGAGCCCGGCCAGGACGACGCGGAGATGATGGTGGACATCGCCTTCATCGGCCCGAACGCGGGAGCCAGGCTGTACATCGAGACCGGGGCGTCAAACGAGCAGGCGACCTGGACGCCGCTCGACGACTTCCCGGCCGGCGACCACGGACAGGCATTCGTGACGCTGACGCCCGCCGGTCGAAGCGTTCGCTGGCGCTTCCATCCCGGCGCCGCAGATGACTGCGCGTGCTTCCGAATCCTCCTGCGACCGCGCATGGGCTCGGCCCCGGCCGTGCCGGGGAGCCTCCGGGACCCGAGGTCGCCATGCCTCCAGCCCTGGGTCACGGTAGTCCTCGAAGGGGCCGCCGGCGTGACTGCGGTCCAGACGGAGGAATTCTGGTACGACGCCGCCGGGATGTCGCGGGTCGTCGGCCGCGTCGTCACGAAGTTCTTCACGAGCGGCCTGGTCCTCGTCGTTGAGACGTCCTCCAGGCGCGAAGGACCCTGGACCGAGGTGTATCGGAAGACCACGATCGGGGCCGAGGACGGCTGGACCCCGATGTACGCGGACAAGGATGCGCCGGACGGACACCGGTTCGAGCGCTACATCCGCTGGCGCCTGTACTGGGGGAGCGGAGCCGGCGGCCCCGTGTGCTTCCGGATCGACATCACCCCGAACGATCGGCTGGCCCCTCGGCTGTTTGGGCGAGTTGGGGGGGGCTTCCCGGGCGACCTCCGCACCGGCGGCTACGGGTCGCAGGTGGGGCGGTCGCCGGTCGCGCCGCGGTTCTCCATCGGGCCCTACCGGCCGGGTATCGATGTGACACGGGAAGCGTACCGGGTCGTCCCGTCCGGGATGCCGCGGGCCCATGCCCCGGGTGGGGGCTACGAGGTCGTTACGGGGCAGCAGGCCAAGGCGTACTTCGACGGGGTCACCGCCGTCGAGGGCCTGGGCGGAGCGGTTGCCGGCGTTTCCACGGGCAGGGACGCCAGGGACTCGTCTTCGCGGCGGTAGGCTGCCGAACGGGACTCCGATGGTCGCGCAGGCACCAGACCCGGCTCTCCTCATCGGCCAGCGCCTGAGCGCAATCAACGTGGAGTTGGCCGCCGCGTTCCAGCGAGGTCTGTTCGACTGGGCTGCCGACGGACTCGTCGAGTTCCCGGATGGATCGGTGCACGCCTATCACCTCGCGAGACTCGCAGTTGTGGCGAGCCCGTCCAACCCCGGCGGGGTCGCCCTGGCGATCGTCCTGCGCCTTGACGTGTTCCGCTCGATTCTCAACACCGACGAGGTCCGCACCCTCGACATCGAGTGCCGGGCGGACCTCGTCTTCACCGCCGAGCCTCACGAGAGCGGTCCGTTTGTCTCCCTCCTGGACAGATACTGGGTCGGGATCGACACGTCCTCGCTTGCGATTGCTCGCATCGTCGTGGACTCCGAGGACAGCAATCCGGTGCCGGACGAAGCCCTGGCGCCGCTGGTCGGTATCGTCGGCAAGCCGGCGCTCGAGTCGGTTCGCGAGAAGCTGAATGCCTTCGTTCCGCGCTCGGTTCCGGCGTCGATCCTGGGCCTGCTGGAGCCGATAGTCCTTCCGGCGCTCCCCGAACTCCACCTCGTCCTTCTCGAGCCGGAGGCCAGCGACCCTCTCCTGGCGCTGGTGGGCTTGCGGGCGGGCGGGACCCTTTCCGACCTGCTTCGGGGAGCCTTGCAGGGGTTGCTGTACGAGACTCAACCCGCCGAGCCGGGGCTTGATCCACCGCCATGCGGGACCGTGGTTCGCATTCACCGCGATCTCGTAAACGCCATTGCGTTCTACGGGTTCCTGGAGCCGCTGAAGGCGGTCTACAACAAGATCGGGGGCGAGTTCCTCATGGCCCGCAGTTGGAGGAGCCATGAGGTCGACTCCGGGGTCCGTTACGCGGCGACGCCGGCAGGAGTGCCCAGCTATCCCTACCAGTTCAAGTACCTCGACAGTGAAGCCAGTTCGCGCGACTACCTTGGTTGCATGGCTGTCGTGCAAGACCTCCTTCGGGTGTCCGGACCGGAGGTGGACCTCCTCGCCGATCTGGTCAGCGACGGGAACTTCGCGGAGCCGGACATCGCAGCCCCCATGGGCGAATACGGGTCCGACCCCGGGTTTCAGCTCCTGACGAACTACCTCGCCCAGAGGCGGCTGGACCTGTTCAATGAGAACAGAAAGGCGTATCTGGCAGCCTACTCGCAAGCCCACATGGACTTCTTCGACGTCCCCCCTGAGTCGCTGCCGACGAGGATGCCATTTGGGGAAGCCCCGACGATTCCCTACGGTTTCGACCACGATGTGGTTGGCAGGGTGCACGACGTCGCGGCAGCGCTGAAGCAGATGTTCGCGCCGTACGTCGAGGGAGCGGACTCCGCGGTTGTGGAATACGAGCCGGTCGAGTTTGGCGAGGCCCACCTCGGCTCGGCGGTCGCCGCCGCACCGAGTATCAACCTGAGCGCCGACGTGGCCGTGGATGTGCTCATCTGGACCATTCACGCGAGACTCGCCGCCCGGCTCGTCCTCGCCATGTCGCGCCAGACGGCTTATGAGCCCTTCAAGAGCCGGCCCGCCAACCAACTGCTCCTGAAGCTCGACTTCTCCACGTACCTGTCGCCCTACGCGGAGGCACTCCTGAGGTTCGCCGGCGCCATCGCGGGGCTCCTGCTCGCCATGTTCCTGGGGCCGGCTCTCCTGATTGCGGCACCGGCGTCGGCCATCCTCCTCCCGACGCTGGTCGCCGGCTTCTCCCTGATCGGCGGCAAGGTGTTCTCGCTGGCTGACCAGGCGCTGGAGAAGGAGGTTGACGATGAGGCGGCCGACGCGCTCAAGGAACTCGGCATCGAGGATGCCGCCGTGGGAGTTGCCGTGCCGGCGGTGCTCGATCTGGGTGGGGCGTTCCTCGCGTTGACCGATGTGCGGAGGGTCGGCGATGCGCTGGCGTTCGTCGGCGAGACGACCGGGCGGATTGACGCGGAACCCAAGACGAAACCCTGGGAGCCCGTGGCACTTGCCGCCGTATCGAGGATCACCGCCGAATCCCCTCCGCAGACCGTCCGGTACGAGCCCGTCTCGAGCCTCTCTGTCCTCGAGATCGCGTGGTTCATTGAGCACCACCTCACGTCGGTGATGGTACCGCCCGAAACGTATGACTCGAGTTGGTGGGACGAGTTCAAGCCGTTCAAGACCGAGTTGGAGGTCGTGCGCCACTCGGTCGTCGACGTGCGGCTGGACTTCTTCGTTGCGGGCTTCCCTTCGGGCAGCGATGTCCGCCTCCACGCGTACGTCGATGGGGGGGAGGTCAGCGCTCTGGATCGTCCCCTGGCCCCAGGCGGCGTCTCCACCGCGGGCGGATGGACGGTCCGGAGCGAGCGTTTGCTCCATAGACCCGCTGTTTCGGACAAGTGGGGCGACAACCCGTTCGCGTCGGTGCCGGCGTGGGCGCTCGACGCGGGCTTGGTGTGGCGCGTGAGGGCAGAGGGACCGAGCGGATGGTGGGCGGGTGCCGCCGAGGCGTCCCTGGACGCGTGGGCCGTGTCGAGCTTTCCGGTGATCGCGCTGGGTCCGCTGGGGATCACGGCCGACTGCATCCGGTGGAACGCGGTGACCAAGGATGTCCGGGACTACGACTCGGCCTTGTTGCTCTCCGTGGCACTGTCGGGCTCCGACGAGGAGGTCGAGGAGAGGCTCGCGAGGATCGAGGCGAAGCTGGCGGAAACGGCCGAGCACAGTTCCTGGGAATACGGGCCCGGTCCCCTCGGCGTCGCCAAGAAGCTCGCCGACCTGGACAAGGGGCGGCTTGGCGGGAAGTACGGACCCGTCCCCCTCCCCCCGATCGATGGGACGGTGCTGGGAGGGCACGACGGGTTCGTCGGTCTTGCAGGCATTGATCAAGGGGACATGCCGGGGAGGCCATGATGGGCGGTTCGCGTGCCATGCGTCACCAGACGCGGGCCGACAGCGGTGGCATCGAGGCTTGGGATGGCGACCCCGGAGTTGGCGCGCTCGTGCCGGTTCGTGGAGGTCGTTCGCTGGCTGGCGCCCTCCTCGTCGCCGGGTGCCTCGGATGCGCCCCGGACTTCTCGACCATGTTCGAGGATCCCGAGTGCGACAACTACCGGAAGAGCCACTGCTCGGGGAGCGTCCTGCTCGATTGCGAATACAAGGAACTGGAGGACTGCGCCCGATGGGTCGGCCGGACCTGCGGTGAGCACAAGACGAGCGAGAACGGGTGGTCCCGGGGCGCCATGTGCGTGGACGAAAGCCTGACGGAGTGCAATCCTCACACGGCGGATCGGTGCATCGCAGATGACCCCCGCAAACACGTCCTTTGCCAGACGATCGGATTCACTGACACGACTCACTGTCCATACGGCCAGACGTGCTACGAAGACGAGGACGGCTCCGGCTGCAGGTAGCGGGCCCAATCGGCCCGGGCTCCCTCGAAGGGAGAGGCCATGATGGGCGGTTCGCGTGCCGTGCGTCACCAGATGCGGGCCGGCAGTTGCCGCATTGAGGCCCGGGGCGGCGGTCCCGGAGTTGGCGGACCCTGGCCGGTTCGTGGAGGTCGTCCGCTGGCTTGCGCTCTCCTTGTCGCAGGGTGCCTCGGATGCGCCCCGGACTTCTCGACCATCTTCGAGAATCCGGAGTGCGACAAGTACCGGGAGAGCCACTGCTCGGGGACCAAGATCCTCAATTGCAGGTATGAGGAATCTTTCGACTGCGCCCGGTTGACCGGCAAGACCTGCGCCGAGCGCAAGCGGGACGACTTGTGCTGGTCCGTAGGCGCCATGTGCGTGGATGAGAGCCTGACCGAGTACTGCAGTCGCGGCCCGGAACAGCGATGCACCCCGGATGACCCCCGCAGGCACACGTCCTGCGAGTCGATCGGGTTCACCGACACGTTCCACTGTCCATACGGCCAGACGTGCTACGAAGACGAGGACGGCTCCGGCTGCAGGTAGCCTACAGCACTCCGATCCCGGAGACCGACAACTCCCGGGTCGAGTCGACGGTGAGGGGGCTTGCGGCGGTCCGGCACGCCCTTACCCCCGCAGGCGGCCCGGTGTCGCCGCCCAGCCGGACGCCTGCAGCAGCCGGCCGCTCCTGCTCGAAGGCCGTTTCTCGATGGCGTCCGAGGGGGCTGCCGTCGCGGTCCCATCCGGGCTACACTCGGGCAATCGTCGAAGGCGTGCGGAGGCTCCCATGAGCGGACGTCGGTCGGGCACGTGCGGTGCGATGTCGTGGGCCGGATGGGGGGCGCTCCTGGCCGCTCTCGCGACGGCAGGCTGCGGCTCGGGCGGAGAGACCCCCGGGCCGATCACGGACCCGGGCGGCGCGGACCGGCCGGGCGGCGACGCGCTCCCGGACGGCCTCGACGCCCTGCCGGACGGCGGGGACGACGCGGAGCCGGCGGACGCGGAAGGGGACGGGACGGGCGACGGCGGCTGGGATGGCGGCGGGGACGGCGGCGGGGACGGCGTGACCCCCCCGGACGGCGTGGAGCCGGACGCGAACGGCGACGCGCTCCCGGACGCGCCGCAGTGCCCGGGCGGCGCCGGGTGTCCGTGCGGGAAGAACGACGACTGCGTGTCGGGCATGTGCCTGGAGTCGTCGGACGGCTGGGTCTGCACGCAGCTCTGCGCGGTCACGGAGTCCTGCCCGGCCGGGTGGGTCTGCGTCACGATGATTTCCGGTCCCGACGTGGTCCAGGTCTGCGCCGACCCGTTCGCACGGCTCTGCCGGCCGTGCCGGACGGACGCGGACTGCGCGGGCGCGGCGGGGGCCGGGGGGGACGCGGCCCGCTGCCTGCCGCGCGGCGCGGAGGGCAGCTTCTGCGGCACGGCCTGCGACGGCGCGGACGAGTGTCCGGAGGGGTACGAGTGCCTGGAGGCCGCGGCCGGGGCGGGCGGCGATCGGGCGGGCGGCGGGCGGGGGG
>Ga0194127_10002797_pt1 | contig 23135 bp, 29 predicted proteins | sample TA2KigC100mmetaG_FD_148624 | JGI IMG/M metagenome (GOLD analysis project Ga0194127, IMG submission 148624) | Freshwater microbial communities from Lake Tanganyika, Tanzania - TA2015036 Kigoma Deep Cast 100m | ecosystem: Environmental > Aquatic > Freshwater > Lake | place: Tanzania: Lake...
AATAATTCAGGATTTTCCAATTCTACATCAAAAAGCATTGGATGGCAAAGTTCATCTATCAAATAACACGAAGACTTACAGAGGTCTTCTGGTTCATATGCGAGTGACTGACTTGCTGCTTCCACCACCTCTCCCATATGCAGTGCGGTGTGTGGCAGGTCATCAAATGTGAATGGGATTCCATTGATGAAATACATCAAAACAATTTGAGTTCCCTTGTTATACCAACAATAAGCAGTATCTATGCGATATTTCATAGACAACAGATTTTTGATTATTTAGGTAGGGCGAGGGGGACTTGAACCCCCACGGGCAATGCCCAACAGATTTTAAGTCTGGTGTGTCTACCGATTTCACCACCGCCCCAAGAAATCACCCAGAATAGGTGATAGGATGATACTTCAAATACTCCCAGAATGTCAACTTCATTTCTTTTTGTGTCATTCCACAGTGTTTTGCTGCTTGAGGTAAGTTCCACTTTACTGTAAAAAGTGCCTCATTTGCTTCTTTGACGTTTTCTGGTGTTGTTTTGACTGGAGTTTCGTAAAGTGCTGCTTTGTTAATTTTTAGTAGACTCATTTTTTTAAAAATCATCGTGCGTAAAAATTTTGCCGGAATTTTTTTCCTCCAAAAATGAAACTTAAAGTGGATTTGCGTATGAGAGTGTGTCTTCATCCACAGTCGAACGAACAAAGTTTAGCACATTCATAAATTCTTGAATGGTTTCGCAGTTCACTTTTTTTTCTGCACCCTCGTTAGAGTACAAATACACGGTTTTTTTAAGGGGATCAACTACGCATCGTGCTAGATACTCATTCTGCATTCATCTTGTCTGTTGATTACCCACATACTATAGCATAGAGTATGGGTGGTGTCAACCGGTTGCGAGATATGGACCACCATTAGCAGGATTGTTTAGAATTGAAAGTATAGAAGTATTTGTAGTGATGGAAGTATTTGCTATAGAAATCGATTTATTGATAGACCAATATTTTAATTGTCTTCTGTGTTTATATCTTTTTACTGAAGTTACCGAATTTGTATAACTTGAAATACTTACCCTCAGTGCGGCAATTTCATTAATCAAGTCAGTGATAGAACTAGCCCAATCTGAACAAGACCCACCTCCTCCGGTAATTTGAAATACGGTTCCAATAAAAGAACCAGTATTGATCCCAAGTCTAGAAGATATTCCAATACCAAGATTAGATGAAGTTATTGTTTCGTCTCCTGGATTTTCAAGAGGGTTGAGTGATATATAATTTCCAACTTCTAAATTTGGATATCTATAAGCAACCAAAGTATCTGCGTATACTGTACCATATCCAACAACAGCCGTAGTTGCCAGACCAACATTATTTCCTGCTGTCACTCCTATTCCAATAGCAATTATTCTATTCTCTCCGTTTGCATAAACTCCAGAAACTCCATCGGCAGTGTTTCCTAAAGTACATGTTGGATCCAACGTTGGAGGAGTATTGGCAGAAGCTGATGCTGCAATATTTACAATCTCTTGCTTTTTTGCATTGATACTTGCGACAATTCCAACCAATACATTATCAATATAAGAACAGGGTGCAATCCATTTTTGCAACTGATTAGATGCAATTCCAGCAGCTACTTTCAGAGATCCTGTCGTTGCTATTCCAAGAGAATAATTTGTTGTTGTTAATATTCCTGTGATTGATAATGTAGTTTGAGCAAATCCCATCTTAATTACCCTCTAAATTTACATCTTTGTCAAAAGGTTCCCACTGCGGATTTCTGCGATCATAATCCCAACCACCAATTAGAAACTGCTTATTATCACCTGGATAATCGTCAGGTGTCTCTCCGTCATAAACAACGATTAGTTTTTCATCGTGATTCATTGGATTTAACCACCTTGCTGCCCAAACTTCATAGTAACAATGAATATTTGCACCAACACCAGAGCGAATGATAATATTTTTACCCCACTCAATTCTTTCAACAATTAAATCTTGAGAATATCCAATTTGAGTGAGAGTTACTGTGATGGTTTCTGGATCAATCAATCCATCCCAATATTCTGGTAGTTCAATAACATTCGTATCTTTAATCTTACCTCTTACATAAATTCCTGCTTCTGGACCCTCTGCGACGATGTGTCTAATTCTTTTTCCCTTCTTTTTTGCATGTGGAATATCAAAGGAACTTGCAAGTTTATTTCCAGTAGCTACTCCATTAAAGACAGATGCCGTAACCGATCCAGCAACAACGACATCACCTAAAACTGATGCATACTCAGAATTTAAAATGACTGTATCAGCATCTATGGATAAGCAAGGAATACTACCATTCGCATGACCTACATTTAAAAATTGAGTTAAATTTCCATAGCAATACATTCCAACGTAATCAATTTCATTGTGATATAAAACAACTGCGATATCTGTGATTTTAAATGAGGTATCATTTGGTTCGTCTTTATCCCACTCTAAACCTATTTCTTTGGAACTTGAATCGTAATCATAATTACCAGTTAGACTTAACGGTCCTGTAAAAGTTCCATAGTCTTGAAAAAGAAATGGTCCTGGCATTATGCATCAATCTCCGTTTCTAATTTATGAATGTCTTTTCTTTCTGCGAAGATATGATAAAAACAATCTATTGACATGCTGTAGTTTGATTGAATAGTGATGTACTCTTGTGTAATCTCCTTTACGATTAAATCTTGATGTGATCCAATTGGAGTTAAGGAAACTGTAATTGTATGATAATCTATCAAATTTGTCCAGTATTCTGGTAAGAAAATTTTATCGTTAGCACTAAGTCTTCCTCTTATATAGACGCCATTTTCAGGTCCTTCTAGGCAAGCATGAACTAATTTTTTATTTTCTTTGTTTGGGTGATCAATAATAAAGTTTTTACTCCTAGCCATCAAAGTTTCAGTGTATATTATCTTTGCTTTGATTAGTTCAACGGTAAGTAATTTATCTACTTTTAAAAATGATTTAATTCTAGCGTATGTTTTTACAAATAAAGAATATTTTGGTTTTTCTGGTGTTTGAAACTCATTTGTAGTTTCCGATATACTAATCGTACCAAATTCAGTTCGTTCATTTGCATCATTTCTTGTGTATGCATTAGAGTTTCCAACATGCAAAGGACCTTCAATGTAAGCAGAACCTGGTGTTTCTCCTGTTTTTTCAATAGGTTCTAATAGAGGACTTGATATAGCAGCATCAGTTGCAACCTCTAGATAAACTGTTTGTACTACATCAGATTGGGACATTTTTTATTTAGCAGTAAGTTTTCTTTTGAAAGGAAGTGCTTTTTTCAGAGGCCCTCCCTGAGATGAACTACAAAATGATTTTGACATAGCTGCTGACATTTCAGCTAAACCAGATACTTGTAAAGCATAGTTTCCACTTGAAGCCAATCTCATCATTTTTCCAGATTCTATTTCTATATTTGGTGCGCTAATAGAAACTTTTTGTCCTCCTTTAATATGAACGTTGCCTTCATTAACCTTTCTTACATTAAAACCAGACTGTATATGTATATCTCGTGCTAATAATCTAATGCTCCCATTTTCACATGTGATTGAAATATCTCCATTTTCGGCAATCATAAAAATACCACTACTCGTCTCTGGTGTCTTTTTACCTGCCTTAACTGCAAATGTTCCAGGTGAACTAAAAAGTGTCCATCCGGAAGATTCTGGTCCACGATTTACATCAAATGACATATAATGCTCTGGGTCATATCCAGATGAATGTTTGTAAGCAAAAAATGTTGTTTGATCATCCCAATATTTTCCCTTTTCAATAATTACATCTGCAGTTGCATCATTTCCGCCATACTTGCTATGATAATCAGCCATTTACTTTACCTACACAATCAATTACGCTTATGATTTTATCTTGTCCCAACTTCTGAGCCTCCTCTTTTGTTGTTCGTTTTACCTTCAGTACAGCAAACATATCTGCATTAATTCCAGTTTTAGTATTGCATATTTTAATTGATGGTCTCTCAGTAACAAATGTACCTCTATTTAGAATTCTAACATTAATTAACCTACCATATGGATCGAATTGAGGTTCAAGTTTAGCACCATTATCAGGAGTAATGCAAATCTTATCGTCGAGAGAATAATTAATTCCAGTATTTTTAATGATAACATCATCAAGTTCTAAAACGACATTATAGGTATCAAGAACAGAGGTAGAGGTGTCTGAATCAATTTTAGAGGGGATTGGTGGAATTGTTACTACACAATCTTGATGAAATGTATAAGTATTGCCAGACTTAGTAAATTTACAATCCGGTTTAATTTCTCCTAATGTCGGAGACAAAATAATTGAACAACCGGAATTTACGCCAGCAGTGCCACCTGGAAGAATCGTAATAGGAATATTTGGATAATTATTGACTTTTTTATTACACTCGGTTTCTATAGCAGGTGCAATTGAGTTCGTGCCGATACCAGATGAAACTGAGTCCGTGCCGATACCAGATTTGATTTTCTGTTTAAAAGATTCAATTATCGGTCCCAAGTTTGGAAATGTAAATACACTGGTATCAATGACAAAATCAGCTCCACTCGGAAGAATAAGAGCATTTGCATTCAATCCAACATCTACGCTGGTAACTCCAGAAGAACCTAAACTTCCATTAGGTTTCTTTAGATATCCAGTCCCACCATCCACGACTCTAACACCTACAATTTTACCACAATTTTCTCCACTTGTTCCAACAATTACCTCTGCTTTTGCTCCAGAACCCTTTCCACAAGGATCATCAAAATATACAAAAGGATTTGAATAATAGTTAATACCGGAACTTAATATATCGACAGCAAGAATTTCACCCGAAGATCCAATAATCGCATTTGCAGCAGCACCAATTCCACCCCCACCAAACAATTGAACTGCGGGAGGCCCACATAATCCAGGACCACTCAGACATTCTGATATAGAACCTGCTGAAGGTGGAATCTCAGATGGATTACCTAAAAAGTTGCTTAAACTTGTAGATGGTGATGATCTAATATTTTTTAATTCTTTTGAATATTCATCATCTTCACTTGGTTTTGGACCATCTAACCAGGACCAAATTTCTACCTCTGGACAAGGATCTTCTTTTTCGCAAGATAAAAAGCTTTCAATAGCACTCACAAAACTTAATGCTTGATCTAAGCTTCCACTAGCAGCTCCTAAGAATGCACTAAGTGGGGCTAAAATCATATTTAAAACACCTTCAATTGGTCCAATAATACTATCAAGAAGTGCTCCTATCATACTATCAATTATACACTGAGCAGCATTAAGGATCTTATCCAGCATGTTTGAAAGAAAATCAACAAGAAGATCAAACAAAGAATCCATTATTTTATCAAAAAGACAAGAAATAATATCAAGAATTTCTTGTAAATTTTCACCTACTTTAATTTGGTCTTTTGCTCTAAGTGTGTTAGCTAGTTTCTCATATCTTTTTTTGATCTCATTAATTACCCAATCTCTAAACTTATTTAATTTCTCTTGTATAAATCCATTAATAATTCCCGCACATTTTCTAATTTCTGCTGTTATGTTTGCAATTTCGTTCAAAGATGGATTAATGTACGTGTCATTAATTCTTTGCATTCCTTTTATTGCTCTAGTTAAATTTTTAATTGCTGATTTTATTTTACTTTTGTTTTTTTTATCCTTTTTGCAAGCATTCGCAAGAGTATATTCTTTATTATCTTGTTGTTGATTGACTTGTGTCTTGGACCTTATATCTCCGGCTCCATTACCCCCTTCTGGATTTGCTGGTTTTGCTGGGTTGGGTGTTGTAGCACTTACCGTGACTGGTGATGTCGCATTAGGTGGACCAAATTTAGCACGTGCAGTAGCAGCAAGAACTTTTTGTTCTAATGGCTCACCACTTAGTCCTGCTGCTTTTCCTTCTTCTCTAGCTTTTTTAGCTGCTTCAAATTCTGCCTTTGTTGGAGTTAGATCAGTGCGAAGAATTTTTTTCAGTTCAGCAGCGGGCATCTGTTCATAGTTAGTATTAGAAGGTTGTACACCTCCACCTGCCGCTGCCGATCCACTCGAAACTGGAATTGGTGGTGCATTAGTTCCTCCTTGAATTCTATCCCTTTGAACTGCTGCTGGATCCCTTTGACCATGAGATGGAACTTGTTTTCCAGTTGAGGTATAACCCGAAAATGGTTTAAATCCTAATGAAGGTAAAGACTTTGAAAGAATTGTTTGCGTTGAATTTCCAAGATGACCGATAATAACAGGTTGCTGCCCGTTATCTCCATCTAAAAAGAAACCAAAAACAAATTCACCACCAGAGAACCTAGGAGTTGTTGTGTTTCCCCCCGAACCAGATCCAGCGGTCGTTGGCAACATTACCAAAGCCCACGGTAACTCTTCATCAGAAAGGGTGGTTAAATCTGATGTGTGGTATCCAAGAATTCGTACCTTTACTCTATACTGAAATCCAGGTAAATCTGATGGACTATTTTGAGGTAGAGTTGGTAAATTTCCGTTCCAAATTTTTGCATCAGGAACTTGACCGATCCACCAAATGAAACCGTCTCTTCCTATAAAATTTTTGGAAAGTAATCCTGAGTCAAGCATTAGTCTTCATACACTCTACATTCTGAAGCATCTGGATGTGTATCACAATACAATTCTAATGAAGTTGGGTCGTGGTCTTCTCCGGGATGATTTTCCTTATATATTTTTAAGTCGTGCAACTCTTCTTCAATATGACGACGTTGTTGAGAAGAGATCGTAGGATCATTTAAAATTTTTTCATCCTCTTGAATATGTTTTTCTATGCTGTCCATAGTAAAATAAAATAGTTATTACTATTTAACTACTTTTTACCAACAGAATCTCTAACTAAATTCAAATAAGTATAATGAAATTTTCTAGAGACATATTGATTAATGTCTGCAATTAAATAGTTACCACTTAATTCTTTATTAACTGAATTTTCTGCAGTATTTCCTGATGATGGGTTTGGAAACTCGCAGTAAATTATATCTCCAGCGTGTAAAGAAAAATCACCTGGTACGGTAATTGAAATTTTGTTTGAAAAAAGTTGATTAAATCTTGCAATTGATTGATGAAGATTTAAATCTTTACTGTCGTTCATTTGACTTGGATTTTGTCTCCAAGATTCTAATTGTTTGCCCCCAGTTGTTCCCGATGGGAGATTGCCGTTATCTTTTACAAGACACATTAAACGGCAAGGTTTATCTGGATCTAAAAATTGTTGGTCAATAAAGTCAAGTTTTTTTCCTGCTGTAGTTGCATTATTTTTTTGAGGTGATGATTTTACAACTAATTGTTGATCACTATCCGTTCTTCTTTCCGGTGCAATTCTTTGGGATTCCGTTGCTGAATTTATAACCGCATCTACCTTGAAAGTGTATGGATCAAAATATATTATTCTTGTGTTGTATGTCCCAATTTGCATTTTATTTTGAATATTAATATTTTCATCAATAGAATATTGTAGAATCTTTTTAAAAGATCCGTCTGAATATTCATCAGATTTGCTTGGAGGAGTATTTGTATAGATGTATTTGTTCTTTGCAGGTTGACCTAATAAACCATCAACAGATTTAAATTTATACCCCTCTGAAGTTTTGAAAAAGAAAAACCCAGCACAAGATCCAGACTTACCAAGAGGAATAGCTTTGGGTGATAACCAATCTAAAATATATAATGGTTTGCGATCATTACCAATAAAATTGTAAACGTTTTCTGTGTCCTCCACATCAAGTTCAGAGTCATTTAAACCAAATATTTTTCCATCTTTCAAAATACTTTTGATTGTTTCAGATATTTTACCACCATATCTTCTCACAACTCTCGTCTGTTCATTTGACAAATACTCTCTTGGGAACAAAGACATCATAAAAGATGCTTTTTGTGTTCCTACATCACCAGACTTAATTGTATTTGTATATAAAGTTTGTTTGAATTTAACTCCTTGAGAGTCTTCTAAAGCAATTTCAACTTCTTCACCACCCCTCAAAAATCCAGATAAAACATTGGTCTGTGATCCCTCAACAACACCAGCACCAACGTCAATTGCAGCAACATCCATAGAAGAAGTCGCATTCAAAATACTTTCATAGTAATTCAGTTCGGCAACACCGGAGAGAAAATCAACAACACTATTCGGACCTTTTTTGACAAGAAAAGTCAGAAATTTAGCTTCTTTGATTGATTTTAAATCTAAATTTGACATTATGCTGTTGCTTTATTTACTGCGATTTCATAATCTAATTTATTATTATTTACACCACCACCATCAGCAACAATCATACCTCTACCAGATTGGTTTTGGTTCATCGGAACATATACAATTTGTCTGACCACTTGTAATTTTGTTAAAGGTCTATCATAAGATGCAAATCTAGAAACACCTGAGTATGATGTTGCGGATGGAGAGTATGGTTTTGATGGTGTCATTTTTACTTGTGATGGTTGCATTGGAACATTTTTAGCTCCAACTTTAGATTTTTTATCTTTACCTAAATTATATTTCTCAGCATTTTTTAGTATGTCTTCGGCAAATCCAAACCTATTACCCTCTACAGAATAACCTTCGTATCCTTTAATGAATTTCTTGTGTGCTGATTTATCATTTCCTTTCATCATTGAAAGTCCAGCATTATATGTTTGCCCCTCTACAATTGTGTATTCTAGTTGAGCATAAAAGTCACCAATCTGTTTATTGTTTTTTTCTGCCCATTTTTGATATCCTAACCATCTAGCCCCAGCAGCTGGATCAATCCTCCATTGAGCCAATCCGAATGCTTTTCCATTATCACCTATGGCATCTGGTCTTAATCCGGATTCTTGCAAAAGGTTTCCAACCATATAAGCGGCACCAGTATCAGAAAATCCTTTTGACTTATAAAAAGCAAGTGCTGCTTTGATTTTGTCATCTTTACCTGTAGGAACATTGACTGGTGCAGGAGCGCTACCATCCGGTTCTTTATCTCCACCACCACCAGCTCCTCCAGCTGCTTTCTTAGCTTCCTCTGTTGCATTAAGCATAATAAATTTAATCAACCCTTGTAAAGGAGATAATGTATCATATAAAGCTTTTCCTAAAAATTGAGTAATTGCATTTGACAAAAATAGACCAAAATCTCTTCCAACTACTTTCTGAACCAGGTTTCCTAATCCTGGCATTGTTTTATCTAAAAAATTATAAATTGATACTGCTAATGGGTTTCCAAGAAGATTTCCAATTCCCGCAGCAATTCCTAATGCATTGGACTTTGAAAATCTTTCTTTACCTAAAGCTAAACTAATTCCCAATGCGGCAAATGGACCAATACCTGCTGCACTTGAAGAAATTAAATTTGCAACATCAGTAAATCCACCAAAAAGTTTTTCACCAATCCTATCTGTTAATTGAGGATCTGCAGAAATTTTGCTTATAATTGGATTGGATGAAGATGTTCCTTGTTGTTGAATTGCCTTTTGAGATGAACCAAGACCTCTAGATGCAGATGCAGTTGATTTTGGTTTTCCACTAAAAAAGTTTTGAACTCCACTTACCAATCCACCAAAGAAATATCCTTTTGGTTTTTCAGTTTTTTTCTTTGGTCCTTTCTTTTTATCATCTGGTTTATTTGCGAACATATCATATACTGCACCACCTAATAAGTCACCCAAAAATCCACCAAGAATTGTTCCTGCAAATGGAACAGGGATTAAGGTTCCAAGTCCTGCGCCAAGAGTAGCACCAACTGCTTTTGCTGCTGCTCTTCCTGGTTTCTCTCGCAATATTGCGAGATTGATAATAAAATCAATCAGTCCACCAATGATGGGTATTCTACCAAATACTTTTCCAGCTAATCTTAATCCACCTCTACCCAAAACTCTTGCTGCTAATCTGGTAGGTAATCTTCCTAATCCTCTACCAAAAAGTTTACTACCACTTTCTGTTCCACCCAAAGAACCCATCATTCTTTGAGGTGTTATTCTTCCTTTATCTACATATCTACTTAAAACATTTTTTGTTGCTTGTGTAGAATTTAAACCTTTTGCTTTCTCTAAATCATATAATCTTGCAAAAGCATCACCATATTTTTGTCTTATTAAAGCTCTCTTAGGATCGTGCTCTCTAAGAAGTTCTTTTGCACTTTTTAATGGACCTCCTTTACCTCCACCACCTCTCTCAGGTCTCTCAAATAAATCCAATCCATCAGCAACAGCAGAAAAAATATCACCGATGATAATGCCTGCCATCAAGGCATCTATGATACTAAACTTCTTATCAATTTCGTTAATTGCTACAGCAAGGTCTTTTTCATTCTTATCAATTTGAGCTCCAGTAATGGAACCCAACATTTTAGTTCCAGCAAGAGTAACGTTATACAACGCAGACCCTAAAGCATTGGTAATGGGACTTAAGTATTTTTGAAGTATCTCTACTCCTTTTAAAAAGTTACTTACACCTTCCATTATTTTTGGAAGATAATCAAAGAAGGTATTAACCAACCATCCGACAAACAAAAGAGTTAATGCATTTTTAAGTCGATCCAAGAAACTCATTCCAGGAATACGAGGTTTGGGTAAATTTAAAGTATTTTTTTTAGATTTACTTTCTAATTGCTTTTCTTCTTTCTCCTTTTCTTTTTTATCCTCAGTATCTCTTTTTTTGATGATTTCTTTTGTTTCTTCTTTTGCCCTTTTGCTTATAATACCATTTATCTTGACTAAAGTTCCGTAAATTGGAACTAGTGCTCCACCAGAAACCCCACCACCACCTTTAGAACTGGGAGAAAATTTACGAACAGCACCTACATTAGAAACTTTAACCATAGAAGATGAGAGTTTTATCCCTCTACTTCCTGCCTGTGGTAATAGTTTTTGTGATGAAATTGCCATTTTTATCTAACGATTTGTCTGGCGGCTGCAGCACCAACACCTTGAGGGTCTTGTTTTGCTGCTGATCCAGATAGAACTGAACTTTCTGGTGCTTGTCCTTGTTGACCTCCAGGAACACCGGTGATTTGGTCTATTGTTGGAAGAACATCAATACCTCTAGCATTAAAGGGTTGAGTGATGTAATTTAGATAAGCAGATGTCATTCTCCTTTCTTCTTCCGAGGCAAAAACAATTCCTTTTGATCCCGTTGATTGCGTTGATTCCGTTGATGATGTTGTGTCTTCTCCTGGAGGTATAGAACTTTCACCTGATAATGATTCTGCAGAAATACTATCTTTCTTACCCAGAACATAATTTGACCAAACTTCGTGAAATCTCTTTGACCCTTCAATATGAACATGAGGTCCTGTTGATTCTCCAGTGCTGCCTTGAATACCTAAAAATTTTCCTGCTTTAACTGTTTCACCACTTTTTACAAAAAGTTTGCTAAAGTGTCCAAATAAAGCAAGATTTTTTCCACTTGAATCGACAAGTTCTACGGCATTTCCATATCCACCTGCAACGCCAGCATATTTTACTATGGCATCCACAGGAGTTGGAACATTGTAATTTGGATACTTTGGTCCATCTATAATATAATCTTTAGTAATTCCATATTTTCTCACAGAATCACCAGTTCCATGGTGTTTTCTAAGTTGATTAAAATTAACTGGAGCACTTAATGGTGTTAATCCACCGCCCGAACTATGTAAAATAAGTCCACCACCGGAAGCATACATTCTTCCACCAGAATATGTTGGACGGTTTGTTCCACCTCCAAGTTTATTCATAGAAAGTAAGAAGTCTTCACCAAATGTTTTAACTGCTGGTTTGGAGAAAACGATCTCTCCTTCAGTCAGATTGGCAGGGACCCTATCAATTCCAGATGGACCCTCAACTACCCCACCATCATCATACTCACCAACTCCTTGTAACATTCCATATGGACTTGCTGCTCCCATATCACCAACACCACCAACACCCTGAAGACCTAATCCCCTTCCTGCTTGTGCTCGTGCTTTATTTTCTGCTTGAGTTTCTCCTGCCTGTCTTTGTCCAGTGACTTCATTTGCGGCAACAGCAGCTCCTGTAACAGCGAGTGGAACTGCAACAAAAGGATTTCTAACAATTCTAGCAGCTGCACCCAAAAGTCCTCTACCACCTCTACCTCTACGAAGACCAGAGAGAAGACCTTTTCCTTTTGCAAGGTCAGCAATCATTCTAACAAGGAACTTTATTAAATTTCTCCCCAACCACCTAACGACTTTAACTAGTGGATTATTAAGAGCAACATATAAAAGTAATAACTTTCCTGCATTTCTAGAAAGAAAATCTACAATTGCATTAAAAGTTGTAATATTTTTGGGGTCTGATATCCAATCTATAAGAGTATTTGCTACCCACCCCAAAAGTAAAAGACCTATAGCATCACGAATTCTTTGAAAAATACCGATGACAGGCTTAAAGGTTTTTTCAAGTGCGTTAACAATTCCTTTGGAAGTCTTTTCTAATGAAGACTCTTTTGCTGTTTTATCTTCCTTATCTTTACGTGCCTTTTTATCTCTCTCATTTTTCTTTTTCCGTGCTTCTTCTTCTGATAAATTCTTCCAAATATCATTCAGAAGAGAATCAATTTTTCCTAAGATTTCTGCATTATCGTCTACAAAATTTTCTTTAGGTAAAACTCTACGTGATAAAGAACCTGCTGCAGGAGCACGATACTTAACTAACCCCGCACCTCCAGTTTTTCCACTAAAAACTGCCCGAGGATTGATTGTTGTTTTTTTAACTTTTACTGAATTTGTTTTTCCTTTAACTCTTTGAAACTCCTCACGAACTGCCATCTCTTCATCACGGGAAAGACCACCCTTTCCCACACTAATCTCAACTAACTTTTCACGCAAATATCCTTTATAGGATTGCATATCAATTTCATCGGTCTCTTCAAGGCCCAGTATTTTAAGTATGTCTGTGCTTACTTGTTCAACCGCCATTTTGTTGTTTGAGTTTCTCTTCTTCTAAATGTTGTTTTAATAAACTAACATAAACATCTCTTTCCCAAGGAATCCAATTTTCAATATCCCTCAAAGAATATTTATGGTACTGCATCAAGGCAAAGTTTATTTTATAGTATGACTCCAAATCAATATGGTTCATACTCACCCGAAAAAAGATGCTAAGCCCTCCAAAACGACGGTACTCTTAACTTTTGTTTTTGGATTTGTCACTTCAATTTTGTGACTCAACTTTGGCATTGTTTCAAAAAACTTTTCAATTTGTTTAAATTGATTTGAATTTAATTGTTCTAAAAATTCAATTAATTCTTTTTTAGTCACATCCTCCGATGCCCAAGATTCATCTTGATTAAAAATAACATCAATGCAGGAAGCAATTAAATCAAATGATTGTTCTATACTTGCATTATTACCAGTAAAATCAAAATTATTTTTAATAAATTCTTCTAATGATGGATATCTCAATCTCATCGTAAGATTATCATCAAGTTTAATGTCCTTATTATGTTCTTCTGTTTCCTGGACTTCAATTTCATCCAATACAATTTTGACTGGAACTGTCGTCTCTTCATCATCAGGACAAATAATACTAACTTCTACTTCCTCTCCAACAGATTTTCCTCTGATGTTCAAGAACAAGTATTCAATATCAAAAGTAGGTAATCTTTCAATTTTAATTCCCTTTGTAATGATACAATTATTCAAGACATTTTTAATTGCTGTAGAAATTTGCTTATTATCCTGACTTTCTAAAGCAAGAACTAATACTTTTTCCTCTTTAACTAAAAATGGTCTATATTGTACCTCTTGTTTTGTTGAGGGTAATACAAGATGGTATACTGGTGTGGCAATCTTCGGTAAAGGCATTGTGAAATATACAATTCAGTGTGATTATTTATTCAGTATCTTAAAATGTTGCTTTCGGAAAATCTCTTGTTGTTAAAATAATTGGACCTGGACCTCTACCTGCTCCTTCTGGATTTCGTCCAGGAACACGATAGGAAAGATCATTATTTACAATATTTCTAAGTTCAGGTACGTTCTGATTTAATGCTTCTGAAAGTAATCTTTTTTGTGTTGCTGTTCCAACTTTCTTAATCATTTGTCTATTTTGCAATGCATTAATATAAAGATCTTGTCTTCCAGATCCCTGTTGAGTAAGAGGAGTGTTTATGTCTAACCCTGTTGTATCAACGCCAAATTCTGGTTGAGGAGCTGAAGAAGTAGTAGAAGGCACAGCAGATCCAACTCTATCAAATACATATCTATCATATGAAAAAGATACAGAGCATTTTAAAATGTCTGAGGAATCATATGAAACAGGCATAGATGTAATATCAATTGGAAAAGCATTTATAAACCTATAAGAAATTTTATCATAAAGTCCCTCATCTTTATTGAATTTAGCAATATAAAAATTGCACTTATAAGCACTTGGGTAATTAAATCTAAATGATCCCCTTTGACCATTTTCTTCATGAATCGCAGATCCATTTCCATAAGGACTTGCAATATAACTCATCCAAGATTCAAAAAATCTAATAACTTTATACGAACTATCAACATAAAAAGTTAATTGAAGATCATTGTAAATCTTTCGATATGGAAACTTTTGTGAGACACCTGGAAAATCAGTTGTCATCTCTGTCGTTGCAAAAGAGTTTCCTGGTAAGGAAGCTTCATTGCAATACATTCCAATATCACTTGAAACAAAGGCAGGATCTACTCCAAAAGAAGTTAAAATTTTACTAAAAGGAGGAGCTCCTGCATTAGTTTGTCCACCTGCAACAGTTTCATTTACTAAGTGAACATAGTACTGAGAAGTCTGTGCAAGTTTAGTAAATCTACTCAGTATTTCTGAGGTTTTATAATGTCTTACTGGAATATTTCCTGCCATGGAAATAAATATTTTTTAGTGATTATATACTATGTAGATGAGTTACAAAGGAAAGTTTCGTCCAAGCAATTACAGAAAATATAAAGGTGACCCAACCAACATCATTTATAGATCTCTTTGGGAACTTAGATTTATGAAATGGTGTGATACAAATGAAAACATTTTAGAATGGGCAAATGAAGAATTTTGGATTCCATATCGTTCTCCCCTCGATAATCGTGTTCATAGATACTTTCCAGACTTTTACGTCAAAGTAAAAGAAAATAATGGAACAATTAAAAAGTATGTAATTGAAGTAAAACCGATGCGACAAGTTCTTGAGCCAAAGATACAGAAAAGAAAAACTCAAAAGTATATTGCTGAGGTCAAAGAATATGCCAAAAATCAAGCAAAGTGGGAAGCAGCAAAGGAATATTGCAAAGATCGCATGATGGAATTTAAAATCATTACAGAAAAAGAACTAGGGATATGAATAGAATATCCGAAAAAGATCAATCTATTATCAAGTCATACAGAGACCCTGATGATAGAATGATAGCAATTATCGAACTACTAACTGAAATAGATGTCATACCAGATGTAGGGCAACTATATACGTTTGTCTACTCGCCAAAGACACCCGAAATAGAATACGATCAACATCCTTTAGTAGCAGTGTCAGACATTTATCGTTGGGGATTTAGAGGATACAACTTTCACTGGAAATCCCCACACAACTACACTTGGTTAGAGTTAGTTGGTAATTTGCATAAAGTTCGAAAGGAAGAACTAAATACTTTATTAACATTGAACTATCAAAAGTTCAGAATAAATACTTAAAAAAAGTAAATGGGAAGATCGCGAGGATCAAATCCAGACCCTAAAAATCCAGCAAGAGAAATAGGTTCGTTTAATCAATCTTTAACTTTTCAGGCATCCAGCGCTGGAAGAGGTGGCGCTACACCAAATGTTACTACTAACAGAACTTATGTTTTAGAAGCTAATTATCAAACTGGAAATCGAGCATTATATGCTACTAATGCTTTCGGGGGTAGAGGATCTCCAGTTGCAACAAAAAGTCCAAATGGTAGATGGCAAGTGACAGGTGCCCTCTCTAACCCAGATGAAAGAAGTGCATTGCAGCAATCTTTAAATAAAGGTAACTTTGGAAAAACCTTAAACAATGAATTACAAAGTGTTGCCACTGGTGATTTAGGATCAGATCAATATAATAGAATATTTAATTCAAGTGTAGCAAAAACTCCAGAAAAAGGATCATCTCCTGGTGGGGGAGGAAATTCTCCAAAAGGACCTGGAGGGAGTAGCTCTAAGACTACTCCTGAAGATTCTGAAACAATGAAATCTGCAATAAGCACTGGAGTAAAAGCACGAACACAATACGCTTCCAGTTCTGAATTAAAATATCCCTCCCAGTATGATGGTAATGATTATTTGACAATCACTATGCTTCGTTATGTTGCAGACCCCAATCTTGGATTGGGGAAAAATCCAAATGCCACAGGAGAAGGTGAAGGAAATGTTTTAACCCTTAATCCAGATCTAGGTTTATCTAGACCATCTCAAAGATTAGCAGGGAAAAAAAATGTGCTAGCTACAATCAGTCTTCCAATACCCGCAAATTTAGTAGACCAAAATCCTGTTGGTTGGGGAAACGGTGATATAACTGCTCTTGAAGCTTATGGCGCTGGAGCTGCTGCTAGGTTGATGTCATCAGGACTTAATGTTGGAGCACAGGCAGGGGCAGAAGTTTCTGCTGCTGCGGGAGCACTTAGAAATAATAAAGATGCTGCTAAAACTCTAATTACCTCTAAACTTGCCGCCCAAATCATCGGCATAGACAGCAAAAACCTTTTATCAAGGTCAACTGGAGCAATTTTAAATCCAAACTTAGAACTTCTTTTTAATGGACCTTCATTGAGAATGTTTAATTTTAGTTTCAAAATGACACCGAGAGATCAAAAAGAAGCAATTGCTATTCGGAAAATCATAAGAACTCTAAAACAGGGAATGGCACCAAAAAGCACTGCGTCTGGAATATTTCTTGCTGCTCCAAATATATTTGAATTGGAATTTAAGTACGTTGATCCAAAAATTAAAGAAGCAACAGCTAAAAGGCATCCTTTTTTACCAGTTTTAAAACCTTGTGCTCTACAAAATTTATCCGTTAATTATATGCCAGATGGTTCTTATATGACTTATGGTGATGGTTCTATGATTGCTTATGATATGACTTGCTCTTTTGCTGAACTTGAACCTATCTTTGACCAAGACTACGATGAACTTGAAAAATCAGCTGAACAAGACTCACTCATAGGTTACTAATATGTACTTCAAAAAATTACCAAATATCAAATATCATACAAAATTACCTGGTAGCAATTCTAGTTTAGATTCTGTTATTGCAAAAAACCTTTTTAGAAGAGGAAAAATTCGTGCTGATATTTTCAATAATGTATCCTTATTTACAAAATATTCCATTATTGGTGATGAAAGACCCGAACAAGTTTCAGAAAAGTTCTATGGATCTCCTTTATATGATTGGGTTATCTTAATTTCCAATAATGTTATCGACATAACTAATGAATGGCCCTTAAGTCAACAAACTTTTTATGATTACTTAATTGAAAAATATGGATCCGAAGAGGCACTAAACAACATCAAATATTATAAGACTTTAGAAGTTACAAATTCAGCAGGTCAAATCGTACAAAATGAAGATTTGATTGTTGATGCAACTTTTTACAATAAGTCTAGTTTATCTGGTTTTGCTGCACTGGAATACTATGATGAAAATCTTGCATCTATGGTTCAAAAAGCAGGATCAGAAATTTCAATTCCAGTTACAAATATAGATTATGAAAATGAAATTAATGAAAATAAAAGAAATATATTTATCTTGAGATCTCAATATCTTCAAGATGCATTAAACGATCTTGAAGATATTGGAACTTATAAACAATCTTCAGATTATATTTCAGATAGTCTGAAGAATACTGATAATATTTACACTACCAGTGTTTAATCACTCTTCAGCAAGTCGTTGAAAATAGGACAGAGCATCATCTTCATCTTCATCGTTTGAAGGACGACGAACGGAAGTTTCCACTGAAGGAAGTTCTGGTTTAGGATGACGTGAAGAGAAGTCGGGAGTATAAGACCCACGATCATTGTCTTCGTCGTCAACTTCCTCATCAATGCGATGTTGTTGAGGTTTGGTATTCAGAACATAGTTAAGACGCTTCTCAAGTTCATCGTAAGTCTTGAACTGATCAGCAGCAAGGAACTGAGTAAGAGAGTATTCTTTCTTCCAGAGCCCTTCAAGGGCATCGTCATCACTCAGCAGAGGAGAAGGGCGATCAAACTCAGACTTGTCATAATTCCAGTAACCATCTTTCTTTACAATTTTTAGTTTGAAGTTTGCACCTTGCCAGAAATCAAAAGGATTGATTGCTTCTTCATCCTCAAACTCAGGTTGCATTGCACCCATAATCTTATCAAAGATCTTCTTACCAAATTTATAAAGGAATACTTTTCCCTCATTTTGAGGATTAGCGGGATCTTTTACAATATAAATGTTGACGTAGTAAGACAGTTTGCGTTTTTGTTTACGTACAGTTTCTTTATCTTTATCATTACCACTATTCCAGAGTTCACGATTGTAATCTGAAACAGGATCTTTTTGATTTAGAGTAGTCAAACTATTTTCAATGTACCATCCACCAGGACCTTGAAATGCGTGACTCCAAACTTTAGACCAAGGGAGATCTTCACCTTCGGGAGCAGGCAGAAACCGAATGGTCGCAAAACCATTTCCCACTTTATCTACCTCAGGTTTCCAAAACCTTTCATCTGCAACTGATTCTCCAGCACTAATTTTTTCTACTTCTTTTACTAACTTAGCAGTAAGCGAACCAAGTTTAGATTGTTTTTTAAGATCTGAAAAGGACATTTGTATTCTCCGTATTAGTTGTATTTGTTGGATTACTTTTGTATTTTAATGTGTAGGTCAATTTTTGTCAACCTGCTTTTTTGTGTTTTCTAAAATAACTTTCATATTATCAAGAAGAGTAAACAAGTCAACATTACGAGGCATTCCCATTTCAATTGCGTGATCGATAATGCGTTGCTTCATTTCCTGTGCTTCTGGATCATCAGATAAACTAAGTCTGGTATATAAAACTTTTTGAGCTTCTATCAATCGCTCTAAAGACTCAAGATGTTCTAATCGCCCTTCTTTATCCATCAAGGCAAAACCAAACATATTATCGTATACTTCTTTTTGTAGTTCAGAAAGTTTACGAACTTCTTCTTGAACGATATCGGAACTAAAAAAACTCATACCTTACCTAAGACAACTTCTTTCACAATTCTTCTATATTCAAACACATCAATATTTATGAACGGTTTGTATTTTTTAATCCTCATACTTACAAGTTTCCAAACAGGATCTAGTAACTTTTTATCAAAGTTCTTAGAGTAAAAAAAGATATCATCATAGATTACCATTGTTTCAAGAGAAGTGTTTTTACTCAAAAAACTTTTAAGAAGGATTGGGTGACCTTTAGTACAATCAAATATATCATCTAATTTGTTTTTTGAGAATAACTTTTCAGTTTCTTCCTTAAATCTATATTTTAATCCTTGGATTCTTTTTTGCCACTCTAAGTAATTTTGATTTCCATTTCTAATGATGTCACCAATCCAAAGTGAATGTGGGTCATCACACAAAGCAAAATTAGCAATAAAAAAATTTTCTACTTCTTTATCACTTTTTTGTCTAGAAGTTTTTTCAAAAAAATAACGGTCTTTACGTTTGTAAAAAGACTCTAATGTTGCTTTTGATTTACCACAATACTTATGATAATCATATGAAATTTTTGTAAAATGATTCTTAAATGCCAAATATGTTTTATAACAATCAAAAGGAGTCATTAAAACTTTAACATAGCCTTACTTGTTTTTTTAAGAAAATTAAGTTGAGTTGCTTCAAATTTTAATTTTTCTTTGAGGGGTTTTGAAATCAATTTAGGAATTGTCTCTAACTCCACAGAGTTTTCCTCACAAAATTGAAGTATAGCATCAATATAAGATGTTTGATTTTCTTTTACAATTGTTTCAATTTTTTGAGAAAATTTATTAGAACATAAAAATTTTTCCTCTAAAGCTTTAGTGACGGGATCTTTCATTATGGTTTTGTATTACAAACTTTTTAATGTATTGTACTAATAGTTTAATATACTCTGTTTTATTTCTTTTGTCAAATATTTTTACATCACCATTTGGAGTTACCATAATAGTGATAAGTTTGACAGGAGGTATCTCTGTTAATTCATAGTAAGCAGCAGCATAAAACATTTCTTGAACGAAATAATTTTCAATCCACTCTTCAGGTTTAATTTCATCTGAAGTTTTAAAGTCGATAACTGCTAGTTCACCTTCATATTCAGCAATACAATCTACTCTTCCAGCAACTCCAAAATATTCTGAGTAAAGAGTTCTCTCAATTGCGTGAATATTATTTATCTTGTCAAGGTAAGGTTTTGCATAAAAAAACATGAATTTTGTTAATGGTTTATAATCATCCCAATTTAACTCTTTGTTCTCAAGATAGTCTTGACATACTTGGTGAAAATCGGTTCCCCTTGCTGCAGCTTTTCTGCTGATTTGATTTGCTTTTTCTTCACCAACTCTTTTACGCCATTCTAATATTTTTTCTTTTTTGAAAAATCCTGTAACTGTAGTAATGGAAGGCACCCAATTTCCACTTGGAAGTAAGTAGAAACGAGTGCCATTTTCTTCTTTTTTCTGTAATTCAAGTTCTCCAATATGGTTCAGATGAGTAAATGTCATAAATTAAGACCTATCTTTGCCATAATATATTCTTTTACAATACCAGAACGAACAATGTCCTCAACACCAAACTCAATCATATCAAATGAAGGCATCTCACGAAGTATTCTCATAAAATCAATAATTCCATTTCTCTCATTTGTCTTAACTAAATCTGATTGAGTAGCATCTCCACAGAAGCAAATACGACTATCTTCACCGACACGAGTGATAATACTATCTAACTCATGGAAGTTTAAGTTTTGAAATTCATCTACAATAATAATTGCTTTATCTAGAGTTGTTCCACGCAAAAATGATGTGCTCCAGAATTTAATCGTTTCTTGTGCTTTTAAATTACCATAGAGCATTTCAAAGTCAGCATCAGAAGGCATTTGGAACATGTACTTTACCATATTCTTATAAGGAATTTGATAAAGTGCAGATTTATCTTCATGATCGCCAGGAAGAAAACCAATTTCCCGAGTAGCAACAAGAGACCTGACGATATAAATTCTTTCGTAAGGAGTTTTTTCGTCTAAAACATCGCAAAGTGCATTATAAAGTGTAATGAATGTTTTACCTGTTCCAGCGCATCCATAAGCAACTAAGTGTTGTCCTTCTGTGTAAGCATCAAATAGTTTTTTTTGATTATCTGTAAGTGGATCGATATCAATTAGAAGGTCGGAATTAATTGGTTTCTTACGTTTTATTTGTTTTGCAGTCATACCAACTCCGATTGGTTGGTCATTCGTTCTTCTTTTTCTTGCCATAGGTTCAGACTGGTTTTACGCGAGATCCTGGAGCTTTTGATGCTTTATGCAAAACATCATTCCAACCTGGGTGAGTTTTTTTGAGTTTGTCATAAACCTCACCCAACTCACCCGAGTTCGGACAAGTTGATGGATCTGACCAGTCTCTGTCCCAATCAGGATTATCTTGTTTCCACTGATCCCAATCATGGACGCTCATCTTGACTTCTTTCTGCTCACCAGTTTGCCTATTAACAACGGGATATACTGCCATATATTTTCATAAAGTGTAAGAATATTTAGTCTATACGAATGGATGGTGCGTCCACACATTCATCACATCCATCACGCTTCCAACCAAGTGCTTCCGATACAGCAGGAAACTGACAGGTGAATATACAACGAACTGCTTCTGCGATTTCCATGTGTTCCTTCTGAGTTCCATGAGAAGAACGCAAGTCTATGTAGTGAATCCAGGAACGCACGGAACCCGTCATATACAGGCGTGTGGGCGTTGCTAGAGGCAGCACAAACCTAGCACACTCTTTTGCGACTCCTGCCTCTAGAAGGCGATTATAGAGGTGTAGAGCATGTTCAAAATGAACACGAATATCTTCACTCAAAACCAGTTTCAGATAGTCTGGAATATCATCAATACTATTCTGACGATTCTTATCATCTTGCCGCCGAAGTTCTGGAAGAGGAATCGTCTTGCTCAGGAGATTCGTATCAGCATAGCGTTGTGAAAACTCTTGATAGGTGAATGATCGATGACGAAGTATTTGAGCTGCGATACCACGAGTGGTGTTAATCTCCACAGTCATTGTTGCCTGCTCAAAGATACTCCAGTGTTGATGCTGAATACAATACTTGAGTAGTCCAGAGAACTTTTCGCTCTCTTGATTTGCAGGATTACTCACCCGAGCACAATATGCCATGTGCTTCTCTGCATCAGGTGTAACGCTGATTAGTTTTACTTCTGGTTTCATATACTCAAATTCAGTCTGGATATCCATCATCATCACCATCATAAAACACTTCGTCGTACTCGCTAATGTAAGGTGCTACTTCTTCATAGTTCGCTCTATAAGCATCTACGTCTGAATAAATCTCAGATTTTAAAGAGTCCACTAGTAACTCTAGATTATGAACAATCAGTTTAAGTCTTTCTTTATCCATAATAATACATAGTCTTCAAGTATTTTACTACAAAAAAAGGAGGGTGTAAACCCTCCCCTGTTAATCAGTATTTATACAACCATTGAATATAGGTTGAAAGTAAGATTGTCCCTAGAGATATAGTAGCAGTTAAAGATATAACGGTTTGTGCCATTACTTTGCTCCTACTAGTTGTGCTAGTTGTGCTTGATGACGACGCTCCTCTTTTTGCTTTTGTTCCTTAATCAATTGTAGGAAGTTAAGTTTTTTCATTTCTTCTCCTCCCAGTTCCAGTTGTTACAAGGACGATAAGCAACACCACGATATGTGTTTGATGGATGCGATGGAGCATGTGTTTGTGAATACCACTTACGATATTCTAGTTTCGGAGTGTGAGTGTTATACTTCACACCACGATAGGTTGCTGTCATCCCTTGGTCCCCTCTTTTACAAATTTGACCCCACGATAGGTCTCATTGTATTGTTGAGGTTGTTGTTGCATTTGCTGTTGATATGCGATACGCTTTTCGGTATCGTATTCAACGCCACGGTATACGACTTT
>Ga0194127_10002799_pt1 | contig 23132 bp, 16 predicted proteins | sample TA2KigC100mmetaG_FD_148624 | JGI IMG/M metagenome (GOLD analysis project Ga0194127, IMG submission 148624) | Freshwater microbial communities from Lake Tanganyika, Tanzania - TA2015036 Kigoma Deep Cast 100m | ecosystem: Environmental > Aquatic > Freshwater > Lake | place: Tanzania: Lake...
TTTTCACGGGAGGTGGCCGATGAAGGGGCTGCTGGGCGCGACCGCCGCGGCGCTGCTGCTGCTGGCCGCAGGGTGCCTGTCTTCCGAGCGCCGGACCGGGACGACCTCGGACCCCGGGGGCAAGGACCCGGCCGGAGAACCCGGAGGAAACGGGGGGGTCAAGGCCGCGTGCAGGACGATCTGCGACAGGTGCGACAGGTGCGTTGACGAGGGGAAGATCGAGTCCTCCCGTTGCGAGCCCATGGGCTTCGACTGCGAGTCCGCGTGCGAGACCTACCTCTCGATGGAGGGGCAGAAGGGCACCGCCCAGGCGGTCGCCGCCAACCCGGACCTGGTCACCTGCGGGTCGCTCGCCGTCTACCTCCCCAACCCCTGACCCCGAACAGCAGCGCAGGGAGCAGTGCGAGCGGCGCCGCGCCGGGGAGCGGCACGTCGTCGGCCAGCGGAGGTGGGGCGGGCGGCGTTCCGCCGCCTGCGCCCTCCGCCTGCGCCCTGCCGCCTGCGGCCCTCCGCCGCCCTCCGCCTTGCGCCCGCTCCCGCGTTCTGCTAGGTTCCCGCGCGCATTGGAGGAGAGGGCGCTCGACATGACCTTCCAGGAAGTGATCCTGAGGCTCCAGGACTTCTGGGCGAAACGGGGGTGCCTGATCGTGCAGCCGTACGACCTGGAGAAGGGCGCGGGCACGTTCAACCCGGCGACGTTCCTGGCGTGCCTCGGCCCGAAGCCGTGGAACGCCGCGTACGTGGAGCCGTCGCGCCGGCCGACCGACGGGCGCTACGGCGACAACCCGTTCCGGCTCCAGCACTACTACCAGTTCCAGGTCGTCCTGAAGCCGGCGCCGGTGAACGTGCAGGAGCTGTACCTGGAGAGCCTGTACGCGCTCGGCATCGACCCGCTCGCACACGACATCCGGTTCGTGGAGGACGACTGGGAGTCGCCCACGCTCGGCGCCTGGGGCCTCGGCTGGGAGGTCTGGTGCGACGGGATGGAGGTCACGCAGTTCACGTACTTCCAGCAGTGCGGCGGGTTCGACCTGAACCCGATCACGGCCGAGCTGACCTACGGGCTCGAGCGCATCACGATGTACCTCTCGGGCATCGACAGCGTCTTCGACCTGGAGTGGGGCCACGGCGTCAAGTACGGCGACGTGCACCACCGCTCGGAGGTCGAGTTCTCGACCTACAACTTCGAGGAGGCGGACGTGCCGCTGCACTTCGACCTCTTCTCGAAGCACGAGGGCGAGTGCAAGCGGATGCTCACGCGCGGCCTCGCGCTGCCCGCGTACGACCAGTGCATGAAGTGCTCGCACGTGTTCAACGTGCTGGACGCGCGCAACGCGATCTCGGTCAGCGAGCGGGCTGCCTACATCGGCCGCGTCCGCGCGCTCGCCCGCGGCTGCGCGAAGACCTGGCTCGAGAACGAGGGGGCGCCGCGATGACGACGCGAGACCTGCTGCTGGAAGTCGGCACCGAGGAGATCCCCGCGCGGATGGTCGCGGGAGGCGCGGCGGACCTGCTGTCCCTGACGACCGCGGCCCTGGCCGAGGCCGGGCTCGCTCCCGCGAGCGGGACGACCGTGTTCACCCCGCGCCGGCTCGCGGTCCTGCTGGCCGGCGTGCCCGAGGCGCAGGCGGATCGCGAGGAGGTCGCGTACGGCCCGCCCGTGTCCGCGGCGTTCGGCCCGGACGGGCAGCCCACCAAGGCGGCGCTCGGGTTCGCCAGGTCGCAGGGCGTGGACGCGGCGGACCTGCTGCGGCTCCCCGGCCCGAAGGGCGGCGACGTGGTCGCGGTCCGGCGCCAGGTGAAGGGCCGGCCGACCGCCGACGTGCTCGCCGCGCTGCTGCCCGCGACGCTCGCGCGCCTGGCGTTCCCGAAGTCGATGCGCTGGAACGGGAACACCGGGCCGTTCGTGCGGCCGGTCCACTGGATCTGCTGCCTGTTCGGCGGTGACGTGATCCCGTTCGAGTTCTGCGGGGTTGCGAGCGGCCGGGCGATGCGCGGGCACCGGTTCCTGTTCCCGGATCCCGTGGACGTCGCGACGCCCGACGCGTACCGCGGGGTCCTGGCGGCGCGCGGCGTGGTCGGGACGCCCGAGGAGCGGCTCGCGCTCATTCGCGCCGCCATGGACGCGGCCGAGCAGGAACACGGCTTCCGGTTCGTGAGGGTCGAGTCCGTGCTCCAGGAGGTCGCGAACCTCGTCGAGAGCCCCGTGTTCGGGATCGGCCGCTTCGACGCGGACTTCCTGCGGCTGCCCCGCGAGGTCCTGGTCAGCGCCATGGGGTCGCACCTGCGCTTCTTCGCGGTCGAGGGCGCGGACGGCAGGCTCGTGAACGCGTTCGGCGTGGTCAGCAACACTGCGGCGCGCGACATGGCGGTCGTGATCCGCGGCAACGAGCGCGTTCTGGCCGCGCGGCTGTACGACGCGCGCTTCTTCCACCAGCACGACCTGAAGGCGGGGATCGACGCGATGGCGGCGCGTCTGCCCGAGCGCCTGTTCCTGAAGGGCGCCGGGGACATGGCCGAGAAGGCGGTGCGCGTCGCGGCGCTGTCCGCGCGGATCGCGGACGCGGCCGGTCTCGGCGCGGACGTGAACGGCCACGCACGGCGCACCGCGGCCCTCTGCAAGGCCGACCTGATGTCGTCGGTCGTGGGCGAGTTCCCGGACCTCCAGGGCGTGATGGGAACGTACTACGCCCGCGCGCAGGGCGGGCCGGAGGAGGTCGCGGTCGCGATCGCGGAGCACTACCTGCCGCGGTTCGCGGGGGACGCGCTGCCGGCGGGCGCCGCCGGGGCGGTCGTGGCCGTGGCGGACCGCGTCGACAGCATCGCGACCTGCTTCGACGTCGGAGCGATCCCGTCGGGGTCCAGGGACCCGCTCGCCCTGCGGCGGCAGGCGATCGGCCTCCTGAAGATCCTGGTCGCCCGCGCGTGGCCGGCCGTCACCGTGAAGTCGCTGTTCGAGGGCGCGTGCAAGGACGCGGCGGCGCTCGACGCGGTCCTCGCGTTCGTGGGCGAGCGGTTCCACGGCATCCTCACGACCGACCACGACGTGCCGTCGGACTTCGCGAACGCCCTGCTGGCCCGGTACGCGGACGTGCGCCCGGCCGAGCTGGTGGCGATGGCGGGCGCGTTGCGCGACTTCGCCAAGGGGACCGAGGGGTTCCGCGACTTCCTCGACAGCGTGTTCAAGCGCGTCGGCAACATCCTGAAGCAGGCCGACGACAAGCTGCCGGGCTGGCGTGACGCGGCCGCGGCGGAAGGGCTCCTCGAGACGGACGCGGACCACTCCGCGCGGCTCGCGGTGGACCTGGAGCGGAACGTCGAGGCGGCGCGCCTGGCCGCGCTCGGCGCATACCACCACGCGCGCGAGTCGGGCGCGTACGGGGAGCTGCTCTCGGCGCTGTATTCCTTCAAGGACCCGCTGGCGCGCTTCTTCGGCACGGGCCGTGACGGCGTGCCGGTCCTGATCGAGGAGGACCCGTCGAAGCGGCTGGCGCGCGTGGCGGTGCTGGCACGGGTGTTCGCGCTGTTCGACTGGTTTGCGGATTTCTCGAGGATATCGACCCGATAGGAGCCACGACGATGACGAAGTACGTATTCCGGTTCTCGAAGGAGCTGGCGGAGGGCGACAAGGAGCAGCGCAACCTGCTCGGCGGGAAGGGCGCGAACCTGCACGAGATGTCGAAGATCGGGCTGCCCGTGCCCCCCGGGTTCACCATCACGACCGAGACGTGCGTCTTCTGCATGAACAACGGGGGCCGTTTCCCCGAGGAGCTGGAGGCCCAGGTCCGGGACGCGATCGCGTGGCTCGAGAAGGCGACCGGCAAGGGCTTCGGCGACGAGACGAACCCGCTGCTGGTGTCGGTGCGGTCGGGCGCGCGCGCGTCCATGCCGGGGATGATGGACACGGTGCTGAACCTCGGCCTGAACGACAGGACGTTCGAGGCGCTGGCGGGCCTGACCGGCAACCGCCGCTTCGCGCTCGACAGCTACCGGCGCTTCATCAAGATGTTCGGCGACGTCGTCCTGGGCATGAAGCCGCCGAAGGGCGAGCACGACCCGTTCGAGGTCATCCTGGACGAGGTCAAGCACGCGGCGGGCAGGAAGCTCGACACCGAGCTGACCGAGGCGGAGCTTTCGACCGTGGTCGAGCGGTCCAAGGCGATCGTCCTGAGGGCGACGGGCAAGCCGTTCCCGGCCGAGCCGGGCGAGCAGCTCCGCCTCGCGATCGGCGCGGTGTTCCAGAGCTGGATGAACGAGCGCGCGATCGAGTACCGCAGGCTCTACCGCATCCCGGACGACTGGGGCACCGGCGTGAACGTCCAGACCATGGTCTTCGGGAACATGGGCGACGACAGCGGCACGGGCGTCTGCTTCACGCGCGACCCGGGCACCGGCGAGGACGTGTTCACGGGCGAGTTCCTGATGAACGCCCAGGGCGAGGACGTGGTCGCCGGCATCCGCACGCCCCTGAAGATCGCCGAGCTTCAGAAGGTGATGCCGAAGGCGTACGCCGACCTGCTCGCCACCAAGGACGTCCTGGAGAAGCACTACGGCTGGATGCAGGACCTCGAGTTCACGATCGAGAAGGGGAAGCTGTACTTCCTGCAGTGCCGCGACGGCAAGTCCACGCCGCTGGCCGCGATCCGCATCGGCGTCGAGATGCTCGAGTCCGGGCTGACGACCGAGAGCAAGGTGCTCGGGCACGTCGAGGCGGACGGCGTCACGTACCTGCTGCGGCCGATCTTCGATCCCGCGGCGCGCGCGTCGGCCGTGAAGGAAGGCCGCTGCGTGGCAAGGGGGCTGAACGCGGGCCCCGGCGCCGCATCCGGCCGGATCGTGTTCTTCAGCGACGAGATGGCGGCGAAGCGCGACGAGTGGGCCACGACCGACCAGCACGGGAAGAAGGTGCTCGCGCAGACGATCCTGGTGCGCATCGAGACCTCGCCCGAGGACATCAAGGGCATGGAGGCGGCCGAGGGCATCCTGACCGCGCGCGGCGGCATGACGTCGCACGCGGCGCTGGTGGCGCGCCAGCGCGGCAAGGTGTGCGTGGCCGGGTGCGGCGCGATCGACGTGGACTACAAGGCGCGCGCGATGCAGATCGGCCCGCACGCGCTGAAGGAGGGCGACTGGATCTCGCTGGACGGGTCCACGGGCGACGTGTTCCTGGGCCGGATCCGGAGCGCGCCGTCCGAGGTGCTCCAGGTCCTGAAGGACAGGACGCTCAAGGCGGAGGACGCGCCGGACTGCCGGCGGTTCGCGAAGCTGATGGCGCTCGCGGACAAGCACGCGAAGCTCGGCGTGCGGACGAACGCGGACGCCCCGGGCGAGGCCGCGCTGGCCGTGGCGTTCGGCGCGCAGGGGATCGGCCTGTGCCGCACCGAGCACATGTTCTTCGAGGGCGACCGCATCACGTCGATGCGCAAGATGATCATGGCCGAGAACGAGGCGGACCGCCGCCGCGCGCTCGACGAGCTGCTGCCGCTCCAGCGCGCCGACTTCCACGGGATCTTCAAGGCGATGGAGGGGCGGCCGGTGACGATCCGCACGCTCGACCCGCCGCTCCACGAGTTCCTGCCGCACGAGGACGCGAAGCAGGCGGACTTCTCGGCCAGGACCGGCATCCCGGTGGAGCGGATCCGCCGCCGGATCGAGGATCTGCACGAGTTCAACCCGATGCTCGGCCACCGCGGCTGCCGCCTCGGCATCACGTACCCCGAGATCACGGAGATGCAGGCGCGCGCGATCTTCGAGGCCGCGTGCGACGTGAAGGCCGAGGGCACGGACGTGCACCCCGAGGTCATGATCCCGCTGGTCGGCCACGTGAACGAGCTGCGCGACCAGGCCGCGATCGTCCGGCGGGTCGCGGAGGAGGTCTTCGCGGCCAAGGGCATGAAGGTCGACTACCTGGTCGGCACCATGATCGAGGTCCCGCGCGCGGCCGTGATGGCGAACCAGATCGCGGAGGTGGCGGAGTTCTTCAGCTTCGGCACGAACGACCTGACCCAGATGGGCTTCGGCATGTCCCGCGACGACTACGGCAAGTTCATGCCGGTCTACCTGTCGAACGAGAAGGGCATCCTGAAGACCGACCCGTTCGTGTCGCTCGACGACGGGATCGCCGAGATGGTGCGCCTCGCGGTCGAGCGCGGCCGGCAGGCGCGGCCGCAGATCAAGCTCGGCATCTGCGGCGAGCACGGCGGCGAGCCCCATTCCGTCTACAAGTGCCACGAGATCGGCCTGACCTACGTGTCCTGCTCCCCGTACCGCGTCCCGGTCGCCCGCGTCGCCGCCGCCCAGGCCGCGCTGGGGCTGGGCGGCGAGGGTTGACGCCTGCCGGCCGCGCGACTTCGCTGCGTCCCGTGCTCCCGGAACAAATCCCCGGTCGGACCGATAACTGACTCGGGAGGGCGTCCACCACGCCCAAATCGTCGGTCCGACGCAGCCGGGGGCGAGCGGATGGCCGAGCGGTTTCGCGGAGGTGGCGGCCGCCGAAGGCGGCGGACGCGAGCACCGGCCGATAGCAGCGCTATCGGACGGCGCGCAGCGCGCCAGATCCACGAAACAAGCCGGCCACGCCGCCGCCCAACGGCAAGGAGGCCCGACGATTTGGGCCACGACAGGGGCGTTGACACCGATGCAGTGCGCACGTAACATGTGTCCATCGTGTCTTCGGGAGACGGCCGTGAACGTTACGCTGTCGGCGGACTCGGACCTCCTGCACAAGGCGCGCGAGGTGGCTCGGCGCCAGGGCAAGAGCCTCAACGAGCTGTTCCGCGACTACCTGCGCGCGATCACGTCCGCGCGCCCCGACACCTCGCCGGCGGACGACCTTTTCGCCCTGATGGACGACGCAGGAGGCCGGCTCGACAACCGTGGTTGGAGGCGCGAGGAACTCCATGAGCGAAGGTAGGTTCTTCCTGGACACGAACGTCCTGGTCCATGCGGCGGACGCATCGAGCCCCGGCAAACGCCGGCGCGCAAGGGAGCTGATCCGGAAGGCATTCGGGGCGCGGCAGGGGTGCGTGTCGACGCAGGTCATGCAGGAGTACTTCTCCGTGCTCACCCGCAAGATGGGGGTCCCTGCCCCGGCCGCGCGCGCCCAGGTCGTGAAGATCGGGGAACTGCCGGTGGTCCAGATCGACGCCGACGTCGTGCTCGGCGCGATCGACCTCCACATCATCCACGGGCTGTCCTTCTGGGATGCGTTGATCGTGAAGAGCGCCGCGGTCGCCGGCTGCCGGCGCGTCTACTCGGAGGACCTGGCGCACGACCAGGTCGTGGACGGGGTGAGGATCGTCAACCCGTTCGCGGGACGCAGCGGTGCCGGGTGACGGTCGCGGCCCGCCCGATCTGTGCTAGACTCCGCCCGCTTTCGGAGGCCCGGGTGACTCGTACCTGCATCGCGTTGCTCCTCGCGTTCGCCGCGTGCGCCGGCTCGCCACGCGGCCTGCCGCCCGACCGCGGCGAGCTGCAGTGGCCGATCTCCGTGGCCGTCGATCCGGCCGGCGACGTCGTCTACGTGGTGTCCTCCAACTTCGACGCGGCCTTCAACGGCGGGTCGATCATCCCGGTCAGCGTATCCGCGGTCGCCGGCAAGGCCGCCCCGACGGAGCCGCCGCGCGTCCTGTCCCTCGACGATCCCGTCCTCGGGACCGGCGGCGCCGCGGTCGTCGGCTCGTTCGCCGGCGAGATGGCGTTCGTGAAGACCGGCGACACGACCGCGGGCTACGTGGCCGTGCGCGACGGCGACCGGCTCCAGTGGTTCACGGTCGGCCGCGGGTCCGGCGGCGCGGCCACGATCTCCTGCGTCACCGCCCCGGAAGGCGGGTCGCGCTGCGACGACGACCACACGCTCGACCTCGGCTGGGAGGACCCCACCGAGCGCTACGGCACGCTCGAGGCCGCCGACCCGTACGCGCTCGCGGTCGGGGCCGGCGTGGACCCGGACGCGCCCCTCCTGTACGTCGGCAGCATCCGCGGCGGCGACCTCTACGTGCTCTCGATCGGCGCGGGCGGCAGGCCCGCCCTGGTCACGGCGGTCCCCCTGTCGAGCGGCGTCCACTCGATCACGGAAGGCCCCCTCGTGGGCGGCCGACGCATCGTGTACGTGACCACCCGGTTCAGCAACACCATCCACGTGGTCGAGGTCGCCAGGGCCGCGGACGGCACGCTCCGCGCCGAGGCCGTGGAGCCCGTCGTCATCCCGCAGATCTCGTCGACCGGGGACTACTGGCGCGGGATCGCCACCTCGCCCGACGGCCGCCGGCTCTACGCGGCCCTCCGATCCCCGAACTCGCTCGCTGTCTTCGACATCGCCCCCGAGGACGGCCGCCCCTCGCTCCGCGGCCTGATCGCGCTGTACGGCGGCCCCGCGGGCGTGGCCGTGGTCCCCGGCGCCGTGCCCGGGCAGGACACGGTCTATGTGACCGACTTCGCCCGCGACGGGCTGTACGCCGTCGATACCCTCTCCATGAGCGTCACGGACCGGATCCCGATCGGGGACGGCCCCTACGGCATCGCGATCACCTCCGCGGCCGGCGGCACCGGCCGCCGCGCCTGGATCGCCCTGTTCGAGGAGGCCGCGCTCTCCGTCGTGGACCTCGAGCCCGGGAGCCCGACCTTCCACACCGAGATCGCGAGGGTGAGGTAGCGATGATGAGGAACGCCTCGCCGCTCGTCGGGGGGGTCGCCGCGCTCGCCGCGCTCGCCGCCTGCGCGGAGCCCACCGAGTTCCCGACCCGCGTTGTGCACCGCGCAGTGGACATCACGGCGACGTGCGCCGACGTCACGGGCGCGCCCCTCCCGATCGCCGGGTGCACCGGCCGGGTCACGATCTGGGTCGCGGACGCCGACGTCGGCGGCCTGTCGATCATGAGCGCCTCGTCCGGCGCGCACCGGGACGCCGACCCCTTCGTCCCCGGGTTCACCTCCGCGCCCGTGGGCGACGACATCGTCGCGGTCGCCGCGTCACCGGACTCGACCGGCGTCTATTCGCTGCTCCGCGGCCCGCGCGAGGTCCGGCGCCTGGACCCCGGAACGCTCGCGACCGCGCCGCAGGCGATCCCCTGCCGCGCCGAGGCGATGGAGGTCGCCGCGGCCGGTCCCCTGGCCGGCTCGCTGATCGTGGCCTGCGCGGAACCGCCCGGCGTGGTGTCGGTCCCGTTCGCAGGCTTCGGCCGGACGGGCGCGGACGACCTCGCGTTCCTCCCGGTCACCGGCCGGCCGCGCCACGTCGCGGTCTCGGGCGACGGGACGGCTGCCTGGATCACGCACACGCCGATGCCCGGCAACCCCGCGGGCTGGCTGACCCGCCTCGACCTCGCGACCGGGGCCGAGGAGCGCGCGGGCATCGTCCCCGCGTGCTCGGACGGGCTCGACAACGACGGGGACGGCAAGACCGACGCGGCCGACCCGGGCTGCTCCGGGCCCGACGACGACTCCGAGGCGCCCGACGCGGCCGACCCGTGCGCGAACCTCGTGGACGAGGACGGCGACGGGCTGACCGACGCGGACGACCCGAACTGCCCGATCTCGGAGTTCCTGCTCGTCCCGGTCCCCCAGTGCGGCAACGGCCTGGACGACGACGGCGACGGGCTGACCGACTTCGGCGGCGACCCGGACTGCTACGGCCGCGCATGGCCGCTCGAGGCGGAACGGCCTCGGCGCGTGGCGGGCCGCCCGGCCGTCTCCCCGGACGGCGCGATCGTCTATGTGCCCATGTCCGCCCCGGACGGGATCGTGGTCCTGCGCACGTCCCCGCTCGCGCGGGTCGACGTGAACGGGCCCGGCGCGCCCTTCCCGAACCCGCTGCTCGCGCGGCTCGGCTTCCGCGACGTCCTGCTGAACGCCGGCGCGACCGAGGCGGTGATGACCACCGCCACCACCGGGTCCCGCGCCTTCGTCACCCTCTCGTCCGGCCAGATCGTGCGCGCGGTCGTCACGGAGGCCGGCGCGGAGCAGCACAGGGTCGGGGAGGCCGATTCGACCGTCCCCAGCGCCGCCACCGCCCCGGACCTCCGCGTCGCCGGCATCGCCTTCGACCGCGGCGCCTCCCTGCACCCGGAGCACGCCTCCTTCGGCCCGTCCGTGGTGTCGCTCGTGCCGGGCACCGGCCGGTACTCGTACTACGGCGTCGTGTTCAACGGGAACCCGCTCGTGGAACTGACCGAGACGTGGCGCGTCACGTACGAGGGCCGCCTCCCGGGCGCCGCCTCCGCCTCGGGCTTCTTCGCGGGCACCGCCGGCCGTTTCGCCGATCCCTCCGCGCGCTTCTGCGACGCGGGCGTCGAGCCGGGCGACCTCCTCGTCCTGCTCCCCGCGGTCCGTCCCGAGTGCGCGGCCCCCGCCGGGGTCCCGCTCGAGTTCCGCGTCGCGCGGGTCGCGTCCGGCGCCCTGACCGTCGAGTCGCTTGCGGGCGGCGCGCCCCTCCCGGACCCGGCCGCCTGCCTCGGGGGGGCGATCCCGTACGAGGTCCGGGCCGCGGACTCCTGGACCGTGGTCGGGACGCGCTCCGGCTTCCTCCACAACCTGGCCGCGGGGCCGGACGGCGGGTGCGTCCAGCGGCCCGACGCCGGCCCCGGCTTCACGGCCCGCGCGAGGACCTCGCTCCCGGTGGAGGGCACGAAGCTCGCCGCGTGCCCGCCGCTCCCGGACGCCCCGGACGTGGCGTGGCTCGACTTCGCCAACGTGGCGTTCAGGTTCCGCCTGTTCCCCCCCTGCGAGACCAGCGCCGAGTTCGTCTCCAGCGTCATCCCCGAGAGCCGCGACACCGAGCTGTCGTTCACGGTCCTGTCGGGCCACGTGCCCGACGTCGTGTCGATCGGCGGCGTGCCGGTGGGGGCGTTCGTGCTCGGGGCGTCCCTCTGGGTGTTCGACGCAGGGTCGGGGTTCCTCGCCGAGGTCGATACCTCCTCCATGAGCATTCGTTCCACCGCGTACTGACAGGTGAAACGGGCACGGGGTACGGGCTCGGGCTCGGGTACGGGCAGGGGCAGGGGCAAGGGACCCGGCGGCACCTGTGCACAGTCCCTTCCGGGAGACCCCCCGCCCGCGCCGGCCGGCCAATTCCTTCGGGGCGGGCCGCGCCGCGAGGGCGTCCCGCGTTACGCCGCGACCTCGCTGTGCGTGCGCGGCCCGAGGCCGGAGCGGGCGGGGGCAGGGCGGGGACGGCCGCAATGCGGGCTCGGGCTCGGGTACGGGTACGGGTACGGGCGGCAGGCGCTCGGGGCGGGCCGCGCCCGCCCCCGATCGCACGCCGAGACAGGGGGAAAACCTATTGACTTTTGTTCTGCCGACAAGGTTTACTAGCGCGCGACGGCGGGCGCCCCATGTCCCGCCTCGTTGTGCTCGTTTCATTGCAGCGGGGTAAGATGATGAGGCGCTCCCTTCGGCGCAGGCGGGTCGGCGTCGTGCTCGTGGCCGGCGGCGTGCTCGCGTTGATCGCTGTCGCCTGCAACTACCACTGGTACCCGATCGGGACGACGTTCCAGTTCCGGGGACAGGAAGGCGGCCTCGAGATCGTGTCCGCGGTGCCGGCGGTGAAGGACGAGAACGGCGACCTCGTTCCGATGTGCGACCCGAGCGGCTCCCCCGACGGGCTCATCCTCACGATGAACCTGCTCGGGACCGAGAAGAAGGACCAGCAGAGCAGCGATCCGGACAGGGACGTTTCGATGCGGCCCGGGGACATCGTGAAGCCGAGCCAGGGCGGCAGCCGCTTCCGGCTCGAGGAGGCGCGCGAGGGCACGCCCGACCCGACCGTCTTCCCGGCGCTGTTCGAGGTCGAGCTGAGGTGCATGGAGGCGTACCCGGACCCGAACCTCGCGACGTGCACCGAGGTGGACGCGGGCACGAGGGTGGCGCCGGCCTTCGTTCGCTACGAGGGCAGGTACGCGCAGGAGGGCGGCTACTACCCCCGCCCGCTCCGCGAGACCGGCCGCATGGGCGTGTCCGTGCTGGTGGACCAGTCCGGCAGCATGAAGGGGTACGTGGACCGGGTCACGGACGCCGAGGTCAAGCTCGACTCCAAGGCCGTGGACCTCACCGCGCTGAAGGACCACGGCTCCGACCCCGACAACGTCCGCCTGTCCGCGGTGCGCGAGTTCTTCCAGAACCTCAACCCCAGCGAGGAGGCGCTCGTCTTCAAGTTCAACGAGCAGGAAGGCGGCGCCAAGGCGGTCTGCGCGAACCCGGACAACCTGGCGACCGAGGACGAGATCCGCGACCAGTGCTTCGGCACGTTCCGCGACCTGATCTTCAAGGAGTACGCGGGCGAGGCGTCCGCGTTCGACAAGCTCCAGGCGGGCACCGACGTCAAGGGCCGCACGCCGCTGTGGGCCTCGGTCCTCGACGTCTACGAGTTCATGAAGAAGGTGCGGACCGAGGTCCGCCACGTCGTGGTGATCGGCGACGGCCCGGACACGTGCGCCGCCGATTCGGCCGACCTGCGCGAATCCGTGCTCATCGCCTCCACCAGCTCGACCAAGCCCGGCAGCGTGGCCACCCAGGCCATCTGCTCGGCCGCGGGCTACAAGGCCGTGCGCGACGCGATCCTCGCGGACATCGAGGCCCGCAAGACCGATCCGAGGATCCCGGTGGTCCACGTCAGCTTCGTTCACTTCCAGGCCCAGGGCTACCGCCGGCACGACGCGCGCCAGCAGGAGCTGGCGTGCCTGACCGGCGGCCAGTACGTGTTCGTGAACGCCCAGGACCTGGCGCGCGACGACGCGTCCGCCCTCGAATCCGCGTTGAAGGAGGCCATGCTGAAGATCCGCCACACCCTCGCCGGGTCGTGGAAGGTCGGCGTGGAGGTCCCCGCGCTCAAGGACAGCCGTGTCCCCAAGGGGGCGGTCCTCGGGCTCGACGGCACCTTCAGGATGTCCAAGGACAACAACAAGCTGACCGACGACCAGACCGACGTCTTCCTGAAGGTGTGGTCCGGCTCCGACGTCGGCGGCGTCAACAACCTCGACCACCGGCTCGCGGTCCGCATCCCGTGCTCCACGGACGCGGACTGCGCGTGGCTCGGGCCGCGCCTCGCGTCCTGTTCCTGGTACGACGCGCAGATCCACTCCTGCGCGACGGCGGTCTGCGACGACGAGGTCAAGGTCTGCCGCGCGGCCGAGGCGGTGGACGGGGCCACCTGCGGCGACGAGCAGACCTGCACGGGCAAGGACACGTGCGTGCTCGGCTATTGCGGCGGCGAGCTGGCCTCGGCCGTCAAGCCGGCGGGCCCCTGCGCGGGCAGGAAGAAGGACCAGGCGTGCGACGACGGCAACGTCTGCACCACCGGCGAGAAGTGCGACGCGGACGACGGCAACTGCGTCGGCGGCACCCCGGACGCGGCCCAGGACGGCAAGCAGTGCGACGACGGGAACTCCTGCACGGACGCGACGACCTGCACCCCTGGCACCGGCAAGTGCGAGAACTTCACGCCCGCCAAGAAGGACAACCCGTGCGAGACGGACAACAACCCCTGCACGGACGACAAGTGCAACGACGCCGGGACCTGCGAGCACCGCCCGCTGGACGGGGGGTCGTGCAGCGACCCGTCGAACCCCTGCCGGAAGGACGCGGCCTGCGCGGCCGGCGTCTGCGGCGGCGGCACGGTGGCGGCGAACCTGACGCCGTGCGGCAAGGCCGGCCTGTGCTGGGAGGGGATCTGCGAGCAGGTCCCCGGGATGATGAAGCCGGTGCCGAGCCAGTGCGTGGGCAAGTGACGCACGGGAAGTGACGGCGCGTACGCGCGTCGGCCTTGGAATCGCGGCGCGCCCGTTGCGCGCCTGAAACGTGGAATGGGTTGGAAACCTGGAGCGGGCAGGAAACTTGGAGGGGCTACTATGTTTGGACGTTGGGCGTTGCGGTCGCTGCTGTGCATCGTCGCCATCAGCATGGCCGCGCCGGCCGTCGGTGACGAGCGCACCCCCCTGGACAAGGAACTGGACAAGGTCTGGGGCAAGGAACGCGACGTCAAGGTGATCGAGAAGCGCCTGTTCGAGAAGGACGGCCGCCACGAGTTCGGCCTCCTCGCCGGCATGGCCCCGAACGACAGCTTCTGGAACTACTTCCCGGTCGGGCTGCGGTACGACTACTACTTCATGGAGCAGCTCGCACTCGAGTTCTCCGGGGCCTACGTCATCACGCAGGCCACGAAGCTGAAGTCGTTCGTGCTCGACAACTTCAAGGGGGTGCAGAACGCGGGCATCCCCCAGTCGGTCGAGTGGTACGCGGGGCTGAACGCCGTGTGGACGCCGTTCCACGGGAAGCTCGCGGTGTTCACGTCGAAGCTGACCAGCTTCGACCTGGGCGTCCTGGTCGGCATCGGCGCCATGGGGACCCGCCTCCACGACTTCAACGGCGACGTGGACGCGCGCAAGGTCTCGGTCATGGGCAACGTCGGCCTGGGCTTCCGCTTCTTCCTGAACGACATGCTGGCCCTTCGCGCGGACTACCGGCACTACCTGTACCCGGCCGACGACTCGGCGATCAACGACCAGGCGAGCAGCGGCGCGCGCCAGATGGCGGAGATCACGCTCGGGTTCTCGGTGTTCACGAAGGCCCCGCAGTAGGCCGCTGGAAGGTTGCCGGGCGATGGACCGTAATCCACGAGGCGGGGTGAGGACATGAAGAAGCTGACGCTGCTCGGGACCCTGGCAGTCGCGGTGGCGATGCTGGCGGCCGGAGACGCGCGCGCGATCACCAAGGAAGAGGTGATGACGCTCGCGAAGCTCGGGATCCCCGAGCCCGAGATCATCAAGGCCATCGAGAAGGACCAGACCGCGTTCGACCTGAAGATCCAGGACATCCTGGAGCTGAAGAAGGCCGGGGTGCCGGACGGCGTGATCAAGTGGATGCTCGAATCCAAGAACAAGTACGGGGCGAAGGCGGCGGGTACGGGCGCGGGGACGGGGACGGGAGTTGCCGGGGCCCCGTCGCCGGCCGTGGTGAAGCCCGTCGAGCCGCCTCGCGAGAAGACCCCGGAGGAGATCCGGGCGGAGGAGCAGCGGCAGGCCGAGGAGGCGCGCCGGCTCGCCGAGGAGCAGCAGAAGGCCGAGGAGGCGCGGCGCAAGGCGTACGCGCGCGGCGTCATGCGGCGCGGCCTGTCCCTGGCCGACGAGGGCCGCTGGGTCGCCGCGGTCGAGACGTTCCAGAAGTTCGTGACGGACGGGAACTTCGCCCCGGGCACCGAGGAGTTCTACAACTCCAAGTACGGCCAGGCGAAGGCCATGGCCAACGCCCACCTGTACCAGTCCGCGGCCAAGCTGCTCGTCGAGGTCCTGCTGGAAGGCCCGGACCGGCCGTTCTTCAAGGAGGCGTTCCTGGAGCTGCGCAAGCTCCGCAAGGAGATCATCTACAACCCGCCGGACCTCGAGCAGCTCACGAAGTTCTCGCTGACCGGCTACAGCCAGTCCTTCCAGGACGAGTTCAACTACGTGCTGGGCGAGTTCTTCTACGACTACGGCAACTACCAGCGCGCGCTCAAGCACTTCGAGGCGGTCTCGGACGACGCCCCGGACAAGGCGAAGTCGCTGTACCTCCAGGGCCTCGTGCAGGTCCGATACAAGATGTTCAAGTCCGCCGTCGAGTCCATCCAGGGCGCGATCATGGCCGCGGACCGTAACCGCGGCACGGACCCGGCGGTCGAGGACCTGGCGCACATGGCGCTCGCGCGCGTCGCCTACGAGGCGCAGAACCACGACGCGGCCATCTTCTACTACCGCAAGGTGCCGCGCGACTCGGTGCGCGCGCCGGTGGTGTTCTACGAGATGGCGTGGACCTACCTGATGAAGGGCGACTACAGCCGCGCGCTCGGGGCGTTCCACGCGCTGCACTCGCCGTACTTCAAGCGCACGTTCTACCCGGAGCTGTGGATCCTCGAGGCGCGCGTGTTCGCGGACCTCTGCCGCTACGAGCAGGCGAAGAAGGCGCTCGACCGGTTCGACCGCGAGGTCGGCGTGTTCATGGATTCGCTGAAGCGGTTCATCAACGCCCAGAAGTCGCCGGACGAGTTCTACGCGAGCTTCGTGGCGTCGCTGAACGCGGACCGCGCGACCCAGGCGATGCTGCCGCGCGAGATCTCGTACCCGATCCTCTCGAACGTGGAGTTCTACAACGTCTATCGGACCATCCGGCAGATCGAGAAGGAGACGGCCGAGATCCAGAAGCACCAGGGGAAGCTCGGGCAGTTCGCGGCCGAGATGATCGTGAAGCTGGCCGTCCTGCGCAAGGATCGCGTGTTCGAGTGCGGCGTCAAGGTGCAGCAGATCCTGAAGGAGCTGGACGCCGGGATGGGCGACGCCCAGGTGCGGCAGACCGAGATCGAGGTCGACATCAACGCGGCCGCGATCGAGAAGATGACCGAGGAGACGCGCCGCATGGTCGGCGAGGCCGAGGGCGAGGAGACCGGTCCGGCCAAGGTCCGCGGCGGCAACCCCGCGATCATCGGCGGCGACACCATGGTGTGGCCGTTCCAGGGCGAGTACTGGGGCGACGAGGTCCCGTACTACCGGTCGATGCTGTCGAGCCAGTGCCTGACGGAGTAGCTCCGCTGCCGCGCGCCCGTCCCGTTCGATGCGGGGCGGACCGCGGCGGCCTGAACGCCGCGGCCCGAGGGCGCGCGGCAGCAAGCGCTCTCACCGTGACGCGAGGTCCTCGATGAGACGGACGTTCGGGTTCTTCACGTTGGCCATCCTGTTCGCCGGCACCGCGCTGGCGCAGCCCGCCGGGAAGGCGCCGGCCCCCGCCGGCAGGCAGCCGGACCAGCCGACCGCGGCCCCCGCCGCCCCGGTCACGGGAGCGCAGCCGGGCCAGGTCCGCTCCGGGAAGTACACCCTGGAGCAGTACGAGACGCAGCTCACCGAGGCGGTCGCCGAGAAGCTCCGCCAGATCTCGGCCGTCCGGCAACAGCAGATCGAGAAGCTGCAGCAGCTTCTGAAAAACCCCTACTACGAGAACAAGGCCGAGGTCTATTTCCGGCTCGCCGAGGCGCACTGGGAGGAGGGCCTCTACCAGTACCTCCAGAAGCGGAAGGACTACGAGAAGGCATTGGACGAGTTCCAGGCCGGCCGCATGTCGGAGCAGCCGCCGGAGCCGGTCGAGGACTACTCGACCTCGCTCGAGTACTACCGCAAGGTGCTGCGCGAGTTCCCGAACTACGTCCGCATCGACGAGGTCGTCTACTACCTGGGCAAGGGCGCGCTGAAGGAAGGCAAGGCGAAGAGGGACCCCCCGCTCCAGAAGGAGGGCGCGGACTACCTGAACCGGCTGGTGCAGGACCACCCGAAGTCGCGGTTCATCGCCGAGGCGCACCTCGCGATGGCCGAGTACTACTTCGAGAACAACAGCCTGTACTACGCGAAGACCAACTACGAGAAGATCATCAACAACCACCCGAAGTCGTCGATGTTCAACTACGCCCTGTACAAGCTCGGGTGGGTCTACTTCAACCTCCACGAGTTCGACCAGGCGATCGACACCTTCAAGAAGGTCGTGGCCCAGGTGTCCAAGGGCCAGGGCAAGGGCGTGATCGAGTTCCGGAACCAGGCGTTGAACGACCTCGTCGTCACGTACGCCGAGATCGACGATGGGTGGATCCACGCGCGCGACTACTTCGTGAAGGTGCTGCCCGAGGATGCCGCGTACAAGAAGCTGCGCTCGCTGGGCGACCTCTACGTGGGCCAGGACAAGGACCTCTACGCGATCGCGCTGTTCCGGCACTTCATCGAGCGCGAGAAGAACTCCACCAACATCCCGGAGTACTTCAAGATCATCCTCGGCATCTACAAGAAGACCAACGACACGCCGAAGCTCGACGAGGTCACGCTCGAGACCCTCGAGTACTTCAAGCCGAACGGCACGTGGATGACGGTGAACCAGGCGACCGAGGACTCCGTCGAGGCGGCGAACGCGCTCTGCGAGGAGCACGTCCTGTTCCTGGCGAACCTCTACCACCGCGAGGCGCAGCGCCTGACCAAGGCGGACCTGTACCGGAAGGCGGCGGACAAGTACGCGATCTACCTGACGCGGTTCGCGGAGTCGAAGAACGCGTACATCGTGAACTTCTACTACGCCGAGATCCTGTACGACCAGATCAAGGACTTCAAGGCGGCGGCCGAGCAGTACAAGCGCGTCATCGAGCGCGACACCAAGGGCGAGCACGTCGAGGACGCGGCGCTCGGCGCGATCTACTGCTACGAGGAGATGATGGTCGCGGCGGGCCTGCAAGAGCGATCGAAGAAGGGGAGCGGCATCGAGGTCGTCAAGGTGGACCCGAAGAAGCTCGACGCGCCGATCCCGGAGACCCCGCTGCACGAGCTGGAGACGGAGTACGTCCGCGCGGCCGACAAGTACGTCGAGCTGCTGACGGCGCTGATCAAGGACCCGGACGTCCGCAAGAAGAACCCGCAGCGCGGCGAGAAGATCCCGGAGATCATGTACATCGCGGCGCAGGTCTTCTACCGGCACGGCAAGTTCCAGGACGCGGTCAGCCGGCTGAAGACCCTGTTCGACTACGACCCGGCCTCGAAGTTCGCGGCGTACGCGGTCTTCACGCTGCTCGACTGCTACCAGCGGCTGAAGCAGTGGCCCAAGGTCGAGGAGTGGGCAAAGCGCCTGATCGCGGCCAGGAACTTCACGGTCAAGACCGAGAAGGAGCTGAAGAAGATCGTCGCGATCGCGATCACCGAGAACGCGTCGATGCTCACGGAGAGCCGCGAGTACGACCAGGCGATCAAGGAGGCGATGCGCGTCGTGGACCTCGCCAAGGCGGAGCGCGACGACGAGACCGCGGCGAAGGCGCTGTACAACGTGGCGGCCCTGTACGAGGGCCAGAAGAACGTCGATCTGGCCGTCAAGACGTACCAGCGCGTGATGAAGGAGTACCCGAAGTCCGAGATGGCGCCGACCGCGCTCTACACCATCGGCCTCATCTACGAGAGCCAGACGCTCTTCGACAAGGCCGCGGACTCGTTCGAGCAGATGGAGCAGTTCAAGACGACGAAGGAGCCGACCGGCGACGACAAGGAGAAGAAGGAGCAGTACGCCAAGCTCCAGGAGCAGATGGCGAACGCGCTCCAGAACGCGGGACTGATCCGCGAGGCGCTCGGCGAGTACAAGGAGGCGATCGGCACCTACCAGGTCTTCCTGAAGCTGTTCCCGGCCAACCCGGAGACGCCGAAGATCGACCTGCGCATCGGGCTGGCGTACGAGGCGATGGAGAAGGGCGACGCCCTGAGGCGCGCGCACGACCACTACCAGGCGTGGCTCAAGCGGCCGTACAAGGCGCCGGACCTGGCGATCGAGGCGTACGCGCGCGCCGGCGCCGCGCTGAAGAAGGTGGACAAGGTCGCGAACCGAAAGGCGGTCGTGGTCCAGTTCGGGAAGGCCATCGAGCTGTTCGGGAAGCTCGGCGACAACGCGGACGCGGTCAAGAACGCCAAGCAGTACGCGGCCCAGTCGGCGTTCGAGCTGGCCGACTACCTGTACGACGACTTCAACGCGATCAACATCCCGTCCACCCTGGACGCGGCCAGGCTGAAGAAGGCGCTGACCGACAAGGCCGAGGCGCAGCAGCGCGCCGAGAAGGGCTTCGACGCGGTGCTGACCTACAAGTCCGGCGGCTGGTCCGCGGGCGCGCTCTTCAAGATCGGCCTGCTGTACCACGAGTTCTGGAAGCAGCTCTACGAGGTGCCGGTCCCGGAGTGCCCCTGCCCGCTGCCGAACCAGAGGGACTGCAAGCCGGCGCAGGAGGCGTACAAGAACGGCGACTTCGAGCTGAAGCAGTGGCCGTGGGGCTCGAACTGGGCGATGGAGTGCATGACCTTCCAGGACCAGTACCGGGCGGTGCTCGAGGAGATCGGGCGGCCTGTCGAGACGAAGTCGCTGAAGGCGTTCGAGCGCGCGCTGAAGCTGGCCCACGAGGAGAAGGTCTACAACTCGTGGTCCAAGCAGTGCGGCCAGTACGCGGTGAAGGTGAACCAGGACACGTTCCCGGTCGCCGGTGACGACCAGGTGAAGGCGAGCCACCAGAAGGACACGCTCGCGTCCACGAGCTTCATCCGGTCGCTCCGTCGCGGCAACATCGAGGTCAAGATCGTGGAGGTCGGGAAATGAGGACGTACCTCCTGGCGTTCGCGTGCGTGTCGATCGTTGCGGGCCTGCTCGCCGGGTGCGGCGGCGGCGCGCGGCAGGTGAAGACGGACGGGCCCGTCGCGGCCGCGCCCGAGGAGAAGAAGGACGAACCCGAGGACCTGACCGAGCGCAAGGTCGCGGTCTTCAAGGAGCCGGAGTACGTCGAGGGGGTCGATCGCGAGGCGCAGGACGCGTTCCGGCGCGGGGTCGTCGCGATCTTCAAGACCCCGCCGGACTACGCCGGCGCGCGGCGCGAGTTCGAGGCCGCGGTCGCCCGCGACAAGGCGTTCATGGAGGCCTGGGCGAACCTCGGCATGACGTACGAGCGGACCGGGCAGCCGGCCGAGGCCATCAAGGTCTACGAGCGATCGCTCGCCGCGAACCCGGGCAACCTGGACGCGCAGGGGTCGGTCGGCAAGGTCTACCTGTCGCTCGCCAAGCGCGCCAAGGAGTCCGGTGACGCGGCGAAGGCGTCGCAGTACGAGACCGAGGCGAAGAAGCTGTTCGACGCGGTCATCGTGAAGGACCCGGACAACGTGACGGCGAGCAACGCGCTCGCGCTGTACTGGCTGTTCCGCGGAGACCCGCGGACGGCCGAGGACTTCGTCAAGAAGGTCCTGATGGTCCAGCCCAAGAACGTGGCGGCCCTGAACACCCGCGGGCTGATCAACCTGATGGCGGACAAGCTTTCGATCGCGCGCTGGGTGCTCGAGGAGAAGGCCCTGAAGGAGGACCCGAACTCGACCGAGGCGTGGACGAACCTCGGGCTCACCTACATGAAGATGGGCAAGACCCCGCAGGCGGTCGCGTCGTTCGAGAAGGCGGTCGGGATCGACGCCGACAACCTCGAGGCGCGGATGAACGTCGGCGCCATCTACCTCGAGTACCTCCACTACCAGGCGGCACTCGAGCAGTACGACGCGGTCCTGAAGCTCCAGCCCGACAACGTCGAGGCGATGATCGGGTCTGGGTCATGCCTGCTCGGCCTGCACCGGCCCAAGGAGGCGGTCGCGCGCTGGGAGGCCGCGATGAAGGTCGATCCGGACCGCGCCGTGCTGTACTCCCGCGCGGGGAAGGTCTACGAGACCCTGCTGAACGACATGAACAAGGCGATCGCGACCTACGACGAGTACGTCCGGATCGCGAAGCCCGGACCGGGCGATCCGATCGCGGCGAAGCTGCCGGTCCTGAAGCAGATGCGCGACGCGCCGAAGATGCCGGAGCCCGCCCCGACGCCGGACGCCAAGGCCCCCGAAGGCGGTGCGGCCCCCGAGGCCGCGGGAACACCGGCGCCCGTTGTGCCGTAGAATAGGGAGCGGGCTCGGGTACGGGATCGGGTACGGGCTCGGGTACGGGTACGGGAGACAGGAGGCCGACATGAAGCGGTTCATCGGAACGGTGCTGGCGATCCTGGCGGTGATCGCGTTCGCGGCCCCCGCGATGGGCCAGGCCAGGGGCGGGGCGGCTCCCGCCGGCGGCGGCGCGGTGAAGTCGAAGTTCTACGACTTCTCCGATCAGCTCATCGACGGCGACATCAAGAAGCCGACGGCCCTGTACACGGACGCCCGCCAGCGCGTGAAGTTCGACCGGCTGCTCAACCTGAAGAAGTCGTTCCTGCAGCCGATGCTCCAGACCGCCAAGGAGCAGACCTTCAAGTAGCATTCGGGCGGACCGAGGCCGCCCGAATGCGCGTCGCATGCGGCCGACTCCGCGGCCGATGCTCATTCGCGGCGGCGGACGCGGGCCGCCGCCGCCCGGAGTTGACACGATGCGCATCCTCCCGATCGCGTTCGCAATCGTCTCCATCCTCGCGTGCAGGAAGGATACGCCCCCGACGGCCGAGCCCGCGGCATCCGCCGGGGGGCCGCAGGCGGCGGCCGGCACGGTCCAGCCCGGCGCGCCTCGCCCCGCCCCGGCAGGGCAGGGGGGCGAGGCGGGGGCGATGGGACGGGTACCCTCGTCCTGCCCGGACGGCAAGCTGGTCTCCGGCGGCGACACCAGCACCCCGGAGGGCACCCTGTACCTCGCCTACAAGGCGGCGCTGAAGGGCGACGCAGGGGGCGGGTTCGACGAGTTCTACGCCCTGTTCCTCCCGGAAAAGAACCGGGAGGACATCAAGCGGAGCATCTGGGCGAACCTTTTGAAGTACGTGTCCAGGTACACGACGGCACCCGATGATCCTGCCTTCACCGCCTGCCGTCACGTGGCCACCGGGGCCGACCGCATGAAGATCTTCGTCAAGTGCAACGACCCCCAGAAGTCCGACCCGCCCGTGGTCCTCGAGCGCGGCTCCGACGGCGTGTGGCGCATCGACGTGATGACTCCTTGACCCCCGGCTTGACGGGGCTTCCCCGACCGACGAGAATCGTTGCGATGCGGCGGGCGCTCCCCATCGTCGTCTTTCTCGCGATCCAGGCCGCGCTCGTGCTCCTAGGCACGGGCTGCAGCCGCCCCTGCGACCGGCTCGCGGATCGGACCTGCGGGCGCCACGGCGCGGCGACGCAGGCGTGCCTCGACGTGAAGAACCTCGCCGCGCGTTCCGGAGACGAGGACCAGGCGCACTGCCGCGAGGCGCTGGCAATCCTCGAGGCCCTCCCGGCCGGGACCAGGGGGGCGAAGTGAGCCAGGACGAACGTCCCTCCGCCTTCACCCCCATGCCCGCTGCCGACGCCTCCGGTTCGCAGATGACCCCGCTGCCGCAGCCCGCGAAGGCGAAGCAGTTCGGCAAGTACATGCTCCTGGAGAAGATCGGGTCCGGAGGCATGGCGGAGATCTTCAAGGCGGTCATCCGCGGCGCGGGCGACTTCCGCAAGGTGCTGGTCGTCAAGCGGATCCTGGTCGCCTACTCCCGCGACCCGGCGTTCGTGAAGATGTTCACGGACGAGGCGCGTATCACCTCCCCGCTCCAGCACGCGAACATCGTCTCGATCTACGAGTTCGACCAGGTCGATGGCCAGTACTACCTGGCAATGGAACACGTGCACGGCCGCGACCTCCAGCGG
>Ga0194127_10002800_pt1 | contig 23123 bp, 9 predicted proteins | sample TA2KigC100mmetaG_FD_148624 | JGI IMG/M metagenome (GOLD analysis project Ga0194127, IMG submission 148624) | Freshwater microbial communities from Lake Tanganyika, Tanzania - TA2015036 Kigoma Deep Cast 100m | ecosystem: Environmental > Aquatic > Freshwater > Lake | place: Tanzania: Lake...
CCCCAAGCCCAACTTCTCTCTGCTCGTGGACAACAGCGAGGCCGATCCGACAGTGGCGCTTCGGTTGGAGCGGCTGGACTTCCCGGGCGTGGATGCCTACGGAGTGGCCGTGCCCTCGGTCGAGGTGCGCGGCATGAGTGCGTCGCTGCTTCCCCAGCACCTGTCCATCCTGGTCAACCGGCTGCAGGCAGGTCGGATCGACCTCGGCGAGGCGGTGGTCAAGGGCACATCGGTCTCCAGTGAGCTCGAGTACGAGGGGAGGGAGAAGCTACGTCCGCTCTTCGACAGGGTGTCCGGTGCAGCATCGGCCGGGGAGCAGGCGGCCAGCGTCCTGGCGGGCTGGGCCCGGGGGAGCCTGATGCTGTCGGTGCTGCTGGACGAGGTGGCGCTGACGGGGGGGCGGCTCGTGGCCCGTCCGTTGCGGCTGAAGGTCTCGGGGGGCCCGGACAAGAAGGGGCGGGTGGAGATCAGGGGGGAGGTGACGCTCCATCCTCATGGCGGCCTGGAGGTCGATGCCGTCTGGCTCAAGCCGAACCGGGAAGGGGCCAGCGGGTTCGTGCTCGAGGTCCGTGTGGAATCGTTGCAGACCGAGGCATTGCTGGCCGCTGCCGACGTGCCCGCGATGCTGCGCCGGATGTTCTCCGGCCGCCTTCAGGGGAAGCTGCGCCTGCATGGCGTCTGGCCCGGCAAGCCGGAGGTGGTCGTGGACGAATGCAGGTTCGACCTGACTTCGGAGCAGGGGGTGGTCACGTTCAAGACGCCCGGGACGGGCGAAGTGTGGGAGCTCCAGAATCCGCCGGAGCTTTCTTTTCTGACCCGGGAGGTGAAGTTCGGCAAGGGGAAGCTGCAGATCGTGATGGAGGCGAAGAAGAAGTAGGAAGGGATGGTCGATGAGACCGGAGCAAGAGAGGACGCTGCTCGGGGAGGAGCAGGTAGGAGCCTTGGAGGAGTAGGTAGGAGCCTTGGAGGAGTAGGTAGGAGCCTTGGAGGATAGAAAGACCAGGAAGAAGCCGACGGGGAGCAAAAAGGCCGTTCTCCCCGGTCTGCTCGTGGCCGCGCTGCTGTGGCTGGCGTTCCTGCCGCTGCGGGTGTTCCTGGTAGCCTGGGTCATGGCCTCCCGGTTCTTCCTGGCAGTGGCCACGCTGGTGCTGTGCGGCTACTTCCTGCTCACGACCTACGTCGACGGGCCGTTCGTGATGGGCATCCTGAACGAGCAGCTCCTGGGAAGGTTCGAAGCCGAGCACGTGGACATCCGGCTGCTGCCGACCCGGGTCCGGCTGTACAACGTGCGCATCTACCACCCGGACGGCAGGGAGGTGGTTCGCGCAGCCCGGGTCCAGACTTCGTTCGACACGCTTCGAATGGTGGGCTGGGGGATCAAGAAGGCGGTAGGCGTTTCCGCTCCCGTGCCGGTATCCCTGAGCCGCATCCGGCTGGACGACTACCGGGTTCTGCTTCCTTTTGATCCGGACGGGTTCCATTTCCACGAGACGTTCCTTCCTGCGGTCGTCTCGGTGGACGAGGGGCCCCCAGGCCCCAGCCCCGTCGTCACCCTCTCCAAGATCATCCTGGGACGCGGGGTGGTGGAGCTGGTCTTCCCCGGGTGGCGGATGGACGTGGATGTGGCCGGGCTCAACGCAGACATGCGGATCAAGGACCCGCCCCAGGGAATCGAGCTGGTCGCACGCAACATCCGGGGCGAGCGGTTCACCATGAGGGGCCTTCTTCCCGACCCGGTGCGGTTCATCGGGGAGACGCCGTCCGCGTTCCTCGTGGAGGAGTTCCGGATGGAAGGGCTCCACATGACCGCCCGCTCGGCGACCATCGATCACCCCGACTTCATCGCCCGGGTGGACCTGTTCGACTTCGACGTCGAGCAGTCTGCGGTTCCGGTTTCAGCCTCGGCCCGGGTGACGCTGCTCGACCCCGTGCGCCTGGACGAGATGTCGTTCGGCCATGCGTTCGGCACTGCCACGGCCCAGGCCACGATGACCGGGTCGCTCTTTCGCCCCGACTTCACGTTCAGCGTGACCGCGGATCACCTGCTGGTGGAGGACGTTCTCGCGCTCGAGAAGGTGCGTGGCGTGGCCGTGCTGGACCTGAGGGACGGCGTGCGCCTGGAGTTCCCCGAGGTCTCGGCCGGTCTCGACGGCGCCGATATCGTCGCCCGTGCCGGAACCCTGGCGGTCGGAGATGATCCGATCCCGGAGGTGACGTTCGACGCGTGCGTCGAGGGGATCCGGCCGGCCCTCCTGGCCGAGTCGTTCGGAGCGGACGGGCTCGTCGACTTCTCGGATGTCGTCGTCAGCGGCTGTTGCAAGGGGTGTCGCCTGGCGTCGGCGCCGCCGACTCCATTGCCGGCCACGGGACCTGAGCCGCCCCGAGCCGGCTCGACCGGAGAAGCGGGTCTCGCACTGAGCGGAGCGCTCGACCTGGTGGCGGACACGGGGCGGGCCCTGCGGCGTTTCGGGCTCGAAGGGATGACGGTCGGAGGGACCGTGTCGTTTTCCCCCGGCGAGCTGTCCGTCGACGGGTTGACCATCCGCTCGCCCCTGGCCCATCTCTCCGCCAGCGCCCGCATCGATCCTCAGAGAGGTGCGGGGCGGGTGGACGCCTCCGCCCAGCTCTGGGAGCTCTCCGACCTGCCTCCCCTGGCACTGCTCGGCCTTTCCGGGCAGCTCGTCCTGGAGCAGGTGACGCTGGCCGGAGCCATCGAGGATCCGGCCGTCGACCTTGCGGCCCATGCCTCGGACCTGGCGCTCGGGAGCGAGCGGTTCCACACGCTCGATGCACAGCTCAACCTGGAGAAGGGGAACCTGGACATCCGGCGCTTCTGCTTCACGCAGCCGGAGAACTCGGGCTGTCTGCAGGGGCGGGTGGACCTCACGAACGGGCTTGACCACCCGCTTCCGGTCCCGTTCGAGCTCGAGCTGCTGGGCGGGGCGCGGCTCGACCTGTCCGCAGTGCCCTTCGCCAGCGTTCCGGTTCAGGGAGTGGTCACCCTCGAGTCGTTGCGTGCATCGGGCATCGTGTCAGATGACTGGCTGGCCACGGTTTCGTCGGTGGCCGTCGAGACCGCTGCCCGGTTCGAGCGTCTCGTCTACGGGCAGTTGTCTGCAGGAAGCGTCGCTCTGACCCTCAAGAAGGAGAAGGCCGCTGCTGACCGGCGCGGCTTCGGCGCCATCGAGGCCGGCATCCTGGCCGACGTGCTGGCGGCCCCCGAGGTTCGCATGGACCGGGCGGAGATCTCGCTGTCCATCCCGGAGATCCTCGGTCTCGACCGGCTCGACCAGGCGGTACCGCTCCCGCTCGGCCGGGGGCGCTTCATGCTGCGGCAGATCGAGTTCGGAGGGCGCAAGCTCCCCCTGATGACCGCCACGATCAACGGCCTCGAGGACCCGATGCGCTACCTGTTTGAGGGGCGCTTCCAGGTGGCCTCGGGAGTCAAGCTCCGCTACAAGGGGAAGCTCGATCCCGAAGCGCTGAAAGCAGACGCCACGCTCGAAGCGTTGAGGTTCCCCCTGTCCGCCGTGCCGGTCGACCTCATCGGCCGAAAGGCCGCTGACATCATCCAGCAGACCGTGGTGGCGGGAAAGGCCTCGGTGGCCAATGTCGACCTGGGCCTCCTTTCGCAGAAGGACTGGAAGGCACTCTACCGCACCGTTCAAGGGGATGCCCGGCTGTCCGTGACCAACCTGGAAGGGCTCCCGGAGCCGGTCTCGACCCTGGACGGGAAGCTGAAGCTCCGCAAGGGGAAGCTCTCGGCCAGCTCGTTCTCCGTACGGCTCGCCAACGGGACCCGTTTGACCGCGTCGGGGACCATCGACCCGTTCCGGCTCAAGGTGGACGGCCACCTGGGAATGACCGCGACCAGGCTTTCGACGTGGAGAACACTGAGGGCCCTGGAGCTGCCGCTGGATGCCGTGGTGGCCGTGGAGCTGGATCTGCATGGCGGCTTCCCCCACCTCTCGGTCTCAGGGAAGATCTCCGTGGCGGACCTGGTCGTGGCCGGAATCCGCTTCGACGGGGCGCTGCTTGCGGTCGACGGCTCGCTGAGCGATGCGGTCGAGATCACCAGCGATCAGTTCTTCCCCGGCCTTGCCATGGGAGGGGCACGAGTCACGTTCCGGGAGGGAATCCCCGAGGCGTTCCTGCTGAAAGGGGAGGCAACGGGGTTCGACCTGGTACGGGTGCTGCCGTTCCTGCCGGACCCGCTCCACGTCGTATCGGACGGGAGCGCGGACCTTGCGGTCGACTTCACGGGGACCGGCGAGCCGTTCCGCCTCCGGGTCGACGTGCCGGCGGAGCGCCTGTCCGCGTGCTACGAGGCCGGGCCCGAGTCGCCTCTGTCGTTGTGCATGACCAACCCGGTGCCGGCCGGAGTCGAGGTGACGTCGACCGGGGTCTCGCTGGCGGGCCTCACGCTGGGCGGCGGCGGCCACAAGCTGGCAGCGGACGGCCGCATCGACTTTGCCGAGGGGTGGAATCTGGACGTGGGGGCGGAGGTGGACCTGGCACGGATCCAGCCGCTGGGAGAGGTGTTTGCGTCCTACGCCGGCAAGGTCGGCTCCCTGGAGCGGCGGCTCCACTTCTCGGGGCCGCTGGACCGTCCCAGGGTCTCCGGTCCGCTCCCGCTGGCCGAGGTAGAGCTCCAGCCGCGGCATCTCGGGAGCGAGGTGAGCATCCCGAACGCGGCCATCCAACTGTCGGGGTATCCCACCGAGGGGAGCCTCCTCTTCCTGATCGAGGAGGACAATCCGGTGGCAGGGACCTTTGACGAGGGGGATTTCTCGCTCCACGGCTGGTTCCGGGGGGCCGACTTCAAACCCGATGCCGGCTCCCTCTTCCTGTCCGGACAGGAGATCTTCTACCAGTCGCCCGGACAGTTCCGGCTCGTGGTGAACCCACGCGTCGAGCTTTCGCTCCACGACCTGTCGGGCGAGGGGGCCGGGGGGCTGCTGTCCGGGGACATGTACATCTCGGAGGGGGAGTTCACCCGGAACTTCGATACTCTCATCGGCTCGTTCACCACCGCGTTCTCCCGCACCCAGGAGCGCTACACCAAGCCGATCACCGAGCTCCTCCCGTTCCTCAAGAAGGTGGCGCTCGACCTGCGGGTCCACGGCGGCAACTTCGCGGTCTCGAGCCGCTTCCCCTTCGGCGAGACCGAGCTGACCGTGAACATGGACCTCAAGGTGGGAGGTACCGTGGACGAGATCCGCCTCTGGGACTGGATGCACGTGGTGCCCGGCGGCACGATCACCTACAAGCTGGTCAAGCGGGTCTTTTCGTTGAACCAGGGGACCGTCGACTTCACCGGGGATCCCACCCGCCCCTACATCGACATCGAGGCCCAGACCGAGGTCCCGTACCAGAGCAGCGAGGTCACCACCTCCTACAACCCGAACGAAGAGCTCTGGGGGACCACGGTGACCATCGTCATCCGCCTGACCGGCGTCTATCCCAACCTCACGCCCACCTTCTCCAGCGACAAGCCGGAGTTCGACGTGGCCGACCTCCAGACCCTCCTGCTGCTGGGCCAGACGCGGCGTGACCTCGAGGGACGCAGCAGCGGCGGGGAAGGTCCCGACATCTCCATCAACCTCCTCACCGACGATGTCGCAGGCATGGTCAGCAAGCTCCTCCTCGCTCCCTTCGTCGATGCCGTCTCGCTGGGGTTCACCCAGGAGGGGGGAATCATGGCCGAGGCCGCCACGCGCATCGGCCGCGCCATCAACCTGATCACCCGGGTTCGGCAGGATTCCTCCGGGGCCGAGTACTCGGCGCGTATCAAGTTCAAGATCACGGACCGGCTCTCCCTGGAGGGGAGGATGAAGTCGCTCCAGACGCAGACAATGGACGCCGGGACCAGCTACGAAGCCAAGTTCCGGTACGTGATTCCGCTGGAGTAGGAGGAGATGAGAGCGCCCTTTGCCACGACGTGCCTGCTCCTGCTGTTGCTGGTCCCCCGGCCGGGACGCGCCCAGGAGTGCGACGGGCTGACCGTGACCTCGGTGGTCGTGGAAGGGTGTGCCGGCGGGCGTTGCAGCGACCCCCGAGTCCAGGCCGGCCTCGTCTCCCTGGCCGCGCTGACGGGATTGCCCTGGTCCGACGACTCGGCCCGGTCCGCATCGGGCCGGATCGCACGTACCGGCTACTTCTTCGAGGTGCTCCCGTCCTGCCGCCCCCTCACCGCCACCGATGCCGAAGTCGTCTTTGCCGTGGTCCCCAACCGGTACGTACGCAAGGTGGGGTTCAGCGGAACCCGCTCCGTGTTCACCGAAGACCTGGAGAAGCGCGTCTTCCTCAATTCCGGTGCAGTCCTCAATCCGGAATCGAAAGAGGGCCGCGAGCGGCTCGACCGGCAGACCGCGAACCTCGTCGCCTACATGAAGCAGGAGGGGTTCGAACGGGCTGTCGTGACCGCTCAGACCACCCTGGTCGAACCCGACCTCGTGGACGTCCTGTTCCGGGTCAAGGAAGGCAAGGTGGCCCGGGTCGAGAAGATCTCGGCCACGGTCGAAGGACCGTGGGATCCCTCGATCCCCGAGCAGTTCTCCTGTCCGAGCGTCGGTCGCCGCGACATCGAGAAGGTCGCGGACATCGGCCGTGGGTCCCTGTTCACCCAGAAGACTTCCCGGGAGACCAAGCGCAAGGTGCGCTTCTTCCTCCAGCAATACGGGTTCCAGTCCCCCCGCATCAAGGTCGACTACCAGCCCGAGAGGCAGGAGCTGTCCATCCACGTCAAGCTCTCCCACTGCTTCTCCATCCAGATCCTCGAACGGGAAGAGCCGCAGCCTTACGGCCGCGGATTCGAGCGCAACGATACCCCGGAGCTGCTCTCCACCCTGGCATTCCGGGAATCGGGCGTGTTCGACCTGAGGGAAGCCCAGATCGGCGTGGAGGAGCTGCTGGCGTGGTACCGAGTCCGCGGTTTCCTCTTCGCCACGGTCGAGTTCCAGGTCGTCGACTACCGCGAGATGTCCCCCGGCTGGCCCTATCCCCTGGTCGGCGGCGTCACGTATCGGATCACCCGCGGACAGCCATCCGAGATCCGGGAGATCAAGCTCGTCGGCGTGAAGGCCTTCTCCAGGGACGACCTCCTCGCACTGATGCGCACCAAGCGGTACGACTTCTTCGATACCGGCGGCTACCTGGAGGTGGAGCAGCTCTTCGGCGACCTGGACGTCATCCGCAACCACTACGAGAGCCAGGGCTACTTCAACATGTCCTGGCGTGATGCCAGCGGGACCGAAGACCAGGTGCGGATCCAGATCAGCCGCAAGGACGACACCACCATCTATCGATACCACTTCCTGGACAAGGCATTCGACGTGGTCAAGCCGGACTGGGAGAATGCGGTCACCGTCCAGCTGGCCATCAACGAGGGACCGTCCAGCCGCGTCCGGTCCATCCACTTCACCGGGGCCGGCGCGCTGGCACCGGAGAAGCTGCTCGAGGGGCTCCCTGTCCGGCCGGGGGGTCCGTACTCCTCGACGCTCGTGCGCCAGGCGGTCCAGGAGCTGACCCGCCGCTACCAGGCTGCGGGGCGCTCGGTCACCGTGGGAGTCCTCTGTACCGGGTCCGAACCGGAAGTGGACACGGCTGCCTGCGAAGTGGACACGGTCCGGTCCCGGCGGGTCGATCTCGCCTTCCGGCTTGCGGAAGGGCCGCACCAGAGGGTGGGAGAGCTGTTCGTCGTGGGGAATCTCAAGACGTCCCGGGGCACGATCCTGCGGGACTTCCCACGGACCGGCGAGCCCTACGAGCAGGCCCGCATCGATGAGGCGGTCCGACGTCTGAGGTCGCTCGGGGTCTTCTCGTCGGTGCGGCTCGTCACGATCGGGCTCGAGGAGAATCCCCAGCAGGAGAGCGTTGCCCTGTCGATCCAGGTCGAAGAGGCTCCCACGCGGTTCGTGGAAGTCTCCGCAGGCTTCCAGAAGATGATCGACCGTGGCGCTGCCGGGAGCGGGAGCGAGACCATGGCCCCGCAAGTCGGCGGTGTGCTCAGCAACTCGCTCCACTACACCGGTTCCCCTCTCACCGGAGGGTCCAGCTTCCAGCTCCTCAGCTTTCCCGACGTGCTTCTCCTGGCCGAGCTGTCCTACAACGACAAGAACTTCCTCGGCCTGGCCAGGAACCTGTACGTTCCCCTCAGCTACGGCTTCTCCACTCGGGATCCGGCACGATACGCCGCATTCCAGCCCACCTACGTGGACCGCCGCCTGCTGGGTACCGACGTCACGTGGCGGCTCACCCCCCTCATCGTGTATGACCGCGCCCTCTCCTCCGTGGACAAGTTCGAGTACGGGATGGAGAACGAGCTCTCCTATCCCCTGTTCGAGCACATCTACCTGTCCCTCCTGAGCCGCCTCACCCGGATCTCGCAGAAGCGCTTTGCCGAGACCGATTTCGGGGCCCCCGAGCTCCAGGTTTCCGTGGCTCCGCAGCTCAGGTTGGACTGGCGTGACAACCCCATCAACCCGTCGTCCGGGGTCTACGGGATGGGCAAGGTCACCTACCTCAACGCCTACGAGGACCGCCCGCAGAGCGGGGAGGACGCGCTCGCGCGCGTTAACTTTCTCAAGTATGAGGTGCAGACCCAAGCCTACCTCTCGTTCCGCAAGACATTCATCCTGGGACTGAACCTGCGCTACGGACATAGCTGGTCAGCGGAGGGAGGCCACCTCCCTCCCAACCAGAAGTTCTACCTCGGCACCACGAGCGGCATGCGCGGTTTCCCGGTCCGCGGCGTTCCGCAATACGACCGCAAGGGCGAACCGCTGCGCGACAAGGTCGCCGGCACCAACGACAAGGGCGAGCCGGTCGACGAGTTCATCCTGCGGGAGGGCGGTGACACCATGGTCAACGGCAGTCTGGAGCTTCGCTTCCCGCTCCTGCGCCTGAGCGGACTGTGGGGGGCCGCATTCCTCGATTCCGGAGCGGTCAGCCAGGACCTCGGCTCGCTCTACGCCCAGTCCGTCCGGTTCTCCGTCGGTCTCGGCGTCCGTTGGCTCATCGGTGACCAGATCCCGATCCGGCTCGACTACGGCTTCGTCCTCGACCCCCGCTGCAACCGCTACGACGGGAGCAATCTGTGCGTCTCCGAGGACGATACCGGGGCGCTGGACTTCGGGCTGCTGTATACATTCTAGGAGGTTGAAGGTGGCAAGAGCGTTGATCGGAGGTCGCCGGTGGGGGCCCCTCCCGCGTGGTCGGGGCTGTGTGGGGTCCCCCCCGCGTGGTCGGGGCTGTGTGGGGCCCCTCCCGCGTGGTCGGGGCTGTGTGGGGCCCCTCCCGCGTGGTCGGGGCTGTGTGGGGTCCCCCCTGCGTGGTCGGGGCTGTGTGGGGCACCTCCCGCGTGGTCGGGGCTGTGTGCCGCATGCAAGGATGGCCGATGATGATTGCCGGTCCAGGCGTTCTCTTCTGGCAGTTCCATCGGCGTTGGTCTGCTGCCTGGCTCTGGCCCTTCCGGCCGTCGCCTCGGACTACGTCGGTCTGTGGCGGGTGGACAGGGTCGGGGAGGGGGTGATGCTGGACTTCCCGGACAACGGCTTTGCCGGGGCCTGCATCCGGTTCGCAAACGGGCTCGACGAAGCCGGCGAGATCAAGGTCGAGACCCAGATCGTGCGCCACCGCCTCGATTCTCTGCGGTTCAGAGCTGCCGGCGAGATCGACCCGGACAACGTCCACGTCCAGGTCACGGTGAAGGGCAAGACGGCCTGGCTCGGCTCCGGGTTGTCGTTCGACGACGCGGTCGAGCTGCCGCTCGACGGATGGGAGGCGACCTTCCACATCGCGAAGCTGGAGCCGTCCCCGGACAGCTTCGAGGTCTCCTTCTGCGACCTGGAGTTCGTGGCACCGGAGTGGGTCGTCCGATTCACGTCGGATTGTGCCGGGTTCGACTTCGACAGCCGGGGTGACCGTCTCGTGCTGCTTGCGGACGAGGACTGGGCCGCGCTGGGCCGCGACATGAAGGGAGGGATCGGGATCTTCGGGATCTCGCCGGAATGGCTTGCCGGCCACGGAGACGTCCACCTGCACTCGACCTTCCCGGACGGGACGTTCAACGTGGCCGTGGCGGCCGGAGGAAAGCCGATCCTGGAAGCCGAGGAGGGGGGGACTCAGCCCGTCCCCATCGATCCGGAGAACGAGGATCCGCTCGAGCTGGTGGTCAAGATCAAGAGCCCGGTCCCCGGCCTGGCAGTGTGGCAGGCCCGTCTCGGCTGGGATGGGTTGCCCGGTCCCGAGGAACTCCAGGACGCTCTCTCCTCCGACGCCGTGGCCGGCGATGCGGTCGGAGTTGCCGACGCTGCCTGCCCCCCCGCAGACGGTCTCTACGCAGACGGCCTCGCCCCCGACGGCACCGGCTGCCCACGGCCGAGCACGTCCTCGGGTGGCTGCACGGCAACGGTCACTGGCGTCGGGAACGTGCCCTGGGCGTTGGTGGGGCTGTCGCTGGTCGTGGGGCTGTCGCTGGTCGTGGGGCTGTGGCGGCGGCGGCGGGGCGTCCTGTTGTCCTATTGTCCGATCCCCCTCCCTCCTGCACCACCACTGACCCCGGCAGGATTTGGTCACGCCAGCCCTCCCTCAGGCTGGCAATGTCGACGACATCGACGCGGAAAGGCAGGTCGGACTCGCTGAACGCGTCCCGCACGCGACCCAGCAGGACGAAATCGAGCGCCACCTCCGACACCACGAGGAGATCGAGGTCCGAGAACCTGCCGGCGGTCCCGTCGGTGCGGGAACCGAAGGCCCGGACCTCCAACCCCGGCAGGCTTTCCGCCAGGATGTCCGTCACGATGCGAAGATGCTCCGGTTTCAGGTCAAGCACGGACGAACGCCTCCAGGCGGTCTGCGAAGATGCGGGCAGGGGCAACGAAGCGGAGTGCCTCCGCATGGACCCGCTCGGCCACCTCCCGCTTGCAGATGTGCGATGTCTCGTTGCGGGATTCCAGGAAGCGGAACCAGAGCTCCGGATCGTCGAGCAGCCCCAGCCTTGCGCTTTCCCGGAACAGATCCTTCTTGGTCCGGATAGCCGTTTCCGGAACCGCAGCATGCTTCAGCACGCGCTGCATGAACTTCCAGCACAGGTCGATGGTGTATTCGAACCGTTGGATGACCGCGTCGCGCACCTCCTCGTCCTCCGGTTCCTGCCTGGACCGCTGGGCCGCCCTTTCCAGGCTGGCGAGCGCTGCAGCGAGTGGCGAAACATCGATCTGCATCCGGCTCCTCCTTTGGGCCGTCGAACACCGGGAGGTGTACCGCGCCCCGGGTCGAAACGCAAGGGGAACTCCCCCCTCACACCCCCTGCCGCATCACGTGCCAGCGGAACATGCGGAGGATGACCCAGAAGAACACCTCGGCCATGCGGTGAGAAGGGGGGATGTAGGGCGGGACGGGATGGCGGTACTCGGGGCGCAGGAAGACCACGGTCTTTCCCGGGTCGGTTTCCGGCGTGACCCGGAACGTCCTGACTGCACGCAGCAGGTCGAAGCCGGGGATCGGCTGGCGGCCGGCCCGCAGCGCGGCCCCCCAGAACGCCTCCTCCTTCTCGTGCAGGGAGTGCCTGCTGTTGCCGGGGCGGCCCATCTCCTTTCGGACCGATTCCACGGCCCCGGCGGACAGACCGGGGTGGAGCTCGATGAGCGGGGCCAGCGCTCTTTCCAGCAGATCCCGCTCCCGGGGAGTGACGTGCTCTTCCTTCAGCAGCATGACGATGTAGGCGGAGACCGGGTGGTCGGGCATCCGGTCCGAGGTAGAGCCCGCTGCCCCCCCGCTGCTCGAGGGAATCGGCCGGCTCGGCCCCGTCTCTCGCCGGATGTCGTCCTCGTTCATTTCACCACAGGGCTCGGTCCTTTTCTACTTGTCCGGCACGAACCTGAGCACGGTACCATTATCCCCAACGGCCCATACGTTGCCAAGAGGGTCGCTCCAGATCCCCCTCAGCGTAGCCACCGTGCCGGTCGGCTCCTGGTTCCAGTTGCCCTGATCGAATCGCAGCACCGTGCCCGAGTTGCCCACGGCCCAGACGTTCTCTGCAGAGAGGGCGAACACGTCCCGTAGCGTCACGTCGAACAACCCCGCCAGCGAGAAGGACACGCCGTCGTAGTGGACGATGACCCCCTGCTCCCCGACGGCCCAGCCGTCCTCGGGCGTACGGATGAACACGCCGTGCAGATTCTGCGTGACGTAGTACTCGCTGCCATCCTCGAGCGGGTAGGGATCCACCGGAAGCAGTCCCCATCCCTTGCCGTCCCAGCGGGCGATGGTGGCAAGCTGACCAACGGCCATTATGTTGTCATCCCCGGTGCCGTGCACGTCCCGCAGCGTCACCTTGGCCTCGGCCAGTGCAATCTGGAACCCCTTTCCATCCCAGTGCAGCAGGTAGCCGAAGTCCTCGAGCTGAGCGGTCACGTACAGGTCATCCGGCGCCGGCCCCCAGATGTTGGAGAGGACCGATTCCGCAGGGCCGGGTACCTTCACGCGGGTCCATTTCGTCCCGTCGTAGTGCACCGCGGTTTTCCCCTCGCCCACGGCCCAGACATCCTTCGGGCCGAAGCCGTAGACGTCCAGCAGCGAGGTCTCCACCATGGCATCCATCTTCTTCCAGCCGCTGCCGTCGTCGCGCAGCACCTTGCCGTACTCGCCGACCACGAACCGCTCCTTCCCCGTGGCCCAAACCCCCTTCCATCCCGTTATCACCGGCATCGCCTCGGGCACCAGCAGGTCCGCCGGACCCGAGAGCACCGTGTCGTTGCCTGCCACCGTCAGCGTACCGTCGTCGTGGACCCAAACCGACCAGAGGTCGACCGTCACCGGCACTGCGACCGGCTGCGCCAGCGAGCCGTCGAAGTGGAAGAGCTTCCCGGTGCGCCCCGTGACGTAGAAGTCGTCGTCCTTCAAACCGTGGACGTCAGTCAGGTCCCCGGTGCCGAACGTTCCGTTCGCCTGCCAGGAACCCCCCTTCCAGTAGGTTGCGCCGCCACCCGGTCCCACGGCAAGACAGCGGACAGCGGAAGTGCACCACACCCGGGCCAGGTGCTTCCCGGTGTTCGAGATTTCCTTCTTCCACGGACCGCCGTTGGAGCGCATGACCAGCCCTTCCCCTCCGACCAGCACCACGTCCTTGGCCGAGCTGCCGCCCACTCCGTAGATGTTCCCCTTCGTGTCGCCGCCGTGAGGCTGCCACGACACGCCGTCCCAGTGGAGCACGACCCCCTCGTTCCCCACCGCATAGATGCTGTCCTCGTCCACTCCCCAGATGCTCCACAGCGTCGGGAACTTCCCAGCGAGCGCACCGGCCACCGAGCAGGTCGAGGAGATCTGCACGTTGTCCACGTACACCCCCTCGAATCCGTTGTTGTTCGCATTGACCGAGTCGAAGTAGAACCGGACCTGCACGGTCTTGCCGATGTACTTCGACAGGTCCACCTTGACCGGCACGAAGCTCTTCCACGCAGCGGGGGACAGCGAGGCTTTGCTCCAGGCATCCTCCCACTTGCCGGCGTTGTATACCTGCACCTTGAACAGGTCGGTCAGCGGCGACGATTCCACGTCGAGATACAGGTAGAAGCTCAACGTGGCCTGGTCCGCGGCCAGCGGCAGCGACACCGGCGGCGAGGCCGCCACGGCCCCCACCGGCTTGCCATTCGCATAGTCGGGACAATTCTTGGCCGGGTCGAACACGCACTGCTTGCCCGGGATGCCGAAGTAGAGGGACGAAGGAGCGCTCATGTACCGGGGCTTGCCGTCTGCAGAGACGATGCCCGCCACCTGCCACAGCACTCCGCCGTCGCTGGTCCCTGCGTACAGGTCCTGGACCTGGAACTTGGTCAAATCCGGTCCCGCGTCGAACGTGCTGCCGAAGTGGGTCGAGCCGCAGCACTCCGCCTTTCCGGTCGGCGTGTACTGGCACTTGTTGTCCACGCACTGGGCCAGCAGGCAGGTCCCTGAGAAGCTGCAGTCCCCCACCCCCTTGCAGAAGGAGGGCATCCCCCATTGCAGGCCGTCCCAGTGGTAGATGAGGCCGTACATGCCCACGGTCCAGATGTCGTCCGAGGCAGCACCCCACACCCCGTTGAGGATGTTGAGGCTCGGCTCCTGGTAGGCCACTGAGAACGCATCCTTGACCTTGGCAGCGACCAGCCCGGCCTCGCCGACCGCGATCACGTTGCCGTCCGCGAACCCCCAGACCGAGTTGAGGACGTGCTCGCCAAGCTGTGCGGTGTTGACCTGCTCCCAGTGGCCGGTGATGAACCCGCTGCCGTCGGAAGAGTCGGACGGGTCGGGGGGGTCGGACACGTCAGACACGTCGGACACGTCGGACAGGTCGGACAGGTCGGACACGTCGGACACGTCGGACACGTCGGACAGGTCGGACAGGTCGGACAGGTCGGACCCCTCGACGTCGCTCGGGGCAGGCACGTCGGACAGGCCCACGTCGGTCTTCGAGCTGCCGTTCGAACAGCCCCAGGCCGCCCCCGCTGCCAGCAGCACTGCCGCAAGTATCACTCGATGCACCATGTCACTTCTCCGAAGTTTTCGCCACGTAGGACAGCAGCGCCCCTTTCTTTCCCGACACGACCAGGTGGTCGGCGTCGGGGCCCCACACCTGGAGCAGCACACCGGAGATCTCTCCGGGCGGCTGGGTCACCTTGCCGGTTGCCACGTCCATCACCAGGATCCGACCGGCCCAACCCACGGCCACGACGGCATCCTCGAACGCTGCAACTCCGTACAGGAACAGCCCCGGCTCCTCGTGGACCCTCGTCCATTCGGTCCCTTCCTGCTCGAGGATGAGCCCGTTGTCACCCACGGCGTAGAGCTTGCCGTCCGGCGCCGCATCGATGCGGTAGAGGTTCGCCAGGGTGGCCACCGGGACGATCTCGGCCTTCCCCGCGGTCACCCGGATGACGCGCCCCATGTCCCCGACCGCGAGTACTTCGCCCGACTCGTCAATGGCGCAGTCGCGCAGCGTGTCGAACACGCCTGTGGACACCGAGGTCCATCCCTCGCCGTTCTTCGAGGTGAAGAGCTTGCCCTGCTCCCCCACCGCGGCAAGCCCCCCGTCACCCGAGCAGAGGCCCGTCAGGTTAGCGGTCAGCCCCGAGGCGACGACGGTTGCCTTGCCCGCGGAGACATCGACCACGGTCCCCTGCTTGCCCACGGCCAGATACCCCTCCTTCCAGGGGGCCACGGCCGAAAGCGGCTTGTCCGTGACTCGATCCAGGCCGACCCATCGCTCTCCGTCGAATCGCAGGATCAGGCCGTCCCCGCCCACCGCTACCGCATCTTCCCACGCGGTCCCGGCCATGTCGGTGATGTCCTCCACCGGGGCCGAGGCCTGGTCCTTCCATTCCTTGCCGTCGAACTGGAGGATGGCCCCCTTCTCGCCCACGGCCCAGGCCAGACCCGGGTCGCCGGATTGCCCCCACATGCCGTAGAAGCTGTGGTTCTTGTAGTAGGGGCCCGCAGCCGCAAAGCTCATCCACTTCACCTTGTCCTTGTTCTTCTCGCTGTGGATGAGGACCCCCTTTTCGCCCACGAACCAGACATCGTCTTCGGCAAATGCCCACGCTCCCCGCACGGTGCGCTCATAGGCATCGTTGCTGGTCTCGGGTTCCCACTTGGCCCCCTTGTGGACCACCAGCACGCCGTTGGTCCCGCCCGCAAAAAGGTGATGGGTGTCGAGCCCGTGCATCGCGTACAGCGAAGCGGAGCCGAGCGTGACCTGCTCCGAGCTCCACCCGCCGCCGATCTTGCGCAGCACGGTCCCGCCTGCCGCACCGACGTGGATGTCGAGGAGCGACTCGCCCCAGATCGACTGCAGGTTGTAGGTCGAGAGCGATTCCTCCTTCTTCCACTCGTTGCCGGCCAGGTGGAGGATCGTCCCCTTGTCACCCACGAGGTAGAGATGGCCGTCCTCGCCCCACGCACCGTTCAGGCCGACTCCGGGGAGCGGGTCGAGCCCGGTCTCCACCTTGGCCCATTCCTGACCGTCGTAGTGGAGGATGACCCCGTCCTCCCCCGCAGCGTACACGTCGGCCGTGCCGAACCCATAGATGCAGTGGAGGTTCTTGGCCGTCGGCGTCTGCATGGGGGACCAGGAATTCCCCTGCCGCCGGATGACGGCCCCCTTCTCCCCGACAGCGAACAGCGTTCCGCCGCTTCCCCAGACACCCGACAGCCTGCCCGACGGGGCGAGCTTGACCGGAGAGAATCCGCCCGGAGGCACAGGCGTCGTGTCCTCCAGGGCCTCGATCTGGACCCCGTCGCCGCCGGTATCGAAGACCTCGACTTCGACCGGCGTCACGACATCGGTGTCACCCGGCAGGACCCCTTCGGCCTGGTCATCCGGGAGTTCCCCCGGAACGACCTCCTTGTCCGAACCTCCCGGGCCACAAGCAACCGAACCCGCCAGGCACGCGCACAGCAGCACCCGGCACACCCGATGGACCATCAAGCGCATCCGCACCCTCTCATTCCGATGTGAAGTTCACCATGATCGGGCTCCAGCTCCGCCACGTCCTGTAATCCAGGTCGAGGAAGCTGTAGTTGTCGATGTCGAACCCTTCCTTCCAGACCTTCTGCACCGAGTAAATATAGTAGCCGGGGGGCACGCCCGGCGTCCCGGAGATGTTCGGGAAGTCGGGCAGGTCGACGTAGGTCACGTCCCCGGCTGCCATGAAGTCCCAGAACATGATCGGACCCGCCATGGACGGCTGCTCGAGCGTCACGTAGTTGAAGCTGGCATCAGGGCCCCCCTGCGGCCACTGCCACTGGAGGAAGTTCTGCTGGATGCTCGAGCCGTCCTTGGGATGGACGATGCCCACCGGCGTCACGAACGGCCCCAGCACGACCTGGTGGTTCCCGGAGGCGACCAGCCTGGCGAGCTGGGAATCGGCATACAGGGCGAGGATGTCCTGGCCCGACCCGACCTCTTCCTTGACCATCTGGCTCCCGTCGTAGCGGAGGACTGCCCCCTTGTTGCCAGCGATGGTGACATCCTTGGGCCCCAGTCCGGCGACTGCGTTGAGCTTGGCCAGGGTCCCGGATTCCACCGCGCTCCAGACCTCGCCGTCGAAGTGGACCACGGCCCCGCCGTCTCCGACCGCCCAGACGTCGGTCGGCCCGGTCCCCCACACGGCCCGCAGCGTGTGCGAGGTGGCCGAGGGCTGGTTCTGCCACACCCCGTTGACCAGGCGCACGATCTTGCCGAACTCCCCCACGGCCCAGACGTTCTTCGAGTTGATCCCCCAGACGGCATAGAACCGGTGTCCCGTACTGCCCGGCATGGGGGAGAACTTCGTTCCGTCCCACAGGTCGATGGTGTATTCGCCGACGGCCACTACGAACGTCTTGGCCGCGGCCCACACCCCCTTGAGGTTGTTGACCTTGTTGTAGGTCACCTTCTCCCACGCGGTCCCCTTGAAGCGGTAGACGCCCCCCTTGTCGCCCACGGCCCAGACCTCGCCGTCCGCACCGTGCACCGCCCTCAGGGTCGTGGTCGCGGGGCTCTGCTGGATGGACCAGGAGGTCCCGTTGAAGTGCGCCACGGTCCCGTCCGTTCCGACGCCGTAGACGTCCCCGAACGACGGGCCCCACAGGCCGTACAGGTTCTTCTTCACTCCGCTGGCCTGCGTCTTCCACCCCTCCTCGGACTTGATGAACATCTTGTCGTCCTCGAACGACGGGCCCCACAGGCCGTACAGGTTCTTCTTCACTCCGCTGGCCTGCGTCTTCCACCCCTCCTCGGACTTGATGAACATCTTGTCGTCCTCGAACTCCTCGAGACCGGTTGCCAGCGCAAAGGTCCTGGGGAGCTTGGCTCCGTCCGTGCCCGCAGTCACCGAGGCCCCGAACAGGGAGAACGTCGACCCGGCGATGCTCCCCGTCAGCGACGAGGGGAGGTGCTCGAACGTCACCGTCGTATCCTCCTCGAAGTACCACTTCAGCGGGAACTCGATGAACTCGAACACGCCGTCCGAGCCCAGCTCGAGGAACGACAGTCCGAACAGCACGTTGGGGCCCAGCGGGTTGAGGTGCGGCTCGTCGAAGAACACCGTCACCTTCCGGTTCATCGGGATGTCCACCTGGAGGTTCACGTCCATGACCTTCTGTCCCGACTTGGTCAGGTTGATGTGACGGTAGACGCCCATGGCCCAGGGGGTCATCTCCGGCGTTCCGTCCGGCATCCAGCAGCCGTTGTCCACGCAGACGCTGTCGCCGAACGTGCAGTCGAACTGGCTCTGGCAGATCGGCAGCACGCCGCCCAGGCAGACCACCGCGACCTCGCCGAGCCCTTCGTACAACAGCATGAAGTTGCCCTCCGCATCGGCCACGGCATCGGGTCCGTTGGAAGGCTTGGCCGCCAGGATGTGCCCCTTGGTGGTGCTGCAGAGGATGATCTTCTTTCCCCCAAGCGGGAGGCAGTGGCCGAAGCCGTCGCCGCCACCCTGCACCGACGTGCACGAGTAGCCGAGCGGACAGCCGGCATCATCCTGGCACGCGGTCAGGCAGCGCTTCCCCTGGTCCCCGAGGTTCGCACACAGGTTGTCGGCCGACCCGCAATCCGCGTTGGTCGAGCATGGCTGGCACAGGTAGGGGAAATCGAAGCCGGTGTAGTTGCACGGCCCGGGCGGTATCACGACGTACTTGCCGAATCCCCACACCCGCCCGTGGATTTCGGGTGGAATGAACGGCGGCGGCATCCCGCCACCCATGCTCGGGCAGTTGTAGGTGATGTACAGCGTGACGTTCGTCGCATTGTACTCGACGACGCTCGAGTTGGAGTAGCACTCCTTCGATGCGGTCACCATCTGCTCGCCCATCAGGTCAGGACCGGAGAACGTGACCTGCCCGTTCATGTCGGTGTAGCCCTGGTAGGGCGTGTCGGGGTTGGCCCACAGCATCACGAACGCATCGGGTAGCGGCGCCCCGGTGTTGCCGTCCAGCACCGTCACGTTCACCGAGTGGTAGATGAGCCCGCCCCAGGTTCCGCCGTAGAAGCTGACCGGGTCGAAGTAGGTGAACGCGGCCGGCAGCACGTCGCTCTGCCCGCCCAGCGAGACTGTCAGGTCCACCGTCCCGGGGGGGCCGGGGGGCGTCTTGGCCGTCACCACGTTGTAGCTCAGCACGTTGACGTGGCTGCACGGTGCGCCGCCCACGGAGACCTTCACCCCCTCGGCAAAGCCGGCGCCGACCACCGTGATGAACGTCCCTCCCGAGACCGAGCCGAAGTTCGGGTTCACCACCAGGGCCTGGAGCGGTCCGTCGTAGGTGTACCCGGCCGGCAGCACCGCCTGGGTACCGGCCTGCTCCACGGTCACGTCCACCTCGCCCGGGCTCCCCATCGGCGCGACGGCCGAGATCTGCGTCGAGCTGAGCACCTTGATCCCCGACGCGGGCAGCGCGCCGAAGATGACCTTGGCATCGGGCAGGAAACCCTTGCCCGAGATGAGCACCGAGTTGCCGCCGGCCACAGGTCCATGCCCCGGCGTGACGTCCTCGACCACGGCGATCGGCAGGTACTTGTACCCTGCCGGCACAACGCCCGTGCCGTTCGAGTTCATCACCGTCACGTCCACGGTCCCTTCCGCACCGGGCGGGGCCACCACGAACATCTGCATCAGCGACGGCAGCACGTCCGTCACCTGCGCCACCTTCTTGCCGAAGAACACCGTGGTGTCCGCTGCCTCGGTCAGCCCGAACGCGGAGATCTGCACCGTGTTGCCCCCCGAGGTCGGCCCGGACGACGGCTGCAGCGACAGCACCTGGAGGTCCGGCGGAGGCACGTTTCCGCCATAGTAGTAGTACCCGTTGGTCTGCGTGTCCGCCCCGTACGGAGTCGTCAGCGAGATGGACACGAACCCCACCTCGGCCGGCGGCGTGATCACCTCCAGCCGTTCCCAGTCGACGAACGTCACCTGCGCCGCGGGAAGCTCGCCGAAGAAGACCTGGGCCTCGGGGTGCGCACCTTTCAGCTTCAGGTGCACCACCGCGCCACCGGACGCCGGCCCTGCAGCGGGAGTTACCTCGAGGATCTTCGGGTAGTCGTAGTAGAAGAACCCGCCCACCAGCGTCGAGAGCCCCTCGGCCGACGATACCGACACGTCCGCCGGTCCCGGCAACCCCGCGGGGGCCACGGCCAGCAAGGTCATGTCATCCATGATCTTCGTGTCGATCGCGATCTTCTTGCCCAACACCAGCGCCGGGCTCCCCGAGAAACCGGTCCCGGTCACCATCACCGGGACGCCACCCGAAGTCGGCCCCGCTGCCGGCTCGATGCTCGTGATCGAAACCGGGTTGTAGTACAGGAAACCCTTCTCCAGCGTCCCCTTTCGTCCGTCCGGCAGAAGCACCTCGACGTTGGCAGGCCCCGGCAGCCCCGCAGGTGTGATCGCAGTGGCCTTCTTGCCGGAGAGCACGTACACGTCGGTGGCCTCCTGGTAGCCGAACCGCACCACCATTCCGGTCTGGAACCCGCTGCCCGACAGCACCACCTGGTCGCCGCCGATGGTCTTGCCCTTGGACGGGTCCACCGAGTACAGCGAGAGCTCCTCCACCGTGCTTTTATCCAGGTCGAGCAGCCAGAGATCGTACCCGCCCCCTTCCGGCGTTCCGTCCTCCAGCCCGTCGTCGACGATCGCGTCCGGAGGGGTCACCGGCACGTCCGCCGTGATTCCCTCGGAGAGCTGGTCGAGCGCGCCATCCGCCCCGTCCGGAGCCCCGCTGCCGTTCCCGTTGCCGGAGCAGGCCGCCAGCGCCAGCGCTACGCCAAGGATCGAGAGTGTCATAACGTGCTTCATGGTCATCTCCTGCCTGTGCTCTTCACTGCATCTGCCAGCGCCCCCAGGGCCCCTCCAGCGTGGCCAGGGCTGGGTGGGGGGGAACCCCTACTGCTGTCCCGGCTCCTTGATCAGCCCCAGGTCCGAGATGTTCAGCCCGGCCGGGTAGGCGTACGACACGTACTGGTCGTAGCCGTACACGTAGAGGCCGACCGGCTTGTCCGCATAGATCCGGTGAACGCCGTCCTCGATCAGGAACTTCGTGGTCATGAACTCGCCCGTGCCGAACAGCTCGAACTCGTCCGGGTCGAGCGGGTCGCAGCTCTCCACGATCTTCTTGGGATCGATCTCCTTGCAGTCGAACCAGACCTTGGCGCCGTCCGGAGCAACGACGGTCAGATAGTCGAGCTCGTACTTGTTGGGAGCCAGGAAGACGTAGTCCTGCCGCATCTGCTCGACCGGCACCAGCAGCAGGAACGCCGGGTCCCCGATGCCCGCGTCGCCCGGCTGCGGCACGCCGTTCACATTGGGATCCGGCGCTTGCTCGGCCGCCAGGAACTGGCCAACCATGATCGGCTTGGAGGCCACGATCTCGAAGTTGTCGAGCGACTCGAAGTCCACCCATTCTCCCATTTCCAGCACCGGGATGTTCGCCTGCGGCGGGATGGTCGTGACCTTGGTGTTGTTCTCGGCCGCGATGATCCGATAGACGTCCTTCTCCTTGTTGCGGGGGAAGGTCTTGGACGCCTGGTACCGCTTGCCCCACGCCTTGACCGGGAAGAGCTGCATCTCGAGGTGGTCCGCACAGCACGTGTTGAACTTCGCAGTGCAGTCCTCGTTGGTCTTGCACTTGCTCTCCCCGTCCCACTCGCAGACCCCGTTCTCCTTGTCGCAATGGTTCGTGTTGGGGGCGTTGGAGGCCTCGCTGCCGCCGAATACCGCCACGTCCCGGTTCGCCAGCACCAGCGTGCCCGTCATGTCCGAGCCGATCTCGTTGCTCTCCAGGTTCAGCACGTCGAACTGCTTGAGCGTCGCGGTGTAGGTGTCACCCGGTTCGAGCGGCGGGATCACTTCTCCCGTGGCAGCGATCTCGCCGACCAGCGTCGGAGCGGTCACGTCCACCGTCACCTTGGTCTCGCCGGCCCGGACCGCCATGATCGTGACGAAGGACCGCAACTCATCGAACGTCTGCTCCCGCGTCATCACGAAGTAGTACTTGCCCATCACGTTGCTGGGGATGAGCAGCGACGCATCGTTCGAGAACACGTCCACGTTCTCGAGCGGGTTGAACTGGTACGCGGTGATGGGAATCGTCGCCTCGATCCGGTAGGCCAGCGGAGCGATGAGCGTCCCGTCCACGTCCCGCCGGGGCAGGTTGTAGATTCGCAGCTCGCCCGGCAGCAGAGGCTCGGTCGGGAACGGCAACCCGTCGGAGTCGTTGAGCACCGGCCCCTCGATCGTCTCGATCTCCACCGTGGCCGGGTATTTCGGGTGCGGGTTCGACACGACCACGGCGTACTGGGCCCCCGCGGCATCGTAGTAGCCGGCCCGGCCGCCCGGGACGAACGCGTTGTCCAGGTCCGCGGCCCAGAAGTCGCATCCCATGTACATGTTGAGCTTCTGGTTCACCTCGCACAGGGCGACGCAGCCACCCTGCACGCACACCTGCCCCGTGGCCTCGCCGTTGCAATCCGTGAACTCCTCCCAGTCCTCGCCGAACTGGGTGCACTGGAGCACGATGTCGTCATCCTTGCAGCTCTTCACCCCCGGGATGCACTTCGTGCAGATCCCCTTGGGGTAGTCCGCGGTCGTCAGGCAGATCGTGGGAGTCCCGCCTTCGTCCACGCATTCCACCATGTCGAAGCCCTTGCCCGTCTCGTTGCAAAGCAGGAGGTATCGCCCGTCCTCGGTACACCCGTTGGCCATCCCCGGACAGCAGACCTGGCCCGGCGCCTCGCCGCAGCCGACCTCCCCCCGAACCGAGTCCACCGGGCCTGCGGCGTCGGTGAATTCTCCGACCTCACCGCCGTCCCCCGGCTCCACGACCTCCTTGCCGTGATTGTCGGGATTGTTGCTGCAAGCCGCTGCCGCCAGGACAAGAGCCACCGCTGCAATCAGACCATAGCGCACGTCATCCCTCGCTGCTTAAAACCGAGCGTAGTGTACACTCCTTTCCCCGCGCGTGTCAATCAAGACCGGGGTCCCCCCCCTGATCGTCCGGCCAAATAGTTCCACGGAATAGAGAGAGCTGCGCAAGGGGCGGTCCGGATGTGTTCTGGGGCCGTTTTCGGCTTTCACCTGTGGGGTGAAGAAGCGAGCGAGTCCAGTCCGGAG
>Ga0194127_10002808_pt1 | contig 23093 bp, 18 predicted proteins | sample TA2KigC100mmetaG_FD_148624 | JGI IMG/M metagenome (GOLD analysis project Ga0194127, IMG submission 148624) | Freshwater microbial communities from Lake Tanganyika, Tanzania - TA2015036 Kigoma Deep Cast 100m | ecosystem: Environmental > Aquatic > Freshwater > Lake | place: Tanzania: Lake...
CGCGGTAATCCGGGCGGACCTCCCGTGGGCGTTCGTGGAGCACGGCGACCTCGAGTGCCAGCACGTCGGGACCGGGCCGTTCGTCTGCTTCCCCTGGCGGGCCCCGTTCGACCCCCCCGCGCCGCCGCCGCCTCGGGACGACGACGGCCCGCGGCCGGGCTCGCGGTCGTACGTCACCGACATGATGGACGTCGATGCGATCCACGGCGCGCTCCCGAAGTTCGAGGCCCTGTTCCGCGGCATCCGGTGCGGCATGGACGGCGGCGAGACGCGGGACCTGTCCGCGATCGTGGTGAACTGCACCTGCCTCCCCATGATGATCGGCGACGAGCCGGACGAGGTGGTCCGCGACGAGCGCGGCCGGTGCCCGATCCCGATCCTGTACAAGGAGCAGGACGTCGATCCGTACGGCGCTCACGTCGGGGCGCTCGCGGGGATGATGCGCGCCGCGCCGCCCGCGCCGCAGGACCCTGACGCGGTCAACCTGGTCGGCTTCCGGCCGGGGGCCGGCCACGAGGAGATCCGCGCGCTGCTCGGCCGGTTGGGCCTGCGCGTCAACGTGTCCGCGATCCCGGTGCTGTCGCCTCCGATGATGTCGGAATGGCGCCGCGCCCCGGTCCAGGTCGTCGCGGACAACGCGGAGTGGCGCGGGCTGCGGTCCCACCTGCTGTCCGACCCGGGCGTGCGCGAGGTGGTGCCGGCCCCGCCCTACGGCCCGGCGGCCACGATCGCGTGGCTCCGCGCGGTCGCCGAGGCCACGGGGCGGCTCGACCGGTGCGGCGACGGGATCGACGCGCTCGCGGCGGCTGCGTCGTCCGCGTGGGCCGAGCGGGCCGCGGAGGCGGCGGCGCGGGGGGTGGGGATCGTGGCGGACGAGCGCCACGTGCCGCGCCTGGCGGACCCGGCGCGCAACTGGGGCCTGCCCCTGCTCGCGCTCCTCGACGAGATGGGGTTCCGGGTGCGCGTCGCGCTGTTCGATCGCGACGCCGCGACCGCGACGTCGGTCTCGGCCATCCGGGCGGCCCTGCCCGCGGGTGCGCGTCACGAGGTCGTGACGTTCGGGACGCAGGCCGACCTCTCCGCCTTCCTCGCCGCGCCGGACCTGGACCTCGTCTATTCGGAGTACCGGTTCGACCATCGCGTCACGTCCGCGGGCAAGGCGCCGTTCGCGGCGGACGCGTTCGAGATGGGGATCGAGGGCGGGCTCCGGAGCCTGGACCGGCTGCTCGCGCTCTGCCGGCTCCCGTTCTACCGCGAGCACGCGCGGCACCTGCGGAGGGCTCCGTGATCCCGGCGTCGTCAGCGCTCGCGGCCTTCACGCCGCGCCGCCAGTTCCCCTACGTGCACGGGATCTACCTCGCCGTGAACGCGATCGCGGACGCCCGCGTGCTGGTGGACGGGCCGAACTGCGCGTTCTTCAAGGCGGAGCACGTCGCGATGACGCACGACTTCCGATCGACGCTGCTCGACGTCGGCGGGGTCCACCGCGTCGCGAACCCGGACCTGCACGCGGACCGCATGGTGGTCGAGCACGACGCGCACTTCGGGGCGCTGCTCGCGCGCGTCGCGGGCACGCCGGGCGCGGGCGTCGTGCTCGTCGCCGCCCTCCCGATGGCGTCGATCACCGGCCCGGACTACGAGCGCCTGGTCGCGGCGGTGAAGGACCCCGTCGCGCCGATCGTGGTGCTGCCGCAGCGGTCGCTCGACCGCGTCTGGCTCGACGGGTACGCGGACACGCTGCGCGCGCTCGCCGCGTCGCTCGACCTGCCGGGCGCGACCCCGGACCCGTGCAAGGTCGCGATCGTAGGCCACTTCTTCGACCGCAACGAGGCGGACCAGACCGCGAGCGTGGCCGAGATGCGGCGGCTCGTCGAGGCGGTCGGGCTTGCGCCGGTGTCCGTGTGGCTCGACGGCGGTCCGGTCGCGTCGCTCCGGCGCGCGGCCGAGGCCGGGGTCCTGCTGGCGCTGCCGCACGGCCGCGACGCCGCCGACGCGCTCGCGGCGAGGACCGGGGCGCGCGTGGTGCCGGTGGACGTGCCGTTCGGCCTCGCCGCGACCGACGCGTTCCTGCGCGCGCTCGGCGCCGCGACCGGCCGCGAGGAGGCGGCCGAGGCCGCGGTCGACGCCGGCCACGCGCTGGTCGCGCCCTGGTGGGAATGGCTGATCCCGCGCCGGTTCGCGTTCCTGCGCTTCGGGTTCGCGGGCGACCCGTGGATGATGCCGGGGTTCTGCGACCTCGCGGCCACGCTCGGCGCCTCGGTCCGCGTGCTGGTCGCGTACTCCCGCCGGATCGCCGCGTTCGAGCCGGACGGCGCGGTCGGGTCGCGCCTGCCGGTCGCGCCGGTGTGGGAGCCGCGCCTCGGCGAGACGGCCGCGGCCGACCTCGTGTCGGGCCTGGACCTCCTCGTCGCGAACGCCGCGTTCCTCCGCGAGACCGGGGGCCGCGCGCGGGCCGTCGAGTTCGGGTACCCGTCGCGCACCCACCACTGCTGCTTCGACGCGCCGTTCCTGGGCTACCGCGGCGCGCTCGCCTTCGTGGACCGCCTGTCGAACGCCCTCGGCGACCGGCCCGGGCTCGCGGACGAGTAGCTTCCCGGGATGACGCCGCGCCGCGTCGCGATCCGTGATCGACGGGCCGGTCGTGGAGAAGGCGGGCACGAGTACGGACCGGGGGCTACAGGACTTCCCGGAACTTCGAGAACGCCACCCCGCACACGGGGCACTTGTCGATCTCGCCGCCGGCGTGGGTGTAGCCGCAGACCGGGCACGTCCAGGCCCGGAACTCCTCGATGTCCTGGCCGGAGCGGACCGAGTTCAGCGCCTTCGAGTACAGCGCCACGTGGACGCGTTCCGCCTCGAGCGCGCCGCGGAACGCGTGCTGGGCCGAGATCTCCTGGTCCGCCTGGGCCTGCGCCAGCATCGGGGGGTACATCTGGTCGACCTCGTAGGTCTCGCCGGCGAGGGCGTCCTCGAGGTTCTGCACCGTGTCGCGGATCATGCCGAGCGCGCGCCAGTGGCGGAGAGCGTGCACGGTCTCGGCGTCCGCCGCCGCGCGGAACAGCTTCGCGACGTTCGGCATGCCGTCGGCCGCCGCGCGCTCCGCGTACGCCAGGTACTTCCGGTTCGCCTGGCTCTCGCCCGCGAACGCCGTCTTCAGGTTCTCGGTGGTCCGGCTCATCTCGTGGCCTCTCGAAAGGTGCGGCTGTTCTAGCCTGTCGTGGCATCGGGCGTCAATCGGCAGGGTGCCGAACCGGGCGTCGGACAGCCCCACCCGCCGGCTGCCGGGCCGGGGATCCGAACAGCCCCACCCGCCGGCTGCCGGGCCGAAGACGTCGCCCTGATGCACGTTGCCGCCGATCCCCGCCGGGTCGCGCGGGCGACGTCTTCTACTTCCGTGAATCGGCGCCGGCGGGGGAACCGGGTCTCCCGGAAGGGACTGTGCGGGAGGGCTGCGCCGTGCCGATTCACCGACCCGCACCCGTCCTCGGTCAACCCCCTTTATTTGCGTTTGAATCGCAAGCGGGGCCCGTGATAGAGTCCGCCACGCCCGGCGCCCCGGGCCTTTGGGAGGGATTCTCATGGGCGTGACCCTTCGCACCTACACGTTCCTGGACAGCCTGCAGCCGCAGATCACGTCGTTCATCGGCAAGACCGCGCGCGGCTTCCTGCCGATCCCGGGCATGGCGTCGCTGTTCGTCGAGATCGCCCCCGGCATCGCGATCAAAAACGTGACCGACATCGCGCTGAAGGCGACCAGGGTCGTCCCGGCCGTCCAGGTCGTCGAGCGCGCCTACGGCCTGCTCGAGGTCCACGACTTCGACAAGGGCGAGGTCATCCGGGCGGGCGAGGCGATCCTGGGTTCGCTGGACCTGAAGGTCGAGAGCCGGATGAGGCCGAAGATCGTGTCCAACCAGATCATCCGGGCGATCGAGCCGTACCAGACGCAGATCATCAACCGGAACTCGCAGGGCATGATGATCCTGCCCGGCGAGAGCCTGTTCATCCTGGAGACGGAGCCGGCCGGGTACGTCTCGTTCGCCGCGAACGAGGCCGAGAAGGCCGCGCACGTCCACCTGGTCTCGATGGTCCCGTACGGCGCCTTCGGGCGGCTGTGGATGTCCGGCAGCGAGTCGGAGATCGACTCGGCGGCCGAGGCCGCGCTGAACGCGGTCAGCTCGATCACGGGCGTGTGAAGCCGGCCTGTCGGCTTCTCGTAACTAGCGATTCGGAGGGTTTCGGATGGCAGACGCTCTGGGCATGATCGAAACGAAGGGCTTCGTCGCGATGGTCGAGGCCTCCGACGCCATGGTCAAGGCGGCGAAGGTCGAGCTGGTCGGCTACGAGAAGATCGGCGGCGGCTACGTCACGGCCATCGTCCGCGGCGACGTCGCGGCGGTCAAGGCGGCGACCGAGGCGGGCGCGCGCCAGGCGGAGCGCGTCGGCGAGCTGGTGTCGGTGCACGTGATCCCGCGGCCGCACGTCAACATCGACGAGGTGCTGCCGCTGGGTCGCCAGGGTCGCTCGGGCGGCAAGTCCGAGTAGGGTCCGGGGGGAGAACGGGCCGGGGCGTCGCGGGGCGCCCCCTCGCCGCGCCCGCCCGCCGGATGGGGGTGGGCCGCGCGGCGCATCGCACGGGCGCCCCGCGCCCCCGAGCCGGACCTCGCCCCGCCAGCTGGAGTGACGGGATGCAGATGGGCTTGGTCGTCGGGACCGTGGTCTCGACGCGGAAGGACGAGGAGCTGCGCGGCCTCCGGTTCCTGATGGTCCGCGAGCTGGACCACGGGATGAAGGAGACCGGCAAGATGGTCGTGGCGGCGGACTCCGTCGGCGCGGGCACCGGCGAGGTCGTCCTGTACGCGTCGGGGTCGTCGGCGCGCCAGACCGTGATGACCAAGGACCGCCCGGTCGACGCCACGATCATGGCGATCGTCGACGTCGTCGAGGTGGGCGGCGACAAGCGGTACGAGAAGCCGTAGGACGGCGGGCGGCGGGTACGAGCTCGGGTACGGGCTCGGGCTCGGGCACGGGGACGGGGGACGCCGGCGGACCGGCGTCCTTGGAGGGGCGGATGGCCCTGGACGAATCCAAGGTCGCGGCGATCGTCGATGCCGTGCTGGCCCGCCTGAAGGCGGAGGGCCAGGGCGGCAAGTCGCCGGGCGCCCCCGCGATCGTGCGGCACGACACCGGGAAGCACGGGATCTTCGAGACCATCGACCAGGCGGTGGCCGCGGCCCGGACCGCGTTCGAGCACGTCTCGTGCATGGGGCTCGAGGTCCGCGAGAAGGGCATCGAGAACATCCGCCGGGCGTGCGTCGCGCGGACCGAGGAGCTGGCGCGGATGGCGGTCTCCGAGACCGGGCTCGGCCGCGTCGAGGACAAGATCAGGAAGAACGTCCTCGCGGCGACGAAGACCCCCGGCCCGGAGATCCTGGTGCCCCGCGCGTTCACGGGCGACCACGGGCTCACGCTGACCGAGCGCGCCCCCTACGGGGTCATCTGCTCGATCACGCCGTGCACGAACGCCACCGAGACGGTCATCAACAACGTGATCGGGATGGTCGCGGGCGGCAACGGGGTCGTGATCAACGGCCACCCGACCGCCAAGGGCGTCATCGCCCACACGGTCCGGCTGCTGAACGAGGCCATGGTCGCCGCGGGCCTGCCCGACAACCTCGTCTCGACCATCGTCGAGCCCACGATCGAGTCGGCCGGCACCGTGATGAAGCACCCGGGCACCGCCCTGGTCGTCGTGACCGGGGGGCCGGCCGTCGTCAAGGCGGCGATGGCGACCGGCAAGAAGTGCATCGCCGCGGGCCCCGGGAACCCCCCCGCGATCGTGGACGAGACCGCGATCCTGCCGCGCGCCGCGAAGGACATCATCGCGGGCGCGAGCCTGGACAACAACATCGTCTGCATCGTCGAGAAGAACATCGTCGCGGTCGACGCGATCGCGGACAAGCTCAAGCAGGAGATGATCCGGGCGGGCGCCTACTACCTGAAGGACTCCCAGGCGGCCAGGGTCGCCAAGGCGGTCATCGACGGCGACCACCCGAACAAGAAGTTCGTCGGGAAGAACGTGGGCTTCATCCTCCGCGAGGCGGGGACCGGGATCGACGTGCCGGACGAGTGCCGGATCGCGTTCATGGAGGTCGAGGAGTCGCACCCCATGGTGCAGGTCGAGCAGCTCCTCCCCGTGCTGCCGTTCGTGCGGGTCCGGAACGTGGACGACGCGATCCAGGCGGGGCTGCGGATAGAGCACGGGTACCGGCACACCGCCGTGATGCACTCGCTGAACATCTCGAACCTCCACCGGTACGCGGCGGCGGCGAACACCTCGATCTTCGTGAAGAACGGGCCGTCCTTCGCGGGCCTCGCGATGACGGGCGAGGGCTACACCTCGTGGACGATCGCGAGCCCGACCGGCGAGGGCCTGACGACCGCGATCAACTACACGCGCGAGCGCCGCTGCGTGCTGAAGGACTACTTCCGCATCGTGTAGGAGGGGCGGCCGCTTGGGCCTGCGCACGCCACGCTTCGACCCCGCGCCCGCGAGCTTCGACCGTGTCGAGGCGTTCGCCGGCCTGGAGGTCGTCGGGATCCCGCGCGGCCTGGTCGCGGTGGACGCGCTGGTCAAGAAGGCCGCGTCCCGGGTCGTGCTCGCGGCGCCCGTGTCGCCCGGCAAGTTCCTGATCCTGATCGACGGTGCGGTCGCCGAGGTCGAGGAGTCGCTCCTCGAGGCCGAGCGCATCATCGGAGATCAGCTCATCGACCGCTTCATGCTCCCGTTCGCGCACCCGCAGCTCGAGCCGGCCGTGTTCGGCGCGTTGCCGGAGCGGCCCGACGATTCCATCGGGATCGTCGAGTGCGCCACGACGTGCGCGGGCATCCGGTCGTGCGACGCCGCGCTCAAGGCCGCCCCGGTCGCGATGCTGGTGATCCACCTGTCCGCGGGCATCGGCGGCAAGTGCTGGTACGCGTTCGCCGGCGACCTGTTCGACGTCCAGGCGTCGGTCGCCGCGGCCGCGGACTCGCTGGCCGGCAAGGGCCTCCTGTCCACCGAGGTCATCGCGAACCCGCACCCCGAGTTCGTGGCCGCGCTGGGCATCTGACCCGCGTGGTATCCTCGCCGTCGTGAGCGCGCGCCGATTCCTCGCACCCGCCGCCGTCGTCCTCGCCGCGGTCCTGGTCTATGCCGGCTCCCCCTGGAACGGGTTCACGCTCGACGACCACCTCGTCGTCGAGTCGAACCCCGTGGTCACCGGCGACGCCCCCGTGGTCCGTGCCCTGGTGGAGCCGTGGCACCCCCACGCGGGCAGCGCGTACCTCGTCTGGCGCCCGCTGACCACGATGTCGTTCGCCTTGCAGTGGCGGGCGCACGGGGGCGAAGCCTGGGCGTTCCACGTCGTGAACGTCCTGTTGCACGCCCTGGCGTCGCTGCTCGCCTTCCGGCTCGCGCGCGCGCTGGTCCCGGGGCGACCGCGCGCCGCGATGCTGGCAGGCGTCGCCTTCGCGGTCCACGCGATCCACACCGACGCGGTCAGCTCGATCGTGGGCCGGGCCGAGGTCCTGGCCGCCTGCTTCGCGTTCGCGTCGTTTCTCGCGTGGCACCGCTGGGTCGCGGGCGGGGGGACCGGGACGCTGGTAGCAGCGGGGATCGCGTTCCTGCTCGGGCTCCTCGGGAAGGAGTCCGCGGGGCCCCTGCCGCTGTTCGCCGCCGCGTGGGTCTTCGTGGCCCGGCGTCGCGGCGAAGCCGCCGCTCGCCCCGGCAGGCTCCTCGCCGGCTGGGCCGCGGCCTTCGCGCTGCCGGCCGCGGCGTACGCGGTCGCGAGGTGGAACGCCCTCGACACCCTGGTCTCGCCCGCTGGCCACTACTTCGCGGACATCGACGCCTGGCGCGCCTTCCTGACCATGGCGGGAGTGGGGGCGCGGTACGTCGCTCTGCTGGTGGTCCCGTGGCCCCTGGCGCCCGACTACTCGTTCGAGTCGATCCCGATCGCCGGGTCCCCGCTCGAGCCGTGGACCGCGGCCGGCCTGGTGCTGCTTCCGGCGGCGCTCGCCGGCGCGACGGCCCTTCCGGCCCTCGCGCGGGGCAGGGCCGCCGGCGCCGGGCTCGGCCTGGCGTGGCTCGCGGTCTTCATGCTGCCCGCGAGCAACGTCGTCCCGCTGACGGTGCCGATGGCGGAGCGACTCGTGTACGTCGGGTCGGCCGGCGCCTGCATCGCGGCGGGGGCGGCGCTGGACGCGACGATCGACCGGCTCCGCCTCCCCGGCCTCGTCCTCGCCGCGACGTGGATCGTCGTCCTGGCCGCGCTCGCCGCGGACCGCGACCGGGCGTGGCGCGACGACGCCACCCTGTGGACGGACGCGGTCGCCGTGCACCCGAGGAGCGCGCTGGGCTGGGCGAACCTGGGCCAGGCCCTGGCCGCGGAGGGGAGGGCGCCCGCGGCCGTCGCGGCCCTCCACCGCGCGCTCGAGGTCGCGCCGGGGAAGTGGGAGTTCCGCGTCGCGCTCGCCGACATCCTCCACCAGTCCGGGCTGCACCGTGACGAGGCCGACGCGCTGCGCGAGGGTGCACGGCTCGCCGGAGGCGTCCCCCCCGACCCCGCGAGGCTGTGCGCCGCGCTGGTCGAGGTCGGCGACGTGCCCGACCCCACCGAATGCGTTCGTGAGCATTCCGCGCTGTCGCCCGGCCCGCACGGCAGGCGGTCCCGGACGACACCCGTCGAAACGCGTACCCCACCTTCCCGACCCGCCAGGCCCCAGGGGCATTGATCGGAGGGGGGCGCGGCTCGCCCCCCTGCCCGCCGCCCCGCGTTGCGGGGCGCGGGCCACCCCCCTTGCGCGGCCGCCTTGCGGCCGCCGAGCGCGCCGCGCCACAGCGCGGATCGCTCGGCCGTGGTCGGGGATGGACCGGAACCCCGCCCATCCGCTAGAATGCCACCCGACGGGAGGCCGGAAATGAAGCGCTGGTCCTGGGTCGTGGTCCTGCTGTGGGCGTGCGGGGGCACGGGGTCGAACACCGCGCAGGACGTGCGTGACGTGAAGCTGGACTCGGCCGACCCGGGGAAGGCCGAGGTCGACGAGGACGTGCCCCCCGATGCCGAGGAGGCGATCGAGGAGGTCGTCGACGACGCCGCGGCCGACGTGCCGGTCGAGGACGTCCCCCCGAAGCCGGGCGAGGCGGGCTACCCCTGCGACGAGAACACCCAGTGCAACTCCGGCGTCTGCCTCGACACGCCGGCCGGCAAGGTCTGCGCCCAGGCGTGCCTGGAGTCCTGCCCGGCAGGATACGCCTGCAAGAACCTGACGATCGGGTCGGACATCTTCCCGGTCTGCACGCCGCTCTTCCTGCTGCTCTGCGACCCGTGCACCGAGAACAAGGACTGCAACACCGACGCGACCGGCGGCTCGGCCGCCTGCGTGGACCGCGGGCCGGCGGGGCGGTTCTGCGGAGGCGACTGCTCGAGCGGCAACTGCCCGCCCGGGTACGCGTGCGAGGAGGTCCCGGACCCCCAGGGCGCGAAGTCGAAGCAGTGCGTGCCCGCGTCGGGCGCCGAGTGCGCGTGCAGCGCCCGCGCCATCAAGACGGGGCTGGCGACCGGGTGCTACCTGAAGAACGACGCCGGGACGTGCAAGGGCAGCCGCAAGTGCATCGTGTCCGGCCTGACCGCCTGCGACGCGGCCGAGCCGAAGAAGGAGTCGTGCAACGGCGTGGACGACGACTGCAACGGCCTGACCGACGAGAACCTCGGCACCGAGATCGAGTGCGAGAAGCACGCGACGATCGACGGCACGGACCACGTGTGCAAGGGCAAGGGCGAGTGCATCACCGGCGCGATCGTGAACTGCGACGCGAAGACCCCGGTGCCGGAATCGTGCAACGGCCAGGACGACGACTGCAACGGCAAGACCGACGACGCGATCTGCGACGACGGCAACGCGTGTACCAAGGACTACTGCAACATCGGCGACGGCACGTGCACGTACCAGCCCCAGGCGGGCGCGGCGTGCGACGACGGGAACCCCTGCACCATGAACGACCATTGCGACGACCAGAAGAACTGCCTCGGCGGCAGCCAGAAGAACTGCGACGACGGGAACGTCTGCACCGACGACTACTGCGACACGGGCAACGGCGACTGCAAGCACAACAACAACACCGCGCCGTGCGAGGACAAGGACAAGTGCACCGTCGGCGACAAGTGTCTCAACGGCGCCTGCATGTCCGGCAAGGTCAAGGACTGCTCCGAGGACAACCCGTGCCGGACCGACTTCCAGTGCGTGCCCGCAACCGGGAACTGCTCCTGGAAGCCCACGAACGACGGCCAGCTCTGCACGGACCAGGACGACTGCACGACCGCGACCAAGTGCCACAACGGCGAGTGCGGCGGCGGCGCGGACGTCTGCGAGATGAAGGACTGCCCCGTCCCGCCCGGCAAGACCTTCTGCGCCGCGCCCGCGTGCAGCATCCTCGGCGCGCCGCTCGGGCTGCTCTGCATCTGCGCCTGTCTCTGACGGGTTGAGCCCCGCCCGCCAGGAATAACCGCACCGAGATCCCCGTTTAGGGGGTGCCGTGCGGGAGGAGGCCGACCCGTGGCCCTGTGGCCGTTCCGGAAGCCGGGCAAGGAGCAGAGCCGCTTCGAGCGCGAGGCGATGCCCCACATCGACGCGGTCTACCGGTTCGCGATGTCACTGACCCACGACCCCGCCGAGGCGGACGACCTGGTCCCCCAGACCTACCTGAAGGCGCTCCGTGCGTTCGACTCGTTCCACGAGGGCACGAACTGCAAGGCGTGGCTGTTCAAGATCCTGCGGAATACCTTGATCAATCGCGTCCGCGCCGGCAGCCGGGAGGCCATCGTCGAGGACGCGTCGGAGCTGCTCCACGCGACCACGCTCGTGGGCTGGTCCGAGCGGGCGTACTACCGCGAGCCCGAGGCGGCCGCCATGCTGACCGCGACCCGCGAGCAGCTCGAGGCGGCGCTCGAGTCGCTGCCCCAGGACTTCCGCACCGCGGTCGTGATGTCGGACGTGGAAGGCCTGTCGTACAAGGAGATCGCGGAGGTCATGGGGACCCCGATCGGCACGGTGATGTCGCGGCTGTTTTGCGGCCGCCGGCTGATGCGCGACAGGCTCGGCGGGACCGCGGAGGCCGCGGACCTCGGCCGGGTGGGCGGCGCGGACGTCGTCCCGTTCGTCCCGCGGCGGCGCACCGAGGAGAACACGTGATCGGCAGGACGTCCAGAGAGGGGTTTGCGCATGGAATGTGAAGTCCTCGGACGGTACCTGGACCTGTACCTCGACGGCGAGCTGGCGGTCGAGGAGCGCGCGGAGATCGAGGCCCACCTCCGCGGGTGCGAGTCGTGCCGCATGGCCGCCACCCACGAGGCGCGCTTCCGGACCGCGGTGAGGCACGCGATGCTCGGCGTGAGGGCGCCGCGGAGCCTCCACGAGCAGGTCGCCCGGCGGTTGCGGAGCCGGGCGGACGAGGCGCCGCGCGTCGGGATGGTGGTCGCCTGGGCCGCGTCGATCGCCGTCGTGATCGGCGTGGCGTTCGGCGCCTCGACCGTGCTCGGCCCGGCGGACCCGCTCGACGACGCGGTCGCGGTGCACGCCGCGGCCTCGGGCTCCGAGGTATGGGGCGACGCCGCCCGCGTGACCGGGTTCCTGCGCGAGCGGGCGCCGTTCACGTTCCGCGTCCCGATCGAGGACCGCGAGGGGCTGCGGCTCGTGGGCGCGCGCGTCACCCGGCTCGGCACGAGCCCGGCGATCGTCTACCAGTACGACCTCGGCGGCCGGCGCGTGTCGGTCGCCCAGTACCCGCTGTCCGACCCCGCGCGGCCCGGCGGCCTGCGCATGGACCAGCGCCGGGGCTACACGGTGGCGACCTGGGCCGACTCCGGACTCGAGCAGGCCGTGGTCGGCGACGCGCCGGAACAGGAAGTGATGCGGATCATCCCGGCTTCGTACTCCGGCCGCTGACGCCGGGACTACGCCTTCACGAGCAGTACGTCCCCGAGGAAGCGTGCGTCCACGGGTTGCCCCGCCTCGAGACCGCCGACGGCCTCCTCGATCGCGTCGATCGATCGGTCCAGGAACGCGTGTACCGCGGCCCGGTCGGCGTCGGGCGAGCCGTCCGCGAGCTTCGCGGTCGCCTTGCGCACGGCCGGACGCACGCGCCCGCGCGAGAACGCGGCGACCAGCAGCCCGCGCACGTCGTCGCCGGTCAGCGGCTCGATCGACGGCTCTCCGGCCAGCACCTGCCGCGCCCAGGCCGTGGCGAACACGCTCGCGAACGTCGACCGCGCCGGCGCGCCGGTCGCCTGGGGCGCGTAGCCGAGCGCCCGCACCGCGAAGCGCACCACGGCCGCGGTCGCGGACACCGCTGCGCGCGCCTCGCGGACCTCCGCGAGCGACGCGAACTCCCTCCGCTCGCCGCCCGCGGCCTCGCGGCGGACCGGCGGGAAGGCCAGGGCCGCGCGGACGGCCTCCGCGGCGTCCGCCTCCAGCAGGTCCAGGCGGGTGACGCCGCCGAGGTCGGTCACGACGCGGCGCGCGGCGAGGTGCAGCGGCCGCAGGCACTCGATCCCGGCGCGGTACAGCTCCACCGGCCACGCCCGCACCAGGGCGTCGGCCGCGCGGTCCGCGTCGTCGCCCGCGAGGTCCGAAAGCCCGATCGACAGGACCGCGATCGCGTGCGCCGCGGCCGCGGCCCAGGCGCCGTCCTCGTGGAGGTCCTCCGTGCGCGCGGCCATGACGCGGTTGACGAGCGTCAGCAGCCGCTCGACCACGACGGCGGCACCCGGACGACCCTGCGCGGCCGCGAGCGCGCGCCAGAACAGCGGCGCGGCGCCGGCGCGATCCAGCACCAGGGCCAGCGGGTGCGCCTCGGGCCTCCCCGGCGCGCCGGGGACGGCCGCGGCGGAGAGCCTCGCGCGGAGCGCCGCGACGTCGAACGGCTCCCAGATCGCGTGGCGCTCGTCCAGGGGCGGGAAGCCGAGGTCCGCGAGCCGTGCGTCCCGGAACCGGAGCGCCTCCGCCTCGAACAGGGTCGGCGTTGCGCGCATGGCGGCGTGGAGGATCAAGTGCGCCGCCTCGACGCCGACCGCGTAGAGCACGTCGAGGAACCGCCGGACCGCGGGCGTGTCGTCGGGGTCCTCGCAGGTCACCAGGAAGACGCCGTCCGGGGTCTGGAACGCGCCGGGGAGCGGGTCGTCCACCTCGGCGGCGATCTCGATCGCGCAGCGCTTCAGGAGGTGCAGGCCGAGGACCTCGGGCTCCGTGTCGCGGAGGAGCGACGTGGCCACGTCCACGGACACCGCGAGCGCCATCTCGATGACCCGGTCGAACCGGGCCGGGAGGAAGCGCCCCCCCGACCAGGTCTCGAAGTCGGCGACGGCGCGGCGCTGCTCGGGGGAGGCGTACGCGATCAGGGCGTGCGCGTCCTCCAGCCCGATCGACGCCAGCAGGTAGTACAGCTCGTCCGCTCGCATCCGGCGCAGCGTGCGCCCGGGGTCCGGGAGGTCGAGGAGCGCGGAGAGCTTCGCCGACGGCGTCATCGCCGCGAAGCCGGGGGGCAGGTCGAGGTTCTTCGCGAGCGGCGCGAGCGCGCGTGCCTTGTCGCCGGCAGCCATCATTCACCTTCGGGGGGCGAGGTTCTCGTGCCCGATCGCAGCCTTGAAAAGAAGCACCTTCTCGCTTACCCTACCGCAGTTTCCGCCTGGGGGCCAGGGGACGATGGAGCGGATCAAGCAGAGACCGGGGCTCGCGGCGCTTCTGGTGGCCGTCGTGCTCCTTCCCGTGGGCATATGGGGACCGGGTCTGTGGGACCCCTGGGAGATGAACCGGGCGTTCGTGGCGCGCCGCATGGCGGAAGCGCCGGCCGTGCTCGTCGTCGAGGCCCGGCCGCGGGCGGACGCGGGCTCGCTCGCGGGCGCGCTGTCCGGGCAGATCGGCGACGACGCGACCGTGGTCTCGACCGCGGAGCTGGCTTCGCCGGGCGCGGCCCTGGAGACCGCGCGCGCCAACCTCGCGGATCACATCTACCCGGTGGTCGTCCTCGACCTGGACGCCCGGATGAAAGGCACGGGCGACGAGGAGGGGCTGAAGCCCTACGCGGACCTGCTGAAGACCGCGGCCCCGCAGAACCTCTCGACGTCGTTCCTCCTGGTGTCGGCGTCCGGGGCGGTGGATGCGTCGGTCGCGCTGTCGTCCGTGCTGGCAAGGGTCGGGGTCGCGGACCCCGATGGCGAGATCGTGAACGCGATCTCCTCGTCCACCCGGGCGGTCGCGGGTGCGCCCGCGCTGCCGGGCGAGGTCTCGGGCGAGCTGGTCGGCGACGGATTCGTGGCGCAGTTCAAGGCGTCGGGCCGGACCTCGTTCATGGCGCCGCTGTATCCGTTCCTGGTGTCGTTGTCGTTCCGCGCGTTCGGCCAGAACGAGTTCGCCGCCCGCCTCCCGGGCGTGCTGCTCGCCGCGCTCGTGCTGGTGCTCGTGTACCTCGGTGCGCGGCGCGCGTTCGGCGAGACCGAGGCGGCGCTCGGCGTCGTGGCGCTCGCGACGTCGCCGCTGTTCTTCGGGTCGGCGCGGTTCGTCGCGAACGAGCAGGCGTTCGTGCTGTTCCTGGGCCTCGGGTGCGTGGCGTTCGGCGCGATCGTGACCGGTCGCGGCGGGCGGGCGGCGCTCCCGGTCCTCCTCGCGGCTGCGCTCGCGCTGTGGCTCGGCGCCGGCATGACCGGCGTGCTCGCCCTGACCGCGGTGGTGGTCGCGTTCCCGATCGCCGCGTGGGACGGGCGGCGCGAGGTCCTCACGGCCTCGGGCGCGGTCGCGGCGACGGCCGCCGTGCTGGCGATCCTGACCTTCGTTCCGGACGGCGCGTTCTGGCGGCAGTTCCGGTTCACCGCGGCCACGTTCGCAGGCGGCATGCGCCAGGACGAGCGGGCGTTCGACTTCGCGATCAAGCAGGTCGGGTTCGGCCTGTTCCCGTGGAGCGTGCTCCTGCCCGTCGCGGTGATGACGGTCGTCGGGACCGGCGAGAAGCCGAAGCCCGAGCGCCTGATCCTGCTGCTGTGGGCCGCGGCGCCGCTCGCGATCCTGCTGGTGACCGTTCGCCCGCTGCACCACACGCTGTATGCCGGCGTGCCCGCCCTGGCGATGCTGGTGGCGCTCTACCTGCGCGAGGTCGAGGACGACCCGATCCAGTCGCGGCTGCTCGCGTTCTTCGGGTTCGGACTGTTCGCGGTCATGCTGAAGGACCTGCTCCAGTCGCCGGCGCCGCTGGTCAGCTTCCTGACCACCGACCCGATGTTCTCGCAGCCCGGCAAGGGCGACATCGTGTTCCCCGCGATGAAGCTGCCGCTCGTGGCGAAGGCAGCGATCGCGCTCGCCGGGGCCGCGATCCTGGTCGGCGGCGGCCGGCTGATCTCGTTCGCGACCGGGCTGCCCGCCCTGCTTTCGCGCGGGCGCGTGTTCCGGTGGGTCATGGTCGCGATGGCCGGGATCATCGTCCTCGACATCGTGATCTTCCTGGCGCTGAAGTGGGACATCGTGAGCGGGGCCGCCGGGCCGGACGCCGCGGTCGCCCCGGTCGTGCTCCGGGTCTTCCTGACCGGGCCGGACATCGCCGCCCTCTACGTCGTGACGGCGCTCCTGGTCGCGGCCCGGTACGCTGGCTCGATCCGCGCGCGGCTCGCAGGCGCGCTCGGCGAGGGGCGGGTCGCGAGGATCGGCGCGCTGGTGTCGGCGCTGGAGCGCCCGCGGGCCACGGCCCTGGGCGTCGCGAGCGGCGCGGTCGGGCTCGCGGCCATGGTGTCGTTCGGCGTGTATCCCGAGCTGTCCTACCACCTGTCCCAGAAGCACATCATCGAGACCTACGAGGCGTCCTCCGCGGCCGCGCCCGGCGACCTGTACCGGCACGGTGTCTTCGCGGGGAGGGGCAGCGAGGACTCCAACTTCTACACCGGCCAGGTCCGCGACATGGCGAGCCGCACCGACGTGATCGAGCGGCTGAAGGACGCGACGCGCCGGACCTTCTTCATCGTGCCGAAGACGCAGTGGAGCGAGATCAACTCGTCCTACCGGCAGGCCGCGGGCGGGCGGTTCCCGCCGGTCCTGGACGATCGGTCGTCGCGGTTCATCCTGGCGGCGTCGTCGCTGGCGCCGGGCGAGCCCGACCGGAACTGGCTGGCCGGGGCCACGCTGTCCGAGGCGCAGTTCGACGCGCTGACGGACGTGACGCGAGAGACCGTCGATTTCGACGGCAAGGTCCAGTTCGTCGGGTACTCGCTGGACCAGGCGGCGGTCCGGCGCGGCGGCAAGGCGATCCTGAAGACCTACTTCAAGTGCACCGACAAGGTGCCGGTGTCGTACCGGATCTTCATGCACATCGACCGGCAGGGCTCGTCGTCGCGCATCCACGGGGACCACTGGATCCTGAACCTCGTGGCCGAGACCGAGGAGCAGACGAGCTGCGTGGGCTGCTTCGCGACCACGCACTGGCTGAAGGGCGACATCGTGGTGGACACCTACACGATCGACGTGCCGATCGGGTCGCCGTCCGGGCCGCACGACATCTGGTTCGGCTTCTACAACCCCGGCGACGACAAGCGGCTGCCGGTCAAGGACTTCGACAAGGCGAAGATCCGGCACGACGGGCAGAACCGCGTCCGCATCGGCGTCATGACCGTCGAGTGATCGCAGGGCGGGCCCTCCCCGCGGCCCGCGGAGCACCGCAAGGATGCCAGACCTCGTCGGCGGCGTCCCGTTCTGGCTGCTCAAGGCCGTCGCGCTTGCGGTCGGCGCCTCCTTCGGGTCGTTCTCGAACGTGCTGATCCACCGGGTCCCCCGCGGCGAGAGCGTGGTCAGCCCCGGCTCGCGGTGCCCGGGGTGCGGCGCGCCGATCGCGTGGTACGACAACGTCCCGATCCTGAGCTGGGTCCTGCTGCTCGGCCGCTGCCGCAGGTGCAAGGCACCGATCTCCATCCGTTATTTTCTCGTCGAGCTGTGCGTGGCCGTGCTGTCGCTGGCCTGCCTGTACCTCGCGATCGCGGCGGCGCCGCCCTCGGCCGAGCTGCCCGGCATCGCGGCGCTGTGGGCGTTCCCGTTCGCGTTCTGCCTGCTCCTGGTCGTGATCGCCTTCGTGGACCTCGAGCACTGGCGGATCCCCCCCGCGCTGGCGGTCCCGGGCGCGGTGCTCGGCGTGGCCGGCGCGGTCGCGCTCGGCGATCTGCGTCCCCCGACGTGGTCCGAGTCGCTGATCGGCCTTGCCGCTGGGGGCCTCGGCCTCGCGGCGCTGGTCGAGGTCTGGTACCTGGTCACGAAGCGCGAGGGCATGGGCTACGGCGACGTCCTGCTGCTCGGGATGATCGGCGCGACGATCGGCTGGAAGGCGCTCCCGTTCGTTCTCCTCGCGGCGTCGGTGCAGGGATTGGTGGTCACGGTCCCGCTGCTGATTGCGGGTCGGCGGGCCACTCCGCCGTGGGAGGCGGAGACGGCCGCGCGTGGCGATGCACTGCCCGCCGCCGCGCCGCCCGCCGCCGCGCCGCCCGCCGAGGCGCCGCCTGCCGAGGTGCCGCCCGCCGCCGCGCCGCCCGCCGAGGTGTCGCCCGCCGCCGCGCCGCCCGCTGATGCGCCGCCCGCCGCCGCGCCGCCCGCCGCCGCGCCGCCCGCCGAGGCGCCGCCCGCCGCCGCGCCGCCCGCTGGCGCGCCGCCCGCCGAGGCGCCGCCCGCTGATGCGCCGCCCGCCGAAGCGCCGCTCGCTGATGCGCCGCCGCGCAAGGTCCTCCACGCCCCGATCCCGTTCGGGCCCTTCCTTGCGCTTGGCGCGCTGGAGTGGCTGTTTTTCGGTGACCTCGTGGTCGGGCTGCTCGTGCCCTGAGACGCCTCTTCCGCGGCGGGGGGCGGGGGGCCGGGGGCCCGGGGGGGGCCGGTGGCGCAGGGGGGCCGGTGGCGCCGCGGGGCCGGTGGCGCCGCGGGGCCGGTGGCGCCGCTCCGGTCGAAGGGTCCTCGGCGCGCTTCCCGGCGTCGTCCCGGCTCGCGATCGCCGCGGCGCGCGCGCCTGCGGGTCGCCCTCCGCGGCATCCCCCGGCCCCTACCTCTCGGCCCCCCGCCCCCCCGCCCCCCCGCCCCCCGCCCCCCGCCCCTCCGGTGCCTCCGGTCCGTTGAGGCGCATCAGGGACCGCACCCGGCCTCTCGGTTTGGCAAATACCGGCGACCCGCTCGCGCTTCGCTCTCGCGTCTTCTACGGCGTCAAACTTCGGTTGGCCGCCCGTGGGGGCCACTTCCGGAAGTTGACGTCCGAGGCGGCCGGTCACGCCTGGCAGAAGGCCGCTACCGAGGGATGTCGGTGCCTGGGGGTAGTGCGGGGCGCACGGCTGCGCGCGGCTGACATGATCGCCCGACTCATGGCATCCGAGCGGACGAGCATCCGGTCCTCCCGCGGCTTGGACGCGCTGGCGCGGATCGTGGCGGTCCCCCTGTGCCTGTCAGCGGGAGCGGGGAGGCGGCCACGCTCGCCCGCGTAGAGCTTCGCGAACGCCTGCGGCAGGTTGTCGAGCGTGCCGCAGACGATCGCGACGTAGTCCGGGCGCTTGAGATTGGGCACGAGCGCCGCCGAAGCGGGCCGCGACTCGAAGTCGGCGGCGAGGCCTTTGCGTCCGCTACGGCGACGCTCGCCGTGCTTGATCCCGTGGAAGAACGCCTCCGGCAGGTTGTTCGTGCGGTCCACGAGCCGCAGGCCTCCGCCGGCCTTCTGGGGGAGCTGGACGGCGCGGTCCCACAGATAGGCGCCGTGGTCCTCCAGATGACGGAGCACCAGGTCGATGGCCTGCCGCGCGTCCTGGGCCGGGCCCCGCCGGGGACGACGCTTGTGCAGGGAAAGCGCCAGCCTGTCCACGGCGGACTTGATGCCTTCCATCTCGGCCGGCGTCGTGCCGCCCGAACCGCCGACCGGGGTGTCCCGGCGCCCGGCCGGCTTCGGCACGAGGCGCAACGCCGTCCGCAGCTCCTCGAAGAGTGCCACCCGGTACGTCAGGAGCCGGTCGAGGTCGGCGAACGCCTTCTCTCTCGCAACGGGTTCCAGGATCGCGCAGAGCCGGTCCAGTGTCCTGATGACCTGCGGTCGGCCGGCGGGTTGCGCAGCGGTCCTCATCGCGCGGCCCAGGTCCCGCATCACGGCGCAGGGCGGGCCGAAGCGGAGGACCGTGTCGCGCAGGTGGGGCAGGATGGCGTCCGCCCTTTCGGTCGGGATCCTCCACGCCCCGAGCACCCAGTGGCGCCAGCCCGCCATGACGACCAGCAGCGTGCCCCGCCCGTCCTCCCCGGTCGCGTCGATGTGCATGGGCCAGCCGCCGTCGCGTTCGAGCGCGGCGCGCAGCGCCGGACCGTGCGCCTCGTGCAGGCGCCGAAGGTACTCGGTGAAGATGACGGCCAGGCGGCTCACCTCCCCCGTGGACAGGTCCAGCCCGAAGCGGTTCCACAGCGCCGACTTGATCTCCTCCCGCTGCCGGTGCTCCGCGAACCGCTGCATCCCGACGAAGACCAACACGTCGTACCCGACCGCGCTCCGCGGCAGGAGCCGCTCGCTCAGGCACGCGGCGCGGCGCGTGACCAGGGAGCCCGACGGCGTGCGGCACCGGGCCGCGCACACGAGCACCGTCTCTCGTGCATCGAAGCGCCCGTGCTCGAGCGTACGGCCCTGCCGGGGCGTGCTCTTCTGCACGACCATCGGCCCGCTGCACTGCGGGCACGCGCCACGATCCGGTTCCGCGGGAAGAGGGGGGAGCACGAGTCCGTGCGTCAGCAGCCTCAGCCACTCCTGCTTCGCGGCCGACAGCCACCTCACCTCCGACAAGAGCGCGAGCGCGCAGACGCTTTTTTTCCCGGCACCAGTCCGTGGGTCTCGTACGCCTGCATCACCAGACGGACCGTCAGGTCCAGGCCACGCCCGCGAAGCCGCTCGGACACCTCCTCCGCGCGCGGCACCTCCGGCGCCGCCCTCAGCGCCTCCGCCAGCACCTCGAGCATCTCCTCGTCCGTCACCACCCGGAGCGCGTCCCGGAGCACCCGGTCCAGCTCCTCCCGCCGGGCTGCCTGCTCGGCCGCCCGCTCCGGATTCGCGCTCACGTACAGGCAGCGCCCTCTGAACCGCGACCGGCCGATGCGACCACCACGCTCCAGGTCGAGAAGCGTGTTGTAGACACGCACCCGGAGCAGATCCCGCAACTCGCGGTGCGTAACCCCCGTCGGCGCCTCCTCCACCTGCACCGCCGCGGTCTCCTTCAAGGTGCCCGCACGAGAGAACCCGACGTCCCCGTGGAACCACAGACCCAGCTTGTCGAACTGCGGGATGCCTGACAGCGTGTAGTACCGCCCCGCGTCCGTGTAGCTAGTGTGGTAGCCAACCAGCCGCAGACGACGGAACACGGTCATCCGTGACTCGGTGCCCAGCCCTTCGTAGAGAGTCGCCAAGTCCGCCACGGGATGCTTCCGGAACAGCTTCCTGACGGCCATCTCGGCATCGCGTCTCGCGGTCATGAATCCTTCCATGATTGCTACATCCAGGACCACTGGCCCGGACTCAATCATTATTGTATCGCAACCGACCACGCCCTGCAAACACCGCCTTCAAGGAATCTCGCCACTTGGCGGACCAGTTCCATCACCTCGTGGTACAGACGGGACTGCGGACCAAACGAAAAGGACTGTCAGATCAAGAGGCTATCTCGACCCAACTAGAGGTTGACGCCGTAGGAAAGAGCGTCCGGGAACGAAAGAGCGTCTGGGAACGATCCGACCGGGGAAACGCGGCGGCCGTCAGATGCTGCGGCTGGACAAGACCGGGATGAAGGTCTCCAGCTCGTCGATCCAGTAGCCCGCGCCCTTGCGGTCGCGATCGGACTGGAGCATCTTCTCCAGGTCCTTGACCGTGGACGGATCGCCCAGCCGCCAGATCGCGAGCAGGATGAACCGCCGCAGGTCCACGCCGGTCACGGGGTCCGTGGCCGGGTAGGTCTCGATCAGCGCAGCCAGCGCCTGCTTCGCGGCCTCGCCCTTGCTCGCCGCCAGCAGGATGGCCGCCTTCTCGGCCGCCATCAGGTCCGGGCCCTTCAGGCGCTGCACCAGGCAGGGCACGTCGCCCTGCTTGCAGTCCTTCACGACGCCGATCAGCGCCTTGAATTCCTTGGCGTCCGGGTCGTCGCCGGTCACGCGCGAGCGCACCAGTTCGTCCTTCTCGGCCCCGACCATCCTCAGGAACTCGTCGACGTGCGCCCAGTCGACGCCCAGCGAGATCGGCTTCACGAGCGGCGCCCGGAAGCGCGGGTCCGTGGTCTTCGAGTAGATCGCCATCAGGGCGCCCATGCCGACGAAGTCCTGCATCATGGCGAGCGCGCTGGCCGTGTCGAGCCGCTGCTTCGCGTCGTTGTCCGGGTTGACCACGACCTCCTTCAGCGCGTCCACGACCGCGGCGGTGCCGAGGTTCCAGAGGCTCATCATGCACATGGTGATGCGGTTCTGCTGGGCCACCTGCCACGTGCGGAGAACGCGGTCGTCCACGCCGACGGGCGGGTTCAGGGTCTTCGCGAGGCTCGCCGCCACGGCCGGCGCGGCCGACGGATCGCGCAGGTCGCCGAGCACCTGGATGATCTCCGGGCCCTCCTGCCACTGCCAGTCGAAGAGGCCGAGCTTCTTGCTCATGTCGGCCAGCTCCTTCCGGATGGGCTCGCCCTCGGGGGCGCCGGTCAGGACCGCGACCATCGGGGCAACGGCCGGCTTGCCGATCTTCGCGAGCGTCTTGCGGACCGGCGTGTAGAGCTGCTCGCCGCGCTGGGTCCGCATGAACAGGGCCACGACGCGGTCCGGCACCGCCGTCTCGGACTTGACGTCGCCGAGCAGCTTCGCCGCGAGGGCGTTCACGGCCACGCCCTGGACGTTCGGGTCGTTGCGGAGCAGCTTCCTCAGCAGATCGTCGTTCTGCTTCAGGTTCTTCGCGTCGATCCGGGCCAGGGCCTTCAGCGCGTTCTCGCGCGCCTTCAGTGCCTTGTCGCCGGTAAGGATGTCGAGGAGCGGCTGCCGGAAGTCGGCGAGCGCGAAGTCCTCGGCCACCGCCGCGGCCAGGGTCGCCGCGAACGGATCGGCCAGGCCCTTCTTGACGAGGCCGACGGACTCCTGGGGGGCGTTGAAAACCTTCACGCTCTGGAGGATGTCCTCCTTGTACTGGCTGGTGGCGAAGATGCCCTCGAGGTCCGGGATGCTCTCCTTGCAGCGGAGATCGCCCAGGTTCTTGATGGCGTCCCGACCCTTGACGGGGCTCTTCAAGAGCTTCGCCCAGCCCTTGCACGTCGTAGGCGTCCCCTTGCGGCAGCCGGCCCCGACCACGAGCGCCAGCCCGACTGCGATCGTGATGAACGCGATGCCCAGCCGTCTCGACATTTCAAGCCTCCTAAGCGTGCCCCGGGACCCGGATCCAAAATTTCCCAGGGCGCAGTATATTCCGGTGCCGGGAAGGAGGTCAAGGATGAAAAGCCGGTTCGTGGGACGCCGTCAGGTGGTGCTCAACCTGGCGTGTACGCTCGGTTTTCTGAGCGTCCTGGCCACGTCCGGAGAGGCCCTGGCGGGGGACGCCGAGTCCGACCCGGACATGGTCGTGGCCGTGGTGCGCGAGCTGTTTCCGGAGGTGGACTCGCAATCGGTCCTGCCCGTGGTCGCCGGCCAGCCGGTCGCGCGCCTGACCGCGGCCCTGGCCTTCGACGCGGCTCGCGGCAGGGCCAGGCAGTCGTACGACTCCTACCGGTCGTTTCACGGCGGGGCGACCCTCGCTGGGTTCTCCGACCGGACCCGCACTCGAGACGTCGGGCTCGCCGTGGCCGCGTCGGGGGGGCGCGTCGTCGGGATGGTCACGATTGCGAGGAAGGGGAGGGGGATCACGATCGACGTCTTCCCCGCCCCGACGACCGGTGCCGTGCCCCTTCCCCCGCGCCGCGCCCTCCCGGAGCCCGTGATGTGGCTCTTCCCCATGGTGGCCCGTTGATTCCCTCTCCCGTACCCGTACCCGAGCCCGAGCCCTTGCCCGCCCGGCCCCCGGCGCCCCTCCCCCC
>Ga0194127_10002811_pt1 | contig 23092 bp, 20 predicted proteins | sample TA2KigC100mmetaG_FD_148624 | JGI IMG/M metagenome (GOLD analysis project Ga0194127, IMG submission 148624) | Freshwater microbial communities from Lake Tanganyika, Tanzania - TA2015036 Kigoma Deep Cast 100m | ecosystem: Environmental > Aquatic > Freshwater > Lake | place: Tanzania: Lake...
GAGGGTCCGGGAGGGGAAGCGCTCTTCCCCTCCCGGTAGGGCCCGCGGGGAGGGCCAGGCGCTTGCGGCCCGAAGGGCCCTCAGCAAGCGGCGGGGCCTTCCCCGCGAAGTGCCGCTCCCGAACCGTCTGCCAAAGACAGTTGGAGCGGCACTAGCGGCGTCTTCGGAGCCCCACCCCGAGGACGACGCCGATCGCGAAAAGGGTCGTGGTCATCGAAGAGCCTCCGTACGAGAGAAGCGGGAGAGGCAGCCCGGTCACCGGGACGAGCCCGAGGGTCATCCCGACGTTCACCACGACCTGGAACGAAAGATACCCGAAAAACCCGATGACGAGAAGGGACGCGAAGCGGTCCCGCGTCCGCGAGGCCGCGAGAAGGATGCGCCCGAGAACGACCGCGTAGAGAACGACAAGGATGACGCAGCCGAGGAACCCGAACTCCTCCCCCACCACCGAAAAGATGAAGTCCGTATGCTGCTCGGGAAGGAACGAGAGCCCCTTCTGCGTTCCCTCCAGGAAGCCCTTTCCCGCGAGCCCGCCCGAGCCGATCGCCACCTCCGATTGGATGATCTGATAACCTGCACCGAGCGGATCGTGGCTCGGATCGAGAAACGTGAGGATCCGGTCCTTCTGATAGTCCTTCAGACTGTTCCATAGGAGAGGCCCCGCAAGACCGACCAGCATGTTGAAACCGAGCGTCGCGCCTGCGAAGACGAGCGAGGCCCGCATGAGAAGGAGGATCGCGAGAAGGATGAAGAGGAAGAGGATCCAAGCGGGAAGATGAGAGGAGGCGAGGATCCCGACCGCGGGCGAGAGGAGAAAGAGAAGGGCGCGTTCGGGAAGTCCGGCCCAGAAGAGCATCGGGACCAGGATCGCGCCGAAAACCAGGGCGGTCCCAAGGTCCGGCTGGCGGAGAACGAGGATGAACGGCGCGCCCGCGACGAGCGCCGGAACGAGGAAATGGCGCATCCCGAGCTTCTCGGGAGGCCGGTTCGAGAGAACGCGCGCCATGATGAGCACGAGCGCCACCTTGGCGAGCTCCGACGGCTGAAAGCGGATCGGTCCGATGGAAAGCCAGCTCTCTACCCCCGTCCCCGGACGAAGGAGAAGGAGAACGAGCATTGCGAGGGAGAGTACGTACGCGGGGATCGCGAGGAAGTCGAGGGCGTCGAGCGACCGGTGCGCGAGGAGAAAGCCGGCCGCGAGGAGAACGATCCCGATCGCGACCCATCCGAGCTGGCGGATGTGGTACGAGGCCTCCCCGCCCGACGTGCGGCTCGCGCTGTAAAGCGCGAATAAGCCGATGATGAGAAGGAAAACCGTGCTTCCGAGAAGGGTCCAGTCAAAAGCGCGAAGGACAAGCCGTTGGGTCGCGCGCATCGTCTACGTCTTCTCCCGCTCGAAATAGTACCGGAGGAGATCCCCCGCGAGAGGGGCCGCAACCGCCCCTCCGTGACCGGCGTTCTCGATGATGACCGCAAGGACGATGCGCGGCCGGTTCGCGGGGGCCCACGCGACGAACCACGCGTGGTCCTCGCCGTGCGGGTTCTGCGCGGTTCCGGTCTTCCCGGCGGACGGGACGCCCGGCACGCGCGCCGCGCGCCCGGTCCCCCGCTCCCCTTCCACGACGCGGATGAGCCCCTCGCGCACCGGGCGGAGGATCTCCTCGGGAAGCGGGACCGGTCTCGACGCGGAGACCGCGCGCCGCGGCTCTTTCCCCTCCGCTCCGGCCGCATGGTGGAGAAGGTGCGGCTCGACGATCCTCCCGGTCGCGAGCGCCGCGTAGAGGCGCGCGATCTGAAGGGGCGTCGTGAGGATCTCCCCCTGGCCGATCGAGTGGTTCAGGAGGGCGCCCCCTCCCCATCCGGACTTTCCGTATCGTTCATTCATGTATCGAGTATCAGGAATGAGCCCCGCCTTCTCTCCGGGAAGGTCGATCCCCGTCCGGGCGCCGAGCCCGAACACGCGGGCGGCGGCGGCGAAGCGATCGAGATCGAGCCTGGCTCCGACTTGGTAGAAATACACGTCGCACGACTGCTCGATCGCGCCGCGCATCGAGAGCGCCCCGTGCCCTTCCGGTTTCCAGCAGCGGAACGCGCGCCGCCCGTACTGCCACGCCCCGAAGCAGGGGAGGAGGACGGTCTCCGGACCGACGACGCGCTGTTCGATCCCTTCGATCGCGGTGATCGGCTTGTAGACCGATCCTGGAGGAAACGCGGATTGGATCGATCGATTGAGAAGCGGGTGGAGGGGATGCCCGCTCAGCGAATCCCACGCGGCCGCCGGGACGGCGACCGAGAAGAGGTTCGGGTCGAACGAAGGGGAACAGGCGAGAAGAAGGACCTCGCCGTCTTCCGGATCGAGGGCGACGATGGTCCCCGCTTCGTGCCCGGCGAGAAGCGATTCGGCGCGCTCTTGCAGTCCCCAGTCGAGGGTGATGACGAGGTCCTCTCCCGGGATCGGCTCCTCCTCGCGCAAGGTTCCGAGCCGCCTCCCGTGCGCATCCTCCTGCACGTAGCGAAACCCGTCCCGCCCCCGCAGCCTCTCGTCGTAGGCGCTCTCGAGACCGGCGCGCCCGACGCGCGCCCCGGGGCGAAGAGCCCCTCCCTTCGTCTCATCCACCTCCCGGTCCGAGATCTCCCCGACATACCCGAGCACGTGGGCGGCGGCCGGACCTCCCGGATACACGCGCACCGGCTCCGTCAGGATGAGCACGCCGGGGAGATCGAGCGCGTGCTCCTCGACGATGCTCACGACGGTGAGATCCACGTCCGGGACGATCGCCCGCGGCTCGTGCGGCCGCGCGTACCCTTTCGCGGCCCGCTCCCGAAGCTGGTCGCGGTCGGCGCCGATGAGATCGGCGAGATGATCGACCACCGCGAGGTTCCTCCGGATCTCGAACGGGACGACCGCCACGCTGAACGAGGGACGATTGTCCGCGTAGAGCATCCCGTCGCGCCCGATGATCCGCCCACGAAGCGCCGTGACCCGCTCGGGGCGGATCCGGTTCTCCTCGGCGTGCGCGCGGTACTTCCCCGAAACGAGCACCTGCATCTGGAAGAGACGCCCGAGGAGAACGATGAACGCGAGGAGGAGAAGCGCGCCGAGCACGCCCGCTCGAAACGGGATCTTGGGATCCGCGCGCTCGGTCACGCCGCCACCTCCCGGCGGCCCGCGCGGCGCCGCGCGCGAAGGGTCTCGTGAAAGAGGACTCCGAGCGCCCCGGTCGCGAGGCCGGCGGGGAGAGCACGGAACACGAGACGCTCCGCGAGAACCCACCCGCCCTTCTCTTCCACGAGAAGACCAAGCCCCCCCGCGAGGTCGTGCGCGAGCACCGCCCCCGCCAAGATCAGGAAGAGCCCCGGGGCGCTCTCGCCCACGACCTGCCGGTGCGCCCACGAAGAGAAGGCGCCGGCCGCCGCCAGGGGGAGAAGGTCCGTCCCGACCGTTTGGAGCGAGACCAGATCGCGGAAAAGGCCGGCGGCGAGCCCGAAGAGAACGCCTTCCATCACGCCGCGGCGCGCCGATCGGAGGACGACATAAAGAACAAAAAGATCGATAGATGAAGCGATTCCGACCGGAAGGACCCCGAGCAGGATCTCGCCCGCGCGGAGCGAGATGAGAATGAGAAGAAAGCGAACGAAGCGGAGGACGGCGATTCTTCCCTTCACAGCCGCGGCTCCTCCACCGGCAGCGGGACCGTGTCCGCCGCCGCGGAGTCCGCCCCCGCGGAATCCCCTCCGGCCGGCTCCTCCGGGGGCGGGATCTCCTCGAAGTATCCCTGCTCGAGAAAGTCGTCCGCCCCGGCTTCCGGCGGTCCCGCGAGCGGACCCTCGAGAACCACGTAGACTTCTTCGAGAAGCGAGAAGTCGACCTCCGGCGCGATCCACACTTCCTGGAAGACGTGGCTTCGACCCGGGACGGCCGCGCGCACCGTCCCGAGGGGAAGACCGGGCGGGAAGACGCCGCCGAGCCCCGAGGTGACGATCCGGTCCCCCGGCTCCACGCTCGCGGAGTTCGGCACGTGCAGGAGACGAAAGCCGCGCCGCGGCTGCCAGGCGAGGATTCCGACGCCCCGCGTCCGATCGACCACCGCGCTCACGCGAACGTCCGGGTTCCGGAGCGTGCGGACCGAGGCGGACCGGCCGAGCACGATCTCGACCCGCCCCACGAGCCCGCGATGGTTGATCACCGCCATCCCTTCCCGCACGCCGTCCGCGCTCCCCTTGTCGATCTTCCACGTCTCGGCGGAACGCCCCGCGCTTCTCGTCTGCACCCTCGAGGGGAGGAGGCGGAAGGGCGTCTCCTGCAGGAAGCCGAGCAAGCGCCGGAGCCGCCGGTTCTCGTAGCGGTATTCTTTAAGATGAAAGTTTTCGATGGCGAGCTCCGTGGCGACTCGCCGGAGCTCCTCGTTCCGGCTCTGGAGGGATCCGAACGAGCGCGCGTCGCCGATCAGGTTCTCGAGCGGAGAGAGGATCCGGTCGGAGACGTCGCGGACCGGACCGATCGGAGACCGGCGCGCGAGCGCGAGCAGCCCGAGGAGAACGACGGCGACGACGATCGGCCAAAGAGTATCGCGGGGACGAACGCGCATGCGGCTCTACTTCATCAGAACCTTCTCGTAGTTCTCCGGTTCGTCGAGGATCTTCCCCGTGCCGAGAACGACCGCCGTGAGCGGGTCCTCGACGAGATTGATCGGGAGGTTCGTCTCCTCGCGGAGAAGCTTGTCCAGCCCGCGAAGGAGGGCGCCCCCGCCCGTCACCACGATCCCTCGATCCACGATGTCCGCCGCGAGCTCGGGAGGGGTGTTCTCCAGAGAACGGCGGACCGCGTCCACGATCGCCGCGATCGGCTCCTGCATCGCGTCGCGCACCTGGCTCGAGCGGATGACCGTGGTCTTGGGAACCCCGGAGACGAGATCGCGACCCTTGATCTCCATCTCCTCCTCGGCGCCGAGATCGTACGCCGTGCCGATGCGGATCTTGATCTGCTCCGCCGTCTGGTCCCCGATGAGGAGGTTGAAGGTCCGCTTGACGAAGTGGATGATCGCCTCGTCCAACTTGTCTCCGCCGACGCGGATCGAGGTCGAGGTGACGATCCCGTAGAGCGCGATCACGGCGATCTCCGTCGTCCCCCCGCCAATGTCGATCACCATGTTCCCGGCCGGCTTGTTGATCGGGAGGCCGACCCCGATCGCCGCGGCGACCGGTTCGGTGACGAGATACACCTCGCGCGCCCCCGCGGCGGCGGCGGAGTCGCGCACGGCCCGCTTCTCGACCTCGGTGATCCCGGAGGGGACCGCGATCATGATGCGAGGCCGGATGAAGAGCCGCCTCTTCTGTACCTTCTGAATGAACTCGCGCAGGAGCGACTCCGCCGTCTCGAAATCGGCGATCACCCCTTCCTTGAGGGGGCGGATCGCGACGATCTCTCCCGGCGTGCGGCCGAGCATCCCCTTCGCCTCTTTCCCGACCGCGATCACGCGGCCGGTCGCCTTGTCGAGGGCGGCGACGGAGGGCTCGTTCAGAACGATCCCGCGCCCCTTGACGTAGATGAGCGTGTTGGCGGTCCCGAGATCGATCGAAATGTCGTTCGTGAAGTAGCCGAGGAACGTGTCGAGGAACATGGCACCCTCGCGCGGCGGGTTAGAGATAGCCCATCTCGCGCAGGCTTTCGAACCTTCCGTCTCCGATGATGACGTGATCGAGCACGTCGATTCCGATCACGCGCCCCGCCTCGGCGAAGCGCTCGGTGATCTCGATATCCTCCCGGCTCGGCGTCGGCACGCCCGTGGGGTGGTTGTGAACGAGGATGATCGAGGCGGCGCTCCTCACGATCGCGGCCTTGAGCCCCTCGCGCGGATGGATCAACGACGCCGTCAGCGTTCCGATCGAGACGATCTCCACGCCGATCACCCGATTCTTCGCATCTAAAAGAAGTACCCGGAACTCCTCGCGGTCGAGACTCCGCATCTCGTCCATGAGGAGGTGCGCGGCGTCCTTCGGCGAGCGGATCGGGTACGGATCCTCCTTGCGGAAGCGCACCACCCGCCGTCCGAGCTCGACGGCCGCCAGAAGGCGCGCCGCCTTGCCCGTCCCCACCCCGGGCACCCCCACGAGCGGCTCGGCTCCGGAGAGCGCGAGCGCGCGGAGGTTTCCGAGCCGCGCCAAGAGATCCGCCGCGACGTCGAGCGCGCTTCGCCCCGGCCTTCCCGATCCGAGCAGGATCGCGATCAGCTCCCGGTCGGCGAGCGCCGACGCGCCCTTCTGCAACATCCTCTCCCGCGGCAACTCGGACCGCGGGAGAGAGGACAAGGCTCCGCTCTCCCCCTTCATCCCCACCTCCCCCTTTCCGGGAGAGCGAGCCCCGCCGCGCCGGCGAATCTAGCAGAAAGCGCTTCGTTCGTCCAAAGTTTTTGCCCGGAAACGCCACGCGACGGCGGAAGAAGGACCTCGCACCTCGCGATCCTCGGCCGCAGCAGGAAACGCGTGCCTCTTCCAGGCTACGCGGCGAACGCGGCGAGGGAGAGCCGGTCGAGGCGCGCGACGAGGAACGCCTGCACGACGCGCGGATCGAACTGCGCTCCGGATCCCGCGAGGATCTGCCGCACCGCGTGGCGATGCCCGGCCGCGGATCGATACGGGCGGTCGCTCGTGATCGCGTCGTACGCGTCGGCGACCGCGAGGATCCTCGCGAGGAGCGGGATCTCCTCCCCCGCGAGCGCTCCCGGATACCCCTTCCCGTCGTAACGCTCGTGGTGATGGCGCACCATGCCGACCACCTCGGGATCCGCCGGATACTCCTCGACGATCCTTGAACCCCAAACGGTATGCCCGCGCATCTCGCCCCGCTCCGCCTCGTCGAGAGGTCCGCCCTTCCGGAGAAGAGGAGCGCGGATCCGGATCTTGCCGACGTCGTGCACCCAGCCACCGAGGCGGAGAAGTCGAATTTGCACCGAGTCGAGCTCGAGCGCTTCGCCGATCTTGGCCGCGTAGAGGCCGACGCGGAACGAGTGCTCGCGCGCCGAGGGATCGCGACGGGCGAGCTCCACGAACACCGGGTTCAGCCGCCGGAGGAGAGCCCGGTGGCGCTCCTCCATCGTCTCTTCCTCGCGCGCCCCCACCCATCCGCCGGACGGCCCCTTCTCCCCCCCGGGCGATGCGAGCTTCCCCCGCACAGCCCGCAGGCAGAGAGCCCACCGGTGACAGTGGTCTTCGGTCGTGCCGAGCCCGGGCGCGAAGGGGATCACCGTCCGGGACCGGCGCTCGGAGGAGGCCGGGAGGCCGTCCGCGCCTCTCAAGTACCCGACCAGAAAGCGGGCGCTCCCCCCGTTCAGCGCCGGGAGCGCGCCTCCCAAGTCCGCGTGCACCTCGATCGGGATGCCGAGCCGCCTCGCCTTGAGCCGGAGCCAATCCGCGACCTCCGGCCTCGGCTCGATCGCCACGATCCCCACGCTCCCGACCCTCCTCACGTAACTTCGGAAAAAACACACCGTATCATTTGCAACCAAATAGGTTACCGCGCGAAATCTACCCGAGACCCGGACTGGGCGTCAAGCCTTTTCTCGAGAATCAGAGAATCGTAAGGGAAGCGTCCCCTGAGACTGAACCCTGAGACTGTACCAGGTACAATCCGCAAGAGGTGTGCCAGGTAGGTAGCTCCCAATCGACCGCGTTGCCTCTCTGTGGACACGGGCGCCGCTTCGTTGTAGAGTCTTCCGCATGCGCTCCGAACCCTCTCGCTCCTCATCGGCCGATCTCGAGCGGCTCCGCATTCGGGACGAGACCCGCCGTCGAAAGAAGAGGCGGGGGCGGTGGCTCCTCGCGGGCGTCGGGGTCGTCGTCCTCCTCGCCCTCCTCGTCATGCTCGCGCGCCCCGCGAAGGTCGCGGTCGTCCCCGTCCGGGCGGGCGGGAACACCCCGGCCGACGCGGGAGGCGCGGTCCTCACGGCGAACGGGTATGTCGAGGCGCGGCACCAGGCTTCGGTCGCCGCGCGGACGACCGGGCGCCTTGCCGCGGTCCTCGTCGAGGAGGGGGATCGGGTCGATTCGGGCCAGGTCGTGGCCCGCCTCATCGACGACGACCCCCGCGCCCTCGTCGCCGAGGGCGACGCGAACTTCGCGCTCGCGGAGGCCCGCCTCGAGCAGGCTCGCGCGGCCGAGACAGAAGCGGAAAGGCAGCGTGCGCGGCGCGAGGCCCTCCTCGCGGAGGGGCTTCTGAGCGACGAGGAGGCGGAAGGGGCCGCGACGGCGGCGATCCTCGCGCGCGCCGACCGGGCGGCGGCCGAGGCGGCGGTCGGTGTCGCCCGCGCGGCGCTCGCGACCGCCCGGCTCGAGCTCGACAAGACCCGCATCACCGCTCCGTTCGATGGGGTGGTCCTTCGAAAGGACGCGGAGGTCGGGGAGATCGTCGGCCCGATCATGACGAGCAACACGGCGCGGGCGGGGGCGGTCGTCACGATCGCCGACCTCCACACGCTCGAGGCGGGGGTCGACTGCAACGAGGCGTACATCGCCCGCCTTTCCCTCGGGCAGCCGGCGGACATCGTGCTCGACGCGTATCCGGAGGTCCACTTCCCCGGCGAGGTGCGCGCGATCTACCCCTCCGCCGACCGGGACAAGGCGACGATCCCCGTGCGCGTCCGCTTCCTCGCCCTGGACGACCGGATCCGCCCCGATCTCGGCGTCAAGGTGACCTTTCTGGAGCGCCGGCCGACCGAGGAGATCGTCGTCGTGAAGAAGACGCTCGCGATTCCCGCCACGGCCGTGCGCGAGCGGAACGGCGGGTCGTTCGTCTGGATCGTGCGCGAGGGGAAGCTCGAGTCGGTCGGCGTCTCGGTCGGCGAAAAGCTGGAGGACGGGACGGTCGCTGTTCTTTCAGGTCTCAACGAAGGGGACCAGGTCGTCGCGGAGCCGGCGCCGCGGACGCGCAAGGGGATGCGCGCGCAGCCGGTCGCGCGGTGAGGCGGCCGCGGTGGATCCGATCATTCGCCTCGAGGGGGTGACCAAGGTCTACCGGCGGGGCGCGATCGAGGTTCCGGTCCTCTCGCGGCTCGACCTCGAGGTGCGGGCGGGCGAGTTCCTCGCGCTGATGGGGCCTTCCGGGAGCGGCAAGTCGACGATTCTGAACCTCGTGAGCGGGATCGATCTTCCGACCGAGGGGCGCGTCGTCGTGGCCGGAATCGACCTCGGCGACCTCGACGGATCGGCGCTCGCCTCCTTCCGCTCGCGGCACATCGGTTTCATCTTTCAATCCTACAACCTGATCCCGGTCCTCACCGCGTTCCAGAACGTCGAGCTTCCGCTTCTTCTCACCGGGCTCACGCGGAAGGAGCGGCGCGAGCATGTTCAGGCCGCGCTCGAGGTGGTCGGGCTTCGCGACCGGATGGACCACTTCCCGCGCCAGCTCTCCGGCGGAGAGGAGCAGAGGACGGCGGTCGCGCGCGCCGTCGTCACCGACCCGACCCTCCTCGTCGCGGACGAGCCGACCGGCGACCTCGACGCCGGGAGCGCGAGCGACGTGCTCGGGCTTCTCCAGAGGCTCCACCTCGAGTTCGGGAAGACGATCGTGATGGTGACGCACGACCCGCACGCGGCGGAGCGGGCCGATCGGATTCTCCATCTCGAGAAGGGCGTGCTGATCGAGTCGGCCGAACGGAATCGGACCTGATGCGCTTCTTCCCCTTCATCCTTCGGAACGCGCTCCGGAGCAAGCGGCGGACGATCCTTACCGTCCTCAGTATTGTTGTGTCGATGTTTCTCTATTGTACAATCCGAACGGTGATCACGAGCTTCGACGCCTCTCTCGAGACCGCCGACGCGGCGCGCCTCATCACACGGCGCTCCACGTCGCTCACGTTCTTCCTTCCCCTCTCGTACAAGGACCGGCTCGCGCAGATCCCGGGAGTCTCGGCGGTCGCCTACGGTGTCTGGTTCGGGGGGATCTACATCGACGAGAGGAACTTCTTCGCGCAGTACGCGATCGACGCGGACGAGTACGTCCCCATGTACTCCGAGTACCTGATCACGCCGGAGGAGCGCGAGGCCTTCCGCCGCGAGCGGACCGCCTGCATCATCGGGGAGAAGCTCGTGGAGAAGTACGGCTTCAAGACCGGCGATGCGATCACCCTACGCGGGACGATCTTCCCCGGCAACTGGGACCTCACGGTGCGCGGGATCGCGCGCCCCCGGACAAAGAACCTCGACACGAACTTCCTCCTGATGCGATGGGATCTCGTGAACGAGAGGATGGGGCGCTTCAACCAGGTCGGCTGGTACGTCGTCAAGCTCTCCGATCCGGCGCGGGCCGGGGAAGTCGCCCGGACGATCGATAGGGCCTTCGCGAACAGTCCCGCCGAGACGAAGACCGAGACCGAGAAAGCGTTTCAGCTCGGTTTTCTTTCGATGCTCGGGAACATCCGCGCGGTGGTTTTCGCGATCGGGAGCGCGATCGTGATCGCGATCCTTCTCGTGTCGATGAACACGATGATGATGGCGGCTCGGGAGAGGACGCGCGAGGTCGCGGTGCTGAAGGCGCTCGGCTTCACGGATCGCACGGTGCTCGGGATGATCCTCGCCGAGTCGCTTCTCATCTCGCTCACGGGCGGGGTTCTCGGCGCCGGGATCGCGCGCGTTGTCTACGACGCGAGCGGCTTCACGGCGGGCGGGTTCTTCCCTAGTTTCTTCGTCACCGGGGGGACGATCGCGCGCGCCCTGGGCATCGCCGCGGCGATGGGTCTTCTCTCCGGAGCGATTCCGGCGGCCGACGCCTTTCGGCTTCGCGTCGTCGACGCGCTTCGCCACGCGGGGTGAGCGATGGCCGTTCCGATCCGCTACAACCTCCGCAATCTCTTCGTGCGAAAGACCGCCACGCTCATGACGGCGTCGGGGATCGCGCTCGTCGTCGCGGTCCTCGTCCTCACGCTCGCCCTCGCGAACGGGTTTCGCCACGCGCTCGTCACGACGGGGCGCGCGGACAACGCGATCGTCACGCGCGCCGGATCGAACAGCGAGGTAATGTCCGGCTTCTCCCGCGAAACCGGACGAATCATCGAGGCGGGCCCTGAAATCGCGCGCCTCTCGGACGGGCGGCCCTTCGCGGCGAGCGAGGTCGTGGTCGTGACGAACTTCTCGAAGAGAAGCGACCCCAGCGCCTCGTCGAACGTCGTCGTGCGCGGCACCGATGACCGCGCGTTTCTGCTCCGTCCGGAAGTGCGGATCGTCGAGGGAAGAAGATACCGCGAGGGGGCTCTCGAGGCCGTCGTCGGGAAGCCGATCGCCGAGCGCTTCGCCGGATGCGGGCTCGCAGGGACGGTCCGCTCCGGCGCGCGCGACTGGACGGTCGTCGGAATCTTCACGGCGAAAGGAACCGGGTTCGAGTCGGAGATCTGGGGGGATCGGGAGACGCTCGCGCCGGCCTTCGACCGGAGGGGCTTCAGCTCGCAGACGCTCCGTCTCTCCGATCCCGCGCTCGCGGGCGCCCTCCAGAAGCGGGTCGAGGCGGATCCCCGCCTTCAGGTCGACGTCCAGCGGGAGGATGCGTTCTACGCGGCGCAATCGGAGATGCTCGCGAACGTGATCCGCGCGCTTGGGCTCTTTCTCGTCGTCATCATGGCGGCGGGCGCGGTCTTCGGCGCGCTGAACACGATGTACGCCGCGGTCGGCGCGCGGACGCGCGAGATCGGCGTGATGCTCGCACTCGGCTTCTCGCCGGGGAGCATCCTCGTCTCGTTCCTTCTCGAGTCAATCTTCCTCTCTGCGATCGGCGGCGTTCTCGGATGCCTCCTCGCCCTTCCGATCCACGGCGTCTCGACCGGAACGACCAACTGGTCCAACTTCAGCGAGGTCGCCTTCCAGTTCCGCATCACGCCGGGGATCCTTCTCGCCGGGTTCCTCGCATCGCTCGTCCTCGGCATCGTCGGCGGCTTCTTCCCCGCCCGCAACGCCGCCCGGCGACGGGCGAGCGAGGCGATGCGGGCGGTGTGAGAGAGTCGCCTTTGATGCGAACGACCGGAAGGCGAGACGCACCGCCGTGGAACCGAGGATCGTTACCTATTTCGAAGCATGAAGAGACCCTGTCTTCTTCCTGGTCGCGCGAAATAGGTGACTGTCCCCAGTTTCCCTACTCCCCCCCCGCCCGGACCGGCGGGGATTCCGCCCCGTTCTCCAGGATCTCTTTCGACGGCGTGTGCGAGAAGGGGATCGGGTAGGCGCCGTCGAAGCAGGCGGTGCAGTAGCCGAGACCGGCGGGGGCCGCCTCCTTCAGCTTCTCGATCGTGAGGTAGGCGAGGTCGTCGACGTCGAGGTACTTGCGGATCTCCTCGACCGTGTGGGTCGAGGCGATCAGCTCGCCGCGGGTCGGCGTGTCGATCCCGTAGAAGCAGGGGAAGAGGATCCGCGGGGAGCTGATGCGAAGGATCACCTTTGCGGCGCCGGCCTTTCGGATCATCTTGACGAGCTTCCGCATCGTCGTTCCGCGCACGATCGAGTCGTCGACCACGACGACCCGCTTCCCTTCGAGCACGCTTCTTACCGCGTTGAACTTGACGCGCACCCGAAGATCGCGAAGGTGCTGAATCGGCTGGATGAACGTCCGCCCGACATAGTGATTCCGAATGAGGCCCATCTCGAAGGGGATGCCGGAGCGCTCCGAGAAGCCGAGCGCCGCGGAATTGGACGAATCGGGAACGGAGATCACGAGATCCGCTTCGGCCGGGGAGGCGTCGGCGAGAACGTGTCCGAGACGTCTTCGGACCGGATCGACCGGGTGGCCGAAGATCGTCGAGTCGGGGCGCGAGAAGTAGATGAACTCGAAGATGCAGTGATGCGGGTCCCGCTTTCCGTCGAGCGGAATCGAGCGCATCCTTCCCGACTCGATCACGACCATCTCGCCCGCCTCGATTTCCCTCACATAAGACGCGTTCAGGATGTCGAGGGCGCACGACTCGGACGCGACGAGAAGTCCCTCGCCGATCCGGCCGATGCAGAGCGGCCGGAAGCCGTCCGGATCGCGCGCGGCGATGAGACGCCGGCCGTCCGAGAACACGAGCGAGAATGCCCCCTTCACCGCGCGGAGCGCCTCCTCAGCTCGCTCGACGAGCGTCTCTCGGCGCGAGCGGGCGATCAGGTGAACGATCACTTCGGTATCCATCGATGTTTGAAAGATCGACCCCTCGCGTTCCAGCTCCTGGCGAAGCTCCCAGGCGTTCACCAGGTTCCCGTTGTGGGCAAGAGCGATCACGCCCCCGAGACAGTGTGAGACGAGCGGCTGCTGGTTCTCCGGCCGGCACGAGCCGGTCGTCGAGTACCGGTTGTGCCCGACGGCGAGACTTCCCCCCAGCGCGGCGAGATCGTCCGCATCGAACACGTCGGAGACGAGGCCCCCTCCCCTCTTCACGCGATGGCGCCCGTTCTCGAAGGCGACGATCCCCGCCCCTTCCTGCCCCCGGTGCTGCAAGGCGTAGAGACCGAAGTAGGCGAGCTCGGCCGCCTTCGGAAGGCCGATCGCGCCGAAGACCCCGCACTCCTCCCGCCATCCGCTCATCGCGCCGGCTCCTCCCCCGTTTCCGCGAGCTCGATCGTATAGTCCTGATAGTGCGGGTTCACGAGAAGGCCTCCCTTCGGGCTCGCCGCCACCGCGAGCGATTCGCCGAGCGCGAGCGCCTCGCTCCCCCGCGCCTCCTGGAACCGGAGAAACCAGAGCGTCGCGAAACGGACCCGCTCGAGACCGGGAAGACGAACGCGCGAGCGGAGCGTCTCCTCCGCGACCGCCCCCTCGAGGTCGTCCTTCCCGCGCACGACGACGAGGACTCCCTCCTCCCGCCATCCGCGCCGGAAATCCTCGGCGTAGCGGAAGGCGTGCTTGTTCGGGTTCACGAAGAGGTTCGACTCGCGCACGATCGATTCCAGGCGCCCGCGAAAATCGTTTCCGTCTTGATAGGTGAACTCCCAAAGATCCGAGCGGTCGAGCCGGACGAGCTTCTCCCCTCCCCGAACGCGCCTCCGGATCGTTTCCTCCGCCGTCGCCGCGGCGAGATCCCCCGCGCGAAGACGAACGAGAAGATAGAGCGTTCGGCTCATCGCATCCCCTCCCGCACCGCTCCCGCGAACGCGGCGAGCACGGCGAGGCCCGGCCCCGCGTCGAAAAGCGATCCCTCGCCGAGCCGAAGGCGCGCCTTCCTCCCGGCCCAGGCGGACCGGATGTCGTCCGGCACCTGATGAAGCCACGCGGCCCGCTCCGGATGCGGCATCATCGCGACCACGTTCCCCGCCCGGTTCGAGAGGGCGGCCGCCCCGAGCGTCGACCCGTTCGGACAGAACGGCTGCACGTCGGTCGCCCTCCCCTCCGGCGTCGCGTAGCGGAGCGGGATCTGTCCCCGCTCGAGCAGCTTCTCGAAGAAGCCCGCCTCGCGCGAGACGAACCGTCCCTCCGCGTGCGCGACCGGAAGGGGTAACGACTCTCCCTCGGCGAGCGCGCGAGAGAGAAACGACCCCTTCCCCTCGTGCACGACCTCGACCCACGCGCAGTGATACCCGGTCCGATGCGGCATCCGGTTCGGCGCGAGAGCGGCCTCGATCCTCTCCCCGTCGAGCCCCGGGACGAGCCCCGCCTCGACGAGGATCTGCGCGCCGTTGCAGATCCCGAGGATCGGCGCCCCGCGCGCCGCCGCCCGCGCGACCGTCTCGAGGATCGGCTCCCGCGAGGCGATCGCCCCCGCGCGCACCCGGTCCTGATACGAGAACCCGCCGGGAAGAACGAACCCGTCGCAGCGATCGAGAAGGCCTTCTCCCTCGTTCCACCGGACGATCTCCGCCTCGAGACCGAGACGGCGGAGCGCGCGCGCCGTCTCCTCTTCGCAGTTCACGCCGGGGAACCGGATCACCGCGGCCCGTTTGCTTCGCACATCAAACTCCCGTGAAGATCGAGGCGAGCGCCTCGCGGCGCGCCTCGCCGATCGCGGCGCGCCCGACCTCGACGATCGCCTTCCCCTCCCGCTCGACGAGAAGGCGTCCCGCGCCGTCGACCCTTCCGATCGCGAAGATCGGGACGCCGAGACGGCGACCTCTCTCGACGATCCCCTCCGCATCCTTCTCCTCGACCTCGAGAAGGAAACCGCCCGACTCGGAGAAGAGACGGACCTCGTCCGGGAGCCCGCGACCGACCGCGTCGATCGCGATCGCCGCGCCGACTTTGGGATCGCCCGCCCCGTCGACCATCTCCGCGTGAGCGCCGAGGAGGCCCCCCTCCGAGATGTCGTGCGCCGCGCGGACGAGCCCCTCCTCCACGAGCCGGCTCACGAGGTGGATCGCCTCCCGCTCCTCCGCCGCGCGGAACACCGGCGGCTTCTCTCCGAGAAGGCCGCGGACCTCGCGAAGGAAGAGCGATCCGCCGAGATCGTCGTAGCGATCCCCGACGAGGAGGATCCTTCCGCCCGGCCCCTTGAGGCCGATCGTCGCCGCGCGCGAGGCATCCCGAACGCGCCCGACGAGGCAGAGGATCGGCGAGGGAGCGATCGACCGGCCGCGGGCCGACTCGTTGTAGAAGCTGACATTCCCGCTCACGATCGGGATCGGACACTCCGGCCGCCCGCGAAGACCGATCGCGGCGGCCCCCTCGCGAATCCCCTCAACCCCCTCGATGAACTGTTGATACACGAAGGGATCCTCGGGGTTCCCGTAGTTCAGGCAATCGGTCATCCCGAGAGGCTCCGCCCCGACCGCGGCGAGGTTCCGCGCTCCCTCCGCCACCGCGAGCACGCCCGCCGCGCGCGGGTCGAGAAGCCCGTACCACGGGTTCCCGTCCGCCGTCGCGGCGAGCCCGACCGGGCACCCGGGGATCGGAAGGAGAACCGACGCGTCCGCCTCTCCCGGACGGATCACCGCGCGCCCCTGCACCTCCGTGTCGTACGAGCGGAAGATCGGCTCCGCGGAGCCGCCGTTCGGCGAGCGGAGCATGCGAAGAAGCGCCTCCCCGAGATCCCCGTCGAAGCCGGAGAACGCCTTCTCCTTCGGGCGCGACGGGGCTTTCGCCTCGCGATCAGCGAGCACGGGACAGGTGATCGCTTCGGTCGCGGCATCGCAGACGAGCGTTCCCCCCTGCCGGATGCGGACCCTCTTCTCTTCCGTGAAGCGCCCGACGACCGCCGCGCGCGCTCCGCGAACGATCGAGGGGAGCTCATACTTGACGTTAAAAAGATCGAGGACCTCCTCCGCGAAGCGTTCGGGGACCGCAAGGCCGTAGCGTTCCTGCGTCTCGGAGACGAGCGCGACAAAAGGAGGAATCTCCTCGGCGAGCGGAATCGCCTCGAAGTCGATCGCGACCCCCATCCCGCCCCGGTCGGCGAGCTCGGAGGCCATGCACGAGATCCCCCCCGCCCCGAGATCCTTGCAGCCGATCGGGATCTCCTTCTCGCGCGCGAGCCGGAAGAGATCCGCGAGCGCGACGTTCAAGACGCGCTTTAGGAACGGATCGGCGACCTGGACGGCGCCCCGGTTCTCGGCCGGCGCGTCGTCCAGAACCGCCGAGGCGAGCGTCGCTCCGCCGAAGCCGCTCGCGTCGGTCGGCTTCCCGACGAGAAGGAACACGTACGGCTCCCGCCTCCCCTCCGGCGGAACGGCGCTCGGGATCACGCGGTCTTCCTCCACGAGGCCGATCGCCACGACGTTCACGAGGCAATTATCATCGTACGAAGGATCGAAGCGGACATCGCCCCCGAGGTTCGGGACGCCGAGCGCGTTCGCGTAGAGCGCGATCCCCTTGACGACGCCGCGCGCGATATCGATCGATCGGTGCGCGTGCTCGCCGCGCGGGTCGCCGAAGCGGAGCGGATCAAGAACGCCGATCACCTCCGCCCCCATGCAGACGACGTCCCGCACGATCCCGCCGATCCCGGTCGCCGCCCCCTCGACCGGAACGACCTGCGAAGGATGGTTGTGGCTCTCGTGCGCGATCACGATCGCATAACGCTTCCCTTCCCATTCGGCGAAGCGGAGAACGCCCGCGTCCTCCCCCGGCCCGAGAACGACCGTGGGCCCCTCGGTCGGGAGACGGCGGAGCGCGGCGCGGCTCGACTTGTACGAGCAGTGCTCGCTCCAAAGAATGTCGAAGATCTGAAGCTCGACGTCGGTCGGATCGCGTCCGAGGAGATCGCGGACGCGCCGGCGTTCGTCGTCCGTGAGGGAGACCGAGGGGGCGAAAAGGGGTTCCCTCACGCGAGAACCCCCGCGCGCCGGAGCAGGTAGTCGACGTGCTTCCGGTGCGTATCGAGTCCGAAGGCTCTCCGGATCTCATCTTCTTCGAGATGCGCGCGCACCTCCTCGTCCGCCACGAGAAGCTCCTCGAGGCTCGTCCCCTCCTCGAGCGCCTCGTGCGCGCGCTTCTGCACGAGCCGGTACGCGTCGCGCCGCGAAAGCCCCTTCCGCGCGAGCGCGAGGAGGAGCGCCTGCGTGCCGTAGCCGTTCCTCGCCGCGCACAGGTTTTCCGCGACACGCTCCTCGTCGATCCGAAGATCGCGGATCACCTCGGTGAAGCGGTGAAGCATGTAGTCGGCGAGGATCGTCGCGTCGGGAAGGATCACGCGCTCCGCGGAGGAATGCGAGATGTCCCTCTCGTGCCAGAGCGCGATGTTCTCCATCGCCGGAAGCGCGTACCCGCGGAGGAGGCGCGCCAATCCGGCGATCCGCTCGCACACGATCGGGTTCCGTTTGTGAGGCATCGCCGACGATCCCTTTTGCTTCTTGCGGAACGGCTCCTCGACCTCGCCGACGTCGCTCTTCTGGAGCGCGCGGATCTCCGTCGCCATCTTCTCGAGCGATCCGCCGAGAAGGGCGAGCGCGGCAAGGTAGGCGGCGTGCCGATCCCGGTGGACGATCTGGCTTGCGATCGGCTCAGGGCGAAGATCGAGCGCGGAGAGCACCTCTTCTTCGATCTCGGGGGGATTGTGCGCGAAGGTGCCGACCGCGCCGGAGAGCTTCCCGACCGCCGCTTCCTTGGCGGCTTCCTCGACGCGCCGGAGCGCCCGCTCGATCTCGAGCTTCCAAGCCGCGAACTTGATGCCGTAAGTGATCGGCTCGGCGTAGATCCCGTGCGTGCGGCCGATCGCGACGAGATCCTTGTAGCGGAGCGCCTTCTCGCGGAGCGCGCCGGCGAGCGCGCGCCCCTCGCGCGCGAGGAGCGCCGTCGCCTCGCGGATTTGGAGCGCGAGCGTCGTGTCGAGAAGATCGGACGACGTGAGGCCGAGGTGGAGCCAGCGCGCGTCGGGACCGACCGACTCCTCCACGCACTCGAGAAACGCGATCACATCATGCCGCGTCTCACTCTCGATCTCCGCGATGCGCGCGACGTCGAAGCGGGCGCTCGCTCGGATCGCGCGGACCGCTTCCTCTGGGACCGTCCCGCGCCGCGCCATCGCCTCGGCGACGGCGATCTCGATCCGGAGCCAGTGCGAGAAGCGCCGCTCGTCCTCCCAGACCGCTCCCATCTCGGGCCGCGTGTAGCGGCGGATCATCCGCTCCCCCCCCTTCTTCGAGAAGCGTACTCCTTCAAGACAAGCTCGAAGCGGAGCTTCTCTCCCTTCCGAAGCACCTCGAGCCGGAGACGGTCCCCGACGCGCACGCCGAAGAGCGCGCGGCGCGCCTCCTCGACCCCGCGCACCGGCTCGCCGTTCACGCGGACGATCACGTCCCACACCTCCATCCCCGCCTCGGCGGCCGGGCTCCCCTCGTCCACGTACGTCACGAGCACTCCTTCGAGCGAACGGAGGCCGAGCATCTGCGCCGCGCGCCGCGTCATCTCCTGGACGCGCACGCCGACCCACACGTTCCGCACCTCGCCGTAAAGGATCAGCTCTTCCACGATCCCCTTGGCGGTGTTGATCGGGATCGCGAAGCCCATGCCGAGCGAGCCGCCCCCGCTCGTGAAGATGAACGTGTTGATGCCGATCACCTCGCCGGCGCCGTTCACGAGCGGCCCGCCGCTGTTCCCCGGGTTGATCGCGGCGTCCGTTTGGATCATGTCTTTGTAGATGCCCCCTCCCGAATCCCCCGCGCGCACATCGCGGTGCACGGCGCTGATCACGCCGGCGGTCACCGAGGGCTGCGTGTTGTTCAGGAGGTATCCGAACGGGTTCCCGATCGCGATCGCCCACTCGCCGATCGAGAGGTTCTCCGAATCGCCGAGCGGCGCGACCGGAAGATCGGTCCCTTCGATTTGAATGAGCGCGAGATCGTACGAGGGATCCGTTCCGACGATCTTCCCCTCGAACGTGCGCCCGTCGCCGAGGACGACCTCGATCTGGTCCGCTCCTTGGATCACGTGCGAGTTCGTGAAGATGTACCCGCGCTCGTCGAAGATGACGCCCGACCCCATGCTCGCTACTTGCTGTGCATATTCTCGATACGGCAAGAAATCGCGGAGAAACTGGTTGAAGAAGTCGTCATGCGAGCGGAAGAAGGGGCTCGACCGAACGATGCGCGTCTTCTTCACCGAGACGGTGACGACCGCCGGGCTCACCCTCTCGGCGGCGATCACGATCGCGCTGCGGCGGTCCTCGTGGATCGAGCGGCCGGTGTCCGGGGCGACCGCCGCGGGGACCGGAACGGCGAGGGAAGGAGCGTCCGGATCCTCGGCGAGGTGCGGCGCACGCTGGAGAAGGAGAAGAACGGCGGCGGCCCCCACCCCAAAGCTGAAGACAAGAAGCAGGATTGCGCGCGCCAACGCGCCCGACCGATTCGTGATTCGCCTAGTCAAGTGTGAGCCCCGATTTCTTCCAGTCCTCAAGAAACTTCTCGATCCCGATGTCGGTCAGCGGATGCCGGAGCATCTGCAGGGCGACGCCGAAGGGGATCGTCGCGATGTGCGCGCCCGCGAGCGCCGACTCGACGACGTGGATCGGGCTCCGGATGCTCGCCGCGAGGATTTCCGTCGGGATCGGGTAGTTCTGGTAGATCGCCGCGATCTCGCGAATGAGGTCCGTGCCGACATGGCCGCAATCGTCGAGCCTTCCGACGAACGGACAGACGTAGGTCGCGCCCGCCTTCGCGGCGAGAAGCGCTTGGCTCGACGAGAAGACGAGCGTCACGGTCGTGTCGATCCCCTCTTCGGAGAGAACGCGCACCGCGCGAAGGCCGTCCTTCGTGACCGGGATCTTCACGCAGATGTTCGGCGCGATCGCGCGAAGCTTCCGCCCCTCGCGGACGATCGTCTCGTGATCGGTTCCGAGAACCTCGGCGTTCACGGGCCCCTCGACGATCTCCGCGATCGCCGCGAGGATCCGGCGCGGGTCTCCGCCTTCCTTCGCGAGGAGGGTCGGGTTCGTCGTCACGCCGTCCGCGATCCCGAGGGCGGCCGCCTCGCGGATCTCCTTCACGCTGGCGGAATCAAGGAAGATTCTCATCGGTTTCTCCTTCGAGCGGGAAAGGGTCCGCGCCGGCGGCGGCGTAGCCGATCTCCACCAGATGCAGCCCGCGCGCCGGGGCGGTCGGCCCGGCCAGGCGTCGATCGCGCGCGGCGAGAACGGCGCCGATGTCGTCCGGGGAGCGGAACCCCCGGCCCACCTCCACCAGCGTCCCTACTATAGTACGAACCATGTGGTGAACGAAGCGGTTCGCGAGAATTTCATAATGGAGCTCCGGGCCCCGCTCGCGCCATCCCGACGCCTCCACCACGACCCGGTTCATGCGGTCCTTTCGGGAGGCGTCCGCGAAGGAGGTCGCGTCGATCGGGCCGACGAACGAGCGAGCCCCCTCCCGAAGATGCCCGACGTCGAGACGAAACCCGACCTCCCAGACGAAGCGGCGCCGGAGCGGGTCCCGGCCGCGCAGGATTCGATACCGATAGGCCCGAAAGCGCGCGTCGCGGCGGGAGTCGAAGTCCGGAGGCGCCTCAGCCGCGGAGAGGACGAGGAGATCCTCCGGGAGAAGCCCGCGGAGCGCCCTCTCGATCACGGACGCGGGGAGAGCGGTCCGGGATCGGAAGTGGGCGACCTGACGGAGCGCGTGCACGCCGGCATCGGTCCGCCCGGCGCCGAGAACGCGGACCTTCTCCTCGAGGACGCTCTCGAGCGCGCGCTCGAGCTCCCCCTGCACCGTCCGGCGCCCCGGCTGCACCTGCCAGCCGTCGAAATCGGTCCCGTCGTAGCGGAGATCGAGACGAAAGCAGCGCAGGTCGAGTTCGGGCGGCACCGCTCCCGCCGGCCCGCTCACCGTTCCCTCGCGGACGGTTCGGCGCCGGCGCGGCGAAGGAGCGCGACGAGGAGAAAGAGCCCCGCGAGCACGAGCTCGAGCTTCGGGAGCCAATCCCCGTGCCGCGCGTAGAAGGTGTCGGCCGTTGTCGGGACCACCTCCGCCGCAGCGTACCCCTTCTCGTAGAGCCCGAGGCGCTTCACCACACGCCCTCGCGGGTCGGCGATGAGCGAGATCCCGGTGTTCGCCGAGCGCGCGAGATACACGCCGAGCTCCACCGAGCGGAGCCGCGCCATCGCCGCGTGCTGGAAAGGGGCCGAGGTCGTGCCGAACCAGGCGTCGTTCGTGAGGTTCACGAGGAAACGCGCCCCCTCCCGCACGAAGCGGCGGCAGAGGGAGGGGAAGATCGCCTCGAAGCAGATGTTCGCCGAGAACTCCGTCCCGCGGATCCCGAAGACGGAGTAGTCGCTCCCGGGAGCGAAGTCCGCCTCCCCGAGGTTCATGCGCGCGATGAAATCGAACCGGGCGTGGAGCGGGAGGCGCTCGCCGAACGGGACGAGGTGGATCTTCCGATACTCTCCGCGCACGTGCCCCCCGACGTCGACCAGCATCGCGGCGTTGTAGTACGCGTAGTCCCCTTCTCCCGCGGCGTACTCCGCGTCCGGGAAGCCGAAGAGGACCGGAACGCGCGTCTCCTCCACGAGATCGAAGATCTGCTTGAAGTATCGATGTTCGTGGCGCACATACACCGGAACCGAAGTCTCCGGCCAGACGAAGAGATCGATCTCCGGGTCGGCCGCCGCGGCTTCTCTCGTGATCCCGGCCAGGATCCGGATTGATTCCTCCTTGTAGAGCTCGGTCCACTTCTCCTCGGCGAGGATGTTCGGCTGCACCACCGCGACCCGAACCGGCTTTCCCGACGCCGCCGTCTCGCTCCGCATCGCGCGAACCCCGTCGATCCCGACAAAAAAGAGGAGGAGCACCGCCGCGGCGAAGCGGAGGGCGAACGTGCGGAACCTCCTCTCCGCCGCGTGGAGGATGCTCTCCGCGACGAGGACGTTCACAACGACGACGAATAGCGTCACCGCGTCGATGCTTCCGAATCGAGCGATCTGCACGAGGAAGAGATGGTCCATGAGCGCGTACCCGAGCGATCCCCACGGGAAGCCGAGCGTGCCGAGCGAGCGGAGATGCTCGGTCGCGCCCCAGAGGATCGGCGCGAAGAGAAGCGCCGGGAGCTTCCCGTCGAGCATCCGGAAGAGAAGACCGAAGAGCGCGGGGAAGAGAGCGAGGTACGCGGAGAGAACGAAGAGGCCGCCGAAGGCAAGCGCGCGCACCGGGATTTCCGTCTCCGAGAGAAGGCCGATCCAATAGAGAAGCCCGAGGAAGAACCCGAAGCCGAAGAGCCAGCCGGTGCGGAAGCCCGAGAGGGGATCTCGCGATCCCCTCGGCGCCTTGAGGAGAAGAAGGAACGGAACGAGCGCACAGAAGACGAGGAAGCCGGGCGCGTTCTTCTGGAACGGAAGGGACGCGACGATCCCCGCGAGAAGAGGGACGAGGACTGAAGGTCCTCGCTCTCCGGCTCCGCTTTCGAAAGCGATTCCTTTACGCACCGAACTTCTTCAGGCGTCCGGCGTGCGCGAGCGCGAGCGGAAGGATCTCGCGGGCCGGGAACCGCCCGAGAGAGCCCGCCGCCGAGCTCGACTCGCCGAACTCCCTCGTCCCGTCCGGACGGACGAGCCGCCCGTTCATGAGGAAAGGAACCGGATGGAAGCTGTGGCTCTTCATGATCGCGGGAGTCGAGTGATCCCCCGTCACGATCACGAGCTTGTCCGGGAGATCGTCGAGACGCGGCAAGAGGCGATCGACCGCCTCGATCGCCTTCTTCTTCTCGGCGAAGTTTCCGTCCTCTCCC
>Ga0194127_10002814_pt1 | contig 23068 bp, 19 predicted proteins | sample TA2KigC100mmetaG_FD_148624 | JGI IMG/M metagenome (GOLD analysis project Ga0194127, IMG submission 148624) | Freshwater microbial communities from Lake Tanganyika, Tanzania - TA2015036 Kigoma Deep Cast 100m | ecosystem: Environmental > Aquatic > Freshwater > Lake | place: Tanzania: Lake...
ACTCGGCGGCAGCAGTTTCATCTGCTCCATGGCGTACGGCTTGAAGGTGATTTGTCCATTGTTCATCCCCCGATTGTATTAAATTTCCTTTAAAATGAACAGGGGCTGTCCCTTTTTAGACAACCCCTTTTTTGTTTACCTCCGTTCGAATTAAAGATACTTAAATACATACGGATCAGATGGCAATTTATAAGGGGATGACATCGTGCTGTTGTACCAGGCGATCTTTTAGAGATACATATTATTCATTTACTAAAGCTACCAACCCGCCCTGTTGGAAAAATTTTCGGTGATCATTTTTTTAGGCACACCGCACTAGAGTATTCACGGGACGTTGGAGATGTTTTTGGAGGGAATCAAAAATAGCCGGCTAGTTCCAAAGTATACAATCGAGAGATTAGTGGAAGTGATTTGTACAATTTTGAAGAACCTCCCCGTAGTAATAATCGAGCCATTAAAACTAAAGCAGGAACACTATGATTAAGTGTCCCTGCTTTAGATTACACTACTACTTACGGAATACGCACTTCCTTATTTCCAATTGTCGTCTGACTTAAAAACTTTCTCCCGTTTTTCAGGAACCTTAATGCGATTTCGGCGATTTCTGACAATTGCTGCAATTCCAACAAATATCAAGATTCCAAGAATACCAGCGAGAGAAGTAAGAATGGCAGGCAACAACCATACTGGGCGCACATTTGCAGGGGCTCCCAGCGGTAGATCAGAAACCGGGTTGACATTAACCGGCTCGGAACCCGGAACAACATCACCGACAACAGAGTACGGTGATGAAGCATTGCCCGTAGCAATCTGTGTTCCGTTTGTTACAGCAAACACCCCAGCCAACCGGCTTTGCAATTCTGGCTGCAACAAACCATTTCCAGCAAGGGTCACGCCATTGGGATCGTTGCCAGAAACTACCAGAATGGAATTCTCTGCATTGAACGGGGAAGGCATTAATTGAAGATAGCCAACACTGACACCAGCTGGAATTCGATAAATCACCTGCATTTGACGCTCATTAGCAGTATTGTTTGACAGATCAAAAGGCGCTGGCAACATATCATTGAATTCAGATAGGAATGGCACCTCGCTTGCAAGCCCGATGATGATCATAGAATTATTAGTACGAATATTCTGCGGTACGTCGTCAGCATAAGCCGTCTGTAAATTTGCTATCAAAGGGTTAAATTGTTCCCCCAAAACATAAGCAAGTTTTCCTGCGATATTCCAACTGGCAATATCGGGTTTTGGAAGAATAAAGGCAATGTCGCCAAGGTCACTGTGAGTTACAAATGTTTCAGGAAAAAACTTCAAGTCTTTCAAGGATGATTTAGAAAGACCTGCTCCCGTATCTACTGGTATGTAAAAAACAGATTGATTGGATATAGTAAACCAGGGGTCAGGAAATCCTGATGTATCACAAGAAGGCACCATGACCATATTCGCTATAATTTCCAGGCGATTTTCTCCAAATCGAAAAACACCCGGAGGAATTTTGACCTGTAAATTTGTGACTTGTTCTGTTTCCATTTTAAATGGAGTGCTGGCGATGATCTGATCATTTAGATTTATTGAGAAAGAGGTGGTCCCATAATCTAATAATCCGGAATGGTAATAAACCAGATCAATATAACCTTCCTTCGACAAAATCTGCTCCTTGCTCACATAAAATATATATTCCTGGGTTCTCACACCAATTCCCGTCAAGGTCTCTGTAGCGTAACCCAGGTTCTCAAGAGTAAAGTTTTCGACGACGGGAAGTGTCTCAGAAAGCATTTGCACATTGGAAACAAATGCGAGCGTCGGATTTTCATAAATAAATATGTCGCCGGAGCTAACCGCTTGACTAGCCTTAACAACCGCCTCATCTGAATTTCCACTTACCATCATAAGTATTTTATTCGGACTCCAAGGCGAAAGAGCCAATTGAACCACGCCATCCTGCTCAGACAGCGTCGGCATATTAACAAATTTACCATTCTCAATGGGCATTTGAAAATTTGCAAAAGATAGAATATCGAGTTGATCAGGGGTACCGACAAATATCATATTATACAAGGTTGGATCCATGCCTGCCAATTGGCTGATGTTAATTAATTCCATGTTGTAGGTGGCGCCAATCATCGAACCAAAACCAGCCATAACATTTAATGCGGCTTGAATTTCAAATGCTCCCGGATTGTCAGAAATGACGACTAATGTACTTTCAGGAATAATCGAATTTTCTCTGTAAAAAGGTGCTGGTAATTGGGAAAGATCTAACGCCGGGATTGATTCTTCAAAAAACAAATTGAAAAATGATGTGGGTTTAATACTAACATTGGCAATGATATCGAAATCACAACTTAATCTGGCGTCCAGCAAGATCGTTAATTGATGCCGGCCGTCTTCCCGTGTGGGAATTAAGGCATTTGCAGGAATACTCAAACGGACAGTATTGCTTCCAATCTTATCAAGAGGAGCGCTGCCAATAAGCTGATTATTAAAAGTGACAAGCAAACTCCCTCCATACGGATTCTTCTCGTCAACAATCTTATCTATATCTGCGCCACTTATAAAAACATCGTAATGCAATTCAATTTCACCGCCGGGAATCAACTGCCAGGTGAGCGGCGTGCTAAAAAGAACACTGGTCACGTCAAGAGGGCTAATTAATGTCCTTTCACGGAAGCCCACTTCACTAAATGGGACAGAGGCAGTGTTGCCATTAATTTGTATCGCGTCATACTGTTCGGGATGAGCTGTCACTTCAGCAGCTTTTGCCGCTACATAAAATGGACTCGCCAGCAGGATAGTGAGTATTCCCAGTATCAGAAACAATTTTTTTTTCATATATAAACTCCATTTGCTAAACATAGGTTGTAAAACGAAATGACACGATTTGATTTGACCGTGGACCTCTCAAACCTATTTTTTTTAATCTTCAATTGGGCAACAAATTCCTTACCTTGCCTATCCAAATGGCTGTACTTTATACCTGACTACTTTTTTATCAGACTCCAAGGAATGCTCAACCGCTCTTTCCACCTGGCTTATCAAAACATTAATGGATTGGCCAATCTGGCGGTCTGCAAAACCAATTCGAGGATCAAGAATAATTTCACCTCCACTATCTCCTTCAAGTGAGATAGGTTGGTTTAATGCCGTCCGAATACGTTCTATCTTGCTTGTTGCAGAAAGCCCACTCGTAGATGGCAGAAGAATGCCAAATTCCACCTGAGACCACCTGCCAACAATATCATTACCGCGCAATTCGTTCTTCAATGTTTCTGTAACCCTGCGTAATATTTGGTTGAGGAAAGCCTGCGGCAGAGAATCGTAAATTTCCTGAATCCCCATCAGGTGTATCACACCCAATGTAAGCACGGTTTCCGGCTGGTTGATGATTTCCTGCCGCATCCGTCGTTCAAAATAGACGCGCTTAAACGCCTGAGACTCGGCATCCACCATTTTCCGCTGACTTAATTTATCCAAAGTGTCTGATAATTGGTCTTTGAAAATCGCCAATCCCACACCTAAGATCAACCCCCCAATGAATGCCAGCCCGGCACTTTGAGCAGGTCGGGGTTGGTAGGGATCGGTTGGAATTAACGCCCTGTCGAGGAAATCAATATTATTTTTAACGTATAAATTCTTTACAAAATCAATGGCATTTTGACCGATACTATTTGCCAGCATTGCCGCAACTTCAGGATTGGGGCCTTTTACACTTAAACGGATGATATTTGTCTCGGGCAAAACCGTCACAGTTGTGATATACGCGTCAAAATCGGTGGGGTTTTGACTTAACACGCTTTTGGTGCTGTTGACAACCTGATGGCTGTTTAGAACCTCAGCATACGTGGAGATAATTGAACGTTTATCCAGCGCTTCAATGCTGTTTACCATGTCCCGGTTGTCGGTGTTTTGGAGGTTGGGACTGACAATGAACCGAGCCACAGCCTCGTACATGGGTATCGTCACGTAATAAGAATAGACCAGGGAGATATTGACTGCCACCAGGGTTGTTGCCAATATCAACCACCACCCTCGCTGAATGATCTTGAGATAATAACGGATTTCCATAACAAATTCTCCCAATTCGCTGATTAATTTGGTGATACAATTTATTATAAATCATATTTTGGTAAAGTGCCAGCAGCGAATTTTATCACGGTAAATGTTACTCACCTTATTGCCAAATCGCGGTTTCTGAACTTGTCTATCCAAGTCTAACCTGCCGGACTTCGTCCTCAAGTTGACCGGGAAACAACCTAACTTTTGAAAATTTCTCGTTAACATTATATCTTGATGCATCACGGGGGGAACAAGCTCGGATTTGAGAAATTATAAAATCGCCATTCATTCGGGCATGTCCAAAATCCGGTTATCTCAGCAGCGTAGTCCGAGCAACGTAAATTCAAAGCTCATAGACAAAATCTGAGAAGTAAAATGACTTTCCCTGTCAACATCCTCTTTATTTGTTTCGCTCTCAGCGCCGGATTATTACTATATATCTTATTAGGTTATCCGATATTAATCGCCGGATTGGCGAGGATTTGGCGACACCCGGTACAAAAGAAAACGATTTTCCCGACCATCACAATCGTTATTCCAACGCACAACGAAGAAACTGTAATCACGCAGAAACTGGACAATATTCTTGGATTGGAGTACCCGCGCGACCGGCTTCAAGTCATCGTCTGCGATGACGCATCGGGTGATCGCACTGCCGAGCTTACGCGCAAGTTCGCCTCTAACGGCTTTGAATTGAGTGAGATTTCTGTCAGAGCCGGTAAAGCCAGCGCCTTAAATCGCGGTTTGGCGCTCGCTCGTGGAGAAATTTTTGCCATCACCGACGCAGACATCATGCTGAGCCAGGATTCTCTGCGCGAACTGATCGCCAACTTTGCAGACGAGAGCGTTGGCTGTGTTGTCGCGCAAACGCTGACGAAGGCTTCGGAATCAGCAATCGGCCAGACGGGAGGTGGCTTATATTGGCGCTATGAATCCTTCCTCTGCCAGAATGAAAGTGATCTTCATTCAACGGTCGCGGCAACTGGACACTTAATGGGTCTTCGCCGCAAGATCATGCCGCATATTCCTACGAACGTAATCCTCGACGATTTCTATTTGGCGATGATGACAATCCGCCAGGGATATCGGGTTATTTCTGAGCCAAAAGCGATTGTCTGGGAAAACCCTATCAAGGCAATGGGAGATGAGTTCATTCGCCGCCGCCGATTAGCCGCCGGCCGTTATCAGATTCTCATGATGGGCTGGAATTATTTTCCGCAGATGTCAGGGCTGCTTCGTTTTCAAGTAGTATCGCACAAGTTCCTGCGATTGGGTATCCCCTATTTTATGATTCTGGCACTGACATCAAACCTTCTTCTGGCTATCCGCCCCGTCATACTATCATTATCATTCGCGCTAAGGATTTTAACCGTCAGCGTTTTGATATTTCAAGGAATGTTCTACCTTACAGCCCTGATTGGGAAAATGACCCCGGACACAGGCGCGAAGAAATCGAAACTTTCCAAAATATTTATGCTCCCCTACTTCATCTGTGCCACGAACTTCGCGAGCCTCACAGGTCTTTATTGGTATTTGTCCGGCCGACAGACTGTTTTATGGGAACAGGCAAAGAGGGGCTAGCTTGGCTAAAACATCACACCCTAACCTTAGTCCTTATTTTAGATAATACGCAGGAGATAATAATGTATTCCGAGCAAACCAAAACAACAAAATCCATTCGCTCGTCAATCATAAAAAAGATAACAGCCCTTGCTTTTGATACCGGATTAATCAGGGGAGGGCGTCAGCTTTGGTCAAAATCCCTGACAGTGCTTAATTATCACCGAATTGATGATCCACATCGAGAAGGCTTCGCCTCTTTCTTGCCCACGGTCAGCGCGCACCCAGATGAATTCAACCATCAAATGGAATACCTTGACCGTTGGTTTAATGTGATTTCCTTGCGTGATGTAATAAATTGGCTTGCTGGCCGCCACTCACTGCCGCCGTACGCTGCGCTAATTACTTTTGACGATGGTTATCTTGATAACTATACAACTGCATATCCTATTCTAAAGCGGCACGAATTCCCAGCAGTGATTTATTTGACATCAGGACATATTGATACTGATGTCCCATTTTATTGGGATCTGGCCGCGTATTGTTTTTTTCATACAAGGGTTGATCACGTTCTATTTCCCGATCATACAGAGCACTTCTGGAGAAATCCTATAGACCGAGCCAAAGTCTCCAACAGCTGGATTGAATCCATGAAAGCGTTACCAGAAACACAAAAACAAGAATGGGTTTCGCGTTTGCCCGAGAAACTGGCGGTCTCCATTCCACATAATTATTTCCGAAAATTAATGATGAACTGGGACCAGGTTCGGGAAATGTCGAGCAACGGGATGGAATTTGGAGGTCATACGATCAATCACCCGATCCTCTCACGCATTCCCCTTGATCAAGCAAGGGTCGAGATCGAAGGATCGAAAGCTAATATTGAAAATGAAATAGGGAAACAAATTTTCAGTTTCGCCTATCCGAATGGCAAGCGGGCTGACCTCGATCCTTTCATTGAAAATCTGGTAAAGGATGCCGGTTTTCGCGCTGCGTTTACATTATTAAACGGACCGACCTCACAGCTAGAAGCAAGGCAAAACCCATACGCCATCCGACGTATTTTTATCGGAAATCATCACTCACTCCCCCAGTTTGCCACATTACTTAATCCCCTAAATCGTTATCGTTCATAACCTCCAAAGTTTATGCGAAACGGAATGTGTCAATGATTTGAGACACGAGAATTGAAAATTTAGTCACTTCTGGAAGCGAATGCTTCTTGTAGACGGAGTTCGGGTAAAATCATCTCACCCCCACCAAAACGGGAACGGCGCTGTTCCAGCGGCTGTTCTCGTTTTCATTTTGGGCTTGGGGGTTCTTGGGCGGGTTGATCCAGACCGCATGCGGCAATGCCTGTGGACGCGGCGGTCCTTTGACAAAGCGCTCTGGCGTTTTTTCATAAGCGGTTTGCAGTACGTTTTGACGTTTTTGCAAGACCGCCTGTGCGCGGTTGAAATGCACATCTGCAGGGGTCAGTAAGGCAAGACCAGTGTGGTAATGTTCGTGGTTGTACCAGGCAAAGAACCTGCTTGCCCACGCGCGCGCATCCTGTTGGCTACCAAAACGAGCGGGGTAGTCGGGACGATATTTCAAGGTCTTGAACTGCGCCTCGGAGTATGGATTGTCGTTAGAAACATGCGGACGCGAATGGGTCTTAGTCACGCCCAAATCTGCCAGAAGCAAGGCGACCGGCTTGGAAGTCATCGCACTGCCTCGATCGGCATGAATGGTGAGTTGGCCGGGTTGGATTCCCTGTCGCGCGCAGGTTTGGGCAATCAATGCTTCCGCCAAAGCCGCGGATTCACGCTCTGCGATCATCCAACCTGTTATATAGCGGCTAAAAACATCCAAAATCACATACAGGTAGTAATAGGTCCACGGTGAAGGTCCCAGCAACTTGGTAATATCCCAACTCCAGAGTTGATTGGGAGCCGTGGCCAGCAGTTCTGGCTTGGCGTAACTGGGGTGGCGCAACTGATTGCGGCGTTCCCGTACTTCGTCATTTTCGGACAAGATCCGGTACATGCTGCGCCACGAGCACAAATAGCGCTCTTCATCCATCAATGCCGCGTACACTTCGCGCGGCGCACAGTCCTGGAAACGCTCGCTGTTGAGTTCCTGTCGGACTTCTTCCTTCTCTGCCGCACTGAGCGCACGCGGAGACATCTTCGGGCTGGTTGGTTCTCCGCGGGATGTGCGCGTTCGATATTTGCTGCTGCGTGGAATTCCCAGCGCTGCGCAAGCGGCTTTCATCCCGATCTTTTTGGATAGTTCTTCGGCTTTCTGCATTAGTCTGCCTCGTTCTTCGGGGGCAGCGGTGTGCCAACCAGTTGTACAACTTTTTTTTGAACGTCAATGATCAACTCGGCGCGTTCCAGCTGCTCTCGCAGGCGTTTATTCTCGCGCTGCAAGCCTGCCAGTTCAGCCGCGTTTGGATCCACTTTCGGACCGCGCCGCTGTCCTGATAATCCCGTCAGGCTGCCGCGTTCCCGCTGTTCCCGCCACTTGCTCACCAACGATGAATACAGCCCTTCGCGCCGCAACAACGCTCCTGCTTCGCCTTTGCCTTTACATTCATCCAGCTCTTGCAATATCCGCAATTTGTATTCTGCTGAATGCTGGCGGCGTTTGGCTTTCGACTACTTCGGTCTTGCCGTTCTCTTCCTCTATCATGGCTTTTCTCCTGCGCCCTGCTCACTAAATTATTGGGGGTAAGTGTCTCACTATTATAGGCACAGAGGGAAAGGTGCAAATAAGAAATTAAGGTTTAAGCTCCCACCTGATTCGAATACAGGAATATTTTATTCCCCCATTCATCCGGATATTCAGCAATTTTATTGAATATCCCCTCTGAAATTATTACGGAGTTATATTTGGGGTTGTTATATATAATAAAAACTATTCTAGGCGCTCGTTCGATAGACGAGACTATATTTTCAATTACCTTTTCCAAAACAGTCTGTGAGAAAGGATTATAAAAATAAAAATAATTGTAGCCATCAAGTACCTTGAAATTGGTTGCATCCATCACAAAAAGCTCATAACGATTACGGGGAATTTTTAGTTTATTGAAGTTTTTTTGTGCTATTTCCGCAACTTGCGGTGATAATTCGACACCATCGACCTTATGAAATGGGAACTCCAACATAATTCTCATTGCACTGCCTTTACCAGACCCAATATCAATAATCGCATCTCTATTGCTAATCGAAACCTGGTTCAAAACATTTCTAAGATATTCGTTTCCTGATGGAGCTGAATGACTGGCCAGGTTTGGGTCCAGGCCAAGCTCCTCAACTTCAATAACCTCTGAGAAATCTACACCCTCCAGTTTTTCCCGCAAAAGAAGGTAGCGCCTAATCCAGAAATCTAGTGTGAACCTCCTTTGGATTTTATGCCACAAAGACAACATTTTATTTCCTCACTTTGATTTTCATAGCACCTGTTCGTCAGCCAATCGCCTTAGCAATGTCGTTCTGAGCGGAGCGAAGAGCCTCTACGATTATCTTAGAGACCTTTTGCTCTGCTCAGGAATTCAAGATTGAATGGGTAAGGTGAATTAATAATAACCCACTAAGTTTATTAAAACCTAGTGCAAGAGATGTTTATACACTGGAGCGATCTGTCGGGCGACGGACTCCCAGCTAAATCGAGTCTTGGATAGATGACGAGCATAATTTCCCATTTGAGCCGCTAGTCCCGGGTTATTAATTAATAAAACAATCTTGTCTGCCAACTCACGCGGAGATTGTGCCGGCACTAAAAAACCACTTTTCCCGTCATCCACGGCCTCAGGCAATCCGCCAACATTTGTGGCAATAACAGGGCGACCAAAAGTATAAGCGGTCTGCAAAGCCCCGCTTTGTGTGCTGCTGCGATATGGATAAACGACAACTGTGGACATGCCCATAATTGCGCCAATTTCTTCCAGAGGAATGTAACGCGCATCCAGAATTGTTGAGGGCTCCAAATCCAACCCGGCAATTCTGGACTTCAATGCATTAATATCAATTTGCTTCATGGGAAAACCAGCAATAATTAACTTCACATTACATGCCTGACGGACCAATGCAAAGGCATCAATAAGGTCATCCAGCCCTTTGCTGGGAGAAAGCAGCCCAAAAAAAAGAATCGCCTGTTCTCCCTCCCCCAAGCCATACCTCGCTCTAATATTATTAATAACATTCAGCTGAGGCGGAATATTTAATAACCAGTTTGAATTACCATGCGGTATCACATGAGTTATTGATTCTGGAATTTTGGTGTACACGGATAAAAATCGACTCTGGCTTTCTTTCGCAAGGAAAAATATTGCCGAAAATTGAGTGTATGCATTTGAATCCAATCGTCGAAATAATCTTGAAGAACGTCCATAACTTTCACGCGATTCAAATTCATGACATATCTGACTCAAAACCAATCCACGGCGGCCCAGGTAAGCGATAAAAATGGCATCCAATGAATATTCGATCTTTGAAAATTGGACAATGTCCGGTTTGGTACGAATCAAATATCTAGTGATTCGGATCCAGGCCAACAAAATAAGCACGGCTCTCACTATTCTCCGGAGAGTCAAGAATATTTTTTTCAGCCAACGTTTCCATGATTTTAACTGCCAAATTTGGACAGGCTGCGGGTCAAAATTTTTCCAGAGGTGGAGCATTCGATTAACAGTAAAATTATGCGGCTGATTTGAAAGTTCGTATTCCGTACCAGTGACCAGAGTGACATCCATGCCTGCATTTGCCAAGGCGGTGCATAGCTGATAATCGAAATGGATCAACCCACCCCCATTTGAAAGATTTACTACAGTAATCTGTAATTTATTTTGCATATTTGCTTATCAAATCGAGGTAAAGTTTTTCTAATTGCCCAATTTGTCCAAGAATATTAAATTTTTCATTAACTATTTGCCAGCCATTTTGGCCCATTTCAGTACGTATCTCAGGAGCAGTTAACAAGGTGATGCAGGCCTCAGATAATTCCCCGGGAGACCCTGGAGAAACCAAATAACCATTTCGGCCATCTGGGTCCATCTCTGGCACACCTCCCACTGCAGAGGCAACAATTGGCAATTGAGCCGCCATGGCTTCTGCAAGAACGGTCGGCAAAGCCTCCGTCAGAGTTGGCAGAACAAATATATCACTTGCCGCCAAGAGTCGTGGAATATCATTTCGAAGCCCAGCAAAGACCACACGTTCCTTTACACCTGCCTTATCAACTTCCTCCACCAGCGCATCATGATGGGATCCGCTTCCTACAATAAGATAATACACATTTGGTGTTGCATCTAAAACGGTGGGAAGAGCCTGGATCATAAATTGAATCCCTTTTAGGTGACGCAACACCGCCACAGTTGTTAGCAGATTCGCATCGAGTGGAATACCCAATTCTTTATGCACCTCAAGTCGCGCCTCATAACGATCAACATTAATAAAGTTTGTTAAATCAATACCGTTATAAATCGTGATCACTTTTTGGGGTGATACATTGCTGATTTCGATATAAAATAAGCGCGCCTCCTCCGAAACCGCAATAATGCGGTCGCAAAAAAACCGCAGGGATAGTGCTTCAATTTCCTGATGGATTTTTGATTTAACTTTCATGTCTTGCGACGGCATGATATGGATGGTACACACACTAGGCAGTCTTAATAACTTCGAAGCAAAACTTCCCAAACTATTCGCAAACTCAAGTTGCGTATGCACAAGATCGGCCTTTACTGCTTTCAGATATTTACGGATACGGTAAATGGCCGTCATATCTCGCAATCGTTCGACGGAAATTAAATCCACAGGCATGCCTAACGCGCGAATATCATTTGCTGCAGGATTGCCATCTTTAACCTGAAGCACACATACGCGGGGCTCGAAAAATTGCCTGTTCAGGTTTCGTAAAAGCGGCACCATCAGTCGTTCAGCGCCGCCCATTCCTAATCCGTCAATAATATAGACAATATTATATTTACGACTCAAATGAGCCCTGGAAGTTCTATCCTCAGATTTCATTATAAAATTCACTCTCATCTGATAAATTTACCAGCTCGGCAAACAATAATCGCCATATCAAATCGTTTACCTGGTCAAAGCCAAGATCCATGCTTGCGCGAACTGCTTTTTCCACACAACACAACAGCATCCCATAACGAGCGGGCATTAATGTACATTGATCTGGTTTACCGAAAGCCTGAAGGTAGTCAGGAATAATTCTTGGGCGCCATTGCAGCAAAACTTCCATCGCTCCACGCGCTCTTTCTTCGAAAGGAAACTGCGGGGCGCTTGCCAGTGCTCCAGCCAGCAAAAATAAATAAACATCCAAACTGACATCCGTTGACCAGCGGGAATATTGCCAATCTACAAGCATGAGCCCGCCATGGCTGGAATTCCGTATCATGTTTCCATGCCAAAAATCACCTTGTATCAACGCCTTATGAGTTGACCTTCTCCGCATGGATTCAATATTCTTTATCAATCCCTCTAATGCCTGGTCTTCACGTTCTGTAAAGTGGTACATTTCTCTAAATTTTTCGATTTTTTTCAGGATATCTGTTGGAACATTCTCACCAACCTGCAATTGCGTAGCGGTTCGATCCACTATATCGCGGAGGAATTCTGCCGCATCTATGGCCAAAGAATAAACCTTTTCAGGCTTCCCCCAAATTTTCCGCCTGGATGCACGCAGAAGACTTTCACCATGAATATAGGATATTACAAAAGCGGGTTGTGCTCCCAATGTTAGCATTGCAACCGGCTCCGGTACGCGAAAAGCAGCATACGGTCCTAAATGCTCCCATAGTTCAACCAAGCGATCGTATTCTAGCTGCAATGCTAGTCCATCTTCTGGAAGACGCGGCACTTTTACAACGAGCGCAGGTTGAGTTTTATTCGCTTCAAACACAAATATTATTATACAATCGTGGAGATCAGCAGCGCCATTTGATAAAATGGTCCAATGCAATGGAGGGGAAAGGAGGGGTTTACCCTGACGACGAAGCGATGCGATATAAGAGGTTAGCGTATCCATAAATTCCACGGTCATGGCCGTCATCCCAGTTCGTCAGATAAAAATAACCTTGAAAACTTAATATAATTATTCATGTAATACAAAGACATAGTACGAGTATCATAAATTGGTTTCCGGGGTATGATTCGATTTTGCAATTACAAAATAATATGAAAGCAAATATAGAACAATAGAAACCAGCGGCCTGCTCGAAAAATAATGTAAAAGTCGGGCAGGCAACAAATAGCGATAACGGTGCTGCAAAGTAAAACCGAGTAAATCAGCCTTCAGGGGAAATATATATTCTGGTGTTTCCAAATTTGACATCACACCATACAAGTCAATATCTGAATACCCCGACAGCCGCAAATGACGAATCACGTGGTGTGGCGTTGACTGATAGGAGTTCGCTATAAATGCCTTCCTAAATAATCCCAGTTTGTTCGAAAAGCCTAAAAATATCGAACCACCGGGGTGCAGCAGGCGACGAACCGTTCGAAAAACCTCGATTTCATCAGTCAACTTGGCAGCAGGGAAGCCGAATGGAAGGGCGACAATGTCGAAATAATTCTGATTGTTTTCATTCAACTCACCGGCAACTGCTGATGGATTACAAAGCCAGGTAACCGAAGAAACTCCGATTTTGTTGAACAGATCGGTAAAATCATCCTGCTCTCCGCCAATAATAAGCACACGGCTGTTTTCTGTTATTGGCAACAAAAATCGCCAATCTGAACTGGATTTGGGCAGTGAGTGTTGAAAAGACGTCTCGGATCGATATTTGGATTCCACAATTTATTCTCCAGGCAATAATACTTTTTCCTACTCGCCTATTTACCGGCGTATTGTGATAACGTAAGCCTACGTCGGGGATAATCCAATCACACGGAATAAACGGAGTAAATTCTCGCGTTCGACCCACCATAAAATACACAAATAGCTAATCGCGCCAGAGACAACCACCGAAACCAATTGCAAAACGGGATTTATGGCAGCAGTAAGGATCAACACGGTCAACGTTACAGGAGCCATCAGCAATCCCCCAAGAAAAGACGGCTTTAATTCGTTAAAAATATCAACCAAAGAGACATCAACAAATCGAGTTGCAATTTGTAAGCTGACAATTCGCCGGATTAAAACAGCAATTAAATGCCCCCAAGCAATGCCAATTAAACCAATCTGAGATCCGATCAACATGGCTGGGATCAAAATAATTAAAGACAATAAGCCTAATTTCAATAAAATATCAGGACGCCCGATCGCCTTGTAAATATCACCAATGTGGTAGCCGAGAGAGTAAAGCCAGGCATAAATCGCCAATACCTGCAGCAAAGGAATCACATCCAACCATTGGTCTCCAAAAAGCACCCTGACAATTGGATCAGCCGCAATCACCAATCCAAGACAAATGGGCACGATAATCATAGCAATAAGCCGAACCGATGTCAAAAAACCGCGACGCATTTCATCTGGGCGATCCTGGATTGACGAAAAAGCCGGAAAAATTACTGCGCCCAGCACCCACAAGTTGCCTACCACAAGCATTTCAGGTAATCGATAGGCTAAAGTATACACACTGAGTTGAGCCACTCCAAATATTCTACCAACAATAATATAATCCAGGTTATCAATCACAACTGTGAGTATATCGCCCCCAATAATTGACCTGCCGAACTTCAACAAGGATGCGGTAATTTTCTTGTTGAGAGTCAGGCGTGGCCGCCAGGGCAGAATAATCCAGACCAGAACAACCGAAGCAAGTGCACCCAAAATTTGGCCAAAAACGAGGGACCAAACTCCGAAGCCTCCAAATGCCAGCCCAATGGAAACCAATATCTTAATCACTGTATTTCCCATATCGGGAATAAATTTGCGCCGATAATCCAGTTCCCGCATCAACCAGATATTATGAACCGAACCCAACGCATTAATTGCAAACGATGCCCCCAGCCAGCGAAGAACCGGAGTGATCATGGGGTTATTAAAATAACCGGCAAACAAAGGAGCAAATGGAATGATTGCAGCGGATAGGAAAAACCCCAGGATAATATTAATTGTAAAAACTGTATTCGCAGCCTCGCTGACATCCTCCCTGCGTTGGATCAATGCGACCCCAAGACCCAGGTCTTTAATAACTCCAAAATAATTAATGGCTACGACGGCAATGGCAACAAGTCCAAAATCATCCTTGCTCAAAAGGCGCGCCAGTATGGATGTCGTAAGCAGAACGCCTGCTCTACCTAAACCATAGGTCAGAAAGTTCCAAAAGATGCCCTGCCCGGCTCTTCGGCCGATCTGTCCTTTGTCTTCGGAATTTTCAATATCGTTGATCAAAAAGGAACCACAGTTTACGAGGATCGTTTATCAATGGGAAAACTCGGGCATGGTGGATGATGCATAAGAATTTACATGTTCATCCATTAATTGAACTGCTGTAATTGAAAGGGCTGCGATGATCCAAAAATAACGTATATAGGCATCATGCAGGAAAAGGGCCGCCACCAAATAGCCAATAATGGAAACCTGGAGAGACATTAACCACGGCGCATTGGATCTATACGCCGGCAAATCAGAGATTGACCGTAATGCCTTCGCCAAGCCAGACAAAAGCGAAATGATCATCCCCATAAAAGTAATCATTCCAAAAATACCCGTTTCAGCCAAAATTTGTGTAACCAGCGAGTGAGGGTCACGTTCTCCATATTCAAATTCGATCCCAATCTTTCCGCTATAATCCTGATAATTCGTTTGAAAATTACCTACACCCACGCCAAGCAGTGGGTGATCCGCAAACATGGCAATCCCAGACAACATAACACTAAGCCGCCCCTGGACTGAGCCGTCTTCGTTAAATTCGGTCCCACCGGGCGTAAATATTTTTAAACTATCGAAACGATCGGCAAATTTGGCCGGCAATAACGGGAGCATGACAACAAACAGACCCAAACCGAGGAAGATCAATACCGGATTATATTTTTTTCCATATACAAACAAAACCAAAATAATAACCACTGTCAAGGCAACATAACTACCACGACTATAGGTGTTAAGTAATACCAGGGAAAGGATGCCCAGCGCTCCTGCTCCTAAAACCTTCAACTTAAAGTCTGGTTCATTAACGATTTGAAATAAAACCAAGGGAATGACAGCAACAATAATTTGAGCCCACATATTAGGATCATTGACCGGTCCTGCAAGTCGGCTGGTGCCTCCGCTGTCATTATCAAAAACACCCTGGGTGCTTACCCGGGCAAACCCGAAAAAATCCTGCGCATAATTTCCAGTGACGAGTTGATAGGTCCCTAGCAAACATAAAAGTGTTGTTGTTATTACAACAACACGAATAGCTTGTTTCCAGGCAAATATGTCGCGTAGTGAAAAAAATATTGTGTATACAATGATAATGTTCTTAACCATTTCCATTATCTTGAAAATTGCCTGTTCTTTATTCGTGGCGGCCAGGTAAGAAACAACCATGGCAAGAAAATAAAGAATCAGAAATGCTTCAATGGCGAAAGTTTTTTTACGATCCGCAGGCAATTGCCCTGCATAATAATTTCGAATCAAAATTGCCACGGAGACCGTTAGCACAAGCGGAATAACCACCCCGGGCAATCCGATATCCGCAAGCTGTCTTGAAAAATTTGTGAAAATAGCAAAAATAAGGATGTTGGCACCAAAGCTGGGTTTAAGGATTATTGCCAGGAGCAGGACAAAACCCATCACTCCCGCTACGCCATATAAAGCTATATTCGCGTCAGGGTTCCCTATCGCAACAGCAGCCAGTCCAGCGAGAACGACACCGATCAATAAGAACCACGCATCATTTAATTTTAGATTCATTTCTCCTCCATTTGTGGAAAGACTTGGCAATTATCTTGATAATGGGTCTTCTTCAGAATGACGGCTTGGGTGATTTAATTATCTCTAGTCCATTATATTATAAATTGTGCCATGTCAAATGTTCCATTGGAAAGTGATCGTAAATCAAAAAACAGATCATTTTGTAAGAGACTACCCCCTATTGGCAGGGTGTGTTCGGCGAGCTCGGCATCTTTTCATATTCCTATTTTGACTTTTAATTTTTAGCCGCTCCAATAAATTCTTAACCTCAAAAACTTTTTTCACCAACAACCATCGCCACCTTTTTTTAATTAAACGAGCCCAATATATTGGAATAGAGTTCGTCGATAAACTACTTTTGTAAGCGGAATCGCCTGCCAAAAAATCATAGATCAGGTAATTCTTTGAAGCATTATACAAAATTGCAAAATAATGCGATACGATACCGGGGCGATAAATATTCTCATTCATATAATTAAATCCGCTCTGATAAAACAAGACGCTGCCACGATAGGTAAAATTATATAAGTATCCGATTGTCATTTTATTATTAAATATATGCAGAAGTTGAATTTCCCGATTTGCGAAACGGCTGCTTATCAAATCCAGATGAAATTGATACAAATAGTTGTTGGAAAACGCCCCGGATATTTCCCTTTTCGCCCACTCTTGTTGATGCAAGGAAACCAGCGCATCGAACATGGTCCGGCATTCGTCAACACTTGCCGCTTCAACTATCTGAATTTTCCCGTCTTTTTCGTATTGTTTAATGGATCTACGAATTTGACTGCGTTTATTTGCACTGAGAATTTGCAAATAAGACATCCCCGCCGCCCTGATTTTATCCAATTCCACAAAGAACGACTGCATAGATTCGTCAATAAGAAAATTGAGCCTTTGGCTGCGTTTATTACTAAACAATCTGCCATTTTCAAGGAACTCGGGCGATATCCCCGGAAGTATAAATTCGTCCCAATCCTGCAAACTCAGGATGGCATGAAAAACCTTCTCTCTCAGAGTTATGGATTGATCCACAAGGATTGAATTATGTTCAATAAATAATTTATCAAAATATGGATCTGCAGAGGAATTTAACGACATGATGCGGGTCGGCAAAAAACCATATTTTCTCATTTTTTTGGTGCCCACAAAAAAAGCAAGCACGGGATTTTTTTCAATATAACCCACAACCAATCGCAGGTCACTCGTAGACGGGAGGCTTTTAATCCAATTGGCCATCCACCCCCAGGATAAAAAGTAACTATGATTGGTTTTTTCGAGTAGAGAACACCAAATTATTTCTACTAGCTCAAAATCATTAAACGGGTTGTAATACTTAATGTTCAAATGATCAATGTTATTCAGGTCGCTCATTATAATATCCGTGTAATATCAATGACAGTAAATCAATAAAGCGCTCGAAGATAAGCAACCGGTATAAAAGTCAACAGATCGTTGTTAATAACAATTTTCTCTAGCATCACTTATGACCGGCAGAAAATGGAATTGTATGAAAGATTATAAAAGTCAATCCTAGTTACCTGTATTTCTCTTAAGCTTTAAATCCTGCAAAACATAGAGGGCGGCAAAAACAAAGAGAACCTCATAATTACTCTCCTTAATTTCCTGAACTGCCTGAATAAATGGCACTCTATGGAACGAATAAACGCTTACAAACAGGATTTGAGCCGCTTTCGCCCATAAATAATTGAAAAAGAAAAGGCAGCCAAGGCCTAAAGGTAGAATAAAAAATATTTTGTTGCCAAATTGCCGAAACTGCATATTAAAAAGACCGGCGAGGGGAATGATGACTGTAAAAGTCAGCCAAAAAAGATCAAACAGTTTTTCAAACGGGATCGGCTTCTCATTAATTTCAATATTATGGACTGTAATCTCATCCTGCACATTCACCTGCGCCAGTGTCTCAGGAGTTTGTAGATCCAATATTCTTTGACCCCAGCTTATTTCTTCGGCTGCGCCAAAAAAGGCAATCACCGCGAGACCAAGAACAGCCAATAATTTAAACCGGGAAAAAATATCACGTGGTTTCGACTTCAAAGTTAACCAAAATGTATAAAAAAACAAAAAGGATGTTAGAAAAAGTGAGATAGCACCAACATTTTCAAAATAATGGTCTTCTGCGAACAAATAATTGGCGGATCGATCTCCTGCAGAGAGCGTAAAAAAACCAACTGAAATATAAAGCATTACAGCCGCATAAACCAGGGGGCGAAAAAACATAATATTCTTTATCATTGGTTTAACCTTTTATATTTTAATGGGCAGTCAGAAGCGGGATTTTCAGGGTCAAATATCCCTTACATTTCTCCGAATAAAAAAAACCGATAATAAAGTTATTTTAATTTCACCTCATAATCATCGGCGAACCCGCTTCCAAATCGGAGATCTTCTATTGGTAAAATAATTGTAAAATCCCATCAGAGCAGCAATATTTGAATTAACAAGAAAAACCGGCAAATAAAGCAATTTACCCATTCTACCCTTTATATTAAATAAATTTCCAAAGATCGCTGAAAAATAGAAAATTATTTGCAGGCTTAATGCCGTCAGCAAAAACGAAAGAAGCACTCGCGATGGCGAAAAATTCTGGTCATTCGAAAAAATAACAATCACAACATTGGTCAAAAACATGAGGATAAAGCCAAATGGGAGAAATACACGAAAATATTTATGAGAAACAATCTGCCAGACAAGGAATGGTCGATCAAAAGGCAGAAGGTTTCCAGAAAGTGAGATTGTCTGATACAAACCAACATTATTACGAGTACGCCTTTCAATTTCATCCTGCGCACTGACCGATACATATTCAAACGATCTGGCTTGCGGTACGTAAATCACTCGATACCCCCGACGAAGAAGATCAAGTATTATAAATAGATCATCAAGGATGATCTTACCTTCGGGAGGAATAAAGGCATCTTTGCGTATGGCAAAAATTTCCCCTACAGAACTCACGCACGAATCAATCATGGATTCATTTGCCTTTATCGCAGACTCAAATTTCCAATACAATCCTTCTGCAGCGCTTAAATCACGGCCATCTTCAATAATATGTTTGGCTCCTGTGGCACCCCCCACTTTAGGATCGGAAAACGGCAATATTAATTCCCGAATTGCCTTCACATCATACATGTTATTTGCATCCGAAAAAATGACGATCTCCCCACGCGAAAACTGCATCGCTCTGATGATCGCAGCCAATTTCCCGTTTCTTTCAGGCTCGTACAATAATTCAACACCCCCTTTTGAATAAGTTTTTACGATTTCCGGTGTTTTGTCTGTTGAACCATCAGCTATGACCAGTATTTGAAGTTTCTCACGCGGATAATCAAGGGATAAGGAATTATCCAGTTTATCGGAAATATATTTTTCTTCGTTGTAAGCAGAAATCAGCAGAGTGACGTTTGGATAAATCTCTGAAAACGCTCCGGGGTTGGGGCATATCTTTGCAATCAAAGCAATCAAGATCGGATAACCAAAATAAGTATATAAAATAAAAAATGCCGAAGCCCAAAACAGAAATAGAAGAATTGCCATAAACTTCAAACCTTTATACATTCCTTGTTGCAATCAAAATTCAATGACATTATTTCGACTCCTGTAAGGCTTTAATATAGGATTCCTTCGTAGACTCAAATTGTCTTGAAAGTGTAAAATTTGCAAGGACCCTCTCCCTGGCATTCAAACCAAGTCTGGAAGCCAGCTCCGCATCTCCAGCAATTCTCATCAAGGCATTTGTCAGATCCTTCACACTTCCACTCTTAACCAATAATGCCTGCTCCTGATGTGTAACCAATTCGGGAATCCCGCCAACATCAGAAGCCACAATAGGCTTCCCCAACGCCATGGCTTCAAGCAAGGCGACTGGTGTTCCTTCTGTGCGTGACGGCATAACATAAATATCACAGGACTTTAGAATGGTGAGTAATTCATCATGATCTACATGTCCAAGTAATAATATAAACTCGTCTGCTCCGAGTTGGTCAATCTGCTTTTTCAAATCTTCCATTAATATCCCATCCCCTGCGATAATGCAAAATAAGTTGGTATTTTTTTCACGAGCATTGCTCACGGCGTTTATCAAGTCATCATGAGCTTTGGCCCAGGCCAGGCGGCCAGCAGCCAGGCAAATCACAGAATCGTAAGGTAATTTGTATTTTTCAAGCAGCCATTTTTTACTGCCGTGGATGGATGAAACATCCAGGTCAATAGCGTTGCATATTAAATCAATTTTTGTTTCAGGAATTCCCGCCTGTATCATGGCATCCCGAATTTCACCCGAAACGACAATATAACGAGATAGAGTGAAATTGGTTGCGAATTCCATAGCAGAATAAATCAACCAGCGCAGGCTGTATTTTGGATGTTCATTCATATACCAGCTATTCAATGTTGAAATGAGTTTCGCGCTGCCAAAGAAAGAGGCAAAACTGCCCCAAAATTTCGATTGTGGATTCTGCGTATCAACGACCTGATAACCATGATCACGAATAACCTGCACCATGCGAAAAAGAATATGTGGGTCAAATTTTCCGGACGCAAGGTAGTAGACGCTGTAACCGGCCTCTTCCAACTCAGGTGCAATCATGCTTCCACGAATGGTAGCGAGTCCGATACGATCTGTTGGGAACTTCTTCATCAAAGCCAGGACTCTCGCATTTGTTCCCCCAAAATCAGCTGATAAATCCACGACGAGAACCCGTGGAAGATCCGTAACAGGCGAATCGCTCATTTATGTAATGCCGCGTGGTTTAATAACAACACCTATCGTCCAAAATAAAATATAAATATCCAAAAGGATGCTGGCACGTTCTATGTAAGCAATGTCCATGCGAGTGCGCTCATCCATGTTGACGGAACCACGCGCAGTGATTTGCCATAATCCTGTCACTCCCGGCAGGACATCAAGTCGCTCCGTCTGCCACAGGCGGTAGGCATCCGGCCCAAAGTCAGTAGGACGCGGTCCCACCAAACTCATATCACCTTTGATGATATTAAATACTTGCGGCAATTCATCCAGGCTGGTTTTTCGCAATATCCTGCCAATTGGAATGACGCGCGGGTCATTGGTGATCTTAAAATCCGGCCATTCCAATTCATTCAAATGTGCATATTTTTCTTTTAGAGCTTCTGCATTGGGCACCATGGTGCGAAATTTGTAGAACAAAAAAGGACGCCCGCCCAGCCCCGAGCGCTTGTTTGTATAAATGACGGGTGCGCCGGGAGATCCAATTAAGATGATCAGATAGATCAACAAAAAAACAGGAAGCCAGATTGGTGATGTCAAAAATATGATTGACAAATCCATGATCCGTTTTAGAAGCAGGTATTTCTGCCCCGTGAAGCGCCTTTTGGCTGGGTCAAATTCCTTCACCCATTCATATTCAAACTCAGCCATTGTCAGCCTCATTCTCTACCGGCTCAACATTCCGGTCTCGGTCTTTCCCGTCCATGACAAAATGTGTCAATTTGGAATTTGCCACATCGAGCAAGTCTTCAAAACTTAGTGCGTCGTCAGGAAAAGCGGCAACCGTCCATGAAACCTGGACGCTCGTTTTATTACGGATCACAGCCGCAATTCTCTCGGCCAAGATCTCCGAATTTTGAAAGTCCGTCTCTGGACATAGAATGACGAAACGATTAAATCTTTCGCGAAAAACCATATCCGTCTGGCGAATATTCTCATCGATCACCTGCCCGATCCGGGCAAAGGAAAAACGATGAGACAGGTCATTCTTTATCGCGGAAACAAGCTCTGTATTTGTTATATTTTCATCGGCGCTGGCCTGAATCGCGATCAACCCCATGGGACGATGATATCGGCGACTGCGGGTAATTTCGATCTTTATTTGCCTTGATGCGGCATTTATATCCATGGTGCGGCTGGGAAAAGCGCTCAATGTCATCAAATCCATAACTGATTCTGCCTGACTCATTCCATAAGCAAGTTGATAAGCGAGCCAAACCCCGAGCTGGAGAAGCAGAAATTCAAGGAGAATAATTGGAAATGTGCTAAATGGGGCGGAATCGGTTCGATCCAGGATTTGCAGCAGGACCAGGTAAACCGCCCCCCAAAGGATCATTGGGACTGCTGGACCGGTTCTGGAAACATACGGAAATAGAATCGTTGCGGGCACGGCCGCTAGTATCAAGAAATAGAAGTATTTTGCAAAATCTATGATCGGAGAATCAGAATAATCAAATTGAGCCAGGACAAAAATCACGGCCAGATACAGGGTTACCCAAAATATGGATTGTTTCAGATTAGGCATTGGTCACCTTTACTGACTACACGAAATCGTCAAGTACGGTAAACGATCTCGCTACAAACTCTCACACAGTTCACGGTTCACTTTGTAATTCTTTGGGACGGGCATCTACAGCCAATAATTGGAGTGAGCGATGATCGCACCTGTTTTGGCTTAATCAATTGGGTGTGTTTTATTTCAGTTGCAGGACTTTCGCTTATGCAGGCAAAAAAGCCTGAATTCGAGGTGTAGCCAGTTCGGCACGCAGGTAATCGCTCAACAAATCATCTTTGGTTTGGTAAAGCGTTTTGCCCAGAGCCTTTGCCTTGACT
>Ga0194127_10002816_pt1 | contig 23056 bp, 13 predicted proteins | sample TA2KigC100mmetaG_FD_148624 | JGI IMG/M metagenome (GOLD analysis project Ga0194127, IMG submission 148624) | Freshwater microbial communities from Lake Tanganyika, Tanzania - TA2015036 Kigoma Deep Cast 100m | ecosystem: Environmental > Aquatic > Freshwater > Lake | place: Tanzania: Lake...
GGTGTCCGACCTGGAGGAGGTGCTCGGGGTCCGGCGCTGCTACCCGTCCGCCACCGAGGCCCCCTACCACGAGGCCCCGGACTGCCTGCGCGGGGAGGACCGCCGCTGCCTGGACCATTGCCCGCCCGAGACGCGCATGGCTGCCGTGCTGCCTCTCAGCGTACTGGGGGCCGATCCCACCGTGTACGACGTGTTCCTCGAGTACGACTACTGGCAACCGGCGGACAAGCCTGCGGGAGCGCATGCTGTCCCGCCGCAGGAGAAGGCATCCATCCGGGGGGCCTTCGAGCAGGCGTACACGCACCATCCCTCGCCCGACGCCCCCGGCCCGCGCTTCGTACCTCCCCCCTACCCGTTCCGTTTCCACCTCTACGAGGACGATCCCATCGCCATTCCCGATGTGACCCGAATGGCGCACATCCCGGCACTCGGCCATCGCTCGCTGGCCTTCGACCTGTTCTTCTCCCCCGACAGGAAGTACACAAACACCTTCCACTACATGGTGGGCATCCACAAGGGGGGCGGGCAGACCGACGTGTCCGGCCGGGCCTCGGTCATCGGTGCGACCGGCAAGGGGGGCTTCTCGGTGAAGCTCATCCACGAGGCCGGGCACCTCCTGGGGCTGCTGCACAACTTCCGCACCTCGTCCCCCGACAACAGCGCGCTCTACCTGTCCGAAATGAGCTACGGGTATTCGCACACCATGCCCCCGCCCATCGACTGGGACGGGACGTTCGAGCCGTGCGGCGCGTCCCGCCCCTGCCGGTCCGGGTTCCGCTGCGCAACGTTTCCGGGGCACGGAAAGCTGTGCGCTCCGGACTGCGGAGTCCAGGACGAGGGAACGGACGTCGGCAGGCACTTCGTGCGCTTCTCCAGCGGCGAGCTTCCTCTTTCCGGCGTCGAGACCGGCTCCATGCCGGAGAGCGGGTACCCGCGATGGTACCTGCCCTACCTCTATTGCTACACGGCGGCAGGCCGGGGGACGTCGCTCGAGGACCGGCTCGACCGGTTCTGGAACCCCTCGTGCGCTTCGTCGAACTGCGTGCGATGCAGCGGCGATGCGTGCGACATCGACTGGGACCGTGACGGCAGCTTCTCCGGTGCATCCAACCTGGACGTCGACGGGGATGGAAAGCTCAACCCCGAGCCGGTGGCCGACGGCAACGACTGGCTCCGCATGCTGGGAACGGGAAGGCAGGGCCTCTCAGTGACTTCGAAGAAGACCGTGCCGGCCTACTACTCGGGGTTCACCGCGTCCGGAGCCGGGAACGTCATGCCCTACCCTTCCGTGGTCCACGAGCGCCACGGGGGCTACGTGACCGACCTGACCAACGTCTGCGACGAGGTGGCCAAGTGGCCGCATTGCCGCGACCAGCGTCGCGGGGAAGCCGCCCTTTTCCGAGGTCCCGCTTCGGGCGATGCGGCCATCGAGGTCCGAATGCCCTCGGCCTGGTGCACGGATCTTCGCCAGGGGCTCTCGGTCTCGCTGCGGGCCAAACCGTTCGTCCTGCCTCCAGAGGAGGCCCCGGCCGTCCTCTTCGACTCGTCGGTGTTGAAGATCCTCCTCGCCAGTGACGGCGGCGCCGCCCGCTGGGTGGCCCGCATCACCACCGAGGACGGCGGGACCACCGATCTCGAGGTGGAGGATCTCCATGCAGTCGGCCGGTGGAGCCGGCTGACCGTGATGGTGTACAACGGCTCCAAGCGTGCGGTGCTGCACTCCAGGCGAGGGGTTCTCGACCTGTTCGACGAGGAGGAGGGTACCCGGGTCGGGGGACGGGTCTGCGTCCTCGCGATCGGGGCGGAGGCCGGTGCCCGCTCCACCTTCACGGGGCTGCTCGACGATCCGATGGTTCTCTCCGGTCCGGCCCGCGAGTTGTGATCCGGTGGCGCGCTTCTTGCAAGCGTCGGCCCCGGGGGGGGCGCTTCATTCCTTCCTTTGAATTCGAGACCGTGGTATTTAGAATAGCCGCGTGAGGTGGCATCGTGAAGACCGGAATCCTGAGATGCCTGGCGCTGTTGCTTCTCGTTGCCGCAGGGTGCGAGGTGGATCCCCTGTCGCAGCGACCCGTCCCCAAAGTGGGCATGGTCTTCATATCCGGGTCGCTGAATGATGAAGATATCCACACCCTCGACGACATCGACGACAGCGACGTCACGACGGAGTCGCTCGCAGTGGACGGGGTCGATCCGTCATCCGGGGCCCCCGCTGGCGGAGAAACGGTGTTTGTCGCAGGCCGGGGGTTTCAGAAGGGAGTCGAAGTCTGGTTCGACGACGCACAATCTCCCGACGTCTTCTTCGTGAACAGCAAGAAGCTGCGGGTGGTGACGCCGGCTCATGCCATCGGCTTTGCCGACATTGCGGTGCGTTGGCCCGGAGGCAAGACGAAGATCCTGCCATCCGGCTTCCTCTACAAGACCGACCTGGCGGTGAAGTCGGTTCAGCCCACGCTCGGGCCGATCGCGGGTGGGACGCCGGTGACGGTAACCGGGTCGGGATTCTCGGACGGGCTGAAGCTGATCTTCGGCAGGCGGGCGGCGCTCGATGTCGTGGTCGTCGACGAGACCACCGTGTTCGCGGTGACCCCGCCGGGCGAATCTGCGGGCCCGGCTGACGTGTTCGTGTCGCACCTGGGGGCGGTGGCCGAGGGCAAGGGGGCGTTCACGTATGCGGTCGAGCCGCTTCTGACACACGTGGAACCCGCTGCCGGCCCGACCGGCGGCGGACAGACCGCCAGGCTGCTGGGCAAGTGGCTGGGACCGGTCACCCATGTCCGGTTCGGCGACCAGGACGCGACGATCGTGGCAGTCGAGAGCAACTCGGTCACGGTCACCGTGCCCCCCGGAGAAGAAGGGCCGAGCGACGTGCTGGCGGCCGGTACCTGGGGGTGGTCGGCTCTGGCCGGAGGCTACCTCTACTTCGACCCGGCAGCACCTGCCTCCGGGGTGGTGGCCGTGATTCCGGCCGATGGTCCGGAGGCAGGGGGCAATCTGGCCACGGTATTCGGCTGCGACCTGGTCCAGGGGATGGTTTCGGCGGTCCGCTTCGGCAAGAGCCCCGCTGAGATAGTCGGCGTGCACCAGGACCAGTGCAGCCTCGTCGTCCGTGTACCCCCGGGCAAAGGGAACGTGACGGTCGAGGTGGACAGCGGCGGCAAGAAGTTCTCGAAGCCGTCTGCCTACTCCTACGTCCCGGGCCCGCAAGTCCTCGAGGTCCAACCCGATGCCGGGGCCGCGTCCGGCGGCACCCACGTCCACATCTTCGGCCAGGGTTTCGGCCCCGAGGCCCAGATCCTGTTCGGCCCCATGCCGGCAGGCTCGGTCAAGTTCGTGTCCCCTCAGGAGCTCGAAGCCGTGACGCCCCCCGGGAGCCCCGGGCTGGTGGACGTCACCGTCGTCTCGCTGTCCGGGACCGCCCGCCTCGAGGACGGGTTCCTTTACGGGGTGGCCAATCCGGAAGTGTGGCTGGTCACGCCCAACTACGGCAGCCAGGCCGGCGGCACGTTCGTCGAAGTGGTCGGGGCCGGGTTCCACCAGGGCAGCAAGGTCCGCTTCTGCGACCTCCAGGCCACGGGGGTCAAGGCGGTCGGCTACGGTACCCTGCGCGTCTACACGCCGCCGCACCTTCCCGGGACCTGCGACGTGACGGTCGAGACCCCCCAGGGCAGCGCGGTGCTGCCCTTCGCCTACAGCTACTTCGATCCCACGGCCTGGGACGGCGGCACCTGGGGTCCTTCCATCGACGGGGCGGTCAACGTTACCGTCTTCGACGCATACCAGTGGGAGCCGCTCGAGGGGGCCACCGTGATCCTCGGCTCCAACCCCGAAACTCCGTTCCAGGGCAAGACCGACCCCAACGGCCAGGTGACCCTGTCGGGCCCGGGACTGGCCGGCCCCGTGGACGTCCACGTCACGAAGCCGGAGCACGACGCTGCCAGCGTCATCCGGTTCGATGCGGAGAACGTGACCGTCTACCTCATCCCCTTCTACCCGCCCTCGACCGGCCCGCCGCCCGATCCCCCCCCTTCGTTGCTTCCCGGGGGGGTCAAGGGAAGGGTTGCAGGGCTCGGCAAGTACGTCGTCGTCCCGCCGGGCGACTGCAAGAACAAGAAGGCAGCTCCGGGTGACCTGTGCTCGCCGTGCGTCGAGGACTCCGACTGCCTCTCCGGAGCCGCCTGCCTCCCCCTGACCAAGTCGGGCAAGTACTGCAGCCGCCCCTGCACCAAGGACGAGGACTGCGGGACCGGCTACATGTGCGCCGCTGCCGGGACCGCCGGCCCCCACTGCACCCCTTCACTGGGCCGTCGCACCGCATTCTGCGAGATCAGCACCACCTCCATCTTCCAGTCCATGTACGACATCAAGGCCAAGGACGAGGTCGACCCCGACGGCAAGCACTGGAAGTACGAGCTCACCGACACCCGCCTCGGCGAAGTCGCCGTGATCTGCCTGGGCGGCTACGTGGACAACGACACCGGCGAATTCCACGCGCTTGCCATGGGCGTGAAGCGGCATGTCAACGTGCCTCCCGGCACGGTCGTCCCGGACCAGAACATCTGGCTCAACATCCCGCTCACGCGCACTCTGCGCCTGCGGATGGACGACCCGCCGACCTTCAAGAACTTCGAGGGGGTCTACCGGGTCGAGGCCTGGCTCGACTTCGGCTCGGACGGCTACTTCCTCCTCCCCGGCCGTTTCGAAGGGCTCGTCCCTGAAGACATCCGGCTCGAGAGCATGCCTGTCGAGCTTTCCGGCGACCTGTATGATACAGAATACATATTCTACTCTGGCGCATATACCAATGTTTCCGACTCGACACCATACTCGATCGTATACATGGCCGGAATTCACGAGTTCACGGACAGCTCGGTCGTGACCCTGGAGCAGGACGCTTTCCAGCCCCTCGCAGGCGCCCCGGCCGAGGTCGCGCTCTACGCCACCGCGCCGGGCAAGCAGGGCGAGATCGTCGTGGGAGAGAAGGGCAAGGTCTTCCTGGCCAAGGGCGGGGCATTCTACCAGCTTCCGAGCGTGACCTCGGAGAACCTGAATTCCGTTTTCGGATTCCCGGACGGCTCGCTGGTGGCGGTCGGCGACAACGGCGTGGTGGTGCGGTACGACGGGACGAAATGGGACCTCGCGGGGTCGGTCACGGACATGCCGCTGAAGTCCGTCTGGGGGAGCGACCCAGGGGACCTGATCGCGGTGGGGCACCATCGGCTCGCAACGTGGTACCAGGGGAAGTGGCACGTGGATCTCGTGTCGTTCGACCTCACGGGCGTTTCGGGAACGGGCCCCGATGACGTCTGGGTCGTCGGCCTGGGAGGCCAGCTTCTGCATGGGGATGGGACCGGGTTCTCGATCAAGGAGCAGTTCACGAAGGACGACCTGCTCGCGGTCCGGGCGTTTGCCGACGGCCGCGTGCTTGCCGTCGGTCGCGGCGTTGCCTACCTGAAGACCGGCAGCGACTGGAAAAGCCTGGGGCTGGCCCAGGGGTTCGTGGCCTCCTCGATCTTCGGTGAGTCCGCCGACGATTTCCATTTGGCAGGGGCGGCGGGGCAGGTCGCCCGCTACGAGAAGGGAATCGGCTTCACCTACCTGGATGCCCCGGACAATCTGCAGGTCTACGCTCTGTTCCGGGACGACCTCGATCGGCTCGTCGGGGTGGGCACGCCCGCGTTGCTGCTGACCCCCTTCATCCCGTTCCCCCGCTTCCAGATGCCCAAGGACAACGGCAAGCAGGGGGAATGCGGGGCGGCTTGCCCTTCGGGCTACCTCAAGTGGTACTACGAGGGGGACGACAAGCCCATTTCGCTCCACACCATCAACATCACCGAGAAGTACGGCTCGTCCATGTGGCGCTTCGTCGTCAATGGGGACGTGCGCCAGATCGCGCTCCCCCCCTTCCACCTGATCCTGGGCTACACTCCGCTCACGGGCGAAGAGAAAAGGCTTCGCATATACAGCGCTTACAATCCGGAGTTCTCAATCGATTTCTTTGACTTTTACGACCTGGGGACGCTCTCTTGGACAAGCTGGGCCTACGACATGATCGCGTTCGATATCGCCCCCGAAGGCACGTTCTGATCGCGACGCTGCTGCTGTTCTCCTGCTCCTCGATTCCTCCCGAAGGGGGCGACGACGTTCCTTCGGGCATCCAGCCGTGGGGCAGCCTGGACACGACGGGCAACCCGAAGGACCTGCCGGGGGAGGGGGATGCCTGGTCCGTGCCGTCGGACCAGACCGCTGCGCCGGAGATCGCTCCGCCCGAGCCCGGCTGCTTCCAGGAGCACGACGGCCCTGACTTCCTCCCCTTCTTCTCGAAGTCATGCCCGGACAAGCAGCTCTGCCCCTGCAACCCGACAGATCTCGGCGAGCTGCTGGCCTACTACATGGGCAAGGCCACCCAGACGCTCGATGTGTGCGTCATGGAGCTCCAGGACTTCACCGTCTCCGACGCGGTCATCGCAGCCCGCAAGCGGGGAGTCGCTGTCCGGCTCATCCTCGACGACGGCTACTCCGACCCGGCCAAGGAGAAGGCGGTCAAGTACCTGGATGATGCCGGCGTCGAGTACCGGGACGACCTCACCCCGCAGGCACTGATGCACGCCAAGTTCACGCTGATCGACGATGACCTCGTCCTCGTGTCGTCCGCCAACTACTCCACGTTCGATGCCCTGTCCAACGCCAACAACCTGCTCGTCCTCCGCTCGCCCGCCCTGGTCAAGGCGTTCCGCTCGAAGTTCGACACGATGTGGAAGAAGAAGATCTTCCATGAGTCGGGGGACGGCACCGTCCACACGGCAACTGTCGACGGGGCCACGGTGCAGGTCATCTTCGGTCCTGACTGGGCCATCGTGGAAAGGCTGGAAGAGGCCATCGCCGGGGCCAAGCATGCCATTCATTTCTCGATCTTCGCTTTCACCCTCGAGGACGTCAAGGACGCCATCCTCGACCGGTGCGGGAAGGTGGAGATCCTGGGCGTGTACGACCAGGAGCAGGCAAACGACAGCAACTCGGTGGCCAAGTCCGGCTGGTGCGCAGGGGCCCAGGTGCTGCCGGAGCAGGTCACGTCCGACTTCGGCTACAGCAAGCTGCACCACAAGGTCCTGATTGTCGATCCGGGAACGCCCGACGCCTGGGTGATCGCGGGCAGCGCCAACTGGTCCTTTGCCGCGGCGACGAAGAACGATGAGATCATGATCGCGACGAACCACCCCGAGATCGTGGCCGCGTTCGAATCCGAATTCCAGGCCCGGTTCAACGAAGCCAAGTAGTACTTGTCCCGTCACGCCGCAGGCGCGCCGACCCCGGGCCCGCTACTCCCCACACTGGTCCGCCCACATTTCGACGGCGTCCTTCTTGGTCGGGTGCGCCTGTCCGTACGCGTAGCGGTTCGTCGCCTCGAGGCATCCGAACCACTTCTCGACGGTGGGCCAGTCTCCGCGGGTGTACTTGTACTCGAACCAGTGGCCGCGGGGGACGGAGACGGTACCACCGGCCAGGCCCCCGGGCTGAACCCATTGGAGGGGCTGCTGCGCCCAGCCCGCGGCCGACGTTGCCACGTGGATCGTCGAATCCGCCGGAGTGCCTGCCGGGACCGCAACCTCGACCGGAACCAGCACGTCGGGGTCCACAGGCAGGGGTGTCGGGTCATAGGTCATCGTGATCACGATACCGGCCTGGTCGGGCAGAACCACCCACAGGCTGCGATCGTTGGCATCCCACCACCACCCGCTCGACGCCGATTCGAGCGCTTCATAGCCCCCCAATGGAGGAACCTGAGTGCCGCCGACGGCCACAGCGGTGGCCGGGTGATCGACCGGCCGCACCCTCAGCCGCAGCTTGCGGGGGGGCGGAACGAAGGTCCCTTCCCGCTTCCCGATCTCGAGGATCGCCCCGGTCGGGGTCCGCTGCAAGGTCAGGGGAGTCAGGGCGTGCTCTCCGGCGAGGTAGGCCTGGGAGTCGCCGGAATCCTCGTAGAGCGGGAAGGATGTCGGGGCCGCCCCGGGGAACAGCTCCAGCGTCAATGGGTCCACCGGTTCCTGGTCCGACCAGCTCATCTCCGGTCCCATCGGTACGACGGCGCCTTCCCTCAGAAACAACGGCAGCGATTGCAGGCGGACGTCACGCACGACCGTTGCGGGCCCCTCCAGGAGAGCGCCGGAGTGGTAGTCGAGCCACCCACCGGCCGGAAGGTAGACCTCGACCTCCTGGACCCCGGACTCCAGCACCGGAGCCACCAGCAGGGAAGGCCCGAGCATCCCCTGGAACGACAGGTCCCACGTGGCAGGATCCTGCTGAAACTCGAAGACCATGGGCCGCAGCAGCGGCGCTCCCGTGATCGCCGCCTGACGCAACAGGCTGTAGAGGTAGGGAATGAGCCGGTACCGCTGCCGGATCAGGAGGCGGCTGATGTCCTCCACCTCCACGCCGAACGACCATGGCTCCTGATCCGGTGTCCCGGTTGCCACGTGGGTCCGGAAGAAGGGGGAGACCGACCCCACCGCCATCCACCGGGCGAACAGCTCCGGCGACGGCGCTCCCGTCCAGCCTCCGACGTCGCTCCCGACCATGGGCACGCCGGAGATACCCAGCCCCATGAGCATGGTGAACGACATGGCCAGCGATTCCATGGTGCTGGCCGCATCGCCTGTCCAGACCGCGGCGTAGCGCTGGATTCCGGAGAAACCCGCCCGCGTCAGCAGGAAGGGACGCCGGTCCGGCACCTGGGCCAGCAACCCCTCGAATGTCGCCCGATTCTCGAGAAGGGCATACGCATTGTGCACCTCGGCCATGGTCGTCGGATTGCCGTCTCCGTCCGCCGGGACGTTCCCGGGGACGGTGTGGTCGTCCGCCGCGTTGAAGTTGGCCGGCTCGTTCATGTCGAGCCATATCCCCCGGACGCCGGCATCGGTTACACCCGGGGTAAGGCTGCCCCACCACGAGCGGGTCTCGGGCCGCGTGAAGTCGGGGTAGACCGACGGCCCGGGCCAGACGACCCCGACGAACGGGACCCCGTCGGTCGTCTCGAGGAAGTGTCCCCCGGCCAGCCCCTGCTGATAGATGTCCCATTTCGGATCCACCTTGAGCCCCGGATCGATGATCGCCACGACCTTGAAACCGATGCCGGCCAGCCCGGAAACGAGCCCCTTCGGATCCGGGAACCCCACGGGGCTCCACGTCCACGACCGGAAGCCGTCCATGTAGTCGATGTCCAGCCAGATGGCATCGGCAGGGATGTCCCGCTTGCGGAACTCGTTGCAGATCGATTCCACCTTGGAATCCGGGTAGTAGCTCCAGCGGGCCTGGTGGTATCCCAGCGTCCAGCGGGGCGGCAGGTGGGGCCGTCCCGTCAGCTCCGTATAGCGATCGATTACCTCGGGCAGCGTCGGCCCGGCCAAGAAATGAAGATCGATCTCTCCGCCGTCCGCGACCAGGCGGATGCGATCGGGCTGACTGCCGGCCGCATCGATCGTCAGGCGGTGCGTGTTGTCCAGGAAAAGCCCGTAGGCGGTTCCCGCACGCAGCCCTACGAAAAACGGTATGGACTGATACAGCGGGTCCATGTCCACCGGGTATCCGGGGGTATCGCTGTTCCAGAACACCATCTTGAGCCCCCGCTTGTCGAGCGGGCCGGTCTTTTCACCGAACCCGTACAGCCCCTCCCCGGGCGGTGACAGGAGGGTGAGACTGCGCTGGGGACCGGGCGGCTCCCGACCGGGCGCAGGAGTCTCGGCATACCCGCCGCCGGGCAGTTCCTCGAACAACAGCTTGCCTGAAGGATCCTCGATGGTCAGGCGACATCCGGGCAACTCCAGGCGGGCCACCGTGCCCCCTTCGAGGCACACGTGGAAGGAGTGGCCGTCAAACCCATGGCTCCAGCCGGAAGGCTCCCCCTGCCCCACGATCGCCCACGACTGGTCGTGCGGCGCCGCACTCCCCCGGTAGCGGATGCGCAGGCTGCCGACGCCCTCCGGGCGGAGCTCCACCCCGTACCCCCCACACTCCGCCAGGAAGCCGCCGCCCGCCAGCGTCGCCTCGACCCCGGACGGGACGACACCGTTGGCGCACGGGTCCGAGGCCAGGTCCGGGCATGCCCCCGGCAGACAGCCGTCTCCCGACGCGTCGGCCGCATCGGGACAGGCTCCGCCGCGGCACGCAGCGTCGGCCGGTGCATCCCCGGCCCCTGCGTCCGGGGTTGACCGGTCCTGTTCCCTCTCATGCGTGTCGAGCTGGTCCCCGGAAGGCGCATCCGCTCGCCCCCCCGCCTCGGCAGCGACCTCGACCGCCCCCATGTCCGAACCGGGGGACGAACCGGTGCAGGACACGACGACAGGAACAGCCAGAGCCAGGATTGAGGCGGTTCGCAGCATGACTTCACCCTCCGCTATCGACCCCGACAGAATACCTGCGCCCGGCGCTCCCGGCAACCGGGACATTTTGAGCTTGACATGGTTTTCCGGGCGACCTAGGATCGGCCATCGTGGTCAGGCCCCATGCAGGGCCTCGACAACTCAAGGAGGGAGACCATGAAGACGAAGCTGTTTGCGATGATGGTTGTGGCGCTGTTCGTTGTGGGACTCACGGGTTGCGGCAAGAAGGACGAGACCAAGAAGGAAGAAACCAAGAAGGCCGAGCAGGTCGAGAAGAAGGCGGAAGAGAAGAAGGCACCTGCTGACGAGGCCACCGAGAAGAAGGCTGAGGAGCCCGCTGCCGAAGAGAAGCCGGCCGAGCCCGCCGCCGAGGCCGCTCCGGCCGCCGAGGCCGCTCCCGCCGCCGAGGCCGCTCCCGCCGCCGAGGCCGCTCCGGCCGCCGAGGCCGCTCCCGCTGCCGAGGCTGCTCCCGCTGCCGAGGCCGCTCCGGCCGCCGAGGCCGCTCCGGCCGCCGAGGCCGCTCCCGCCGCGGGTGGAACCCCCTGCGAGAAGTACGCCGCTTGCTGCAACGGCTACGCCGATGCGCTCGGCAAGGTGCAGGGCATCCCGGCCGAGGCCGTTGAGGCCACCAAGCAGGGTTGCGCCCAGATCGAAGGCATGAAGGCCTTGGGCGCCGGCGCCGATCAGGCCTGCACAGCGGCCCTCGACGCCATGAAGCAGGCTGGGGCCGCCTACGCCCAGATGCCGGGCTTCACCATGCCGGACGCCTGCAAGTAGGCGTTCGTCCGTTTCATCGTAGTCTTCCGACGGGCGGAAGCGCATCGCACATGGCGAGGTTTCCGCCCGTTGGTGTTTCTTCGGCCGTTGTAGGTCGGGACCCGGGGGGTGATGTTCCATGAGGAACCTGAACGGTCATGAGTCCTTCCGCTGGATGGTGCGACTCTCCCTGCTTTTTGCTGCCCTGTTGCTGGTTGTAGCGGGCTGCCGCAAGGATGCCCCGAGTGCGGCGAAGCAGACCGTGCCGAAGGCCCCGTCGGAATCGAAGGACAGGGGGCCCGAGAGCCCGCAGCAGCGCTCGACCGAGGCGGAATCCCCGCAGCCCCCGGTTCCGGAGGTGCCGGCCCAGCCGACGCCTGCCGAGACGCCCGTCGAGGGGCCGTCGGCTGCCGACGTGAAGGCGGAGTCCCCCGCACCGGCATCTCCCCCGAAAGAGGAGCAGCCCAAGGTGGAGAAGCCCCCCGAGGGCCCCATTGAAACACCGGTCCCGGCTGTGGATCGAGAGCGGCTCAAGGCGGTGTTCGTCGACATGTGGTGCGCAGAACAGCGGGGGGCGTCTGCAGAAGAGCTGCTGGCCGTCTATCACAAGCACGACTACCCGCCGCTGGACAACTGGTACGCAGTGTGGCACGAGGCCGCGGTGGACATGCAGTGGGCCCGCACGATCGTCGAGGCCGCTCGCTCCAACTGCTGGGACGTCGTGCGGGACAAGCCGCCCACCGGGGACCAGCCGAATGCCGGAGTCCAGCCGAATACCGGGGACCAGCCGCCTGCCGGGGTCCAGCCGAATACCGGGGTCCAGCCGAATACCGGGGACCAGCCGAAAGCAGGGGACCAGCCGAAAGCAGGGGACCAGCCGAATACCGGGGACCAGCCGAAAGCAGGGGACAAGGCGCCCACCGGGGACCAGCCGAAAGCAGGGGACCAGCCGGTCCAACCATGAGGCAATCCGGTTTTCGCCCCGCCGAGCCCTCACACTACCCATCCCAGTTGGCGGTAGCTGGTGTCTTCAAGTCTGCAATCTGCGATTCGCAACCTGCAATCCCCGTCCGCCCCGCGGGCAGGCAGGCACGGCCATGAAGGAACCCGCGGCAGTGCGGCCCGCAGGTACCCCAGGCGTGGTGATCACCTGCGGGGATCCGTGTGGCGTCGGGCCGGAGCTGCTCGTCCGGGTGCTTGGCCGCAGGTCGCTGCCTGCCTCCGTCGTCCGCGTCGCCGCCCCTCCCCGGCTTCTCGAGAGAGTGGCCCTCGAGGTCGTGGCTGCGACCGATCGCCGGACTGCCGAACGGTTCCTCGGTCGGCTCGGAACACGATTCCCGCTGGTCCCGTGCCCCGAGCCGGCCATCGTTCGGCCAGGCTCGTGGAACGAGGAAAACGTCCCATCCAGCCTCTCGGCGCTGGAGGCGGCTTCGGGGCTGGCCCTCAAGGAAGGGGCAGTCCTGGTCACCGGCCCCATGGACAAGAGATTCTTCGCTGCGATCGGCCTGCGGCATGGTGGTCACACGGAGTTCCTGGCCCGCTTCTGCGGCTGCCCGGACGAGCCGCTCATGTGGTTCGACAGCCAGCGTGTCCGGGTCGGGCTGCTCACGCGCCACGTGCCGCTATCGGAGGTCCCTGCCCTGGTCCGCCCCGAACGTCTGGCCCGCGGAGTACAGCTCGCAGAGGCCTGCGTGACGCGCACGTCCGGCAGCGACACGCGCCCGCTCGCCGTGGCCGCCGTCGATCCCCATTGCGGCGAATGGGGTGCGATCGCACCGACCGACCTCCAGGTGCGGGGCTGGATCGACTCGCTCCGGGCCCGGGGCAGCCTCGTGGAAGGGCCGTTCTCGGCCGACACGCTCTTCTCTCGGAGGAGCCTGGAGCGCTACTCGGGCATCCTGTGCTGGTACCATGACCAGGGGATGATCCCGGTCAAGCTGCTGGCATTCGAACAGGCCGTGAACGTGACCCTTGGCCTGCCCCTCGCGCGAACGTCCGCAGCGCACGGGGTCGCGTACGACATCGCGTGGCAGGGGCTCGCCAGCCCCTCCTCCACCCTGCGGGCCCTCCTTTTTGCGACGCAACTCGGGTAGTGACCCCGGACCACCATCTCGGGCCACCTGCGGCGTTGCTTCGTCGCCGCCTCACTGCGACGGGGCTTGGGCCCCGCCTCATTTGGCCGGCTCGGTCGCGCCTTGCATCTAACACCAATCTGGTGGTCCGGAATAGTCAGCCGGGGGCAAGGGGGCCGTTCGAAGCGATGCCCGGTGGTTCCCGGAGCGTCCGGGTAGATTCCCTGTTCTTGCGTGCCCGCGCATATGGGGATAAACTGGCGTTGGCGTTGGGAGTGTGCAAAGATTGCGTAGGTGCAAAAACTTTCCGGGGTCGCGGGGGGGAAGGCGTTCGTCTGGACGGCCATCCAGGCCGATCCGCGGCTCTGAAAGGGGGATTTCGCAATGGCACGGAACTTGCTGCGTCACCGGGCGGTTGTGCACCTGGTTGACGGAGGTGTCATCCGGATGAACGGTCTTTCGCACATGCGCTGCCCCCAGGGACAGGACAGGGGATTCACCCTTGTCGAAGCCGTCATCGTCCTGTTGATCATCGCCGTACTCGGCGTCGTCTCAGTGCCTGCCGTGATGAACACTCTGACCTATCAGAAGCTGTCCAACGCCACGGAAGCCCTCGTCAACCAGGTGGAGTTCGCAAGGGTGCAGGCGGCCGCGAGGAATCGGGCCTACCAACTGAGGGTCATTCGTTCGGACGGGGTGAACTGCGGGGCCATCCACCTCGACGAAGGAATCGGAACCGCCTGCACTCCTGCGACGTTCCAGCAGGACGGAGTGACTCCCGAGCCCGTGCTCGACGTGCGCCACGTGAACTTCGACGAGGACCACGAGGCGGTGCACATCGCCCAGCTGATTCCCGACGATCTGCAGCAGACGGCGCTGTGCTTCAAGCCGGACGGTCGGGTGCTCCGGGTGGACTCCGGGACGCCGGTGGCATCGGCCGACGGTTACGCTGCGGGGGAAGCGGTCTACGTCCTGCAGCTCTACGCTGTGGCACAGGACACGAAGTTCGGCAAGCCGACCAACCTCTACAAGCGGGTTGTGGTTCCGTACAACGGCATCGTGAAGGTCGAATGATGGCGATGGACCGAAACAGAGCCGCAGGAAGTGAGGGCTTCTCGCTGGTCGAGGTGCTCATCGTGATCGCCATCACGACGGTGGGATTCCTGGCCCTGATCAACCTCCAGATCGGGACGTTGCGGGGGCTGGGCACGTCCCGATCCATGATGCAGGCGGTCAACCTGAGCGAGCACTTCATCGAGACGCTGAAGAGCGAAGGGCTCCCCTGGACCGGAGATGCCTCGCTGATGATGTCGCAGCCGACCGTGTTCCCGCACCTTCGCCTGGCCGGCAATCCGACGGCGGGCGGAGGCAGCGGGTGGGTGAGGGCCTACCAGTCGAACAACTCGGACCGGCGGGTCGGACCGCTCGGAACGGATGAGACGTGGGATGCCGGTGTTGCCATGGAGATCTCTCCCGATCGGGAGCGCCGGTTCTGCGTCCACTATCGGCTCACCTGGGTGGTCCCGAACTACCTCATCCGGGCCGACGTGAGGACGCTCTGGATGCGGGACGAGGCGAATGTGGCACTCTACCAGGATTGCCCGATCGGCATGGAGACCGACCTGGCCAATGTGGCCAGCGTCACGATCCCCGGCACGATCATGCGCAACGTGTTTGCGCAATAGGAGGAGGATGGTACCGGCAAGGGGCAGACAGGGGTTCACCCTCATCGAGCTGATGGTCACCATGGTGCTGGCCCTGGTGGTCGTCGGCGCGGTGTACATGCTCTATGCCCAGAGCGTCACCGGCTATCGGATCGAGAGCCAGGTGCTGGACATGCAGGCGCGGCTGAGGTTCGGGCTCGAGCACATCAAGCGGGATTTCCGGCGGTCCGCGTTCATGGCCACGCCGAACAGCTCTGTGGATACGGACGTCTGCCCGCAGCCGGCGAACCCTGTGCGGGCCGTGACCCTGCTCCCCAACAACGGCTCGGTCTACCAGCCGTGGTCGGGTGCGAATCCCTACATCCAGCCCTCGGCCATCACCCTGTTCGGCGACTTTTTCTCGGGCCGGGTGTACAAGACTGCGGGAGTCCAGGACAACAAGGTGTTCCTCGCCCTGACCGACGCGTTCCCCTTGAGCGAGGTGGAGTTCAACCGCATCTTCCTCCCCTACGCCGGGGTGTCGGCCCGCTTCCTCCGGATCGTGACGCAGGACCAGTTCGAGATGTACCTCCCGATCCAGGAGGCTGCGTACGACGAGCGGAGCATCACTGTTGACCAGTCGGTTCCGATGCTGGGAGGCGGGACCCTCTGCGGCGTTGCCGGCTTCGGCGAGGGGCTGGACGTCAACGTCGCCGGCTTCGTGCGCTACCGCATCCTCAACGACGGCCGCACCGGTGCCCCTGTGGGAAAGACCGATCTCGTCCGGGAGGAGCTCCAGCTCAACGGGACCGACGCCATCCCCGGCAGCCAGCTCGTGATTGCGGACTATGCGGTCGACCTGCAGTTCTACGACTTCGGCTTCGATACCGACTCGAGCGGAAAGGCCCCCAGCATCCAGGTCTTCCCCCTCTTCAACCAGGCAGCCGACGCCGGCGGAGGCGGGCTGCTTGGTACGACGCTCAATGCCACCCCCGAGAACCTTCGCTTCCTGACGGTCAAGCTTACCGTCCGTACCGACCAGGAGGATCCGAATCACACGTTTGCGATCCGGCAGACTCTCTTCGATGCGCTCGACGGCTTCGAGCTGTCGACCATGGAAGGCTCCTGCCGCACCACCTCGCTCGCCTCGCGGGTCGAGCTGACCTCGCTGGCTGTCCGGAACCTCAAGGCCGTGGGAGGTGGCGGACCATGATGACCCACCGCATAAGCTCTGCTCTCCCGCCAACGGTCCGGCGCAGCCGCAAGGAAGACGGGACCGTGCTCCTGCTGGCGATCCTCGTGCTGGTCGTGCTGGCTGCCATCGCCATGATCGTGGTCCAGCAGGTCACCATGGAGATCCGCAATGCCGGCACGTACCGGATTGCCAAGCAGGGCTACTACGTGACCGAGGCCGGCCTGACCGGCCCGCTTGCCCAGGCATCGCAGAACCAGAACGTGTTCCTCGGGTTCCTCAACACGAATGACTTCACCGTGACGAACGATGCCATCAGCCCGAGCTTCTTCGACTTCGACACGTGGGGCTCGTTCGGACCCGAGTTCTCCACGCCCGACTCGGGCGGCTTCATCACGCGCTTTTCGGATCCGGCCGATACCCGGAGGATTCCCGGCTATTCGACCGTCGGATTCTGCTATCGCAAGTACACGGTCACGGCCGACGGTTGCCTTGGCAAGGGTTGCCTCAAGGGGACCGGAATCGATGTTGACCAACCGGACACGGTCCAGCACAGGGCGGAAGCTCGCTTCGTGAGCCAGGTGTATCTCGGACCGTTCCAGTGTGGCTATTGAGGTGGTCGTCATGACGCGAAGACGAAGATGGGGACCTGATGCGTGGTCGCCGCCCGTCGCCCTGCTCCTGGCACTGGCCGTGCTGGGAGCGCCGGGGACGGCAGCGGCCAAGAAGGCCAGCCCCAAGCCGGAGGTCATGCTGCTTCTCGACACGTCGGGCAGCATGGAGTACCAGCTCGATACCCTGGAGTACGAGGGGAAGCTGCCGCAATGCCACGATAGCCGTCAGGATGGATTCCAGTATTCGAAGTCGCGTTGGGCCGTTGCCGTGGAGGTGCTTACCGGGACGTTCAACAACTACTGGTGCGAGTACGACAAGCGAACCGACGATTCCAAGCGGGAGGACTACAAGTACGAATTCTGGCACGTGAACCCTCGCGGGACCGTGGTGGACGGTTCCGAGCAGGCCAAGGACGGTTTCCTCGATCTCCACCGGGATGACATCAAGTTCGGCCTGATGGCCTTCGACCCCCGGTTCCCGACGAGCACCAAGGCGGACGGCGCTTACAGCTACGGCCCGGACAAGAAGCCGGGCGGCGGCCAGCCCGTCAACCTCGGGGCCCGAAACGAAGATGCCCCCTGGGGCCGACTGGTGCCGCCCTCCAAGCTGGAGCTGGTGGAGAAGATCCGGGAAACCAACGACGCGGTGCAGGCTCAGATTCTGGCGTCCCGCCCCTACCTTGGCACGCCGCTCGCCCCGATGCTGGAGGGGGCGCTCTACTTCTTCCAGAACCACAAGAACGTCAAGCCCTCCAAGGGGCAGGGCAATGATGGGGATCCGTACTACGACTGCCGCTCCAAGAGCATCATCCTGATCACGGACGGCCAACCGAACTTCGGCGAGGGCAGCTACGGGTACGTTTACTCCGACGTTGCTGCGGCCAACCTGCTTGCCAAGGGGATCAAGGTGTACGTGGTGGGATTCCAGCTCCCCGCGGGGACCTTCCCCATCCTGGACAAGATTGCCAAGGCAGGCGGCACCAACGAGGCTTACGTGGTCTCCACGCACTCACAGCTCGTCGCTGCCCTGGGAGCGATCCTCACCCAGGTCCAGGGAACGCTGCCGTCGCGGTCGGAGACAGTCATTACGAACCGGACCCTCACTCTCGAGGATGCCCAGTACCAGTTCAATGCCTCCTACGGCGGGACCTGCAAGAGCCCGCTCGACCTGGTGGGGCAGCTCGACCAGTACATCTTCCGGTGCGACGAGACGTGTGAGCCGCAGGAATGGGAAGGCGGGGCAGCGCTCTGCGAGGTCTTCTCGATCTCGGACAAGCTCAATGCCCGGGTGGCACCTCGAGTGATCATGACGCAGCTTGGGGGCACTCTGGCCGAGCTGGAGGAGGGGAACCCGGACGTCACCGCGGATCTGCTCGGCATCCCGGCTTCAGGAGAGCTGTCGCGGCTGGACCCGCTGGTCCTTCCCAGCGGCCAGGTCGTCCACTCCGGGACCAAGCTGGGGGAAGCGAGCGACCCCATCGTGAGGGCCGACTACCGCGCCCAGCTCCTGCGCCTCGTCCGGGGTGACGTCGGCGGACGGAGGGAGGGGATCGCCATGGGCGCGATCCATCACTCCCAGCCCACCCTGCAGCCCAACCTGTTCACGATCTCCACGCCCATCACGTCGTTCGTGGCCTACCGCAACCAGAAGGAGATCAGTCTGCGCCCGACCGTGCTCTTCGTGGGCACGCATGACGGGCTGCTGCACGCGTTCCGGGTGGACCGCTACAAGGCCCTCTCCAAGTTCGAGTATGGAGAAGAGCTGTGGGCCTTCATGCCCAAGCATCTCGTGGGGCGGGCCAACGAGCTGGCCAATGGAGCGACTACGCTCCTGGACGGACCGATCGTGTCCCAGGAGATCCGAACCTACAAGGAAGCACCGGTGCTTCCGCCCGACGTGGAGATCGAACGCTGGCAGTCGGTCGTCCTGGCGGGCTACCGTGACGGCGGCCGCGGCTACTTTGCACTGAACGTGACCGATCCGACGGAACCCGCCTTCCTCTGGGAGGTGAGCAACACCGAGCGCTGCTACAACATCCCGGACGGCGCCAAGACGTGCGAGGCCACGGATGACTTCCAGCGCCTCGGGAAGTCTTACAGCGAGCCCGTCATCGCTTCGGTGTACATGGAGTACGCCGGCGGCTACCAGGAACGCTCGGTGGCCGTGTTCGGCGGCGGCCAGAGCGTCGAGGGGGACGAGGAATCGGGCCGCGGCGTCTTCGTCGTCGACCTCCAGGACGGACACCTCATCAAGGAGTTCTGCAACTCGTGCGGCAACGTGTTCGACACCAACCCGGCAGCGAAGAACAAGGAGTTCCTCGACTGCCCGATGGTCGGAGCGGTCGCCGGCTATGATGCGTTCATCGGCGGATTGCTCACCCGGGCGTTCGTCGGCGATACCTGCGGCCAGCTCTGGCGGCTCGACCTCACCGCCCCCGACCCGGACGACTGGAAGCTCGAGTTCTTCCACGACTCCGGCGAGGGAAGGCCGATCGATCACAAGTTCCGCCGCGGCATTTCGTTCCGCCCCGCGCTCGCGACCAGCTTCACCCGCGGCCTGCTGACCGTGATCTACGGTACCGGAGACCCGGACGAGGCGCTCGAACAGGGCGGAGACCGGGACAAGGTCTACTCGCTGACCGAGTTCTGGAACGGCACCTCGTTCGAGGCCAAGGTCAACTGGGAGCTCAAGCTCGAGAAGGGCGAGGAGTTCTCTTCGGCCCCCATCGTGTTCGAGCAGACCGCGTACTTCACTTCGCAGGCGCTCGGCGACGGCTGGTGCCTCACCGGCACGGGCCGCGTATGGGGACTCGACTTCGATGGCACGACTCCTACCTCCACGGACGACGTCGTCGCGGCATTCGACATGGACGGGTGCCCAATCACTCAGGACCTGACCAAGTACATCGAGCTGCCGGAGTCCGACGTGCTCGGCCTCAAGCTGATCCAGCGGGCCACATGCTTCGAACAGGAATCCGGTTGGGAGCCGTGGGAATCCCCCTCGGTCGGCGGTGCCAAGGTACCCACAGTGGGCACTAACGCAAGCGCCGGCGCAAGCGGCGGAGTCCAGTTCGCCGGTGCCAGCGGTGGCGGTCTCGAGCTCGTCATGCAGACCGGCCAGTCCGGCGTATCCAGCCCCGGGATGCAACCCCCCGAGGGAGGGGGTTCTCCGCAGACCGGCAACAAGGCGGCCCAGAAGATCGTCCCACCGGCTCAGACGGTCTTCTCGACCTCGTGGGGCCTGGTGTTTGACTAGACTTGAAGGATCGAGCGACGCCATGAACGACTTGCGGGGGCTTCCGGGCCGGGTACTGCTGGCCGCCTTGTTCCTGCTGACCTCGTGCGAGGGCAAGAAGGCGCCCGAGCTGCCTCAGGCGCCTGCCTCGGCGAACGACATCGCCCTCCCCCCGCTGGCCGTCCCGGAACGGCCGCTCGTCCCGCCGGCCGGGCTGGGCATGTCTTCCCTCCCTCCCGCTGCCGGCTTCCTGCTCCCCGAGACCACCACCCCCGGGGCCCGGACCGATACCACCGAGTCCTTCGTGAGCACCGCCTCCCTGGAGGATGTGATCGAGTTCTACCGGAAGCGTGGATACGAGGTCGAACGGCACCCTGCAGGAGCCATGGTGCGCAGCAAGGACGGGGAGGGCCTCCTGCAGATCCTGGCCGGCAAGAACCGCTCGGTCGAGCTGCTCGTGCTTACCCAGACCCAGATGCCCGAAGGGCTGCAGCCGCCCATCGGGACCGTGGATCCGGACAACCCGGACGAGGCAACGGCCAGGGCACGTGAAAAGGTCCGGGAACAGCTCCTGGAAGATGAGCGGCAGGGGAGGATGCCCAATCCTGAGCTGCTGCGGCAGGTGCCCCAGTAGGCGCCATCGGCTCTCGAATGCACGACTTGTTCCTGCACGGGTCCCTGGGACCCGCCATGAAACAAGCCAGATGAATTCGATCTGGTTATTCCATGGCGGGCCCCGACTTCGCCGAGGCAACGTTGGGCAGGCGCGGGGCGGTTGCCGTGATCCGTTCCGCCACCGCCCGCCAGAGTCTGGCCGCTGTGTCGGGACCGCTGTTCCCCTCCACCGGGTCGAAATCGTCGGAGCCGATCCAGACCACCACGACGAGGTCGCCGAGAATGCCGGCAAACCAGGCATCCCGGCCGCCTGACGTCGTCCCGGTCTTGCCCGGTATGGACAGCCCATCGATCCGCGCGGCCCGCCCGGTTCCGTGCTCCGTGACCCCCTCGAGCATCCTCCTCACACGACCCGCAAGGTCCCGGGGTGGATTCCCGGTGCAGGCCATGGCGGGCAGCGGAATCGACGATCCGTCGGAGCGGGTCGCTTCGGCAAGGACCACCGGCTCGGGACGGCACGGACTGCCTGCGAGCACGGAAAAGACCGAGGCCAGCTCCAGGGGAGACAGGGAGGCACTCCCCAGGGCCAGCGACTGGTCCCGTACGTCCAGCTCCGGCATGCCCCAGGCCTGCCATCGCTCGAGGAACAGGTCTGTCCCGAGGTCACGCAGGACGCGGACGGCAGCGCAGTTGGAGGACCATGCCAGTGCCTCCCGGACCGGGATCGGACTTCCTCTGTCGTGGAGGTCGCTGATCGACCATGTGCGCCCCTCCGGCCCCTTCAGGACCAGCGGAGATGCGTCTACCCGGCTGTCCTCTTCGAGCCCCAGCTCTTCCATGGCAGCCAGATAGATGAACGGCTTGATCGTCGAGCCGACGGGACGCCGCGCCGTGAGGGCCCGGTTGAAGGGATGGTACCGGTAGTCGACCCCACCGTAGAGTGCGGGAACTCTGCCCGTTCTGACCTCCATGACCACGACGGCGAGCTGCGGCTTGATCAGGGGAACGACCACGGTCTCCTCAGTCAGCCACGGGGAAGCCAGAGCGATCTCCCGGGTGGTGAGCCCCCGAATCCAGGTCCCCTCCCCCGGGGCGAGAGAGCGGCCGTCCGGAAGCTTGAGGCTGTCCCCGGGGATGACGGCCAGGCGGCCGGCCAGATCGGTCAGCACTCCTGCAGGCCCGCCGTCTTTCGACTGTCCGGTCCTGCCCAGCACCCGCACCCAGACGGGACACCCGGGCAGGAGGGAATCGTCCACGAGGCAATCGCAGGAACTCTCCGGCGCATCTTCGCGAGTCTGGAATGCAAGATGCAGCTCCGGCAGGAAGCTCGCCACGGCCTCGTTCACCGCTTCCTGGGTCCGCGAGTCGATGGTGGTCTTCAGGGTGTAGCCGGCCTTGTCCAGATCTCCACGCTCGACTGTCCGGTAGAGCTCCGCCAGTGCCGCATCCACGCCAAAAGGCGATAGCTCGGCCCGTGTGGAGCGCTTCCCGTGCACCCGCGGGAAGGCGATCGTCTGGCGCCCTCCCGGGAGCGATCCGTCCCGCTGCATCTGCAGCAGAACCCGCTCCATCCGGGCACGGGCCTTCTCCGGCCGCCTGACCGGCGAGAGCAGCTCGGGACCGCGGATCAACCCGGCCAGCAGGGCGGCCTCCCCGAGGTCGAGCCGGTCCGCCCCCTTGTCGAAGTAGAACCGCGCAGCCTCCTCGATCCCGTAGTTCCCGTGCCCCCAGTAGATCAGATTCAGATACTGGTGCAGGATCGCTTCCTTGGGCAGGGTCCGCTCGATCTTGCGGGCCATGAGGGCCTCCCGTACTTTGCGAACCAGGCTGCGCTGCCGCCCGACGTACAGGTTCTTGGCCAGCTGCTGCGTCAGGGTCGATCCCCCCTGCACCATCGCCCCGGAGAGAACGTCGACCGCCAGCGCCCGGGCCACGGCGAGCCAATCCACCCCCTCGTGCTCATAGAAGTTGTCGTCCTCCGCCGCCAGCAGGGCCCGCACGACGTGCGGCGAGACCCGGGACCCCGGCACTACGCTGCGCCGCTCCCGGTAGAACTCGGCCAGCTCCACGCCGTCGTCGGAGTACACCCGGCTCACCTTCCAGATCTCGCGGTCGAACCTGGCGGTATCCGCGACCTCCGGGAGGCTGCGCTCCACGATCAGCGCAGTCAGCTCGAATGCTGCCACGGCCAGGAGCGCAACGGCCAGCACGGCGACCCCGGCAACCAGGGCCCATTTGAGAAACCGGCGCATGCAGCAAGAATACTGGACGCGCGACCCGTGGTCCAGAAAGAGGCCGATCGACGTTGGAAGGAGCGACGAGGCGGTTGCCTCCACCAGGGGTCTGCCCAACCCGCACCGAATGAAATGGGGCCGAGCTCCCTACTCGGCAAGGAGATACGTGGCCTCGCCCCGGGCCTCCTCCCGGATCGTCCCGGCAGCCACGAGCGCGGCTGCCGCAGCCTGGACGTCGGCAAAGGGGGCCCCGAGCGCATCGGCAAGCTGTCCAACGGTGCAGGGCCGGCGCTTGAGCGTGGCAAGGATGCGGTCCGAAAGC
>Ga0194127_10002817_pt1 | contig 23053 bp, 17 predicted proteins | sample TA2KigC100mmetaG_FD_148624 | JGI IMG/M metagenome (GOLD analysis project Ga0194127, IMG submission 148624) | Freshwater microbial communities from Lake Tanganyika, Tanzania - TA2015036 Kigoma Deep Cast 100m | ecosystem: Environmental > Aquatic > Freshwater > Lake | place: Tanzania: Lake...
GTGGATGCAAATGAAATTTACACGGCCATGGGATACAAATCCATGCCCTTTTACAGGAGAAAATTTGTGTTCCCCGAATAATGAATTCCTACTCGACAACAAATTCAATATGAGGAAAATACGAATACTGTATTCTCAAGTTGGGTTAATTTTGCAAACCTGTTCCGATTCGGTATATTCTGATCAGGGCTCTCAAAACGCTTTTCAGAACAGACAGTCTCTGGACGGCCATCTGGTCATACCGAAGCAGCTGGAATTGCCGGAGCATGGCTTTTGGCAGGAAGTAGGCTTATTATATAGAGATAACGGCCGGATAACCATTTTGCAGGAAACGGTTCACGAGCAGGTATCTCTGGATTTTCCCGCTGCTGGTTCGGGGCAGATCGGTTGATTTGACCGGGATGAAATGATCAATCCTGATCCCCACGGAGGTATTGAAAAGCTCTTGTAGCTGTTTGAAGAGATTCATGGTTGCCTCATTTTCCGGGGCTACGAGAAATACCAAAACCTTATCCATTCCTTTGCGTTCATCAAAAATTCCCGCAATGGCAATTTTCCCGAAAGTGATATCGGGAAGGCTCATGGCGATGTTTTCGAGGTCGTGGGCGTAATGGTTCTTGCTATTCACAAAGATGATGTCCTTAAAGCGACCGGTGATATAAAGATCATTCTCATAGAAAAGTCCGAGATCACCGGTTCGAAGCCATTCCCCGGAGAAGAGATCTCCCGTTGCATCCGGATTATTATAGTAACCGGAAGTGACGTTATCTCCTTTGATTTGAATGTGTCCGACGTTTCCGGGGGGTAACTCCAGGCCATCTTCATTGACTATCCGGATGGTTACATGTGGAAGGGGTCGCCCGACAGAAACGAGGCTGATATGTGATTTCTTTTTTGATTCAGCCGCCGCTCCCACATTTTCCTTTACCAGCTTTTCGCGGCTTATGGAAATGATTTTAGGTTCTGTCGCAAAGGGTGAGAAAGTGGTGGCCAGCGTCGATTCAGCAAGTCCATAGCATGGGAGCATGGCACTGCGACGCAGACCATAAGGTGCTAACTCGTCCAGAAAATGGTTCATGATCCGGATTGATATAGGCTCTGCGCCATTCATGATTGTTTTGACAGATGATAAATCCCAGGATACTTGTGGCTTTCGAGAGAGATACCGGTTAACGAGAGCCAGGCCGAAGTTGGGGCTTGCTGTAATAGTTGCTTTCAAATTACTCACGATATCCAGCCAGAGCATCGGCTTTTTAACGAAGTCACCGGTTTCGATGAAGTAATGGTTGCACCCGTGACGGGAGGGGGTGAGGACAAAACCAATCAAGCCCATGTCATGAAATAAAGGCATCCAGTTGACAGAGCTATCATGCGGCATAATCCGGATTCCTTCGGTGATGTCGGAAACATTGGTTACAATATTCCGGTGAGTCAGCATGATTCCCTTTGGATCGCCGGTACTTCCAGAGGAGAACTGAACAAAGGCGAGATCGTCTTCCCTGATGACGGGTAATATGGGGTTGTCAGGGGCGCCTGATAAATCTGTAAAACGGATGATCTTTTCCGGTGGGATCACACCAGAAGAAAACCGATGGGCAAGACTATCGGAGATCAGCAATCGGGGTTCGCCGAAGATGTGGTAAACCCGTTCCATTTTTTCAGCGGCTGCATTGTGCTCTGTGAAAGAGACCGGCGGCTGAAGCAGTGTTGGTACAAAACCTCCCAGGAAACAGGCCCACAGCACCGGGATGATCTCTTCATTCTTATCAAAAGAGAACATCAGGGTATCATGCTGAACGAGCCCCAGGTTTTGCAACCCGGATAAGATCTTTAGGGCGCTTCTCAGGATTTCGGGATAAGTATGAAAAGAGACAGACCCATCTGACCGGATATACCCTGCGCCTTTCTCCGGATGATTATGTGCAGTCTCTGTTAAAAACCGGTCAATGGTTCGAAAGTTCGTGTCCGTCATGGGTTGGGCTGGTTTTGTTGCTGTTCCCGTTGTGCCCGCATGGCCATCCCATAGTAATAGTCCGCTTTCTCCCGGTCGCCAAGCTGGTAGAAGTGCTGGTAGAGGTTCATGCTAAGTTGATAGTTCAGCTTCTTTTCAGCAGCCTTTTCATAATAGCTTACAGCAGTTGTTGTATCTTGCTGAAGCAGATAATGATCTCCCAGATGCAGATAAGGCAGTTCGGATGAAGGATCTGCCTGCATGATCTGCCCGTAGGTGATCATGGCTGAATCGACCAGGTTCTTTGCTTTATACATCTCGGCAATCTCATACCAGGCCTGGGTTTTTTTAGGGTTTAGCTTGAGCACATGCCGGTAGAGCCTGATCGTCTCATCATATTTCTTCTGACTTTTGGCTATAAATGCGAGGTTGATAAAGGCCACCTCCTTCTCAGGGTCCATCTGTTTAGCCTGTTGGATGAAATGGTTCGCTGAATCATAATCCTTGCGCATGAAGGCATAAACCGTTCCGAGGTCGTTGAGCGCCTGGTACTGTTTCGGATAGATCTCCAGTGAGCGACGGAAATGCCGGATGATCAGGCCGGTCTTGTCCTTATCGGAATCATAGGCCATATCAGGGTTTTCTCCATAATAGAGCATCCGCATGTGATGGCCGGCAAACTGGGTGTTGGCCTTGGCGGAGTTGTGCAGGTGTTCGATATCCGCCGTAAGCAACCGGTGGAGCGAATACCAGTCTTTATTCCGCTGACGGGTGATCCACAGACAGGGGATCAACAGCAAGGTGATGCATACGATAACCCCCGTTCTTTTGGCTTTTGGAATATGCTGCAGTTCCGGAGAAGCGCCGAAAGCTTTCATCACCAAATAGACAAGGACAATGATAAAACCCAGGGAGGCAGTGTATAAGAAACGCTCGCCAATGATCCCAACCATGGGAACCACGAGATTGCTGAAGGCGGCAATGGCGATGAGATAGAAAAGGATCCCAAAAGAAAGGATATGCCTCTTCAGGAACATGTAAATCGCCATAGCAAGAGCTGATGTGTAGAGGATGAAGGAAAAGATCACCCAGACGTTGTTCCATCCGGTAAGCGGGATCATGTCGTATCCATAGTAGTAGACCATCGGATAGGGGTAGACCAGCAATTTCAGATACCAGATCAGCGACATGAGCGCCGTACCTGTCCGGATCCGGAAATCCTTTTCGAAGAAAAGCGGGTTTTCCACATAGGAATAATCGCGTTGCACTTCAGGCAGGAATATCCTTGGGCCAAATTGAGCGATAAGAACTACGACAAAGAGCACCCCCAGAAGTACCCATATTTTCCGTGGCTTGATATCTGAAAAGAAATAGAGCGCCAATGGGTAGATCAGCAGGAAAGAGATCACCGATGACTTGGAGAAATATCCCAGAATGAAGAAAAACAAACACCAGCCAAGATATTTCCATTTACTGGTTTCAGCATATTTGAGGATATAATGCAGCCCGATGATGCCACCCAGGAAGCTCATCATTTCATCCCGGTTCTTCAAGCTGTTGACCACTTCTGAGTGGATAGGATGGGCCATGAACAGCAGGGTGATGAGGAAGGGAAAGAGGATGTGATAATTGCGTAACATCCGTTTCAGCAGGAAGAAGAGAAATATGCCGGTGAACGCATACAACAGCACATTGATGACATGACTGACTTCCGGGTTGCGTTTGAGTAATTGAAATTCAATGGCATATGTGGCCTTTACGAGAGGCCGGTAGTCGAAGGCAAACTCACCCAGGTTTCCCTCGTTGGATACGTAAAAAGTAGTAAAGATCTCCGGTATCCCTTTTATCCCCTTCATGATCTGTGGATTGTTCTTAGTCACATATTCATCATCCACCGAAAAAGTATTAAGGCGGGTATTGCTGTAAAACAGGATGGCGATGAAGAGGAAGAAGAGGGAATAATAGAGCCTGGTTCTTTTGACATTTTCAGGCTTGGAGGTGGTCTTTTTGGCGGTTTTACCCGCTCGCTTTTCCTTACCCATACGCTGAATTTTGCAGCAAAGGTAAGATTTTCAGCGATTCCGGAAGAACCTCAATGGTTGGAAACCAGATACAGTGAGATCCTTCAACATGTTTACGGAAGTTGATAGATTTTTTGCCTTGTCAGGATTTCCTCCCTGATCTGACTGATATTTTCTTCCAATTCGGGGCTTGCTTTCAGAAGTTCCTCTCCTCTTTCTGATTCCGGCAGGAATCCAATACTAACGTAATACAGTGGTCGTACTGATTCCTTAAGTTTATCTCCAAAGGATGGATGATTGAATAACTCCCGGATAAAATAGTACTGCTTATGTGTCAGCAATTCACTAATAATGACCCCAACTTTAACTGCGTCCCAGAAACATGCAAGTTCGATCACGATCTTCTTCCGGGAAGCTGAAAGCGAGTTCAATCTTTCCTGGTAAACAGGAGTTACCCGGTCGTCGGATTCAACCAGATACCCATCATTCTTTAGCATTTTTATCAGGTTCATATAATTGTTTCTTGTTTCATGCTTTATACTACGATCAAAAACCTGTTTCATCGAAATTAATGGCGTTTCTTCTCAGGTAGCGGTCTCCTTCTGCGGGAGGACCGATGATCGTTTTAGGGTGTATCCATTTCTCCCTGTTCATATGACAATAAATTAATTGTCAAACAAAAGTGACAATAATTTCACTGTCATGATATCTTTGCGTCGAAATAGGCGCTAAGTGCTTGTTTTATTTCTTGATAACGAATTTTCCCCAGGATCGTTTCTTTGAAAACGGGTTGATCAGCTTGTAAATATAAGTCCCCTGGGGGAAAGATTGAGCGTTGATGACAATGGAATTCGTGATGATATGATCGTTTTTTAACAGCAGTTTGCTGTGGATGTCGTAAACAGACAGCTCAAAAGATTCAAAGGCGGGATTATCAAATTCAATGGTCAGGAAATCTGCCGAGGGATTTGGATGGATGGTAGATTTGACAGGTGTGTAGCGGATCTTTGAAATTCCTTCAACCCATTGATAAAGCGAAATGTTATCGAAAATGATACCGCACAAATTGTCTTGTGTGCTATCGCTGATGAAGGTGTATCTGAAAGTAAGGGTATCACCATAATCAAGGTCGAAGACAGAATGCAATTCTGATATCATCACATCAAACCAATTACAATATCCTGAATATCCGGTTAATACAGGCTTTGGTGTTTGCCATTGAAAAACCAAAGGATAAACGGTATCAGCAATTATGTCGATCCAGGTCGTTCCATTATCCGGAGAAAATTCAATCTTGCCATAATCCTTCAGTGAATCTGTCTGGACATAGTAATCGGCGCTAAACCACAGCATGTCATAAACGCCATTGTTTGCGAGACTCCTAATATAGAAAACCGAAGTATCATTTGCCGGATATGGGTTAATCGTATCGGTAATGATAACCTTTGTCAGGCAGGCAGAAGAGTCAAATCCTGGCTTATTGTAATGACCGATTTGCCAAATATTGTTGGGATATGATGTTGTGTCGATGGTTATGTTTTGCAAACAATACGGACTATCAAATGTTATCCAATAATCATAACATAATGGTTGTCCGGCCAGGAACTGAATTTTCATGGCCACAATAAAACTTAGAAATAGCAACTTTTTCATAAGAAGTACCGATTAATGATTTTTAGAACGGAGATCAGTTTGCTTCACCTGATTTTCTTGCGTAAAGATACGAAATATCGTGCGTATGATTCATCTTTCATCAGTTTTATTCGAATTTTCAGGCATAATCTTTGTTGTTTTGAGCCCTTTTGTAATATTGCACAACTATTTCTCCAAAATACAAGAATATGAAAAGAGCTAAGATGGCAATCGTCCTGGTTGCTTTATTTTCTTTTGTATCCATCTCCTTTTCAAACGGCCAACCTTTTTCTGCCGCAGGCAAACCCAAAGGAAAGAACCCTTTCGAAAAAGAATGGAAAAATGTCGACTCACTGATGAACCTTGGATTGCCAAAGTCGGCTTTTGAGGTTATCCGCTCGATCTATAAAAAAGCTTCAGCGGAAAAGAACTCGCCACAGATCATCAAATCGATCATTTACCGATTGCGGGTACAGCAGGATTTCCAGGAAGGTTTTCTGGATACGGCCATTACACAGATCAGGCAAGAGATCTCCATCCAGCCTGCTCCCGACAAGCAAGTTCTCCATTCCATCCTGGCGGAGCTTTATTGGCAGTATTACCAGATGAACCGCTACAGGTTCATGGATCGCACCACGGTGGCCGAAAACAAGGAGGAAGATATCAGTACATGGGACCTGTCAAAAATACTGAATACCACCATCTACCACTACCGGCAATCACTGACCGATGCGCTCCTGCTGAAAAAAACCCCCATCCTGGAATATGAGCCCATCCTTATTAAGCCGGAGAACTACAACCGGAAAGAAACCTCAACCCTTAAAGCCCGGCCGACGCTCTACGATTTTCTGGCCTTCCGTGCCTTCGACTTTTTCGCCTACGATGAACCCGGACTCATCAAACCGGCAATCACATTCCAGATCTCTTCTCCAGAATATTTTTCATCCATTGCGGATTTCATTAGTCTTCAGATTATTACCCCGGATACCGGATCAATGAAATACCATGCCATCCGTTTGCTTCAGGATATAATCTCATTTCATCAGGGAGATGCCGATCCGCTTGCCCTCATTGACGCGAACCTCAAACGGCTCGAATTTGTCCGCCAAAACGGGGTCATGGAACAAAAAGACAGCCTGTACTTGCATTCTCTTATTGCCTTTAAAAACACCGTTACATCCACCCCCTTCTCCACCTGGATAAATGATGCCATCGCCACTGAATATGTGAATCGTGCTCAGGGTTACCAGCCTTTTTCAAATACCAGTCTCAAAGACTTTTACATCAAGGCGCTGGAATACTGTGAAGATGCCATTCAATCCTTCCCCGAATCAGACGGTGCAAACAACTGCAAGATCATCCGCGATCAAATCCTCAAACCGGTGCTGTTAGTGGCTGCGGAAAATGTGATTCTTCCGGGTAAACCGTTTTTAAGCCTGGTAACGTATAAGAATCTGCATGAGGTCTGGTACCGGATCATCCGGATCAAGCCGGAAACGGATAAGGGATGGAAGGAACAAATGACACCCGATGAGCTGATCAAAAAATACCTATCCACACAACCTTTTAAGGAGGGCACATTTAAGCTTCCGGATGACGGAGATCATCACTTGCATTCGGCAGAGATCAACCTGCCTTCGCTCGAAACCGGATATTATTTGCTCCTTGTGTCGGGCGAGCAGGACTTTTCAACCGAAAACAACCCCATCTCCTATCAGCCTTTCTTTGTTTCACGCATCTCATACATCGACCGGCGAAACAATGATGGTTCTATCGATTTATTTGTGGCTGACCGGGAAACAGGATTACCGATTCAGGCATGCAACATCCAAACATATTATCAGGAGTATGATTATTCGGTACGCAGATATGTCGCCCGGGAGTGGATGAAGTTCTTGACAGATGATGAAGGTTTTGTCACGATCCCGATACCCCCTGGCCGGGAAGAATACAGGTCCTTTTTCATGAACCTTTCCAAAGAAACCGATTATCTCACGACAGATGATTCCTATTACGTGTATCCTGTCGATCGCAGTTCTCCCGTGAAAGTGCCGGTAACCTATTTCTTTACCGACCGGGCCATTTACCGTCCAGGGCAAACGGTTTATTTCAAGGGTATTCTTTTGGAGAAGAACGGTGATGACTATTCGATTGCTGCCGGCAGAAAAACGAAAGTCACTTTCTATGATGTCAATGACCAGATTGTTTCCGAAAAGGAACTGGTATCAAATGATTATGGATCGATCCATGGAGAATTCATCACTCCTTCGGGTGTTCTGACCGGTCAGATGCGTATTGCCAATGAAAGCGGATCGACCTATTTTTCTGTGGAAGAATACAAACGCCCAAAATTTGAAGTTGACTTCAACCCAGTTGAGGGATCCTATAAACTGAATGAGACGGTTTCGTTGACAGGGACAGCCAAAGCCTACGCAGGGAGTAACCTTTCGGGAGCCCAGGTAAAATACCGGGTGGTCAGAACAGCCTATTTCCCCTACTGGAGATACTTCTGGTTTGACTTCTTCCCCTCTTCCCCCGAAACAGAAATCATCAACGGGGTTACTACGACCGATGACAATGGTTTGTTTACCGTGACTTTCAAGGCCATACCGGATCCGGGTCTTTCGTGGAAATACAGTCCAACCTTCAACTATACCGTTTATGCTGATGTTACCGATATCAATGGTGAAACCCATTCGGGAACAGCTTCCGTCTCGGTGGGTTATCAGGCCTTGCTGTTAAGTGTGAATATCCCCGAAAAGGTTGATTTATCAGACCCGGGAACTTACAAGATCATTTCAACTAACCTGAATGGGATCAAAGAAAACACCACGGGTAGTATTGAAGTTCTGCCGATCAATCAGCCGGAGCGGTTAATGATTGCCCGGAAATGGCAACGGCCCGACAGGTTTATCATGAGCAGGGAAGAATTCCTTTCGAAGTTTCCTCTCCATGTCTACGATGATGAAGATAACAGCTATCTCTGGCCGGAAAGAAGCGCCATCTGGCAAAAAGAATTCAACACCGCAACCGATAGCCTTGTCCGGATTTCCGGGCTTAAGGAAGGGCTCTATGTCCTGAAAATCCGGTCAACAGATAAATTCGGAACACCCGTTGAATCCAAACACTACTTTGTTGCCTTTAATCCATCTTCAAAGAAGTTGCCGGTCAACAACAATACCTTCTTTGTCATCACAGGTAAAGAGAAAGTCAGCTACGAACCGGGAGAAAAATTGAACTTCTTGCTGGGATCCAGGGAAGAGAGCATCCGTGTACTTTATGAGATCTCCTATGGCGAAAACAAGATCATCAGAAATTACCTGAACATTGACAATGGTGTTGTACTACAGGAGATTCCTATCCTGGAAGTTTACCGGGGTAATCTGTCAGTTAACCTCACCTGGATCAGGAACAACCGGAGCTATACGACGACAAAACTCATTCAGGTACCCTTTGCCAACAAGAAACTCGATTTCAGGTACATGACCTTCAGGGATAAAATCCAGCCCGGCTCAAAAGAAGAATGGAGAATCCATATTGAAGGAGCAAAAGGAGAGAAAATAGCAGCAGAGCTGCTTGCCGGCATGTATGATGCTTCCCTGGATGCATTTGTACCGCACGGATGGTACTTTTCCCTCTTTCCAAGCTGGAGTTCCTTTCCATCCTGGAGTGTTACAAATGCCTTCAGCCCGGGTTATTCAAATCTGCATTTCAGGCCGAAAGAATTGGGGCTCACGGTGATCCAAAAACAATACTGTTCGCTCAATTGGTTTGGGCTGAGTGTTTATCACGGCAAATTTGATGGCAGATACAAACGGTCGATGGCGCTTGGCGGCGACGTTATGGAAAGCACGCTGATGACTCCTACAACGGCGGAACAGGGAATGATGGAGAAACCAACCGATGATGAAGGAAGGAATATCAGCGACAAAGATCTTCAGGATCAAACAGTTACCCAGACAGTACAGAAAAAACCTGTTGATTTTTCAGGTGTACAGGTTCGAAAGGATTTCCGGGAAACAGCCTTTTTCTTTCCCGATCTGCTGACCGATCCCAATGGAGATGTCATTCTCCGTTTCACGGCTCCCGAAGCGTTGACCCGATGGAAACTCATGTGCCTGGCATATACCAAAGACCTGATGACGGGCTATTCGGAAAAGGAGATCGTGACCCAGAAAGAGTTGATGGTTACTCCGAACATGCCGAGGTTCTTCAGGCAGGGCGATGCCATTGTCCTGGAAGCCAAAATCGCCAATCTTTCGGATAGTGAATTGGAGGGGATGGCAAGGCTCGAGTTTTTCGATGCCGTTACGACGAGGCCGGTGAATGATCAGTCGGGAAATATGGTAGCGGAGAAACCTTTCTCTGTTGGCAAGGGTAAAAATACCATGGTAAACTGGAATATCCAGATTCCTGTTGCTTTCGAAACCGGCGCCATCCAATACCGGATTGTTGCCAGGGCAGGCAATTTCAGTGACGGGGAAGAGGCGATCATCCCGGTACTGACCAACCGGATGATGGTGACCGAATCACTCCCGCTCCCGATCCGGGGTCTTGAAACCAGGAAATTCGAGTTCGGCAAGCTGATCAACTCAAAGAACCTGAGTTCTTCTTTGACCTCCTACCGGCTCACGCTGGAGTTCACCTCCAATCCGGCCTGGTATGCGGTTCAGGCATTGCCCGTTCTGGCTGATCCGAAATATGAAAATGCGGATAACTTGTTTACCGCGTTTTATGCCAACAGCATCGCAGCGTACATTGCCAACTCCAACCCAAAGATCAAGCGGGTTTTTGAAAGCTGGCAGAAGATATCTCCCGATGCCCTTCTTTCAAACCTGGAAAAAAACCAGGAGTTGAAATCGGTGATACTCCAAGAGACTCCCTGGTTGCTGGAAGCCCGTTCAGAGAGTGAGCAGAAGAAACGGATCGCTTTGTTGTTCGACCTCAACAACATGGCGCGCGGGCTGAATGACAAGATCAGCAAGTTGGAAAAACTGCAGGTCCCCAATGGCGGCTGGTCCTGGTTTGCCGGTATGCCCGACAACCGGTATATCACCCAGTACATTGTCACAGGTTTTGGGCATCTGCACCACCTGGGAGTAAGGGATGTGACCGGTAATCCACAAACCTATGAGATGCTTCGCAAAGCGATCTATTACCTTGATGAGCGGATCCGGGAGGATTACCTCTACCTGAAAAAGCATTATCCTGAAAAGCTGCAGGATCAGCACATAGGACAGACGCAGATTCAATACCTCTACGCCCGTAGCTATTTTCTGGAGGAGTTCGAGCCGGCTGCCAGACATCAGGAAGCCTTTGATTATTATACTGCCCAGGCAAAGAAATATTGGCTCAACACAGATAAATATATGCAGGGGATGATCGCACTGGCCTTATACCGACTGGATGATCAAATCATTCCCGCGTCCATTATCCGTTCGCTCAAAGAGAAATCGTTACATTCGGATGAGCTGGGGATGTACTGGGCAGAAAATGCCGGATTCTATTGGTATGAAGCCCCCATAGAAACGCAGGCCTTGATGATCGAGGCCTTTGATGAGGTTGCAAAAGATTCTATTTCGGTTGAAGAAATGAAGATTTGGTTATTGAAACAGAAGCAAACCCAGGATTGGAAGACCGGCAGAGCCACGGCAGAGGCTTGTTATGCGTTGTTGCTGCGAGGTACCGATTTACTCGCCGGCGACGAGCAGGTGGCGATTTCCCTTGGTACACAAAAGATCAATCCATTTGCAAAAGATCCATCTTCGGTGGAGCCGGGTACCGGATACTTCAAGCAAACCTGGAGCGGTGGAGAGATCAAGCCGGAAATGGGCAATGTGACGGTCACCAAGGAAGATCAGGGCGTTGCCTGGGGGGCGTTGTACTGGCAGTATTTTGAGGATCTCGACAAGATCACACCACATAAAACCCCGCTGAAGTTGGAGAAGAAGCTTTTCCTGGAGATGAACTCGCCGTCAGGTCCCGTTCTCACTGCCATTGATGGCAGCAACCCCATCCACACCGGCGACAAGATCAAAGTTCGCATCATTCTCCGGGTAGACCGGGATATGGAATTTGTCCATATGAAAGACATGCGGGCAGCTTCTTTTGAGCCGGTGAATGTTCTCTCCGGCTACCGCTACCAGGATGGACTGGGATACTATGAGAGCACCGGCGATGTGGCCACCAACTTCTTCTTTGACTACCTGCGGAAAGGGACGTATGTTTTCGAATATCCGGTCATTGCCGGCCCAAAGGGAGACTTTTCCAACGGCATCACAACGATCCAGTGCATGTATGCGCCGGAATTTTCTGCACACTCGGAAGGGATACGGGTGGGAGTGGAGTGATTAGGGATGATGGAGGTTAGATGTTGGATGTTGGATGAATCCTTCGTACTTCGTACTTCTGGCTTCGTACTTCTTTTATACCTTTGCTCCAATAATTTGCAGTTATGCTACGTACTCACACTTGCGGTGAACTCCGGATGACGCACCTGGGACAGGAGGTCATCCTTTGCGGATGGATACAGCGGTCGCGCGACCTCGGCGGGATGACATTTATTGACCTCCGTGACCGGTACGGGATCACCCAGATGGTTTTTAACATGGAGACCGATGCCCCGCTCTGTGAATCGGCCAGAAAGCTGGGAAGGGAATACGTAGTTAGCATCACCGGTGTTGTGATGGAACGGAGCAATAAAAACCCGAAAATCCCCACCGGAGATATCGAGATCACGGTGAAACAGTTCAAGATACTAAGTGAATCTGCCCTTCCTCCGTTTACCATCGAAGATCAGACCGACGGCGGTGATGAGCTCCGGATGAAGTACCGGTACCTCGATTTGCGGCGTCCGGCTGTCAGGAAAAACCTGGAACTCCGTCACCGGATGGCCATCGAAACCCGGAATTTTCTTAACAATCAACAATTCATCGAAATAGAAACCCCGTGCCTGATCAAGTCCACTCCGGAAGGAGCCAGGGATTTCGTGGTCCCCTCAAGAATGAACCCGGGGGAATTCTATGCCCTGCCGCAATCCCCCCAGACCTTTAAGCAACTGCTGATGATATCCGGTTTTGACCGGTATTTCCAGATCGTCCGGTGTTTCCGGGACGAAGACTTGCGTGCCGACCGGCAACCCGAATTCACCCAGATCGACTGTGAGATGTCCTTTGTGACCCAGGAAGATATCTTATCCACCTTTGAAGGGCTTGCCAAGCACCTGTTCAGCAGCATCCTCGGTTTGGATCCGGGAGCTTTTCCGCGGCTATCCTATAAAGATGCCATGGAGCAATATGGCAACGACAAGCCCGACCTCCGTTTCGACATGCGCTTTTTCGACCTTACAAATGAAGTCAGTGGAAAAGGATTCAAAGTGTTTGATGAGGCCTGGATCGTGATTGGAATCTGTGCCAAAGGGTGTGCGGGGTATTCCCGGAAGCAGCTTGATGAGCTGACGGAATATATTAAGCGCCCTCAGATCGGCGCTTCCGGATTGATCTATGCCAGGCATGGCGCGGATGGCTCACTGAAATCTTCGGTGGATAAGTTCTATTCCCCGGATGATCTGAAAAAATGGTTCCTGGTTGCCGGTGGAGAACCCGGCGATCTGTTATTGATCCTGGCCGGAAAACCGGAACATACCCGGAAAGCGTTATCGGAATTGCGGCTGGAGATGGGAAGACGCCTGGGGCTTATGCAGGAAGGCGATTTCAAACCCCTGTGGGTCGTTGATTTCCCCTTGCTGGAGTGGGATGAGGAGACCCGAAGATTTTATGCCAAGCATCATCCGTTCACCTCTCCCAAGCCGGAAGACATTCCGATACTTGATACCAGCCCCGGCGAGGTTCGTGCCAACGCCTACGACCTGGTGATCAATGGGGTGGAGATTGGCGGAGGCTCCATTCGTATCCACGACAAGCAGTTGCAGAAACGGATGTTCGCCGTCCTTGGATTTACCGAGGAAGAAGCCCAAAGCCAGTTTGGATTCCTGATGAATGCCTTTGAATTCGGCGCCCCGCCTCATGGTGGCATCGCCTTCGGCTTTGACCGCTGGTGTGCGGTATTCTCAGGCTCCGACTCGATCCGCGATTTCATCGCCTTTCCCAAAAACAACTCCGGCCGGGATGTGATGATCGATTCTCCGGCCGGGATAAGACCGGAACAACTGAAGGAATTAAAGCTTAGGATTGATGCTTCCGGGCAATAAACGCCTCAGCTTTTTCCGGTTTCTTTACCCTATTTCCCCAACAATCACCACGTAATTCTTTCCGTACTTCCTGGCACATTTCGGGCAGGTGGTGTACCACTTGTACATCTTTTTCATTTTCATGTTCTGGCTTGAGACGAGGCCCTCGAAGTCTTTGCACCATTTTCCGGTTTCATTGTACGAACCCTCATAAACCTTGGCGAAGAACTTGCCGCTCAGGGTGGTATTTTCAGCGCCCGGCACCTCCCTGTCCACCGCCAGGTAAACATCCATATTCCATTTGGATGTATGATCCGACAGGCAAAGCCAGTCAGGCATGTTCGCCCCTGCCGACTCCACTTTTCTGTTCAATCTCTTCATCACTTGCCCGAAATTCAAAGGCATAAAGAAGATCGTACAAACATGGTCGCGGATAAACTTTTTCTGATCCCACTGAAATGTCTTGCCGTCCCATGGTGCCGGATCAAAAGGTGGACAGCAAATCGGATCGTTGCTTTCATTCGTTGTCATAATAGCTCCTTTTCTTATTTAAACAATATGCGAATATAGTAATAAATAGTCGGATCAATTATCCAGCTCAACGTACAGAGGGTCAACCATTTTTTTAATAAACAAGAATTTCATGGATTGAACAAAAATGCATATATTTACGATCATTTTAACCCCAATTATATGAAAAACAAGATTTTCATTCTGTTCATCTTAATGGCGGGAATACTGTCATTGGTGAACTGTAAAAAATCAAATTCAAATGATGACAACAACACAGGAACAACATGGAATCTGTGTGTCATGACTACCAATGGAGACACTTTTGTGTTGGCTAAAGGAACTTTTGAGTTTCTGGTGAACACGTTTAATGTTCATGTGATTACCTCCCGGATCGGTGGCGGCAACATTGTCAAGGAATTCGACATGTCGGGAGCCAAAGTAGGGGATTCGATCTTTGTCACCGACTATGTCCTGAACCTTACCGATCCTGTGGAAGTGGTAACGGTCAATGGAAAGATCGGGATTATCGGATCCCACATGAGCGGCGGCGGCACCTACCATATCGTTCAGCCACCAGATACCCTTTCCTATCAGGATTCATTTCTGTTTGTGGCAGACAAGGAATAGAATTAAACTTTTCTATCTCAGGGAGAAGGTCGTCTGTTTCAGTTCTATCTCAGCCGATTTAGTTGTAAAACGAAGATTTTCAAGGAAATAGACTGCACTTTCACAGCTGGTCTGTGCGGTCAGGTTCAGCACTTTTGACATTGATTTACGCCACTTTGCGCTGTGTCAGGTAGGTTTAACTTTGATCCACCTCCGGAATCCCATTTCCCCTCTCATCCTTTTCGCTTTTATGACTTCCACACTAAAGCAAAACCAGACATGCAAGAATCAACACGGAAAATTTTACATATCTCATTATCAAATTATTAGGTCAACAACCAGGAGTGACAAGAAATCTGACTCAAAAATTACTCATTATTTCGTCATATCCCCTGAAAATCCACAAGCCATCGGTCTCCTTGTTTTACCAGGTAGAGCAGGTCTTCTTTTCCTGCCACGTTAAGGTACCGGCAGGCGGCGTGAGCAGAATCGGGGAGTATCTTCAGCTCAATGAATTCCCAGGAGGGATGATGGTGTTTGGCCAGAGAATCCAGTAACAGAATGGATGAATGGCACTGGGGGAGGGAGAGCCGGCAAGCCTTTTGGGTGTTCCCGTGTTCCATGGCACGGAGAAATGCCCGCGCGGTTGCTTCCGGATCATTACCGGTTGTACAGGAGAACAGGAAGAATAAAATCAGGAAAACCCCAAACAATCGTTTCATAGTGGCTCAGTAGGGTTAGCAAAGATAGTATTTTCATCCTATTTTTGCAGAAAAATTGCGGTGATCCGAAAAACTGACATTGAAATTACGGCTCCGGTAGGGTCGTTTGAGTCGCTGGCAGCCGCCTTCCAGGCTGGCGCCGGGTCGGTCTATTTCGGGGTCGGTCACCTCAACATGCGTTCCCGCTCATCGGTCAATTTTTCCCTGGAAGATCTTGGCAAAATCGTAAAAGCCTGCCACCGGAAGAAGTGCCGGGCTTACCTCACACTCAACACGGTGGTATTCGATCGTGAATTGAACGAGATACGATTGATTGTCGACCAAGCTGTTAAAAGCGGGGTGGATGCCGTCATTGCCTCCGACATCTCCGTAATCCGCCATGCCCGTGAAAAGGGGATGGAAGTGCACCTGTCAACCCAGGCGAACATCACCAACATTGAAGCTGTGCGATTTTATGCCGCCTATGCCGATGTGATGGTCACGGCCCGGGAACTGAGCCTGGAGCAGGTTGCTGAAATAACACGGCAGATCCGGGAAGAAAATATCTGCGGTCCTTCCGGACAGCCGGTAAAGATAGAGATCTTCGCCCATGGCGCCCTGTGTATGGCTGTCTCGGGGAAATGTTACCTGAGCCTCGATCTGTACAATCATTCGGCCAACCGGGGCGAATGTTACCAAACCTGCCGGCTGGCCTACCGGGTGTTCGATGAAGAAGGGGAGGTGGAGCTGCTGGTGGATAACCCCTTCATCATGTCACCCAAAGACTTGAAAACCATCGATTTCCTCGATAAAATCGTGGATGCCGGCGTCTCTGTTTTGAAGATCGAAGGGCGTGGGCGTTCTCCGGAATATGTGAAAACGGTTACCACCTGCTACAGAGAAGCGGTGGAAGCGATACAGGCAGGTATTTATACCCAGGGAAAAATACGTGCATGGAACGAGCGACTGAAAACCGTCTATAATCGTGGTTTCTGGGATGGCTATTACCTGGGGCAAAAGCTGGGTGAGTGGAGCGACCGGTACGGATCACATGCGACGGAAACAAAGATCTACGTTGGTCTGGTCATGAACTATTTCTCCGGATTAAAGGTGGCTGAAATCCGGATAGATACCGGTGAGATCAAAGTCGGAGACCCCATGCTCATCACAGGCAAAACAACAGGGGTGGTGGAAGAAAAGGTACAGGAGATCCGGGTCGACTTGAAAAATGTTTCCATGGCAGCCAAGGGCGACCTTTGCTCCATCCCCGTGTCGAAGCGGGTTCGCCCGGGCGACAAGCTCTACAAAAAGCAAAAAACCAACGATTGATGTTTTCGAATTATCACACCCATACCCGTTTCAGTGATGGCTCCAAGTCGCCTGAAAAGTATGTCATGGAGGCCATCCGCCAGGAGTTTGAAGTCCTGGGTTTTTCGGACCATGCGCCGCTCCATTTTCTGAATTTCTTCGCCCTGAAAGAATACAGCCTGAAGAAATACTGCCAACGGATCAAAGAACTGAAGTCGGTAGCCGGAAGTGAGCTGTCCGTTCTCCTCTCGTTGGAAATTGACTATATCCCTGGTTTTTCAAAGCCTTTCAGCGTGCTGAAAGAGACTTGTGACCTCGATTATACGGTGGGATCGGTTCACCTCGTCAAACCGGAGAAAGGCAAGGATCTTTGGTTCATCGATGGGCCATTCGTGGAGTCGTATGATAAAGGGTTGAAAAAGTATTTCCAGGGCGATATCCGCCTGGGCGTGACAACCTATTACCGCCAGATCCGGCAGATGATTGTGGAAGAAAAGCCTGATATCATCGGCCATATCGACAAGATCAAAATGTATAACAGGGGGCGCTACTTCAGAGAAGCGGAGTCGTGGTATCAGGATTTAATAGAAGAGACCATTCAATTCTTGAAGCCTTCTTCCAGTATTGTTGAAGTAAATACCCGTGGAATTTACAAGCAGCGCGCCAATGCCTTGTATCCGTCAGTGGATATCCTGAAAAGATTGTATGAGGAGAACATTCCCGTGACAATATCATCGGATGCCCACAAGCCGGAAGAGATTTCTGCCTGTATGGTCGAAACCGCTGAAATACTCAGAAAGATTGGATTTCGGGAAGATATGGTCAATGGTTTCCGTGCCTGGCGCAGGATCACTTCTTAACATCCTGCTGGTTCACATATTCCATGCGATAATGCTTCATGTTGGCTTCCATGAAACATTTGCCTGTTTTAACAAAGCCATGCACTTCATAAAACAGGACAGCAGCGGTCTGGGCGTGGAGATAAATCGCTTTATTGAGTAACAAGGTGTCCTGCATGACTTCCCGCAGGATGACCGTTCCAATCCCTTTGTTTCTGTAATCCGAGATCACCGCAAACCGTTCAAGTTTGATCCCATCGTAGGTCTCTCTCCACCTGGCGGTGGCAATCGGAAGGTGGTCGTCGTAAAGAAGATAGTGGTGACACTCTTTTTCGTGCTCATCGATCTCGAGTTTGGGATCGACCTTCTGTTCCACCACAAATACTTTCTTCCGGATGCCCTGGGCAATATCCAGGAGATCCTTGTTGTCAAATGTGAACTTCTTGATCCGAATCATAGGCTTCCTGATGAAAAGATTTGCAAAAGTATGGAAAAAATATGAATCGATCGCCTATGGCAGTTAAGATGCCTGATAATGAAGGAAATACAGAACAGATCAGAAAGGAAACTCATCCGACGGCAACACCTCATCCGGGATTTCTTCATTTGCAGGCAGCTGAGCCTGCCGGTGGATGGCATGGGGCACGACCATGATGGCTTTATCGGGAATTGTCGGACAAACATACTGGCAGGCGCCACAGCCGACACAGATGGAAGGGTCTACTTCCGGGGCAAAGAGCCCGTGGTAAGGAACCATATAAACCGCTTTGGTCGGGCAATGCTCTGAGCAAGCGCCGCAATCGGTTTTTTGGTCATAAACGATACACGGTTTCTTTCTCAACCACACCTTGCCGATCTGGATCTGCTTTTTCTCATCGGTTGTGATCTTGCGGATAGCGCCAGTTGGGCAAACCTCACTGCAGATAACACATTCGTAATTGCAGAAACTCCGCATGTAATCCATCTTTGGGATCAGCATGCCGGACCATCCGTATTCAAAAAATGATGGCGTTAGCACCTGTGTCGGGCACCGGCTTACACACAGCTGGCAGGCTGTACAGTACTGAGTGAAGTGATCCAGCCCCAGGGAACCGGGTGGTGTGATGGGTTTTTCTTCGCTACTGGCGGCTGTTGCCGGGAGTATCTTACACGATTCCACTACAAGGCCCAATCCGAGCACTGTCATCCCCTTCAAAAAATCCCTTCTCCCGGTTGAGGGGAACGTTTTTATCTCCGGATTTTCCCTGGCCGGCACCGATGAAAAGGTGATGCTTTTGCCGGAACATGCCGGGATACAGTCGAAACATACGATGCAGCGGCTGTAGTCGATTTCTTTCTTCTCCGAATCAATACAACCTGCCTTGCAAGCCAGTTCACACAACCGGCAGCCGGTACATCCTCCATGATCAATCCTGATCTTATATACGGGACGAATCGAGAAAAGGCCAAGGAGTGTTCCGACAGGACAAACCGTGTTGCAATAATCCCTTCCCCGGAAGATCGAAAATAGCAGGATCATCAGGAAAAAACCAAGCGTGACCAGAAAAACCGCCGGGATGAATGTTTTCCATGATACCAGATAAACTGAATAGATATCCCATGATTGCAGCACCTGCGCCAGACCGTTGTTAATAAAGATAAATACCGGCCTGGCCAGTTGGGAGAGAAATCTTCCCGAAAGGCTGAAGGGGTCAAGCATCTCAACCAGGAGATTGCTTCCAAAGAGAAAAATGAGGATGGTAAGTCCCAAGACAGTGTATCTCAGCAAAGGTAGCGGCCGGAGGTAACGGTATTTCTTCTTTCTTTTTACTTTTCTTTTGATGAAGACCAGCACATCCTGGATGGTTCCGAGCGGACAAAGAAAGCTGCAATAGGCCCTGCCAAACAGGACGGTCAGCAGGAGGATGATGATAAATCCAATGGTCGTCCAGGAGATGAGGCTGACAAAACTGAGCAGGGAAGGCACGAACTGAAAGAAAGAAAACCCTTTTCTCAAATGGTGATAAGCAGATGGTGCGGGGCTGATGAAGACAAAAGCAACGAGTGCAAGGATCAGCAAAGAGATTACAATCCGGACGATCCGCAGCCTTGCCTGGGACATCAGAGGGCAATTCTTTTGATGTTCAACTGTTCGAGACCCATCTTTCCGACGCCCAGTTCGGCTGCCAGGCGCAGGACACTGAGCTTGTCAGGTTCCTTGCCAAACAGTTTTGTGGCGGCAGTATCGGCAGCCACCATGTCTTTGGTGACGATCAGGGATTTCATCATCGAAACATCTTCCATAGAAACCCCTTTGGGTCCCCGTTTCATTATCACACGATAGGCATCAACGACATTCAGATCCGGCTTCCGGTAGGTGGCGAAATCGGCAATGCATTGGTTCAGGTTGGTTCGGTGCCAGTAATACCGGTCCCAGATGATACCCATGAGGTTTTTCATGGAGATGGTCAACTGGGCGGCGCTGTGGTTCTTAAGGATGGGTACATTGATGAACACATCCGATTCGAGGATCAGTTCATGGACTTTGGTTTTCTTGAGCGTTTTGCCTTGCGCAATGGTCACCTCCTGGTAGTTGGCCTCGGTATTGCCGGGCACCATTTTACCGCCGGCGTCTTTCACCGCTTTCTCAATACCGCTGTTGCGGTAGCAATTGATCCAATTATCACAGGTATTATCGAACACATACACGGTTTTGGCGCCGGCCCGGATGCAATGCTCCACGATCCGTTTCACCAGGGCCGGGTTGGTGTTGGCTGCTCTTTCCGGAGGCGCATCCCAGCCGATGTTGGGTTTGACCACAACGGTTTGTCCTTTGTTGACAAAATTGCCCATACCGCCCATCGCTTTCATCGCAGCATCAAACATGGCTCCCGGCTCTCCGTTTTTCACGGCCACAAGATCGAATGGGGCATCATTGTCCATGACCCCTGCGGCAAAGAGCTTGCCCGTATAGGCAGCCGTTCCCGCCAGCAGCCAGGAGGCAAGGCTGAACTTCAGGAAATCCCTTCTTTTCATGGTCAGAAAAATTCCGATAAAGATAAAGATATTTCAGATGATACGGGGTTGGAATTTTAACTATCTTCGCTCTCTTTTCAACCCATGATCCCGGCCAATACCATACAGGAGATCCTTGATGCAGCGCACATTGAAGAAGTCATCGGTGACTTTGTGATGCTGAAGAAACGGGGGGCTAACCTCTTCGGACTATGTCCTTTTCACAATGAGAAAACGCCTTCTTTCACCGTCTCCCCATCCAAAGGGATCTTCAAATGCTTTGGCTGCGGGAAGTCAGGTAATGCGGTCCATTTCCTGATGGAACATGAGCGCCTGAGCTACCCCGAAGCATTGAAATCACTGGCCAAAAAATATGGCGTTGAAGTCCATGAAAAAGAGCTGACGACCGAAGAGATCGAATCCCAGAATGAACGGGAAAGCCTGTTCAACCTCAACCAGTTTGCCCAGAAATATTTCTCCGAGATCCTGTGGCAAAACGAAAAGGGAAAATCGGTGGGTCTTACCTATTTCAGGCAAAAGCGGGGGTTTACCGATCAAACCATCCACAAATTCCAACTCGGCTATTGTCTGCCCGACCGGGATGCCTTTACCCGCCAGGCGATTCATGAAGGATACAAAATCCAGTACCTCGAAAAATCAGGGTTATCCATCCTCCGGGATGACAAGCACTTCGACCGCTTCCATGACCGGATCATTTTTCCCATCCACAATATCACCGGCAGGATCACCGGCTTTGGCGGCAGGATCCTCACAACCGACAAGACCATCGCCAAATACGTTAACTCCCCGGAGTCGGAGGTCTACGACAAAAGCAAATCGCTGTATGGGATATTCTTTGCTAAAAATACCATCGTGGCAAAGAATAATTGCTATCTGGTTGAAGGCTACACCGACGTCATCTCCCTCCACCAGGCCGGCATTGAGAATGTGGTTGCCTCTTCCGGAACATCGCTCACGGAAGATCAAATCCGGATCATCCGCCGGTTTACCGAGAACATCACCATCCTCTATGATGGCGACCCGGCAGGGATCAAAGCCTCCTTCCGCGGCATTGACATGATCCTCGAACAGGGACTGAACACCCGGATCGTCCTGTTCCCCGACGGGGAAGATCCCGACTCCTTTGTCCGGAAGACAAGTACCACCGAAGTCGAGAAATTCCTCGCCACCAACGCCGATAACTTCGTCATCTTCAAAGCGAAGATTCTCCTGAAGGAAGCCGGGAATGACCCGATCAAACGCGCTGAAATGATCCGGGACATTGTGGGAACCATTGCGCTGATCCCCAACATCATCGTCCGGGCGCTCTATGTGAGGGAATGTGCTTCACTGCTCAACATCGCGGAGCAGACGCTGATGAGCGAGGTCAATCAGATCCTCCGGAAAAACTTCAGAAAAAAGAGGGAATCGACCGGTGAAGAACCGGCGGTTGAACCGGAGGCGACAGCCTATACCGCCCCCAAGCAATTCGACTTTGATCCGAACAGCACCGAATTTCAGGAAAAAGAGCTTATCCGCCTCTTGCTGCTGTATGGCACCTGGGTGATCACCACCCCTGCGCAGAATGAAGACGGCATGGAGACAGAAACCAGGATCAAGATCGGCGAGTGGATCGTGCATGACCTGCTGGAAGACGACATTCACTTTGCCATCCCGGAGTTTCGAAGACTTTTTCTTGAAATGGTGAAGGGCATTGAAAACGATTTCATCCCCGGCGATATCTATTTTATCCAGCATCCCGATCCGGAGTTGTCCAAAACCGCTGTTGAGGTTGTCAGCACACCCCACGAGCTGAGCCAAAACTGGAAGAAGTATAAGATCCATGTGACCCATGAAAAAGACAACCTGCCGATGATCGTGAAATCGGCAATCCTGGCGCTCAAGGCCAGGCGACTGGAGCAAGCCCTTACCGAAAACCAGCTACTGATCAAAGAAACCAGGGATGACGAGCGGATCATGGAACTGATATCGGCAAGAAAGAAACTTAAAGAACGGAGCCTGATCATCAACGCCGAGCTGGGACGGATCATCATCCGGTAAAAAAACAGAATCACCCAAAATTATCCCGTCCCGTACGGGACGGAATAAAAAAATACGCATTATCACGATCTACCGGAATTTGGTGCCTGACGGCACCAGTCATAATATTTAGGATTCATCGCAACAATGCGTACCTGGATTCATGAAGACCCAAAACTCTTAAGGCAAAATAATCATCATCTCTAAACCCATAAGCTGATCGTTTGAGAACCTTGATCTTATTATTGAAACCCTCCAAT
>Ga0194127_10002819_pt1 | contig 23036 bp, 20 predicted proteins | sample TA2KigC100mmetaG_FD_148624 | JGI IMG/M metagenome (GOLD analysis project Ga0194127, IMG submission 148624) | Freshwater microbial communities from Lake Tanganyika, Tanzania - TA2015036 Kigoma Deep Cast 100m | ecosystem: Environmental > Aquatic > Freshwater > Lake | place: Tanzania: Lake...
CTGGTAAGGGAAAATATGCAAAAGGCTATAGAGAGAATATGAACGATCCGGTCAACAGCTTCCTTACGGAACAGGATAAACAGTTTATCGAGGAGCGCATTCGCGAAGCCGAAAAAACAACCTCAGGTGAAATTGTCGTCAAGGTTGTCGCTTCCAGCGACGCCTATCCGGCGGCAGGATTGCTTGGCAGCTCCATGTTCTCGCTCGCCCTTGCAATTGCCGCTATGCTTGTTGCCGGCAGTCGCGATATGTGGATGTTTCTCATGTTTTTCGGAGTACTCTTTATTCTGCTGAACGAGCTGTTCAGAAGAGTATCGGTACTCAAACGTCCATTCGTATCGGCTGCCGACATGCATGAAGAGGTCGAACAGGCCGCCGCCGCCGCCTTCTACCGGCGGGGCATTCACGATACGGTCGATCGCACAGGCATCCTTATCTACATTTCCGTGTTCGAGCACCGGGTACGGGTCATTGCCGACAAGGGTATCAGCGCGAAGGTCGAGCCGCATCTCTGGCTCGAGATCGTCGATACCATCATAAGCGGAATCCGGAGCAGGCGGCAGGGCCCTGCCATAGCGGATGCCGTTGAGCGTTGCGGCAGGATTCTGGCCGAGTACTTTCCCGTCATGCCGGGCGACCGGAATGAACTTGGCGATACGATCATCATGGGGAGATCCTTCAAACCATGAAAAAACTTTGCAAGTGCGACAGCAAAACCCTGCATGGCCACGTCAGACGCCTTGCTGCGATCGGCAGGAGGCCCAGATACATCTGCGGACTCTGCGGTCGGGCTTCGGATGAACGCAAGCAGCTCTGCAAACCGGTGAAAATTGCCAGAAAAAGCGCAAAAGCCCTCGGCTCCTGACCGCAAGGTTATTACGCGCAGATTGGTGTTTTGAAGCCGGAGTGGCTGGATGGTTCCGATTTTTCAGTTCACCGTGATTCTCTTGCGGGATGACTGCCCGGAAAGGCTATGCATTCGAAGTTCCCCTCCGGATTCATATATTGCATGTACAAAGAAAAAGGCTTTGAACTTTCCTGTAAAATGCTTTTTTACAGGAGGTTGCCTTTCCCGTCAATTGTATGCCGTTATCTGATCGTCATGAAAAAAACAGCGATTTTTCCCTTGCATGAACAGGCCGGAGCAAAAATAATCGATTTTGGCGGTTATCTCATGCCTGTCCAGTACAGCGGCATCCTTGCCGAGCACAAAGCGGTTCGCGAGGCCGCAGGGCTTTTCGATGTTTCCCATATGGGAAATTTTTTTATCAGGGGGGCGCGTGCAGGCGAATTTCTCCAGTACCTCACCACCAACGATATCGGAGTGCTTTCTGACGGCGAAGCCCAGTACAATCTGATGCTTTACCCGGATGGCGGAATTGTCGATGATCTTATCATCTATCGTATCGATGCGGAAACATGGTTCCTTATTGTCAACGCAGGCAATGCCGGAAAAGATTTCGACTGGATAAAGCAGCATATCGGTGCTTTCGATGGCGTGACGCTTGAAGACCGCACCGACGATTTCTCGCTTATCGCCCTTCAGGGTCCGGCATCGGCGGCAATCCTGCGAAAAGTGCTGCAGGAGTTCGATTTTGCCTCTCTGGGAACCTTCAGGTTCCGGAAGGCCGGTTTCAACGGTGCGGAACTGCTGATAGCGCGTACCGGATATACCGGCGAGCAGGGTGTGGAAATTCTCATTCCGAACGATTCCGCACCGGCACTTTGGTCGGCACTCCTGAGTGCCGGAGAAGCCTGCGGCATAAAGCCGGTCGGACTCGGCGCCAGAGATACGCTCAGGCTCGAAATGGGCTACTCGCTCTATGGACATGAAATAGACAGCACGGTCAATCCGCTTGAAGCCCGTCTGAAGTGGGTCGTTAAAATGCAGAAGGGCCGATTTATCGGCAAAGATGCTTGCGAGCAGGTGCTGCTGAGTCCGAGAAAGACGGTTGCCGGTTTCAGCCTCGAGGGCAGGGCTCTGCCGCGCCAGCATTTCAGGCTCTACAACTCCGACAGACAGGAGATCGGTACCGTCTGCAGCGGCACCCTTTCGCCGACCTTGAAGGAGCCTATTGGTACCTGTTCGATTCTCAAGGAGTACGGCAGACCGGGGACCCCTGTATTTGTTGAAATCCGCGGAGTGCTTCATCCCGGCAGTATTCGCCCGTTGCCTTTCGTGGAGCGTTCTCCGCTTTAGATCATCATAAGGAATTACTGCGTGGCGGTGAAGAAACATAACAGGAGAGACTGGATACAGTTTACGGGAGGCAACGAGCAACAGAAGCGGGAGATTGCGGGTATTGTCCTGATGCTTGCATCCCTGTTTTTCATTGCGGCATTGCTGAGTTTTCATCCCGAAGATGAATCCCTTCTTGTCCCGCTTTCCTGGAACGACATATCGAGCCCTGCGGCAAAAGAGACCGCCCGCAGCATCGGAAATCCGTTCGGGTTGCTGGGCGCGAGGCTTTCGGCGTTTTTTGTCCGTTCGTTTTTCGGGTACCCTGCGATTCTGCCCGGCATCGCCCTGCTTGTGTGGGGTTGGTCGCTTTTTCGCCACAGAAGTCTCAAACCGGCTCTGCTCTTTTTTCTTTACATGCTGTTCATGGCTATCGATATCGCTACAATGTCGGGCCTGACATCGATGCCGTTCAGCGACTATCTTGCCGGTACCATCGGCAGGATGTTTGCGGCCATGCTTTCTACCCTTATCGGCATGACAGGTGCATGGATTTTTCTTGTTGCCGCCGCAGCCGTAACCACTTTTTATATAAGTCGCACTCTTGGTAACCTGTTTTCGGATACCAGGCAGTCTTTCGGCGAGGTTTTCAGCCGGCCTGTCGGCATCGTCAGGGCCTGGTTCGAGCGGAGAGCCTCGCACAAAGCCGATCGGCTTCGCATAAAAGAGGAGAACAAACTGCGGAAAGAAGAGAAAAAACGAAAGAAAAATGTCAGCAAAGCCGTTTCTGAACCGGTTCAGCCTAACAAAAACCCCATGGCTGATGATGCCCTGCGTTCCGGCGACCATCTGAAGGCATTTTCGGATGAGCGGACAGGAGAACCGCCTTTTCCTCCTCTTGTCGAGCCTGTCATTCAGGCCGGAATAGCCGGAGAACCTGAAATGATCATCACTGCCGGCGTTCACGAGAAAGAAGCCGATCTTGACGAGCGGCGTCTGAAAGTCAAGACCAAGGACAGGGAGCCCTACCGTTTTCCTTCGATCGATCTGCTCGAAAGGGTTGCCGAGGACGATAACAGCATCGATGAACGCCATCTTGCCGAAAGCAAGCGTAAACTGCTTGAAAAACTCAATATCTACAAAATCGACGTGGTGAGGATTTCAACCACGGTCGGGCCTCGGGTAACGCTTTTTGAAATGGAGCTTGCTCCAGACGTCAAGATCAGTCGGGTGAAGTCTCTGGAGAACGATCTGGCCATGGCGCTTGCCGCAAGAGGGATCCGCATCATAGCACCTATACCGGGAAAGAATGCCGTCGGCGTCGAAATTCCGAACAGCAAGCCGAAAACCGTCTGGCTCCGATCTGTCCTGCAGGTGGAAAAATTCAAGAACAGCACGATGACGCTTCCCATCGTGCTCGGTAAAACCATTGCGAACGAAGTATTCATCGCAGATCTTGCCTTGATGCCCCATCTGCTGATTGCCGGCGCCACCGGAGCGGGAAAATCGGTCTGTATCAATGTCATCATTTCAAGTCTGCTGTATGCCTGCCGCCCCGACAAGGTGAAATTCGTCATGATCGATCCGAAACGGGTAGAGCTTTTTCACTATCAGCATCTTAAAAACCATTTTCTTCTCAAGTTTCCCGGTATCGAGGAGCAGATCATCACCGAACCGCAGAAAGCGGTCTATGCGCTCAGATGCGTGGTCAAAGAGATGGAGGCTCGTTACGAAAGCCTTGAAAAGGCCGGTGTCCGCAATATCGGCGATTATAACAGGCGTCTGCCCGACGAGGCTCTGCCTTATCTGGTCGTCGTGATCGACGAACTTGCCGATTTGATGATCACGGCCGGCCGAGAGGTTGAGGAACCGATCATCAGGATCGCCCAGCTTGCCAGGGCCGTCGGCATTCACCTTATCGTTGCTACCCAGCGCCCCTCGGTCGATGTTATCACCGGTATCATCAAAGCCAATTTTCCTGCCCGCATCGCCTTCCAGGTGGCCGGCAAGGTCGATTCCCGTACCATTCTTGACGGTTCCGGTGCCGAACAGCTGCTCGGCAACGGCGATATGCTCTATCAGCCCTCGGATCAGCCGAAGTCAATGAGGATCCAGGCCCCTTATGTGTCATCCCACGAGGTTGAGCAGATCACAAGGTTTATAGGGTCGCAGGAGGCCCTGAAAAATATCTATATGCTTCCGGCGGCGGAGATGCAGAAAGGAGGCTCGATGTCTGCCGGCGGCATGCAGGATCGGGACGGCCGCGACGCAATGTTTGAGGAAGCGGCAAGGCTGGTGGTCATGCATCAGCAGGCAAGCGTATCGCTTCTTCAAAGGCGCCTGAGACTCGGATTCAGCAGGGCGGGGCGGTTGATGGATCAGCTTGCATACAGCGGCATTGTCAGCGAAGCCGACGGCAGCAAGCCAAGGGATGTCCTCGTCGCTAATGAAGAATCACTGGAACTGCTGCTGAGAAATCCGGATTAGTGGGGGAGTGAAGCGTATCAGATCAGGAGAGGAGATATTGGATGAAAACATGATCGCTGTAATTTCGGTATTCCGTTACCAGGTAGATGGGCGAACTGTATGCTTCAGCGCAACGTTTAACAAGATGCAGTTTGCGATTGTGTTTTATTGTATATTTCATGTACTTATCAGCGAGTTACTTTTTTGCAATGTGGAAATATGAAAAGGGGGAGCATCGCCGAAAACACACCTGGTCAAAAACTGAAGCTGGTTTTATCGGGAGCCATAAAGGTGCTCAAGGAATGTGTCCCTGCGGCGTTTCGGAGAAAGAAGCAGGTGAGGTTCTTAATCGGGGCATTCCTCTCCGGGATGTTTCTATGGAATTGCCAGATCGGATCTACGCAGTCTTTCAGGGTGTGATATATGAAGCTGTTCCTGACAATACCGGTAAGTCTTACCATGCCTACCCGTGGCGAGGTGATTTACGAGGTCGTCCTCGATTGCCTCGAGTTATTATAAATCAGCTTGAAAAGCAGGCACAAGCAGAGGGCACAGAAAAGGAATTCAAAAAATGGTGGAAGGAATACGGTCAATAGGCTCCAGGGAAGGATTGCATTTCGAGTTTCGATTTGATATGGCGCAATGCTCTCGTCGTCATCAGGCATGGGGAAAGGGCAGGCTTTTTTATGCTGACGATCTGATTTGGGCAACTGAAACAGAGGCAGATGAAGAGGCGCCAATCAACTGGTCATGGTTCGATTTACTCGAGTATCTGGCAAAGAACTGGCCATGGATTGTATTGGAACAGGGTTATCCTATTCCGGTAAATCCGCTCTATCCGAACACATTGTATGAGGAGGCTGAACGCCGTTGGCTGTCAATGCCTGAAGCTGTGGTTGAAGAAGAAGATATGCTGGTCTATGCATTTGCCATGCGTCATAATCTTGCTTTTGCCCTGAAAGGCGTGTTTGTTCCTTCTGTGATTATTATGCGATGCGGGAATGATTGTCTGATATCTCTTGAGTCTCCAAAAAAGAATTATATCCGACCACTTCAGGAAGTGATTGATACGTTGGAGTCAGTCGGTAATCTGCTGGCTGACGTTGTTGGTGATGAATGTACCGGATATGCCGGAGAAATTGTCAAAAAGTGGCGTCAGAGAGATGTGTTATCAGATGAAATAAGGTTTGATATCCTGAGCGGCATGGATCGCGAAACCAGAACAAGGTTGGAAGATGGTGTGGACCCTGTACAATATTGGGATACGGTGAAAGATGATTCCGAGTTACTTGCAGCAGCAAGGATGACCTCGGCAGTCTGCTCTCCGGCGATTCAGACTGCATTGATCGAGGCGATTCGAGCAGTTGAACATCATGATACCGTTGTTTTGGATGAGCTTGCTGTGAAAGCTGATTCTGTGGTTGATCAGGATGTTCGTCCGTATGAGCAGGGGTACCTGCTGGCTGAGTGGATGCGGAATGAACTGAATATGAGTGAAGGGCAACTGGTTGAACCCGAGAGCATCCTTCGGCAATGGCATGTCGAAATACGCGAAATTACGTTGCCGGAATCAGCGCTTGATCTTGATGCGGTAGCCGCCTGGGGTACTCATCATGGTCCCGTCGTTCTATTGAATTGTTCAGAGGGAGCACGCTGTAGTCACACAAATGGCCGGCGTACGACGTTAGCGCATGAGATCTGTCATCTGTTGGTGGATCGTAAAAACGGGTTGCCGATGGCTGAAGTGCTTGGGGGAATGTCCCCCAAGTCTTTGGAGCAGCGGGCAGGGGCCTTTGCTGCCGAATTTTTACTGCCCAGAAATCAGGCAATCGCAGCGATGCGAGGAACAGGAACTGTCGAAGATATTTTGCGTCAATTATCAACGCTTTTTCATGTAAGTGTGGAGGTAGCTGCAAGACAAATCTGCAACTCGTCTGATTTTAAAACACTTTACAAGCCTGATCAGGAAGAGATCAAGCGCATTGTCGCCCGTTATAATGCAGGGATAGATCGCTGAAGGCACCACTTGCAATATCTGCTGTTTCAATAAACACCAAAGCGGCTGCCTCGGTGAAGGTGCCGGGCAGCCGCTTTGGTTTTCCGTTCTTTTACCGGTTCAGACCGACTCGACGCGGGCGATCTCGGGAATAGCCTTTTTGATGGCCTGCTCGACACCGGCGCGGAGGGTGAGGGTGCTCATCGGGCAGGAACCGCAAGCTCCGAGAAGTTTTACATCCACAACCATATCCTTGGTGATGCCGACGAGCTGGCAGTCGCCGCCGTCCACCTGAAGGTAAGGGCGAACGGTTTCAAGTGCAGCGATAACCCTGTCGTAGAGACCGTCGCTGTTCGGCAGATAATCCTTGGTGCTCATGATCGAATGCTGTTAAAATGATTTGAAATACATAAAAAACTGAAAAGCCGGATCTGCTTCAAGCTCTTATAATATCACTTCCCGCTAAAAAAAACAGGATAAAAAAAACTTCCTGAATGCCTTTGTGCGGGCACTTAATGGCAACAACCCGACGAACAGGAATGTTCCGCTCCGCCACCCATTCCTGCGTTGGTCATGGAAATCTGACGGGCGACTTCCCTGGCAGAGCTGGCAAGCGCCTCAGCCGTAAAGGTTCCGGGGTTTGCGATAACGAACGGCGTGCCGCTGTCGCCCCCTTCGCGAATCTCCCGTCCTACAGGAATGGAGCCAAGAAAGGCAATGCCCTGGGCCTTTGCGAATTTCTCTCCGCCCGATTTTCCGAAAATGTAGTCTCTCGATCCGTCGGGCAGTTCGTAGTAGCTCATGTTCTCCACCAGTCCGAGAATCGGTACGTGCACCTTGCGGAACATGCTGACCGCTTTTGCGACATCGGCAAGCGCGACATCCTGCGGTGTGGTGACGATAACCGCTCCGGTAAGCGGGATGGTCTGTACCAGCGTCAGCTGTATGTCGCCGGTACCGGGCGGAAGATCGAAAATGAGATAGTCGAGATCGCCCCATTCCACTTCGGTAATGAACTGTTTGATGGCGCTCGAAGCCATGGGCCCGCGCCAGATGACCGCCGTGTCGGTTTCGATAAGGAATCCGATCGACATCAGCTTTACGCCGTATTTCTCGACCGGGACAAGGTTTTTATTGACAACCTCGGGTTTGGCGTCGTAGATGCCGAACATGGTCGGGATGCTCGGTCCGTAGAGATCGGCGTCGATCAGGCCGACTTTCGCGCCGGTTTCGGCAAGACTGACGGCAAGATTGACCGCTATGGTGGATTTGCCTACGCCGCCTTTGCCTGACGCGACGGCGATGATGTTTTTCACACCCTTCAGCGGGCGTTCCTTTTCTTCTCCGTGATGTCCGCACCCTGAAGTGACTTTCGAGGTCATGTTCACCTCGATCTCGTCGGCAAGCGGAGCATAGGTACGGATGGCGTCGATGCAGGCCTGTCTGATATGGTTTTTCATGGGGCACGCCGGTGTCGTGAGAACCACGCTGAACGATACCTTGTTCTGTTCGTCGATACGGATATCCTGTATCATACCGAGCGAGACCAGATCCTTTTTCAGGTCGGGCTCCATGACGGTCTGCAGTGCGGCGATGATCTGCGATGCTTCTGCTTTGTGCATAGTACTTAAATGAAATTAATGGTCGAATTGCATTGGCGATGTTCCCGGAGGGAGGAGGGCTTTCCGGCGGTTACTTTTCCATGAACCGCAGCGAAATCGGAACTCCTTCAAGATTGAACTTTTCGCGAAGCCTGTTTTCAAGGAACTTTCTGAAATTGCTCTGCACAAGCTCCGGATTATTGCAGAAAAAAGCAAATACCGGCCAGTGGGATTCAATCTGCGTCATGTACTTGATCTTCAGCTCCTTGCCCGATTTTGTGGACGGATGCCTGGTGGAGAGAGCCTCTTCGAGAAAACGGTTCAGTGTGCTTGTCGGAATTTTCTGCAGACGGTTCCGACTGATCTGCTCTGCAGTATCGATGGCGCGGTAGAGATTCTTTTTCGTCATGGCAGAGATGAACAGCACAGGAATCCATGAGAGGTTGCCCATGTGCGAACGAAGGTTGTCTTCATAAAGTCTGCTGGTTTTCGAGTCCTTTTCGATCAGGTCCCATTTATTCACAACCAGCAGGACGCCTCTTTTTCGTTCTGCAGCCATATTGATGATTTTGAGGTCCTGTTTTTCAAGGCCCTGCCTTGCATCGAGCATCACCAGGGCAACCCCGCATCGCTCTATGGCTTTTTCGGTACGAAGCGAACTGTAAAATTCAATGCCGGCATCGATTTTCGTGCGTTTTCGGAGACCCGCGGTATCGATAAGCACGAACTCCTGCTGCTTTCGGGTAAACCGGCTGTCGATAGCGTCGCGCGTGGTGCCTGGTATATCGGATACTATGTGCCTGTTTGTCCCGAGCAGCGCGTTGACGAAACTCGATTTGCCTACATTGGGTCGGCCAACCACGGCCAGCCTGATTGCCGGATCGTCGTCACTTCCGTCGCCCTCATGTGCCGGGAGTGAAGCGAGGATATCGTCGAGCATGTCAGCGACGCCGCTGCCGTCGCGGGCAGAAAGGAAATAGGGATGGGTAAACCCTGTGCTGACGAACGATTCCGCATCGATGGCAAGCTGGGGGCTTTCTACCTTGTTGACGGCAAAGAATATCTGCTTCTCGCTGAACTGCCGCTGCAGCATCCTGCTGATTTCAAGGTCGTCATAGGTCAGTCCGGAACGGACGTCGGTGAGGAATACAACACAATCCGCATCGCGGATTGCCGTCATGGTCTGTTCAAGCATGGCCATGCTGATGACGTCGCCTTCCATGCAGTAGCCCCCTGTATCCATCAGGAGGAACTGTTTTCCCTGCCACTCTCCCGGCATGATATGTCTGTCGCGGGTTACGCCGGGCGTGGGATCGACAATAGCGCTTTTCTGACGCAGAATCCTGTTAAAAAGAGTGGATTTTCCTACGTTCGGGCGCCCTACCAGAGCAATCAGTGGCTTCATAACGGCAATACGGTCTTGTGCGGTGCAGCAGGATGATTCGGCTGTCTGTAATTCGGTGAAGAGTGTAATACTATAATTTGTAGAATTAAATGAAATAATTTACATTGCTAAACTTTATTTTTTCGGAAAAGTCCAGTTAATCCATTGTAGCAGCATGAGCAAGACGTTAAGTTTCAAAACATATTCGGCAAAGCCTGCAGAAGTTGAGCGGAAGTGGTATGTCGTTGATGCCGAAGGCCAGGTTTTAGGAAGAATGGCAGCTGAAATTGCCAGGGTACTCAGGGGAAAGCACAAACCCCGGTTCACTCCGCACATCGACACCGGCGACTTCATTATCGTGACCAATGCGGAAAAAGTAGGCCTCAGTGGCAAGAAAGTCGAATACAAGAGCTATTTCCACCACTCGCACTATCCCGGTGGCGTCAAGATCGATCATGTCAGGGATCTGCTGAAGAAAAAACCCGAAAAAGTCATCGAACATGCAGTCTGGGGAATGCTTCCGCATAACAATCTCGGTCGCCAGCTGTTCAAGAAACTCAAGGTCTATGCCGGTACGGAGCATCCGCACGAAGCGCAGTGCCCCGTTGAGCTCAAAGTTAACTAAACACCATTAAAGAAGAGGGAATGAAAGAGGTTATCGATACCGTAGGACGCCGTAAAACCTCGGTGGCAAGAGTGTTCATGACTCCGGGCAAAGGCCGGGTCATCATCAACAAGCTTCCGGTGGAAGAGTATTTCAAGGACGAGGTCAAACGCACAAAGGCGCTCAGGCCTCTTGCGCTGACCGAAAGAACTGAAGAGTTCGATATCAAGGTCAACGTTCACGGCGGCGGACTCAGCGGCCAGACCGGTGCGGTCTGCCTTGCCATTGCCCGCGCGCTCACCGAATTTGACGAAACCGTCCGTCCGGTGCTGAAGACCGAAAAACTCCTGACCAGGGATCCCCGTATGGTCGAACGCAAGAAATTCGGACGCAAGAAAGCCCGTAAACGTTTCCAGTTCTCGAAGCGTTAATATTTTTTTTCAGTAAACATCCCGCATACCATGTCATTCCGGATCGCTTCCGGATGATGCTTCATGGAAGTGTCCGGCACTCTCGGGTGCCGGATCCCTCGGAGCCGCAGCATGGTAGAGGCTCAAACTAAAACTACAGGAATACACTCATGGCACAACAGTTCCAGCTTGAAGACATGCTCCGCGCAGGAGTGCACTTCGGCCACCTTGCACGCCGCTGGTGCCCGAAAATGAAGCCGTACATTTTCATGGAAAAGAACGGCGTTCACATCATCGATCTGCAGAAAACCGTCGTCCTTGCCGACGAGGCGCTCAGGGCCCTCGAAGCCATTGCATCTACCGGCCGTGAAATCATGTTCGTCGGTACGAAAAAACAGGCCAAGCACATCATTTCCGAAGAGGCCGATCGAGCGGGCATGCCTTACGTCTGCGAGCGCTGGCTTGGCGGCATGCTGACAAACTTCTCGACCATCCGTCAGAGCATAAGGCGCATGAACGCCATCGACCGCATGGAAACGGACGGCACTTTCGATATGATCACCAAGAAAGAACGCCTCATGCTTGCCCGCGAGCGTGAAAAGCTCATGAGGATTCTCGGTGGCATCGCCAACATGACAAGGCTTCCAGCCGCGCTGTTCGTGGTCGATATCAAAAAAGAGCACATCGCAATCAAGGAAGCCCGTTCGCTTGGCATTCCCATTTTCGCGATGGTCGATACCAACTGCGATCCGGAAACAGTCGATTACGTCATTCCTGCAAACGACGACGCCATCCGCTCCATTCAGCTCATGGTCAAGGCTGCGGCCGAAACCGTCATCAACGCACGCGCGCTGAAAGTCGAGCAGGAAGTGATTGCCGAAATGGACGAGCAGGAAGAAGAGATCGAAGGCGCAGCAGTAGCTGAATAAGATTCATGAGTACGCTGCGTTACTATAACAAAATATAAAAGAGTGATTCTAAACCAATGAGCCAGATTTCAGCAAAAGACGTCAAAGATCTGAGAGATACTACCGGCGTAGGCATGATGGACTGCAAGAAAGCCCTTGAGGAGACCGGCGGCGACATGCAGAAAGCTATCGAGTACCTTCGCAAGAAAGGTGCCGCGCTTGCTGCCAAAAGAGCCGAAAAAGAAGCTCGTGAAGGGATGGTTGCCATCAGGCTTGCCGACGATCGCAAGAGCGGAGTCATACTTGAACTCAACTGCGAAACCGACTTCGTTGCCCGCGGCGACGTGTTCACCGGTTTTGCCAACGCCCTGGCTTCTCTGGCGCTTCAGAGCGGGGCGGTTTCTCCCGAAGCCCTTCTTGACCTTTCTCTTGGCGAAGACTTCGGAGGCGAAAAGGTTGAAGACGCAATGACAACCATGACCGGCAAACTGGGCGAGAAGCTCGAACTCAAACGGCTCGTGTTCTGCGAGGCTCCCGATGGTGTGGTTGAATCCTACGTTCACCCCGGTTCTCAGCTCGGCACTCTTGTACAGCTTGTCACCGACAAGCCCGAAGAATCCAGGGAGCTGGCAAAGGATCTCGCCATGCAGGTTGCCGCATCCGCTCCGATTGTCGTCGATCGTTCCGAGGTTCCGGCCGGGTACATCGAAAAGGAGATGGAGATCTACCGCCAGCAGGCGCTCGGACAGGGCAAGCCGGAACAGTTCGTCGATAAGATCGTCACCGGACGCCTCGAAAAGTACTATCAGGAGGTGGTGCTGATCGAGCAGGTATTTATCAAGGACAGCAATGCGAAAGTTGCCGATGTGCTCATTGACTTCAGAAAGAAGCATCAGGCTCAGGTTGATGTTAAAGGGTTTGTCCGCTATCAGTTAGGAGAGTAATCAAAAAAAAGCCTCGTTGTACGAGGCTTTTTTTTTGATCATATTTATTCATAGGCTCGATTCAATCAACACCATTGTCGATGGAGGTGATATGCTGAAATACAGGCGGATCTTGCTCAAGTTGAGCGGCGAGTCGCTTGCCGGAAATGACGGGTATGGCATCAATGCCGCCATGCTTGACCGTTATGCCGAAGAGATCCGCGAGGCCCGCGATATGGGGGCTGAAATCGCCCTCGTCATTGGTGGCGGCAATATATTCCGCGGAGTTTCAGAAGCTGCAGCCAAAATGGACCGGGTACAGGCCGATTACATGGGCATGCTCGCCACGGTCATAAATGCCATCGCCTTTCAGGATGCGCTTGAACGAAAGGGAATCTATACCCGGCTGCAGACAGCCATCAAGATGGAGCAGATGGCCGAACCGTTCATCAGGAGGCGGGCCATACGCCACCTCGAAAAAGGCCGCGTCGTGATCTTCGGTGCCGGTACGGGCAATCCATACTTCACCACCGATACGGCAGCATCGCTCAGGGCTATCGAAATAGAAGCCGATGTGATAGTCAAAGGCACAAGGGTTGACGGCGTCTACGATTCCGATCCCGAAAAGAACCCCAAAGCCGAGTTCTTTCCCAGGATTACCTATCTCGATGTCATTCGCAAGAATCTCCGGGTTATGGACATGACGGCAATCACGCTTTGCAGGGAGAATGTGCTGCCTATCGTTGTTATGAACATGAACGAAAAAGGGAATTTTACCAGGCTGCTGCAGGGCGAGGAGGTTGGCTCGCTGGTGCATGCCGACGCGGTATAACCCGCCGCATCTTCACGGCCGGTTATGAAAGAGACTCTCGATGGTCTCTTTGACGATCGGCCAGTCGAACCCCCTGTTTCGCAGGAAAGCTTCCAGTTTTTTCTTTCGGACAGCCTCGTCATAGCGGTGCAGTGCGGCTAATTTTTTTTCAGCTGCGGCAAGACAGAGCAACGCGCTGTCATATTCCCGAAGCAGATTTCCGGCAATTTCGTCAGGAACTCCCTTGCGGGCAAGCTCGAAACGCATTGCCCTTTCGCCGACCGGTCTGCGTTTCGACCGGCTGCCGATCAGCTCTTTGCCGAACGCCTCGTCGTCGATGAGCTTTTTTTCGGCAAGATAGTCCATTGCGGCTTCGACGGCATCGTGTTCGTAACCTTTTTTCATCAGTTTTCCGGCAAGCTCATGCCGGCTGTGATTCCTCAGCGAGAGGAGCCTGAGCGCAAAGGCGATAGCCTCGCGGCTCCTGGCGTCGTTGGTCATCCTTTGCCATGAATAGGTTTCGAAAAAACGCTTTTACCCTCTATGTTCGAAGAAGATAACATTATTGTGCAACCCACGGAACAAGGTATGCCTCAGCCAATACATATCGGCGATGTCGTCTGCGCCATTATTGAGCGTGACGGCTCGTTTCTTGTCGCACAGCGCCCCGAAGGAAAGTCGCTTGCCCTTAAATGGGAATTTCCCGGCGGAAAAGTCGAGGAAGGGGAGCCTGCGCTTGAGGCATTGCATCGGGAAATCCGCGAGGAACTCGGCATAACCATTACGGTTTCAGGCATGCTGAAGCCGGTATTTTACGCATATCCGGATTTTTCGCTTCGTCTGCTGCCGTTCCTCTGCACAATCCGTTTCGGCGAACCCCGACCCCGGGAACACCAGGCGCTCGAATGGATCAGCCTTGACTCGATCGGAGACTACGATTTTCCCGCAGCCGATCTGCCGGTGCTCGACGAGTATCGGAGGATACGAATCGGTACTCGTCGATGAGGCGTTTTCCTGACGGATTACATATGCCTTTTTTTGCATATTCAGAATCGTTTTTTCAGCAGCATTCATCAATCGGGTTTTCCGGTCGGTCCGGCAAACCCATATCGGGAGGATTTCGTGTCAGGTTCAGAACACGCATCGGTTCGCGATGTGTTCAGCATGCCGGTGATCGTTGCGGCACTTGGTTATTTTGTTGATATCTACGATCTCGTGCTTTTCAGCATCGTCAGGGTTCCCAGTCTCAGAGATCTCGGCATCGAAGGGAAAGCGCTTGTTGACGAGGGCGTTTTTCTTCTGAACATGCAGATGATCGGCATGCTGCTTGGCGGAATTCTCTGGGGATGGCTCGGCGACAAAAAGGGGAGGCTCAGGATCATGTTCGCATCGATCCTCATGTATTCGCTTGCCAATCTCGCCAACGGTTTCGTGACTTCGCTGCCTGCATACGCGGTGCTCCGCTTTATCGCAGGCGTCGGACTTGCCGGAGAACTCGGAGCCGGCATTACGCTGGTATCCGAAATACTGCACACCCGCATTCGCGGGTACGGCACCATGCTGGTCGCTTCGGTCGGCGTCTCAGGAGCGATTCTTGCAAATTTCGTCGCCAACAGTTACGACTGGCGTACGGCGTTTTTCATCGGCGGGGCACTTGGCCTGCTGCTGCTGCTTGCACGGTTCAAGGTTGCCGAATCCGGCATGTTCCGTACCATGGAGCAGAAAACCTCCATAAGCCGCGGGAACATGCTCGCGCTTTTTACAGACCGCAGCCGCTTTTTCAGGTACCTGAACTCCATCATGATCGGCGTCCCGATCTGGTTCGTCGTCGGTGTGCTGATCACCTTTTCGCCTGAATTTGCGCTCGATCTCGGCATCGGCGAGCCGGTTTCCGCAGGGAACGCAGTGATGTTCTGCTACCTCGGCCTGGTTTTAGGCGACCTGTCGAGCGGATTGCTGAGCCAGATTCTCCAGAGCCGGAAAAAGGCCGTGCTGATTTTCATGCTGCTGACCGTTGCCGCCATCGCGCTCTATTTCCTGCAGGGCAGCAGTTCCGCATCGTTCTTCTACGGCGTCTGTGCGCTGCTTGGATTTGCCGGAGGTTACTGGGCTATCTTCATCACCGTTGCCGCCGAGCAGTTCGGCACCAATCTGCGGGCGACGGTCGCCACCACGGTGCCCAACTTCGTGCGCGGCATGGTAGTGCCCATCACCATGCTTTTCCAGTTCAGCAGCGGCTTTTTCGGGTTGCGCTACGGTGCGCTTTTCGTAGGCGGCATCTGTCTTATCGGAGCATTTCTGTCGCTCGCCTCGCTTGAGGAGACCTTTCATAAAGACCTCGATTATTTCGAAGAGTTCCTCTGATCCGGAATAACAGACTCTTTCTTCGATGCCGGACGATCTGTTTTGCGATCGTTCGGCAATACCGCCTTCTCTGCTCGACGATTTTGCATAACGGCAACAAAGTCGTTGCACGCCCTTAATAAAACTGTTTTTGCCCTGTCTAATCATTACGGGAACTTACTTCGGTCACACTGCAGTTTCACCACAACCTCAAACAGGACAGGAGCTCCCCCATGTCTGCAAGCAAACAGCACACTCTGATCGGGTCGAACACGCTCATCATCGTCACCAGCGACCGCTCGAACAGCGACCTCCGTGCGCAGGAAGAGCTCGGTCTCGGTGACCTGCCTGCACATCGAGCACGAAATCGCCGCAAGCCGGTACCTGTACGGCGAAGATTTCGGTCTTGCCTGGCATGACTGGAGCGAAGAGGAAAACGGGTGATCGGGCTACGCCACCACAAGGGACGTGACGGCATAAAGCAGCTATGCAACCGAAAGCGGACTGATGGCCGAGAGCATGGATGTTATTACGGACTTCAGAAGCCGTCAGGACAGACTCGATCTGTCCGGCATAGATGCCGACACCACTCTTGCAGGAGACCAGGCATTCAGCCGCATTATTCCCGGCAGCCCCGATGCCTTCAGCGGGCCCGGCCAGCTAAGGTTCGACGGTGCATCCGGAATTCTTTATGGTAACACAGACAATGATGCCGATGCGGAGTTTGCCGTCAGGCTTTCGGGAGTGAACGCCCTTCGTTCTTCGGATATCGTGCTGTAAGCGGCAATCCGGGTCCGGTCAACGCCATATCCATGCGTTCCGCCGAACATCCTTTTCCCCCTGAAGGTTTACGGCGGAACGCTTTTTTTACCGGTTTGCCTCTGGAAGGAAGTTCTCTGTGGCGATAATTCCGTATACTCAGGAAAAGCGGAGGAAGATTCCGGTCGATCCTGAGCGGCGGCAGAGGGCAGGCCGTTCTGCCGCAGAGATAAATCGGGTTCATGTCAACAGCCAGAGAGAGTTACAACTTCCAGAAAATCATCGCCGTTACCGGCGTAGTGCTGCTTGTCGTCAAGTTTGCGGCCTGGTACATGACCCGGTCGGTGGCAATTCTCACCGATGCGCTCGAAAGCATCGTCAACGTCACGAGCGGCTTCATAGGTCTTTACAGCCTTTACATTTCCGCAAAGCCGCGCGATAGCAGCCATCCTTACGGACACGGCAAGGTGGAGTTTATCTCGGCGGCTGTTGAAGGCACCCTTATAACCGTCGCGGGCCTGTTTATCGTTAACGAAGCGGTGGATAACCTGCTGCATCCCGCAGTCATCGGAAAGCTCGATTACGGCATCGCGCTTATTGCCATTACTGCGGCGGTGAACTGGATGGTAGGTTCCCTTGCCGTCCGCAAAGGAGAGAAAAACAGTTCGCTCGCCCTCGTTGCAAGCGGCAGACACCTGCAGACGGATACTATTTCAACCATCGGCATTATCGCCGGTCTCGTTCTGCTTGCCCTGACCGGTATGGCATGGCTCGACAGCGTCGTGGCTCTGGTATTCGCGACCTTCATTCTCGTTACCGGTTATCGTATCCTGCGCAATTCGCTTGGCGGAATCATGGACGAAGCCGACACAGAACTGCTCGGCAAGCTCGTAGCCCTGCTGCAGCAGAACCGCAGGGAAAACTGGATCGACCTGCACAATCTCAGGATCATCAAATACGGCAGCGTGCTGCATCTCGACTGCCACCTTACCCTGCCCTGGTACCTCAACGTCCGCGAATCCCGGAAAGAGATCAACAAATTGCAGTATCTCATCCGCCAGCAGTACGGGGAGAGCGTCGAACTGTTCGTGCATACAGATGCATGTCTCAGATTTTCCTGCTGCATCTGTACGAAAGGCGAGTGCCCGGTTCGCGAAGCCCCTTTCGAGCGGGCCGTAGGGTGGACGGTCAATAACATTTCACGGGACTGCATGCACAAAATTGAGGGGGGCAACGTTCTGTAACCTGACAAGTGGAGTTTTCTATGGCGGATGTACTCGTAACGGGAGCATCGGGATTTATCGGTTCGCACCTTGTCCGGCGATCCATGCAGGAGGGTTACAGGGTACGGGCCCTGATCCGGCAGGGGAACGCGCCGGCGTGGATGCGCCAGCAGGGAGTCGAGTTCGCGGAAGGCGATATTCGCGATGACGCCGCTGTCGGTCGGGCGGTCGCCGGTTGCGATCTGGTCTTTCATGCGGCAGCGCTGACATCAGACTGGGGCGATTCTCAGGAGTTTGCCGACATCAATATCGGAGGCACCCGGAACGTTGCGGAAGCAGCTCTTCGGAACGGGGTGAAGCGGTTTGTGTATGTCAGTTCCTATGAAGTATTCGATCATGTGCACCTCGAACGGCTTGACGAGTCGATGCCGTTTTTCGTTCGCGGCCAGCTCTACCCCGACACGAAAATCCGGGCTACCGAAACGGTGCGCGAATATGCAGCCAAAGGGCTTCCGGCTTCAGTGGTCTATCCTGTATGGGTGTATGGCCCGAACGACCGCACCCTTTTTCCCCTGCTTGCCGACGGCATCAGAAAACGGCAGTTGTTCTACTGGGCCCGGCATGCCCGCATGAGCATGGTCTACATCGATAACCTCATCGACCTGCTCATGCTTGCAGCAACGCATCCGGCTGCATCGGGGGAAGAAGTTCTTGCCTGTGACGGTGAGTACCTGACATTCGAGAATTTCTGCGAAAGGGTTGCCGAAGGGATAGGCGCGCCGCCGCCGGGTCTTTATCTTTCCTACAGCGCAGCCTACCTTATTGCTTCCGCCATGGAAGGGTATGCCCATATTTCCGGCAGTCGGCAGCGCCCGATGCTGACCCGGCAGGCAGTTACCCTGCTTTCATCGCGTGCGCTCGTCGATACGTCGAAAGCCCGCAACCTGCTTGGCTGGAAACCGAAGGTTTCGCTCGATGATGGCTTCCGGAGGACGCTCGAATGGCTTACGGGCATCGATCCTTTGCAATGGAAAAGCAAGTGAACGCGTGTATAGGTTTCGGTTTCGCACACCACGACTGTCAGGCGGTTATGCCGATTCAATAAAACAATGAATAAGACAGAAAATCATACCACATGAGAATTCTTGAATTTGCCGGATTTGATGCGGGCAGGTACAGGGATGCGTATATAAAAGTTTCCGGAGCGCTCCAAAAACACGACTTTCGTGCAGCTCAGGTAAAGAAACTCGTCAACCTTACGCATGGCCGATTTTACCGGGCACGGCTCGATGATGCGGCACGGCTGCTTTTCACACTGGTGCGTCATGGCGACGAGACCTGCATTCTGATGCTCGAGGTTATTGCCAACCATGCATACGACCGCTCGCGATTTCTCCGTGGAATGGTCGTCGACGAGTCGAAAATTCCCGATGCGCCTGCAGCGGATGCTATTGCCGATGCGCAGGTCGTTCGCTATCTGCATCCTGAACGAACAACGGTTTATATGCTCGACAAGCCGATTTCCTTCGATGATGCACAGGAACGCATTTACCGCCAGCCGTCGCCGCTGATTATCGTTGGCAGTGCCGGCAGCGGAAAAACCGCATTGACGCTTGAGAAACTCAAGCACACCGAAGGAGAAGTTCTTTATGTCACCCATTCGGCCTATCTTGCCGGCAATGCCCGTAATCTCTACTATGCCAACGGATTCGAACATCCCGGCCAGGAAGCGCACTTTCTCTCGTATCGGGAGTTCGTCGAATCCATTCGCGTTCCAGCAGGAAGGGAGGTGACCTGGCGTGACTTCTCGGGATGGTTTGCAAGAATGCGCAATCTCGCCCGTACTGTCGGAGCCCATCAGGCATTCGAAGAGATACGGGGGGTCATAACTGCCGGAGCCGAAGGTACTCTGAGCCGTGAGGCATATATGAGTCTGGGTGTCCGACAGTCGATCTTTACTGGTGCCGAAAGATGCGTGATCTACGATCTGTTCGAAAAATACCGGCAATGGACAGATGAAGCGGGCTTCTACGATCTCAATAGCATAGCGCACCGCTGGCAGGAGATCGCCCGTTCCCGGTATGATTTTGTTGTGGTCGACGAAGTGCAGGACCTGACGCCGGTTCAACTGGCGCTGATACTCGGAACACTGAAACATCAGGGTCATTTTCTGCTCTCCGGAGACTCCAACCAGATCGTGCACCCGAACTTCTTTTCATGGAGTCAGATCAAAAGTCTTTTCTGGAACAACCCCGACCTTGCCCGGCGGCAGCAACTCTCCGTCCTGACCGCAAACTTCCGTAACGGAAAAGAAGCAACCCGGCTCGCCAACAGGCTTCTCAGAATAAAGCAGCAGCGGTTCGGCTCGATTGACCGCGAAAGCAATTTTCTTGTCGATGCCGTCGGAGGAGAGAGCGGAGAGGTGGTGCTGATGGCTGATATCGATGCGGTCAAAGGCGACCTGAACAGAAAAACCCGCAACTCGACCCGTTTTGCCGTGCTTGTCATGCGTGACGAAGACAAGGCGGAGGCCCGAAAATACTTTTCGACGCCGCTGCTCTTTTCCATTCACGAAGCAAAAGGTCTCGAATATGACAATATCGTGCTTTTCAGGTTTATCTCAGGCAACCGGGCTGAATTCACGGAAATAGTCGAAGGTGTCGAAAAATCAGGTTTGGATGACGAAACGCTGGGCTACTCGAGAGCAAAAGATAAAAGCGATAAATCCATGGAGATTTACAGGTTTTTTATCAATGCTTTCTACGTCGCGCTTACAAGGGCGATCAGAAATCTCTATATCATCGAGGCAGACACCCAGCACCGCCTTTTCGGGTTGCTCGATCTTGCCGTAACCCGGCAGGTGAAAGTCGGCGATGCGCAATCAACCATCGAAGAGTGGCAGAAAGAGGCAAGAAAGCTCGAGCTGCAGGGTAAACAGGAGCAGGTGGATGCGATCCGGCATACTATTCTCAAACAGGTACCCCCTAAATGGCCCGTGTTCAATGAAGGGCGACTGAAAGAGACCCTGATAAAAGTCTTTCGTGACGACCAGCCGGGTAACAAGCTGAAACAGCAGCTCTATGAATACGCAACCTGCCATGATGAACCGATGCTTGCCGAACACCTCCATCAGCAGGTCGGGTACATGCCTGCCTGCAGATTCTCCGAACAGCGCCCCACCCTCGGGCGGAAAAGCTATGTTCCCTATTTCAGCCAGCAGATCAAGACTATTCTCAGACAGTGTGATCTTCATGGAGTCGACCATCGTCTTTTTATGAATCAGACGCCGCTCATGGCTGCCGCGGCAGCAGGGAATGTTCCATTGACCGAAGCGCTGCTCGAACGGGGCGCCAACCCGCAAATGACCGATCACTATGGCTATAATGCCCTCCATTGGGCAATGCGCGAAGCCTTTCGTGAACCGAAATTTGCCCGCGGCAACTTCGCAACGCTCTATGAACAGCTTGCTCCTGCATGCATCGACGTCAATACCGGCAACCGGCTTGTCCGTATCGACCGCCATCTTTCCGAGTATTTTCTCTTTCAGACCCTCTGGGTGCTGTTCAAAACGCGCTTCACCTATTATCTCCGTCGTCCGTATGCGGCATTCGAAAGCAGGGCGATTCTCGATGCGTGGGAACACATGCCGGCAAACGCGGTTTATCCCGAACGGAACCGGCGCCAGCATCTCTCCGGCGTGCTCGCCCGTAATGAGGTGAAGCGCGACTACGCCTTCAACCGCCATCTGTTCGTCCGTATTGCGCAGGGGTGGTATCAGTTCAACCCCGCACTGTCCATTCGCGCCATTCATCGCGAAGAAGGGCCGGACTGGGTACCCGTCTATGAGGCCCTCAACCTGCCGTTGATCCATGAATTTGTCAACGAAGATGTCGCAGGGCAACTCAGGGAGTACTGCGTCATGGCCGGTATGCAGGAACCGTCAGTTCCGTTGTGTATCGAAAAGGCTTTTGCACGGAAAAAAAAGCTATCAGAGCTTCTCAACAGCCTGAGCCCGGCGCCACGTCTTCGTCGCATGATCGAGGTCATCGAGCCTGACGATCAGCTTGATGAAGAGATTCGTGATGATGAGGACGAATTCAATTCGGCAACGGAAGAGTGGGACAGGGCTCGGGAATCGAGGCGTATGGCCAGAGAGGCTGCAAAGAAGAAAAAAGAGGCCTTGCCGCCCCCATCCGATCAGTTGAGCTTGTTCTGAATGGATGAGTACTGAGTTGTGAGTGGAGAGATTGTGTTATATTTGCAGTCACCCCTATTATCCTTTTTTTACGTTCGTATCGTTATGATATCATCCCATGTCGTGGTGTAGCGGGGCGAGAGCATTGCCTGGTTCGGCCTCCACGCATCAGCGTTTTCTGCCGCAAGCCGCACTGTACCCGGCCCGTACCGGAGGTTCAGGCTGTCCATCGCTTCCATGAGCCGTTGCTGCCGTTCGCCTGCTGCATGATCCGGCGTGTCGAACAGCGTCAGGCAGGGTGCTGCGGAGGCCACCGGTTCCAGGCCGCTCACGATCACCCCCGCCTTCCTGTACCCGAACCCCACCCGCCAGATCGCTCCGAATGCGCGTTCCGCAGCCCGTAACAGGGCGATGGTATCCTGCGAGGGTGACGGCAGGGCGACGGTTTGCGTTCCCCGGTACTTTTCGTGTGGTTTGCTGAACGGACTTGTGCAGATGAATACCGTCAGCATCGAGGCAACGGAACCCTCCCTGCGGAGCTTTCGTGAACAAGCTCCTGCAAAGGTTCCTACGGCCTGCAGCAACTCGTCGGGAAGGGTGACCGTCCTGCCGAACGAGCGGGAGGTGCAGATGCTCTGCTTCGGCGGGCGCACCTGTTCGAGCGGCAGGCACGATTGCCCCTTCAGCTCCGCCTGCACCCGTGCGCCGGTGATGTGCAGATGTTTGCGCACCCACGGTTCCGGAGCCATGGCGAAATCGAGCGCCGTCCGGATGTTTCCGGCTTCCAGCAGCCGGGCCCACTGCCGACCGATACCCCAGATATCCTCGACCTGCAGAATGGCGAGTGCCTCCCGGATCTCATCCGGCGAAGAGAGCATGCAGACTCCCTCGTATCGGGGATGTTTCTTTGCCATCCGGTTCGCCGCCTTGGCCAGGGTTTTCGTTGGCCCGAGACCGATGCTCACCGGAATGCCGGTATGCTGTCGAACGGTAGCGCGGATGTGCGCAGCGTACCGCATGAAATCGAACCGGCGGAATCCGCTGAAATCGAGGAACGCCTCGTCGATAGAGTAGACCTCGATGTCAGGAGCAAGCTCCCCGAGCGTTGCCATCACCCTCGACGACATGTCGCCATACAGGGTAAAATTCGCAGACAGCACCGAGACCCGGTGCTTTTGCAGCAACTCCCGGTATTTGAACGCCGGACCGCCCATCGGCAGGCCGAGAGCTTTCG
>Ga0194127_10002827_pt1 | contig 23001 bp, 14 predicted proteins | sample TA2KigC100mmetaG_FD_148624 | JGI IMG/M metagenome (GOLD analysis project Ga0194127, IMG submission 148624) | Freshwater microbial communities from Lake Tanganyika, Tanzania - TA2015036 Kigoma Deep Cast 100m | ecosystem: Environmental > Aquatic > Freshwater > Lake | place: Tanzania: Lake...
CCGCGGCCATCGAGCTGCGCGCCGTTCATCGCCTTGATCGCCGCCTGCGCGTCGGCCTCGGTCTCCATCTCGACGAACGCGAAGCCGCGCGAGCGGCCGGTGTCGCGATCCAGCATCACCGCGACGCTCGCGACCTTGCGGCCGTCCTGCGCGAAGGCGTCCTGCAGCGTGTGGTCGGTCGTGTTGAAGGAGAGGTTGCCAACGTAGAGTCGCTTGCCCATGCATCACCTGCCATCGGACCCGGATCGGCCGCGCGCCCGCCTCGCCCGGTCCCGGAGGCGGTGGGGCCGCAGGGGCCGCACAGTCCGTCAGGCACCGGTCTCGGCGGGAACCACGCGGCTGCGCGGATCCACCCAGTCGTAGAACCAACAGAAACGAACCCTTCCGCGCCGACTGCTGACTGGATGGGTCTCGGTGCAGAAACACCGATTGGAGTCTCGTGCCGCGCGGGCCGCAGCATGCGGAGGCGCGCCGAGGGGCGGGAGTCTACCGGGGCGTCGGCGCCGGATCCAAGGCGAACTTCGACGCCCGCGCGAACGGCGGTCGGGGGAACGTGCAAGCGCGCCCGCCCCGGCCCGCGCCGACCGCCGAACGACACCGTGGTATGGTCCGGCCATGGCCAAGCACCAGCACCTGCGCGCCGCGACGCTGAGCGTCACCCTTCCCCTGGAGATGGCCCAGGCGGTCTTCGACCGGGTGCGCGCGGGTGCCTTCGGCTCGCCCGGGGCGCTGATCCGCGAAGCGGTGCGGCGCCTGCTCGAGGCAGAGCCTTCGCCCGCTCCGCCTGACGACGAGGCCGAGCGCCCGGCGCGCCGCACGGGCCGGCGCGCGCCCGAAGCGCGGTGAAGACCGCATCGCGCCGCGCAGCGGGGCTCGATAGAAGCCGCCGCAGCGGCGCCCGAGTGCGTGGTTTCGCCCGTTGCAGGTCGCCGCGTGGCGGCGGTGGGAACCTCAGTCCTGTTCGGCCCCGGCGACCAGCCGGACCGTGTCGCGGGCGATGATCAACTCCTCGTTGGTCGGGATCACCAGCGTGCGCACGGAGGCCTCCGCCGCCGACACGTCGGCTTCCATGCCGGCGGCCGCGGCGTTCTTCGCGGGGTCGATCTTCAGGCCCATGAACTCGAGCCCCACGACCGACCGCGCGCGGACCGGCGACGCGTTCTCGCCGATGCCGCCGGTGAAGATCACCGCGTCGACGCCGCCCATCACGCCCGCGTAGGCCGCGATGTACTTGCGCAGCCGGTAGCAGAACATGTCGATCGCGAGCTTCGCGCGCTCGTGGCCCTTCGCCTCGGCCTCCAGCAGCTCGCGCATGTCGTTCGACACGCCCGAGATGCCCTGCAGGCCCGAGTGCTTGTTCAGCATCGTCGTCAGCTGGTGCTCGGACAGGTCCTCGGCGTGCATCACGTGGAAGATCGCGCCCGGGTCGAGGTCGCCGCAGCGCGTGCCCATGATCAGGCCCTCGATCGGCGTGAAGCCGAGCGAGGTGTCGACGGAACGGCCGTGGTCGATCGCGCAGACGCTGGCGCCGTTGCCGAGGTGGCACGTGATCAGGCGCGTCTGCTCGCGCGGCTTGCCGAGCAGCACGCGCGAACGCCAGCCGACGAAGCGGTGCGAGGTGCCGTGGAAGCCGTAGCGGCGCACGGCGTGCCGCGTGTAGAGCACGTAGGGCAGCCCGTACAGGAACGCCACCGGCGGCATCGTCTGGTGGTAGGCGGTGTCGAACACCAGCGCGTGCGGCACGTCGGGCAGGATGCGCCTGGCCGCCTCGTAGCCGCGCAGGTTGGACGGGTTGTGCAGCGGTGCCAGCGGCACGCAGTCCTGCACGGCGCGGATCGCCTCGGGCGTGGCGAGCGCCGAGGCGGTGAAGCGTTCGCCGCCGTGCACCATGCGGTGGCCGACCGCGTCGACGTCGGCGGGGCCGGCGATCACGCCGCGCTCGGGGTGCGCCAGCATGCGCAGGATGTCGGCGAGCGCGTCGCGGTGTTCGAGGATCTCCTTGCTGTCGGTGACCTTGTCGCGGCCGGCCGCCTGGAACGTGTGCACGGCGGCCGCCGTGCCGATGCGTTCGACGGAGCCGCGGCCGAGCGCGTGGTCCTCGTTCTTCTCGATCGCCTCGAGCGACGTCTCGATCAGCTGGTACTTGACCGAGGACGAGCCGCAGTTGAGCACGAGGACCTTCATCGCCCGCTCTCCTTCGCCCCGGCCGGCGCGCCGTCGCGGACCCGCTCGTGGCCCTGCCAGCGGAAGAACCCGCGGCCGGCCTTCCGGCCCAGGTAGCCGGCCCGCACCATCTTGCGCAGCAGCGGGCACGGCCGGTACTTCATGTCGCCGAGTTCGCGGAACAGGTGGTCCATCCACCGCAGCACGGTGTCGAGGCCGATGCGGTCGGTGTACTCGAGCGGCCCGACCTTGAACTCGTAGGCGAGCTTCAGCGCGAGGTCGACGTCGTCGGCGGAAGCGACCCCCTCCATGACGATGTGCATCGCCTCGTTGAGGAACGGCAGGATCGCGCGCGTCACGACGTAGCCCGGATACTCGAAGACCTCGATGACCTTCTTCTCGAGCGTCTTCGCGAAGCCGACCGCGCGCTCGAAGGTCTGGTTCGACGTCGCCGTGCCCCGCACGATCTCGACGAGGCGGCTCATCGTGACCGCGTGCATGAAGTGCATGCCGACGACGCGGTCCGGGCGGCCCGAGCCGGCGCCGATCTCGGTGACGCTCAGCGTCGAAGTGCTGGTGACGAAGACGATGTCGGGCTCCAGCACCGCGTCGAGCTTCTTCAGCACGGACTGCTTGGTCGACAGGTCCTCGGGAACCACCTCGACGATCATCTGGACGCCGACCATCGCCTTCGGGTCCGTCGCGTAGCGGATGCGGCCCAGCGTGGCCTTCTTCTCGGAGGCGGTGATGCCCCACTTGGCCATCTCCGCGTCGAGGTTGGCGACGAGCTCCGCGCGCGACTGCTCGGCCCGCTCTTTCGAGACCTCGAGCACCTGCACGTCGATCCCGCTCGAGGCCACCTTCTGGGCGAGCGAGCGCCCCATGAACCCACCGCCGACGATGCCGAGCTTGCGGAATTCCACGAACCACACTCCTGGCGAAGATGCCGGGGGCCGCGCGCAGGTCGCGGCCACCCCCGCCCCGGGATGAAAGGTCCAGAGCGGGCGGGTGGACGATGGCCGCTCGGGGTGGCAGCGTCAACGCCGCTTTGGGCCCGCATGGCTCCGGTCTTCGGCCCGGTGACTCGGTGCCGTGGAGCCGACCGGCGGCGCCGCCCCGGTGGCGCACGATCCTCCGCAGCCTGCAGGCTGGTCCGTGCTGGCCGGGTCGCAGGACCGAACGGAGACGGGACGCCGCCAGTTGCACCGCGCCGTCAGCGCCGCGCCCCACCGGCCGCGGGCCGCAGCTTCGCCGTGAACGCGCGCAGGATCGGCGCCTGCTCGACGATCTCGTAGCCGGTGATCTTCGCGCGCCGGTCCATCAGTTCGGCGAACGACTCGATCACCCAGTCGACGTGGCTCTGCGTGTAGACGCGCCGCGGCAGGCACAGGCGCACGAGGTCGTGGTCGGCGAGCACCGGCGCGCCGGTCTTCGGATCCGGGTGGCCGAACATCAGCGTGCCGATCTCGACCGAGCGGATGCCGCCCTGCACGTAGAGTTCGCACGCGAGCGCCTGGCCGGGCAGTTCGGACAACGGCACGTGCGGCAGCATCGCGCGCGCGTCGACGTAGACCGCGTGCAGGCCGTTGGGCTGCACCACGGGCACGCCGAGCCGGACGAGGTGCGACGCGAGGTAGGTGGCGGCGGCCTCGCGGTAGCGCAGGTAGTCCGGGTCGAGCACCTCGCGCAGGCCCTGCGCCAGCGCGGCGAGGTCGCGGCCGGCGAGGCCGCCGTAGGTCGGGAAACCCTCGGTCAGGGGGACCAGGTTGCGGACCTTCTGCGCGATGCCGTCGTCGTTGCAGCACAGGAGGCCGCCGATGTTGACGAGGCCGTCCTTCTTCGCCGAGATCCAGCAGCCGTCGGCGAGGTCGAACATCGCGCGGGCGATCTTCGGCAGCGGCACGTCCCGCCACTCGGGTTCGAGCCGGTGGATCCACCACGCGTTCTCGGCGAAGCGCGCCGCGTCGAGGAAGAACGGGATGCCGTGGCGCCGGTAGAGGGCGCTGACCGCGCGCAGGTTCTGCATCGACACGGGCTGGCCGCCGACGCGGTTGTTGGTGATCGTGATCAGGCCGAGCGGCACGCTGCCCTCGGGCTGCTGCTGCAGCCAGGCCTCGAGTTTCACGACGTCGAGGTCGCCCTTCCACTGGGCGCTCTTCTGCAGTTCGCGCGCCTGCGGCGCCACGAAGTCGAGCGCGTTGGCCTGCAGGTACTCGACGTTGGCGCGGGTCGTGTCGAAGTGCGCGTTGTTCGGCACCGACTGGCCCTTCTGCACCATGCAGCCGAACAGGATGCGCTCCGCGGCGCGGCCCTGGTGCACGGGGAACACGTGCTTGTAGCCGGTCAGGTCGCGCACGACGGCCTCGAGTTCGTAGAACGAACGGCAGCAGGCGTAGCTCTCGTCGCCGTTCATCAGCGCCGCCCACTGCATCGCCGACATCGCCCCGGTGCCGGAGTCGGTCAGCAGGTCGATCATCACGTCCTCGGCGCGCACCAGGAACAGGTTCCAGTGCGCGTCGGCGAGGATGCGCGCGCGTTCGGCTTCGGTGGTGATCCGGAAGGGCTCGATGGCCTTGATGCGGAACGGTTCGAGTACGGTCTTCACCTGCGCAGCGTCGGTCCAGCCCAGCGCAGCGGCACTGGGCCGAACTACGTAGACCGCCGCGAGCTACGGCGCAGGCGAGTTCCCCACCCACCACCTCGCGGGCACGCTGCGCGCCGCCGCTTCGCTACATGCCGATGCGCATCTCCAGGCCCCGGCTGAACGACAGCCCGCTCGAGGCGCCCGCATCGATCTCGATCGCCTGCATGAAGATGGAGATCCCCAGCAGGGACGGCCAGTTCGGGATGCTGAAGACCAGGAATCGACTGGCGGGGACGGTCTCTGTGGCCATCGGAGCGACCAGCACGGTGCCGCCGAGGACCGGCAGGTTGTCCGGCTGCAGGCCGAGCAACAGGAAGCTGGCGGTGGCTGCACCCGAGTTGCCGACGTGCAGCAACTGGAAGGTGCCGAGCAGCGGCCGGCCGAACCAGATCGACAAGTCCGGCACGCCGAGCGTCCCGGGCCACCCGGAGCCGTAGTTGAACCAGTCGAACTCCAGGCGTGCGATCCAAGTGCCCCAGTCATTGTTGGTGCGTGCGTACTCCTGGATCGTCCAGAAGGAGTCGTTGGCCGGATCGACGCTGCAGTAGCTGTAGTCGCCCCAGCGGTTGATGCCGTTGCCGTCGACACGCTCGTAGGGGCCCTCGCCGGCGCACAACAAGGCCGGCTCGGACATCGCGCCGGGCGGATCGTTCGCCAACCGCCCTGTGTAGTAGGCGCCGACGTACTCGCCGGCGTGCGAGCCGTTGCACGCCATCGCCACGTCGCCGCGGTCGTTGGCCACGAGCGACGGATAGTAGTAGGACCGCACCGGGTCGGCGACGGTGCCGGACTGCAGCACGGCTTTCGTCGCCGAGTCGATCTGATACCAGCTGCAGGCCGCGCGGCCGGCATGCGAGACGCCCCGCGCCACCCAGATCGAACCATTGCGCCACGTCGCGTGGGACGGCCGGAAGTCGCCGGTCGAGATGTCGGTGGTGCTGCCGAGTGCCGGTGCCGCAGGGGGTGAGTCCTGCCACGGCACCGGGATCAGGCCGAGGTCGACCAGCGTCGGTGCCGTCATCGGACCGGCGATCCTGCGCAGGCGGAACGTGCCCTGGTCGGGGCACGAGATCAGGAACTCGCCGATGGCGTTGCCATGGGTCGTGCAGGGCTGGATCGCGCCTTCCCAGGGGTTGTTGCGCCAGGCGGTGATCGTGCCGAGGCTCGGGTTGGCCTGCAGCAGAGGCGCCTTGTCCAACGCCCAGATGGTGATCGGGTAGCTGCCGCCGACCATCAGGGAGGCCAGATAGATGCCATCCCTGTCGACGCCCAGCGTCGGGAAGTCGGGCCACTTGTTGCTGTCCGACCCCAAGGCTGCCAGGAAGCTCGTCTTGAACCAGGCCCCGGTCGGGTCGCTCGACTGGCTGACGGCGAGGTAGATCCACCGGTAGGGCCCGGTCGACGCGGCGACGACGAACCGCTGGCTGTGCGGATCGAACACTGCGCGCACGTCGCCGATGCCTACCCCGCCGGGCAGCGCGAAGAACGTCGTCAGCGCCACGTTGACGACGCGGGCCCTGGTGTCCTTGCGGTAGACGGAGAGGTTGGAGTTCACGAACGACAGGAAGTGCTGGGGCCCCGCCGCACCCGAGCTGTCGGGTGGAATGCACGCCGAACCGGGGTCGAAGATCATCGGCCCGGTCGTCGACCAGGTGACGTGCGGGCTGGTGCCGCCGAGGCTGCAGAACGCCGTGTTGCCGGCCAGGGAGGACGCGATCTGGCTGGGCTGCTGCTTCTGCTGCTGCGTCTGCGGCGGTCGTTGCGGCGGCGGTACCGCGCGCACGCCGTCCTGGCCGGTACGTTCGTCGTCCGGCGCGAATTTGCCGGCACCGCGCTCCCAACGCAGGCCGCGATAGCCGGAATCGGTCAACACGGTGCGCCAGGGGATGTCCTCGAAGTCGACGACGATGCGCGTCGACGTGGTCGTGTCGCGGTAGGTCAGGTCGTCCATCGCGAACCAGCCGGCACCACCGCGCGTCGGCCGTGCTTGCACGACGATGCGGTCGACGTCGCGCAGGTCCATCGCCAACCACAATGGCGTCGTCGACAGCGACTCGAGCCATTCGCTGTGCGCGACCTCCTGGCCGTCGCGGTAGCCGAGCGCGCGCACCGCGGTTGTCGCCGAGCCGCGGCCACCCTGGGCCGCGAACCACGCGCCTTCGACGTCGACCCGGTCGGGGAAGCCGATGGCCATCGCCACATCGCCCCACTGGTTGATCGCGTAGCGCTGACCCGAGTGCGGCCGCGCTGTCGCCGCGTCGCGTGCCGGCACCAGCCAGCGGCCGGCACTGCCGTCGTGCGCGTTGGCCAGGACGCGCAGCTGTGGTGGCAGGGCGCGCTGGCGGAGCAGGACCTTGGCCATCGGTTCGACGACGCCGGGTCCCAGCGCGCTGGCCGGCAGTGCCTCACCACGAGCCCCTGGGGCCTGCGCCAGCGCGCGGTCGGGGCCGCTGGCGAGGAGGAGGAACAGGAACGGCACGGCGAGCGGCGCGCGCATTGGTGGGCCGAGTGTATCCCGCGCCGCCTGACTCGTGTCGTGGGCGCGCTCCAGCACCCGCACGGTGGCTGGTTCCTGGACCGCGACGGCAGGAGGCGAGCGAAAGTCGTATCCCTCGGCTGGCGGCACCCGTCCGAGGGATGCGAGGCCGGAACCGAGCCGGACCTCGAACAGACGCGCTGCTCGGCCCAAGGACCGCCATGAACCTCCTCACTCCCCGCGACCGCGTCGCGGAACCGCTGCGCACGGCGGACCACGAGGGCCTCGGATCAGACGTCGCCGATCCTGAGATCGAGCCCGTGCGACGCGATCGCCCCGAGCGGCGTCAGGCCGGCCGCCGGGTCGTAGACGAACGACTGGCCGTAGATGTGCACGCCGATCACGTTCGGCACCAGCAGCGGCATCGCATGCACAGGCAGCCCACCGGGCAGGAACAGCAGCGTCACCTCACCACCCTGGTACCGGAAGCAGGTGGGCATGCCGAGGTTCTGCAGGCTCGCACCGGGCTGGATCTGCAGCAGACTCAGCAGCACCGCGCCGAACGGTGCGGTCGGGCCGATGTTGTTCGTGACGAGATCGATGGTCGTGCCGGCGACCGGGCGGGCGCTGGCGGCGAGCGCCAACGGCCGCACGTCGTTCGCGGCCAGCACGATCGCGGCGGGGATCGCCGCGGTCAGGTCGACGCTGCCCGGATCGGACGAGGGGCCACCCGGCGAGTAGCCGACGACCCATCCCTCGCCACCGGCGAACCCGTTGACGCTGACCGTGTCCAAACCCAGGAACACGAAGTCCACGTTGCCCGTGGCGAGGTCGAACTGGAACTGGAACGTGCTCGGCACCGTGCCCCGGGTCGTGCCGGCGTAGCCGACGACCGCGTTCCACGTGACGCGGGCGACCCCCGCCTGCTGCTCGAACCAGATCGCGCCGGTCGCAGGGTTGTTGAGTTCGGGAGCGAAGTCGCGCCAGACCGACCACACCGTGTGGGGCCATGCCAGGAAGGCCGCCGGCGAGGGCCGGTAATCCGCGCCGTTGTCGCCCGTGGACACGAAGCCGTTCGAACACACGGTGAGCTGCGTCGCCGTGCCGCCAGGGTAGGGCATCGCCGCGGCGAGGTTCACCGTCGCCGTCGCATCGTCGTCGAGGTCGAGGTTGATCGCCGCGCCAGACGGCGGCACGAACGCCGAACCGCTCGGCTGCACGACGTAGCTCGTTCCCGTGTTGAGCATCCGGAATGCCGAGTTCGACAGGTCGATCGACGGCGTGGTCGGGAAGTGCTCGTAGAACGACGCGTCCCTCCGGACGCAGCCGGAGCCGTAGGGCCACCGCGTCGCGAGCACGCCGTTGCCGCCGACCGTGTAGTGGATGCTGCAGTTCACGACCCTCGGCGCGAACAGCGGGGCCATGAACGCCACGTTGGACGCCTCGCCGCACTGCATGGCGAGCTCGGCGTTGGTGTAGCTCTGGTTCGAGCCGGTGCCATACGAATAGGCGAGGCCGAAGCCGTTCGCGCGGAACGCCATCCCGTAGGTGCCGGCGGGCAGGACCAGGGGCGCAGTCAACACGCACGGCGCCGGCACGCCGAAGCCGGCCGTCGTGACGGGGTTGCCGAGCGACAGCGGGCCGTCCCACGCGGCGAGGTTGGTCTGGTTGCCGGCGCGCGTGCCCGGGACGCCGGTGATCGTCAGGATGTCGAGCGTGCCGGAGGCAGCAGCCCCGTGCAGATCGACCCGCGTGATCGCGATCTGCGGGACGAGGACGGTGATGTCGAAGTAGATGGCGCCACCCGCGGTACCGCTGACGTTGGCCGCGAACGTGGTGGTGAGCGGAGACTGAGCGGGCAGAGCCAGCGCCGCGACGAACAGCGGGCCGGCGACGTGGATGCGGAGCACGAGACACCTCCAGCGCCAGGGAGAGCGGCGGATCGAGGAGAACGCCCAGCATCTACGCCGGATTGTCTGCCACGGTCAACCGGTGTTCGGCCGAGCCCTGTGCAACCAGGGCAGGCACCGGCCGGGCGGAGCCACCGCTCACGCTCCTCGGGTGCGGTCCGCCGTCAGGATCGCCTGGAAGAGCAGCTTGCAGGTGCCGAGCGGCTGGCCGCGGTACGCCACGTCGGCGCCGAACAGCACCACGCGGCCCTTGCCGATCCGCGCACAGAGCGCCGCCGCCTTGCCGACCAGGAACTCCTCGCCGATCGCCCAGCCCGACAGCAGCGTGTCCTGTCCGCGGTAGCGCGCGACCACGTCGATCGGTGCCTCCGGATCCGTGACCTGCAGGATCGGCGACCCGCCGCCGACCATCGCCGCGAGCGTGCGCGAGGCCCCGCGCGCGATCGGATGCCAGCGGTCGACCTCGATCGCCAGCAGCGAGCCGGGCACGTAGAACTCCTCGCGCGTGGTGCGGCGTTCCCCGCCGTCCTCGGTGGGCACATGGGTGCCCACCAGCACAGGCAGGCCGAAGTGGCGGATCACCTTCTCGCACTCGCCGCCGAGTGCCACCAGCGTGCCGCCCTGTTCGACGAACGCACGCAGCGCGGGAATCGCCTTCTCGGCGGTGAGCCGCACCGCGCGCGCGCGCAGGTTGCTCCAGTCCTCGAACGGCGGCAGCGCCGCCGCGAGTTTGTCGTAGTCGGGCTCGGTCCGGCGCGGGGTGCTGCGTTCGGCGTCGCGCCCGCTCGGCAGGCCGGCGTGGAACACGAGCACGTCGAAGTCGCTCGCGAGATCGCCGGCCTCGACGCGCTCGCCGAACACCTGCTGCACCGGGAACTCGAACTCGCGCAGCAGCCAGTGCACCCAGCCGGTCGGCATGTGGCCGCCGAACACGTCGAACAGGCCGATCCGCGGTGCGGCGACGCGTTCGTGGAGACCGTGCGCCGGGCGCGCCTCGGTCACCGCGCGCAGGCCCAGTTCCCGCGCGGCACGGGCGAGCACCGCGGTGGCCTGCTCGGTGCCCGGCACGAACCAGGACCCGCCGGCGACCGACCACTCGACGGCGCAGCCCGCCGCGAACAGGCGGTTCACCACGATCACCGCGTGGCTGTCGCGGCCGTCGATGCGGTAGCCAGCGCCGGCCGGCGGCGGCAGCCGTGCAGGCGCGAAGCCGTCCGCGTCGGTCCACGGTGCGAACGGCCCGTCCAGCGCCTCGAAGCAGCGTTCGACCTGCACGTCCATCTGCAGCGCGAGCGTCCAGCCCGCCGCGTCGTAGGGCGCCACGGGCCTGCCGTCCTTCACGTCGTGCGGGTGCCACTGCGGCTCGAACAGGTCGAGCACGTGCGCGCGGTAGGCCTGGTCGCACTTCACGACGAAGGAGCCCGCGGGCATCTCGGCGCCGCCGAGCGGGAACGGCGCCGTCGCGCGTTGCACCTCGACGCCGCCGCGGCGCAGCGCGCGCACGAGCCGCATCGCCGCGGCGAAGTCCGGCTGGTCGCTGCGCAGCACGTAGGCGCGCGGGTCCCGCAGCAGCGGATCGCGCCACACGGAGTCCGGGTCGTCGCGGCGCCGCGCGGCTTCGACCAGCACGGGCGTCGGCGTCCAGTGGTCGCGGCTCCCGCGTTCGATCGCGCGCCGGCCCATCGTCGCGAACTGCTGCAGCAGTTCCCGGCGGTACCGCGCCGCGTAGTCGAGGATCGCGAAGTTCGCGGTCTGCAGGTAGTCGATCGTCTGCCGCGCGCGCCAGAGCTGGCTTCCCACCGGGTCGGGGTAGTCGCCGTAGGGCAGCCGCCGCGCGAGGCTCTGGCGCAGCTGGGTGGGCTCGGGCCGGCCGAAGGCCTCGGTCAGGATGCCGATCACGTTGTGGAAGTAGGTCGTCGAGCGCAGCCCGCCGTTCCACCAGCCGGAGAACGGCGCGCCGCTGCGCGAGATCACGCCGGGTTTGCCTTCGGCGGCGAAGCGCTGGTTCATGTGCGCGCTGACGATCTCGATGCCGCGGATCACCAGCGGGTCGAGCAGGTAGTTCTGCGGGTCGCGGAACGGCGGCGTGAACAGCACCGTGCCGGCGGGCGCGGTCTGGTGGTGGTTGTAGACGATCTGCGGGAACCAGTCGGCGTAGAAGACGCGGTTGACGTGCTGCGTCTCGAGCTGGTTGTTGGCGTAGAAGTCGCGGTTGTTGTCGTGCCCGACCCAGCGCTGGTAGAGCACGGGGATCGTCATGCTGCGTGTGCTGCGGTAGGCATTGGCGACGAGTTCGAGGCCGTCGGGGTTCACGGGGCACGCGAGCAACACCACCTCGTCGAGGATGCGCGCCACCTCGGCGTCCGTGCGCGAGGCCATCTGCCAGACCAGCTCGATCACGTTCTGCCCGGCGATCGCCTCGGTCGCGTGCAGGCCGGCGTCGATCCAGACGCAGGCCCGGCCTTCGGCGGCCAGCGCCGCGGCGGCGGCCGCGTCGACGCGGCCCTGCGCCAGCGTGCGCCAGATCTCGCGGTGCCGGTCCAGGCGCGCGAGGTTCGCGGGCGAACTGATCACGGCCATCAGCAAACGCTGGCCGTAGCTGGTCGCGCCGACGTCGACGAGGCGCACGCGGTCGCTCGCCGCCGCGATCGCGCGGAAGTAGCGCACGAGGTCGGTGTAGTTGCAGAGCTGGAAGTCGGCGCCGACCTCGTGGCCGAGGAACTGCAACGGGCTCGGCACCTGCGCTGCGGCGAACGGGCCGAGCAGGGTCGCGGCGAGGCACAGGCCGGCAGCGCGGCCAGAGGTGCGAGGGCGGGCGGATCGCATGGGCCGGGATGCTACGCCGCGAACGACCGGCGCGGCGCCCCTTCCGCAGGCGTGACGACGAGGCGACAAACCGCCGGACTCGGCGCCATGCGCGGGATGTCGCGGTGTCGACGGAGCCGCGTGGGCTTTCCCCGCGAGTTGCACGAAGTCGCGGCATGCCGCGACCGCGCGGCAGCAGCGCACCACGCCGCTGCAGTTGCGAAGCTGGCGGTCGCCGCTCCGCTGCACCTCCAGCGGCCTGCTCCGTGAGGTCCGCGGCGGCCTACCACCCGACGACCAAACGCGCCGCGCGGCTGCCCGAAAGCCCTGCCAGTCCCGGCACCGGCGTGCCCTGGGCGTCGACGACCCCCCACTGCGCGAACAGCTGCAGCCCGACCAGACCCTGGTCGTTCGGGATCGGCACGGACTCGATGCGCACGCCGTTGCTCTGCGTGAGGCCGAACATCGCCGGCAAACCCTGCGTCGGGTCGAGTTGCAGCACGCACGGCCCGGCGATCGGCACGCTGCCCGCCGCGAACGACCAGCACAGGGCCGCCACCGTCGCCGGCGGACAGCCGTCGACCCCGACGCGGAAGTTCCCGTTGCCGAGCACCGGCAGCCCGTTGCTGCGCACGCCAGGCACGCCGTTCGTCCCCGGGCAGCCACTGCCGTAGAGCGTCCACGATGCGGCAGTGCCGCCGCCGCCGAGATACCACGGCACCGTCAGCGGGTCCGTGGTGAAGAAGCCCTGCAGCAGGTTGCTCACCTTGGTGCGCCCGGCGGGGCTCGGGTGCGTGCCGTCGGGCTGCACGTCGGCGCACGTCCAGACGAGTCCGTCGCCGCGCCCGACGAGGCCATTGGTCCACAGGTACGGCCCGAAGCCGAGCCACGGCGCGACGACGGGCCCCGCCGCGGGGTCGCTGTTGAGCTGCGGGTCGCCGTTCATCTGCTGCTGCACGAGCCACTGCACCGCGAAGCCCGATTCGTAGGCGTAGGGCTCCGGGTTCAGCTGCGTCGTCGCGTAGCCCGCGTAGGTGCGGCTGCTGCAGAAGCACAGTTCGCAGTGCGGGAACCTGGCGCGCAGGTTGCGCGCGATCTGGCCGAGCAGGTTCTGCAGCTGCTGCGCTGCTCCCGGGAAGCCGCCGGTGACGCCGGCGTTGGCGAGCCGCTGGTCCACGACGGTCCAGAAGTTCGCGGCCGGATTGGCGACGATCACGGCGTCCTGTCCGCCCTGCGCGCCGTCGACGATCGTGACCGCGGGGTTCTTGTTGGGGTCGGCGTTGGCCACCTGCATCCAGGTCGAGAACTCCTGCGTCGTGTTCGACATGCCGATCGACAGCAGCACGATGCGGCCGTTGCCGGCCGGATTGCCGGCGGCATCGCGCGGCACGACCAGCGCCATGCCGGCCTGGCCGCGGGCCAGGTGCGCCGCCGGGGGCGTGTTCTGGCCGGTCCCGTAGAGCCCGCCTTGGTGCCCCTGGTAGGTGCCGGTGCCGAGGTCGGTCAAGGCGGTGGCGGCGATCGACGTGGAGCTGCAGTTCTGCGCCGGCAGCAGGGTCAGCGGGACGACGAGCACGAGGAACGCGTGGAGGGGTGACATGGGACTGTGGGACGAAGAGGCCCCGGCATCATGCCACGCCCTGGCGTCATGTGGTGGATCGCGGCGCGGGCCGTGCGGCCACATCGCCGCGGCACAGGTGCACGGCCCGGACTCCGGTTGGCAGCAAGGCGGCGCTCTGGTCTGCTGCCGCGATGCTCGCCGCCCGGCTCTTCGCCACCGCCGTCGCCGCCGCCATGCACGCCTTCGCGATCGCGCAGCCCGCACTCACGGTGCCGCTCGCCGATCGCCATCCCGAACTCGCCGCACTGAGCAGCTGGACCCAGCAGATCGACCGGCGCACCGATGCCGCCGCCATCGCCCGCGGCGTGTTCCCGCTCGGCAACGGCAGCGTGTTCGGCCACTTCGGCCTCGGCAAGCACGCCAGCACCGTGCAGGGCCTGAGCGGCCCGACCTACCAGACCGACACCCCGTGGGCGCCGCACGGGCACTTCGGCGAGCAGTCGTTCGTCCTGCGTGCGGATGGTGCGGACCTCGACCTGCCGGTGCAGACGATCGCGCGGGTGCGCGGCGCGAACTTCGTCGTCACCGAGGATCGCGACGATCGCGGCGTCCGCCTCGTCACGCTGAACTTCGCCCCGCCGGGCGGCACCGACCTGCACCGCATCGTCGAGGTGCACAACGGCAGCTCCGGCCCGCTGCGCGGCGTCGAGCTGCGCGCGCTGGTGCCGCGCGCCGCGCCCGCCGGCGGCGACCTCGCCGGACTGCAAGCCGTGCATGCATCGACCGCAAGGCCGTATCGCGCGCGCTTCTGCATCGCCGCCGGCGGCTTCGTCGCCGAAGGCCAGCTCGTGCGGCCGTTCGGCGACCTCGCGCCCGGCGCGACCGTGCGCGCAGCGTTCACGATGCGCACCAGCCGGGGCGACGACCCGCAGCTGCGCGTCGATCCGGAAGCCGCGGCCATCGCAGCGAGCGCCGCGACCACGCTGGCCCACTGGCGGCAGCGCCTCGCCGGCACCGCGACCTTCCGCTCCGAGCCGCCGCGCTTCGCCGACCTGCTCGAGGACTGGAAGGTGCTGCTGCTCGCCCACCAGAGCCGCGCCGCCGGCCTCGTCGCGCCGATGGTGAACCACCGCATCTGCCGCGTGCGCGACCTCGCCGGCCCGCTGCTGCTGTGCTTGCGCTACAACCTGCACGCCGACGCCCGTGCCATGCTGCAGGCGATCTGCCGCAGCGCCGCCCGCCGCGGCGCCCTCACCGAGATCCTGCCGCTCGACGTCGCCTGGACCAGCGACGACGAGGATCCGGCGCGTTGGGCGGACGCGACGATCCCCGCCGGCGGGCTCGGCAGCCTCGTCGTGCTCTACCACGAGTGGTACTGGCGCGCGTCGGGGGATCTCGGCCCGATCCGGGCGCATTGGCCGTTCCTGCAGCGCTGCCTCGACGGCCAGCGGTTCTCGGCGGACGGTCTGCAGGCGTTCGGCGGCGACGAGGACCACTTCGTGCTGCACCGCCTGCTCGGCTCGCGCCTCGACGATCGCAGCGCGCTCGTCGCGCACGCGCCGGCCGCGGGCCGCAGCGCGCTGTCGTTCGAGGCGAACGCGCTGTTCGTGATCGCCAACATGGCGCTCGGCGAACTGCAGTGCGCGCTGCAGCCACCGGCCGCCGCGGCCGGACCGGCGAAGGCGAAGGTCGACCCCGATGCCCTGCGCCGCACGATCGAGGTCGCGCTGCGCACGGAGCAGGCGTTCTGGCAGCCCGCGGCCGGTCGCTTCGCGCCGGCGCTGTCGCCGCTCGGCCCGACCCCGCATCCCGGCGCGCTCGCCGATGTCAACCTGCGTCTGCAGTGGCTCGGCTGGACGTTCGCGTCCGCGGGACGCAACCGCGCCAATCTGCAGGCGACGCTGCGCGACCTGTGGCGCGCGCCGGACGCGGTGCGGGTCGGGGCAACCGCCGGCACCGGGTTCGCCACCGGCGCCACGCAGCCGCTGCTGCTCTACGCACTGGCCGACCTCGACGACCACGGCCGCGCCGGCGCGGCGGCCGAACTGCTGCGCATGGCCGGCCCGGCCGGCGAATGGGGCGCCCTCTGCGATCCGGACGGCGCGCCGACGTGGACGCACGATCCGGGCTGGCCCGATCGCTGCCAACCGGGGCCCAGCGGCCTCGCGATCGATGCGCTGTGTTTTGCGTGCACCGGCCTGCGTTACGCCTCGGTGCCGAGCTGGGACGACGGCCGCGAGGCGCGGTTCCGGCCGCGCCTGCCGCCGGGCACGACGCGGTTCGTCTGCCGCGACGTGCGGCGCGACGGCCGTCACCTGCACCTCGCGATGGAGCAGGTCCTGGCCCGTCTCGGCGAGGACGAACTGCGGCAACAGGAGGAACGGATCGCTGCCGGCCTGCAGAAGCCCGAGTCGCGCCTGGACCCGGCGCGTGAGCACCCGCGCTTCCGCTACCACGTCGAGATGGTCAACCCGCCGCCCGACGACCAGCACATCGTCTGCGCGGTCAACCTCGGCCACAGCCAGCTCGTGCGCTACCTCGCGACGCGGCTGCCGTCGTTCGGCGATTCGCTCGACCTGCCGACCGATCCGCAGACCGCCTGGCCGGCGCCCGGCAGCGCCATGGCGGCGCCACCGGCCGCGGCGCTGCCCACCCGCGGCGGAGCCACCACGCTCGTGTTGACGGTGCGCGGCGATGCCATGGCGCGTCACCGCGACCTGCCGGCGCGCTTCGTCGACCTCGGCCTGCCGCAGGACTTCACGCGGCTGGCCGCGCTGCTGCGGCAGGAGCCCCGCTTCGAACGAGTCGTCGTCGACGTCGGCGTCGACGACGCCGGCGCGCTGACCGCCCGCGGCGCCGGCTGCACGACCAGGGCCCCACTCGCGACGGCGCTCGCGGCGTTCGCCGCGGCCGGCGGCACCGTGCAGCGGCCCGAGTTCGTCTCGACGTGGCGGGTCGCCGGTCCGATCGCTCCGCTGCCCGCGCCGGCCTCGGGCACGGCCCACTGGCCCGGGGCGGACAGTCCGCTGGCCTGGCGGCCGGTGGACGCGGCCGCGAACGGGTTGGTGACCGCGGCGACGGCGACAGGCGGCCGTGGTCCGGCAGCGCACCTCGCCGCCGTGCTCCTCGATGCCGCCGCCGATGCGGACGTGGTGCTGCGCGCGGGCGCCGACGGGCCCTTCACGATCCGGCTCGACGAGCGCGTCGTGCTCGCGCAGCCGGGCTTCGACCCGGCCGCAGCCGATCAGGCCGAGGCGCCGCTGCAGCTGACCAAGGGCCGCCACCGCCTGGTCGTCGAGTTGACGGATCGCGGCGGCGGGGCGACGTTCCTGCTGCGTTGCTGCGGTGCCGACGGCCTGCCGGTGCGCGGGCTCACCGCGGTGCGGCCGTAGCGCCGGCGCGGCTCACAGGTGCGTGAACTGGGTGACCAGCGCGTAGCCGATCGTCGTCGTGAAGAAGATGCCCTCGGTCGCGGTCGTGCCACCGGCGTTGTTGAGGATGCGCGTGGCGAGGTCGACGCGGCCGAGCGCCGGCGACGGCACGGTGACGATGCGGCCGTTGGAAGCGGCGATCGGCAGCGGGCTCGTGCTGCCGGCGTCGATCGCGAAGCACTGCGTCGCCAGCGTCACGCCGGCGATCTGGTTGGGCACCACGATGGTCGACAGCGTCGGCGTGTCCGTGGTGATCGCACCCGCGGCATTGGTGACGCCGATCACCTTGGTCGTCAGCACTGCGTCGGTGTAGACGAGGCCGCAGAGGCCGGGGAAGGACAGGTTCGGGTTGGTGAAGCCGAGGGCCAGGAACGTGAGCGCGTTGGCCGGGCCAGTTGCCACGGTCGCGTTCATCACTGCGGTGCCGCCGATGTCGGTGACCGTGAACGTGTGCGTCATCGCGGCGGACTGGCCGCTGGCGATGCAGCCGGTGCCGGTGGCCGTCGAGCTGCTGCCCGCCGTCGTGCTCTGCTCGGCGTCGAGCACACCGCTCGTTCCGGTGCTGGTCTGCCCGAAGTAGGTGGCCTCCCATATCAGCGAGTTGAGGCCCGTGTAGACGAACGGCGTCGCCAGCACGAGGTCCATGTTGCCGGTGAACGGGTTCGGTCCCGGCGACACGCCCTGGCCCTGTGGGCCGAACGTGATGAGCGTGCGCGGGATCACCAGTTGCTTGGGCGCGAAGTAGTTGTTGTCGAACGTGTAGCTCGGGTTGGTCGCGCTGCGGCCTTCGCCCATGAACAGTTCGAGGTCGTGCGCGCGGGTGCCGGTGAAGTTCGTGGTGGTGGCGTTGAGCCGGAAGGAGAGTTTGGTGATCACCCGCGGCATCGGGCCGAGGTCGCTGTGGATCTGCATGTAGCGGCGCGCGACGGCGCTGCTGAACGGGAAACTGTTGGAGCCGCTGCCTTCGACGGTGGCGGCGCCGACGGGCGAGACGACAGCGCCTTGGGCGGTCGCGGCGGCGGCGAGCACCGCGGCGGCGAGAATGGCATGGATGCGCATGGAAGTTCCTTGTCGGGACGCAGGGAGGTCGAGCTGCGGTTCCGGGCCACCCGGAACCGTGCCGGAATGATACCTCGTCGCCGCTCGCTGCATCCACGCTCCCGCCAACCCCTTCGCACCGCCGCTTGGCCCCGTTGCCCACCCCGAACACAGCGGCCCCTGCGCTGCCGGCCGCGCTGCCGGCCGCGCTGGCGAGCAACGCGATGGCGAGCAAGGTGAAGCTCTGCTGATGCCGGTGCCCGTGCGGGTCGAGCGCGCCGTGCTGCTGTCCGGCCACCGGCGATGGCACGCGTTGCGCGCGGCGACCTGGCTCGTGCTCGCGTCCTGCGGCGCGTGTGGCTGCCCATGCTGGCCATCGTCGCCGCGCACGCCGTCAGCGCGTGCACGCGACGCGCACGCCGTTGCTGGCGCGGATCACGAGCGCGCCGTTCACATCGGCGATCGGCAGGAACTGCACGTAGGTCGTCCCGACCACAGTGACCGGGATCGACCACGTCTGTGTCGCGTTGCCGGCCGCATCGGCCAGCGCCAGTGCGATACCCTCGGCGTTGCACAGGAGCGAACAACCGCCCGGCAGCTGCAGGCCGAGCTGCTGGCTGCCCGTGGCGACGATCGCGGGGCTGTTCGGGAAGCAGCCCGTCGCGAGCACGATGACCGTGCGCGTGGTGCCGACGACGAGTTCGGTGCCGGCGGCCTGCACGCCGCTGCAGCCCTGGCCGTAGCTCGTGATCGTGCAGGTCGCGGTCAGGTCGGGCCGGAAGGCGACGTAGAGTTCGGTCCAGGTGTAGACCGTGGTGCTGGTGCCGTTGCCGGCCGACCGGCATTCGTTGCCGGCGCGCACGGTGACCTGCCCGCTCGGGCCGATCGTGCAGGGCAGACTCCAGTCGGCCGCGGTGACCGACGCGAACTCGACCGTGCCGTCGTTGCCGACGTCGATCGCCGTGCTCGCGCTGCCGCCGTTGCTGCTGCTGCGGCGGAACGAGACCACGATGCGGCCGACGGTGCCCGGAGGGGCGCTGAAGGTGGCGAGCACCGCGTGAGGACCGAACGTGGCGCCGGCCTGGGCCGGGGACGCGGACGAGCCGGCGAGGTCGCTCGCGGTGCCGCGCGCGTAGGCGCGTTCGAAGAAGTTGATGCCGATGCCGCCCTGGTAGGGCAGCGTCGGGTAGCAGATCGTGGTCGCGCTGAGGTAGGTGTTCGGCGGCGACTGGCTCGTCGTCAGGAACAGCTGGTTCGGCGACGTGCCGATCGGCTGGCCCTGCGGCACGCCCTGGAAGGTCGTGGGACCGGCGGCGGCGGCGGTCAGCGCCGCGATCGGCGTCGCGGCGGTGACGGCGACCGTGGTCTGGGCGGCGAGTGGAGCGAGCAGGAAACCGGCGAGCAGCAGGAGGTGCATGGGCTCGGTCCTCGGGGTCTTGCAGCCGCGGCTGGGGCGAGCGCGGGCAGCGTGCATCCTACCCACCAGCGACCCGTGCAGGGGCGCGCGGCCTTGCACGCGAACTACCTGGGCGCCCTCGCTCCGCCCTTCCGCTTGATCCCGTAGCCATAGCGGTAGATGTCGGGCACGTCGATGCGACCATCGTCGCGCACCTCGAGGACCCCGACCCGCACCAACTCGTCGAACACCGCTTCGCCGCGGCGAGCGAATCCGTCGTTCTCTGCGCCTGGATCCGCCAGCAGCTTCTCGACCTCGCGGCGGTCCATGAGCATGGTGCAGTCCTCCAGATTCGCGAGGCGCCGGACGAAGGGATACTCCTCCTCGAGTTCCTTCACCCGGTCCTTCGAGGTCTGGCGCAAGGCACCCACGAGGCTGGTCGGTTCCATCAGCGCCTCGGCACGCGGAACCCCCGCACGGATCGTCGCTGCCGCGGCGTGCCTCAACAACCGCAGGAACGAGCGGGGCACGATGCGGCCGTCGGCGTCCTTGATGCGGGCGGTGAGCCAGCGATGCGTGTAGCCCTTCTTGGGGCCGCGGCCCATCGTGTCCCCGGCCAGCCCAGCCGCGAACGCCCGCTGCTCGACCTCCCCCATGTCGCCCGGCATCCAGCCGAAAGCGCCCCGCTGCTCGATCGGGATCTTCCTCTGCCGGAGCCATGCCCGCATCGCCTCGGCATGCGGTCCACGGTTGGCGAGGTGGCGAACCGCCAGTCGGAACAGCGAGACCACGTCCCAGGCGAGAGGGACCGAACGCGGTCTGAGTTTGCTGGCGTCCGGGAAGCTGCTCTCCGCCTCCTCGAACAGATCGGGGCGCAGGTAGATCTTGCCGCGCAGCCGCCGGTAGCGGGTCGTGCAGGACAACCAGAGGGCCAACAGGGAACGGACCAGTCGTTGTCTGGTCGAACGCGTCTCGGCCAGGATCCCGAGACGATCGAGTTGGTCGTAACCGGCGAACACGTACTGAGCCTTCGCCGTGAGGTCTGCCTCGACGGCGTCGAGCGAGGTCATGATCGCGCCGATCTCGCGTTCGGCGACGCCGATCCAGGCCTTCGGGTCTCTGGGGGCCTGCCGGTGCTTCTCGTCGACCGGACCGGGCAGGGTCGCACTGCGGACCCCCCGTTCGCGGAGTCGCGCCAACAGGTGAACGGACCAGAATGCCCGCAGCGCGGCGTCCCCACCCGATCCTACGTGCTGCACCAAGCCGTCCAGTGCAGGGGAAGCCGGATGTTCCCTCGTCTCTGCGTAGGCGTCGAGCCAGACCGCACTCGGGATCCTCGGGTCCGTGAAGAAGTCGCGGACACGGTCGCCCAGTTCCTGCACCATGCGGAACAAGGCGGTCTTGCCGGCGCCGCGCGTGCCCTCGACGATCACGACGTCTTCGCGCAAGGCGAGGCCATGGGATGCCAGCGGAAGGAACACGGCATGCACGTCTGCCGACGTGTCTTCGTCTGGCGCCAAGGCGGCGATGTGCTCGAGCAGGAGTTCCCGGTTGGGTCTGCCCTGGTGCTTCACGGCGCTCCCTCGGGTTGGCTCAGTTCGACGAGCCTTCTGACGAACTGGACGAAATCGGTCCCGAACAGTTCGGCACGCTGGCCCGACAGCGACGTGAAGTTGACCAATCGCGCGTTGAAACGGATGACCTGCGGATGGTGAGGAGCCGCCGGATCATCGATGGCCGGATCAGCGTCGACGACCGGATCCGCCGGCTCGAGGAGCGAGTAGACGTGCTCGACGAATGCAGCGTGGCTCCGGCGCCGGTAGGCCTCGGTGATCCTGTCGTACTCCGGCGACGACGGATCCTCCGGCGCCATGGTCTGGACCACGATCGCCCGGAGATCGTCCGGCTTCCGCCGGCGGCCGAGGGCTTCCACGGTCAATTCCAGGCCGCGATAGCCCTGGTCCGAGTCACGCCCCACCAGGACGTCCACGTGGGCCAGATCGTGCAGGGACAGACCCGCAACGTCGTGCAACCCCGCACGCGAATCGAGCAGGATGAAGTCCGGCGCCGGGCTGCGTGCCGCAATCGCCTTCAGCAGGGATTGCAGGCCCTGCCGAACGGGGCTCTCGGTGTCGGGGGCGAGCAGGCCCGAGCCGGTGTAGTCGAGTCGCGCGAGCTTCTCGAAGTACGCGCGGTCGAGCTCGCCGGATGTCACGACGTCCACCAGGGATGCCTCGGCGCCGAACGTCCTCGCCGCGTCGATCATCCGGTCGAGATCGGCCGAACCCGTCGCGGCATGATCGACCAGGAAGTCGAGCACGCCACGGTCGGTCCTCGCCCCCAGCAATGCACCAGCACCCGGGGCCTCCACGTCGAGGTCGACCACGACTACGCGCTTGCCCTGCTCGGCCAATTGCCAGGCGGCTGACGCCAGCAGAGTCGTCCTGCCGACGCCCCCCTTGAAGGAGTAGAAGGTGACGATCGCCGGCTTCCGTTCGACCAGCGGCCAGGGGGGCGAGGACTTGGTCTCGCCCACCCACGCGGTCTTCGACAGGTGTCGCTCGATCAAGTGCCAACGCCCATCCGCGGGTTGCCGCTTCCGCCCGTCGTCGGGATCCACCCACTCGGGGCTCCGCCACGGCGCTTCGATGCCGAGCACCGTGTTGCACAGGCGCGCAACCTCGGGATGCCCTCCGGGCATCAAGACCGGGGCTTCGAACCACGCGCCGAGTTCCCGGCGCAGGTTGTCTTCGAGTCGTTTCGAGTCGAGGCTGCTGGGATCCCCCCTGATCGCCAGGTGCACGCGACCGCGCAGGTCGCGGACGACCACGGCCTTCTCCACGAGATCGAACCCGGGGTCCGTCTCGCATGCGCGCAGCAGGGTCGGGAGAACCTCGTCGAACGTCACCACGAGAACCCTCCTGCCAATCGGCCGTCGGCCCACAGGGAGTAGGTGATCCGATCGGTGATGCTGCGGGCCTCGGCCAGGAGGGGATTCACGACGGTCACCGCGCGGGTGCCCGTCCGTTCGTACCGCGACTGCTCGCTCCAGTTCGCCAGCTCAGGGTATGCGCTGGACCAATCCTCCAGGTCGTAGCGCCTCGCCGCCGGGTCCGCAGCAAGAGCAAACCGGAGAGCCAGTTCCGCGGCACGCTGGACACCATGCCCGATGGCCCGGTCGAAGGTCCGGTCGGAGAGCACGGCCTTGCGAGCGCACTCGGGCCCGTATCCCGCGAGGTGGAACGCCTGGTCCAGCGACTCGTGCGCACCTTGGGCCGCGAGGTGTTCGGCGTCCCGGATGTGCCGCAGGGCTGCCGAGAGTAGTCCTTGACCAACCTGGTTCATCCTGTGCGCGCGCAGTCTAGCGGGTGAGCGGGATCGAATCCCCGAGTCCACGCGCTCGAAGTCGACGGAGGATCCCGGCGCGCCGGGTTGGAGTCGCGCCGCTTCCGCATCGCGCCGCCCTGGCGGTTTCACCGCTCGCCGCCTCCCGCACCCCCTTGACTCGCCCGCCGTCGTAGCCCACCCTCTCCAGCCTTCCGCGTTCCGCGACCGATTCCCCCGCCGTGACCCGCCC
>Ga0194127_10002833_pt1 | contig 22964 bp, 19 predicted proteins | sample TA2KigC100mmetaG_FD_148624 | JGI IMG/M metagenome (GOLD analysis project Ga0194127, IMG submission 148624) | Freshwater microbial communities from Lake Tanganyika, Tanzania - TA2015036 Kigoma Deep Cast 100m | ecosystem: Environmental > Aquatic > Freshwater > Lake | place: Tanzania: Lake...
GGAAGGCGCCGGCAATCAACAACGTGTACCTGCGCTACAGCGAAGAAGAAGTGCGCTTCATCCTCAACTATGGTCGTCCGTTCTCGCCGATGTCGGCGTGGGGTCTCGTCGGTGGCGGCCCGATGAACGAGCAGCAGATTCAAACTGTGCTCGATTATTTGAAGAGCATCCAGATTCCGCGCGAGAACTGCGCATCGCCCGACGCCAAGGCCACGATGTGCGATGGCGGCACACTGCCGAAGAAGAACCAAGACGAGATTCAAGCCGAAGCCGAGCGACTGGTCGAGACCGGCACCTACGGTTCGATTGGTGAGGCGTTGTTCAACCTCGATCTCGGCGGCGGCGCGTACTCATGTGCGCGATGCCACACGAAGGGCTGGTCGTACGGCGAACCGCAGATCACCGGCGGCGGCGCCTTCGGCCCGAACCTCACGGGCGGTTCGGCAGTTCGTCAGTTCCCGAATCAGGCCGACATGATCGCCTTCATCAATGCCGGCAGTGAGTACGGCAAGAAGTACGGCGAACAAGGGCAGGGTGGTGGTCGTATGCCCGGCTTCGGCGCGGTGCTGACGCAGGATCAGATCCGGGCCGTCGTGGAATACGTGCGTGGTCTCTGACGTGAACCTGCTCTCGATGCTCGCCATCAACTGGGAGCCGCAGTTGCGCGGTTATGTGGTGGTGCTCATCTCGATCGTGGTGTTGATTGGCGGCACCTACTTGGTGGTCGGCACCAACCTCGGCGCCCGACTCGGCCTTCTCGTCATCCTCGGCGGACTGTTCGGCTGGATTGCCGCGATGGGAATCATCTGGTGGACGTACGGCATCGGTCTGCAAGGTCGCATGCCGACGTGGGAGCCGGCCGAACCCGCCACGATCATCCGCGATGCGCAGTTGTTCCAGCAGGTGGAGATTCTCGCGCAGCCGCTCAAGTTGACGGGCACCGCGGCCGAGAACAGCGAGACGGTTGCAAAGGCCCTCGAGTCGGAGGGTTGGGTGCGACTCGATGAATCCGACCCGCAACGTGGTCAGGCGGTGGCATCGTCTGACGACCTGCTCATCAATCAGGCGGATGAGTTTGCTGCCGGTGAATTCGTGTCGGTGGCGGTGTTCGATCGTGGCGGCGAGCGCTGGCCGAAGATCAACGAGTCGCTCGACTTCCTTGCGTTCTTCCACGAGGCACGGTATGCCCTCGTCGAGGTGGCGCCCGTCGTGCCGCAGCGAATCGAGCCCGGTCGCGCACCAGCCCGACCGAAAGTCGACGAGTCGCAGGAGCGCCGTTACGTCTACATGATTCGCGATCTCGGCAACCGTCGCCAGCCGGCGATGCTCATCACGATCGGTTCGTTGATCGTGTTCGTCATTCTCTGTTGGCTACTGCACCGTCGCGATCTCATCCTGCGCGAAAACCTGGCTCGCTCGCGCGAGCTCGAGAAGGTCTGAACTCGCGCTAGCGGGGGTGACGATGGGCCAATACCTGCCGATCGTCGTGCTCACGGCACTGGCAATCGTGTTCGGCGTGCTCTCGCTCGTGGCGTCGAAGTTGCTGGCACCGAGACGACCAAATACCGCAAAAGATGCACCATACGAGTGCGGAATCGTGCCGAGTCGCGAGTCACCAGAGCGGTTCCCTGTGTCGTTTTACATCGTGGCGATGTTGTTCATCATGTTCGACATCGAGATCATCTTCGCCTACCCGTATGCCATCGCCCGTGAGTCACTCGGTGTCTTCGGTTTCTTGGAGATGGTTGCGTTCAGTGCGGTGTTCTTCGTGGCGTTCGTCTACGTGGTGGCGCGCGGTGCGCTTGAGTGGGGCCCGTTGAAGAACGAGGTGCCGGTCGCCGACGTCGTGGCGGCACCCGTTTTCGCAGCAGGTGTGAAGGTCGTCGGCCTCGACGGTCGCGGCACGGCTGAACGTGAAACGGTCGGTGTGGCATGAACGCAGTTCGCGAAGTGCTCGACAACGGCCTCGGTGGCATCAAGCACAACTTCCTCACCGGTCGCGTCGAAGATTTGGTGAAGTGGTCGCGCTCGCGATCGAGTTGGGGCGCCACCTTCGGTTTGGCCTGCTGTGCCATCGAGATGATGGGTACGGGTGCACCGCACTACGACATCGCGCGCTTCGGCATGGAAGTGTTCCGCGCCTCGCCGCGCCAGGCCGACATCATGATCGTCGCCGGTCGCGTGAGCCAGAAGATGGCGCCCGTCCTGCGCCAGGTGTACGACCAGATGATGGAGCCGAAGTGGGTCATCTCGATGGGCGTGTGCGCATCGAGTGGCGGCATGTTCAACAATTATGCGATCGTGCAGGGCGTCGACCAGATCGTGCCCGTCGATGTGTACGCGCCGGGTTGCCCACCGACCCCAGAGACGCTGATTCACGCCATCGAAACGTTGCACCAGTTGATCGAAGACGGGGAGATAATGCACCGCCGCGCGGAGTCTGGTGCGGGCGCCAACGTGCACATTCAGGAAGTTCCAGCGGGCGTCATCACGCCCGTAACGCTGGATCGCAGGTAACGCTCGTGGCGACGACCTTCGACATGTCAGGCGTCGTCGCCGACGAGTCGCACGGGCAGCGAGTGCTCTTTGTCGAAAGGTCGGAGTACCTCGCTGCGGTGACTGCGCTGTACGAGGCTGGCTTCACGATGTGCGTCGATCTGACGGCAGTCGACTACCTCGCGCACGAGTCGCGGGTGGTGCCAGACGGTGTCGTCACCCAACGATTCGAGGTCGTGGTCAACTTGCTTTCGATTGCCAATCGTGAACGCGTGCGCCTGCGCGTGCAGGTTGGTGACGGTGAGTCGGTTGCCTCGCTGTTTGATGTGCACCCGAGCACCGAAGCGATGGAGCGCGAAGTGTTCGACATGTTTGGTGTTCGATTCGATGGACACCCCGATTTGACGCGCATCCTCATGCCTGAAGATTGGGATGGCCATCCACTGCGCAAGGATTACGCACAGGGTCGCATCCCCGTGCAGTTCAAGGGTGCGGCGTCATGACGACGATCGACGCGCGCCCCGCGAGCGACATGAACATCGTGTCGACGGGTGCCGCTACGAGTGAGGGCGGGCAAGAACTGAAGCCGCGGGGTGAGATTTCGCAGAAGGCCCTGATGCGCGAGGCGGGTGCGGTGTTGCGGCTCAGCGAATCCGCCGCGGCAGCCCTGTCGGAAGTTGCGGGCGACATCGGCGAAGACCAATCAATGATCATCAACATGGGTCCGCAACACCCGAGCACGCACGGGGTTTTGCGCCTCATGCTCGAGTTGCAGGGCGAAACCGTATTGCGCTGCAAACCAGTGATCGGTTACCTGCACACCGGCATGGAAAGAACCGGTGAGTCGCTCACATACCTGCAGGGCGGCACCAACGTGACGCGGATGGACTACCTCTCGCCGCTCAACAACGAACTCGTATTCTCCATGGCGACGGAAAAGCTGCTCGGCATCGACGACGATATCCCCGAGCGCGCGCAATGGATGCGCATGTTGCTCTCGGAACTCAATCGCATGAGCAGCCACCTGCTCTTCCTCGCGACGAACGGGATGGATCTCGGCGCCGTGTCGATGATGCTCTATGGCTGGCGCGAGCGCGAAGAGGTGCTGCGTTTCTTCCAGAAGGTCACTGGCCTGCGCATGAACCACAACTTCATCCGCCCCGGCGGTCTCGCCGCCGACCTGCCCGCCGGATGGCGCGACGATGTGTTGCATCTGCTCGAGATGTTGCCCGACCGCCTCGCCGAATACGAGATTCTGATGACGGGTCAGCCAATCTGGCGTGAGCGTCTGCAGGGCGTGGGTGTCATCACGCAGAGCGAGGCGATTGCGTTGGCCGCCACCGGCCCAATCCTGCGCTCCACTGGCCTCGCGTGGGACTTGCGTCGCGACATGCCGTATCTCAAATACCCCGAGGCTGAGTTCGACGTCGTGGTCGGTGCGCACGGCGACGCCTACGACCGCTATGCGATTCGACTGCAGGAGATTCGCGAGTCGATGCGTATCGTGCGGCAGATTCTCGACAAGATGCCGAGCGGCGACTATCGCATCCAAAACAAGAAGGTCACTCCACCGCCACGTGGTCGCATCAACGAGTCGATGGAGGCGTTGATCCACCACTTCAAGATCTTCACCGAAGGGTTCAAAGTGCCCGAGGGTGAGGTGTACGTCGCAATCGAATCGCCGCGCGGTGAAATCGGTTGCTACATCGCGAGCGACGGCTCGTCGGTGCCGTACCGCATGCACGTGCGTGCACCGAGTTTCGTCAACGTGCAATGCCTGCCGCACATGATGCGCGGCGGGCTAATCGCCGATGCGGTGGTCGTGATTTCATCAATCGACCCCGTGCTGGGGGAGGTCGACCGATGAGCCGCCTCACCGACGAGCGCGTGAAGACCGCGCAGGAGATCATCGGTCGGTTTCCGCGCAAGAAGTCGGCGTTGATTCCCCTGTTGCACCTCGCCCAAGAACAAGACGGTCATGTCGCGCAAGATGCGATGGTGCACATCGCCGAGTTGCTCGACCTGGCGCCGGCTGAGGTGTACGGCACCGCGAGTTTCTACGAGATGTTCAAGTTTCATCCGGTCGGCAAGTACTGCATCAACATCTGCACGAACATCTCGTGCCAATTGGTGGGGGCATGGAACCTGTTGCATCACGCCGAAGAACGACTGGGCATCAAGTCGGGTGGCACCACCGATGACGGGCTCTTCTCCATCGAAGATGTCGAGTGCATCGCGGCATGCACCGAGGCGCCCGCCCTGCAAGTGAACTATCGCTATCGCTACAAGGTGACACCGGGAGCCTTCGACGAGATGATTACCGATCTGGAGAACGGCAAGCTCTCCCCCGAAGTTCCGCCGTACGGCACGCTTGCCACCGTGCGACAAGAAACCACGGCGGCGTGGAGCAATCGCGGCAGCGAAGCACAGGCACAGGTGGATGCCCGATGAGTGTTCCGACCGGTCCACGCATCATCACGTCGCGATTCGACGTCGCCGACGGCCACACCTACGCGGGTTACGTGCGTACCGGCGGATACGCATCGCTGCGCAAGGCGGTGTCGTCGATGACGCCGCAGCAAGTGCACGACGAAGTCAACGCTGCTGAAATTCAAGGTCGTGGTGGCGCCGGCTTTCTGGCTGGCACGAAGTGGGGTTTCCTACCCGCCGATGTGCACCCGCGCTACTTGGTGATCAACGGCGACGAGAGTGAGCCGGGCACGTACAAAGACCGCATGTTGATGGAGCTCGACCCGCACCAACTCATCGAAGGCATCGTGATTGCCTGCTACGCGTTGAATGCTGCGCAGGCATTCTTGTACGTACGCGGCGAGATGGCGCTCGCCCAAGAGCGTCTCGCCCAGGCGCTGAACGACGCCTACGCCAACAACCTGGTCGGCAAGAACATTTGTGGCGGCAACTTCTCCGTCGACGTGACGCTCACCTGGGGTGCCGGTGCCTACATCGTCGGCGAAGAGACCGCGCTCATCGAGAGCCTCGAAGGCGAACGCGGCATGCCGCGATTGAAGCCACCGTTCCACCCGGCGGTGAAGGGTCTGTACATGCAGCCGACGATCGTGAACAACGTCGAGACGTTGGCCAACGTGCCGTACATCGTGGGCAAGGGTGGCAGCGAGTTCAAGTCACTCGGTGCACCGACCTCCACCGGCATGCGCATGTTCGCCGTGAGCGGTCATGTCAACAAGCCGGGCGTGTTCGAAGTACCGAATGGCGTGACGACGTTCCGGATGTTGTTCGAGGCGCCCGAGTATTGCGGCGGCGTGCGCAACGGCGGGAAGGTGAAGGCGTTCATCCCCAGCGTTTCGGCGATGTGGTTCTTCCCCGAGCACCTCGACATGGCGCTCGACAAACCCACCGTCGACAAGGCCGGCTCGATGCTCGGTGCGGGTGGCTTCGTAGTGATGGATGAGACCACCGACACGGTGGCGGCGTGCTGGCGCATCGTGCGATTCTTCGCGCGCGAATCGTGCGGCAAGTGCACGCCATGTCGCGAAGGCACCACATGGTTGGAGCGCGTGCTGAAGCGAATGCTCGATGGTCACGGTCGCCCCGAAGACATCGACTTGTTGTTGGAAGTGAGCGAGAGCATCAGCCCAGGTATTGCCTGGCCGCCCCGCCAGACCACCATCTGCCCACTCGGCCCGTCGGCGGTGTCGCCGATTGCGTCTGCGGTGCGCCGCTTCCGCCACGAGTTCGCGCACTACATCGAGCACGGTCGGCCAATCGACGGCGTGGAGTCCCCGTTCCATGCGCACGCGGCGAGCCACGCGTAAGTAGACGCAAGTGACCGACACCGCCGCGCCAAAGACGACCGAGCCAAAGACCACGGTCAGCGTCACCATCAACGGTCGCGCAGTCGAGGCCAAGCCCGGTCAGTTGTTGATCGACGCCTGCGAACACTCGGGCGCGTTCGTGCCGCACTTCTGTTATCACCCGCGCATGTCGCTGGTCGGCATGTGCCGTCAGTGCATCGTCGAAGTGGAGGACCCGCGCGGCAAGGCACTCGTCGTCTCGTGCATGACGCCAGTTGCCGAAGGCCAAGTGGTGTCGACGACATCCGAGCCGGCCAGGCGCGCGCAAGAAGGTGTGCTCGAGTTGCTGCTCGCCAACCATCCACTCGACTGCCCGGTGTGTGACAAGGGAGGCGAATGCCCGTTGCAGGATCAGGCGTTTTCGCACGGCCCCGGCGAAAGTCGGTACGTAGAAGAAAAGCGCCACTACGAGAAGCCGATACCGATCAGCGACCTTGTGTATCTTGATCGCGAGCGCTGCATCTTGTGCGACCGCTGCACACGCTTTGCGAGCGAGGTGGCCGGCGACCCGCTCATTTCTTTCACGAGTCGCGGCAGCAATACGCAGGTGATGACCTTCCCCGACGAGCCCTTCAGTTCCTACTTCTCCGGCAACACGGTGCAGATCTGCCCGGTGGGTGCGTTGACGGCGTCACCATATCGCTTCAAGGCCCGCCCGTGGGATCTCGAACAGGTGGAGACCACCTGCACCACGTGCAGCGTCGGCTGCCGCACGGTGGTGCAGAGCAGTCGCGATGAACTCGTCCGCTACCAAGGTGTCGACATCGAGTCGGTGAACTGGGGTTGGCTGTGCGACCGTGGCCGTTTCAACTTCGAGTCGGTGAACTCCAAGAACCGCGTCGGTACACCGCTCGTGCGCAAGGACGGTTCGCTCGCCGAAACCACTTGGGCATCGGCACTCGACGCCGCGGGTCGCACGCTGCGCGTGGTGATCAACGACAAGGGTGCGAATGCCGTGGGCATCATCGGTGGTGCGCGTGGCACCAACGAAGATGCGTATGCGTGGGCCCGATTCGCCGACGCGCTCGGCATCACCGCGCGCGATGCTCAACTCGGCGACGGTCTTCCTGCCGAGGTGTTCGCCCTGCCGCAGGCAACCATTGCGGAGACCTGTGAGTCGTCGACGATCGTCCTGTTGGCGCCCGACCTCAAGGAAGAACTACCGGTGCTCTATCTGCGTCTGCGTGACGCTGCCGAGAAGCGCAAGACACGCATCATGGAGTTTTCGTCACGTGCCAGCGGTTTGTCTGACTACGCGTGGAAGTCGATTCGCCATGAACCCGGCGATCAGCCGCGCGTGGTGAGTGAGGCGCTCGCCTCACCAGAGATTGCGGCACAGTTGGCGCGCGGCAGTGTGACGGTGGTCGTTGGTCGTGGCAACCTTGCCGAGTCGCCGGAGTTCGCGCTGCTCGCCGTCGGTGCCGTGATGAAGGCCAAGCCTGATGCCCGAGTGTTGCCGGTGGTACGTCGAGGCAACGTGCGTGGGGCAGTGACTGCGGGCTTGGTATCGGCCACCGACGGCGACACCAATTCGATCCTTGCTGCGGTGGCCGCAGGCAAGGTCGAGTGCCTCGTCTTGCTCGGTGCCGACCCGCTCGTTGATGTTCCCGACGCAGATCTCGCTCGCCGAGCCTTCGCCAGTGTGAAGCACGTAATTGCCGTCGACACCTTCGTCACCGAATCGGCCCGTCACGCCGAGGTCTTCTTGCCGGCTGCTGCGTATGCAGAGAAGGTCGGCACCACGACGAACTGCGAAGGTCGTATCAGCGACATCGCACAAAAAATCACCACGGCGGGCACGGCGCGGCCCGACTGGATGATTGCCGCCGAGTTGGCGCTTGAACTCGGCAAGGATCTCGGCTTTGGTTCATACGCCGAGTTGCACGACGCCATGACGAGCAACATTCCGGCGTTCGCCCCGGCAGCCGATGCCAAGGCGGTGCGCCACGAAGGTGTCGTCGCCGTGCACCCGTCGCCGGTGCGCATCACTGCGGCGCCGAAACCCGCCGCACCGCGTCTTAGCCATCACTTCCGCCTGCTCGTTTCGCGGGTGCTCTACGACCGTGCGACCGCCACGGCTGAAAGCCCGTCGCTTGCATCACTGGCCCGAGATGCCGCCGTGCACCTGCACCCCGGTGACGCGCAGCGACTCGGCGTGCCCGCTGGCGCGGATGTGCGCATCGCAGCCAATGGCGCGGCGGTCGTGCTGCCCGTGATCCTCGATGATGCTGTCGCGCGCGGTGTGGCGTTCGTGCCGTTCAACCAACGGGGTAGCGACATCCGGCAAGTAATTCGCCACGACGTGCCGGTGACCGACGCAGTGGTGGAGGCGGTGTGACGATGTTGCACTCCGCCGTTTCGCTCATTGGTGCGTCGTCGTCGATGCGACCCGCGCTCGATCCGGCGCTCGAGGGCGACCTGTCGTGGGCGCCGCTCGTGATCGTGATCTTGAAGGTGCTCGTCGTGTTCGTGGTCGGCCTCGTTGCGACGATGCTCATGGTGTGGTTCGAGCGCAAGGTCATCGCCGGAATGCAAAACCGCATCGGCCCGAACAAGGCCGGCCCGTACGGCTTGCTGCAGACGCTGGCCGATGGCATCAAGTTGTTCTTCAAGGAGGACCTGCTACCGCGGCGTTCGGATCGGTTCGTCTTTGCGCTGGCGCCGTTCCTTGCGTTCGTGCCGGCGTTCCTTTCGTTTGCCATCATCCCGCTCGGCGGTGATTACCGCGACGGTAACGATGGCATCGTCACGTGGTTCGGAGTCGAAACGCGCGTGCAGTTGGCCGACCCGCATGTGGGCGTGTTGTTCGCTCTCGCCATCTCGTCGATTGCGGTCTATGGCATCATGCTGGCGGGTTGGTCGAGTGGCTCGAAGTATCCGCTGCTCGGCTCGGTGCGCGCATCGGCACAGATGGTGAGCTACGAGGCGGCGCTCGGGTTGTCGTTGGCGAGCGTGCTGTTGATTGCCGGAACGATGTCGACGAGCGGCATCGTCAGCGCGCAAGCGACGCTCACCGACTGGAACGTCGTCGCAACCGGCGTGGTGCCGTTCATCATCTTCCTCACCGCTGCCACCGCCGAACTCAACCGACCTCCGTTCGACTTGGTGGAAGCCGAGCAGGAACTCGTCGGTGGCTTCAACACGGAGTACTCATCGATTCGATTCGCGCTCTTCTATCTGGCCGAATTCATGAACACCGTCACCATGTCGGCGCTCATCGTCACCCTGTTCTTCGGCGGGCCGCAACCGATTTCGGTCAACGGTGTCACGCTCGATATTCCGTTCGTACCGAACGCACTCGAGGGCACCGTGTGGTTGCTACTCAAGGTGTTGGTCTTCCTCTATGTGTACGTCTGGTTCCGCGCCACCTTGCCGCGCCTGCGCTACGACCAACTGATGAACTACGGATGGAAGGTGCTGATCCCGGCTTCGCTCGCGTGGTTCTTGCTACTGGCCGCGCAGCGCCTCGCCCGCGACGAGGGTTGGAACGTGTTCGCCACCACGGCCATCGCGGTCGTCGTGCTCGGCGGGTGTTACGTGCTGATGCAGGCTGCGTTTGCCGTGAGCAACAAGACTCGTGAGTCGCAAGGAGCACAGTTCTAGATGGGTTACCTCGGAGGATTCCTCGTCACGATGCGCCAACACGGGCGCAAGAACCGTGTCACCACGCAGTACTCGGGTGGCCGGCTCTTCAAGCGCAAGAAGCGCAAGGCCGAGACGATGGACGAAAAGATCGACAAGCCAGAGCGTCTGCACGGTCGTCACGTGCTCAACCGCTACGAAGACGGCATGGAAAAGTGCATCGGCTGCGAACTTTGCGCTGCCGTGTGCCCGGCCAAGTGCATTCACGTGCGCGGTGCCGACAACGACCCCGACAACCCCACCTCACCCGGTGAGCGATTCGGCTGGATCTACGAAATCAACTACCTCCGCTGCATCCACTGCGACCTCTGCGTCGAGGTCTGTCCGACCGAGGCAATCACCGAGACGAAGTTGTTCGAGTTCTCGTTCACCAACCGCAAGGACGCGATCTACACGAAGAATGACCTGCTCGTCGGCGACGACGGCAAGCCCAAGCACCTGCCGTGGGAAGACTGGCGACCCGGCGAAGACCAGCACACTTCCGCGTGGATGCGCGCCACCGCGCCGGCAGGCGATGCCAACTTCGTGGGTGTCGTGTCGTGGGCCGGCGAACTGGGCTACGGCGTGCGCGATGCTGAGGCCGAGCAATCGAGTGCCGACGCCCAGAAGTCTGGTGACTCGCAAGGTGAACCCACCGCCGCGCCACGAGGTCACGAGTAGTTCGCATGCAACTCGCGGTCTTCGTCATCGCCAGCGCGATGATGCTGGTCGGGGCTGTCGGCGTGATCATCCGTCGTAACCCGGTGCATGCCGCGCTCTCACTCGTGCTCACGTTGTTCGGTGTGGCGGTGCACTTCGTGGCGCTCGAGGCGTACTTCTTGGCGGCGGTGCAGATCATCGTGTACGCCGGCGCAATCGTCGTGCTCTTCCTCTTTGTGATCATGTTGCTCGGAGTCGACAAAGCCGAAGACCTGAAGACGGAACCACTCGTCGCCCAGCGGTGGTTGGCCGGTGTTGCAGCGCTCGGTTTGCTCGGCCTGCTCGTCGTTGCCGTCGCCCGCGGCGCTGACATCCTCGCCACGAGATCGGAAGGGCTCGACACTGCGGCGCAGAACGCGGGTGGCGATGCCAACATCCAGCAGCTGGCCCGATCTGTGTTCGGTGACTATGTCGTCGCGTTCGAACTCACCTCGGTGCTGCTCGTCGTGGCAGTCGTCGGCACGGTCATGCTCACACGCAAGCGTGCGGCGGGGGAGGCGTGATGCCCGAGCCCACGACGCTCTCGTACTTGGTGGTTGCCGCGCTGCTCTTTGTCGTCGGGGCATTTGGCGTGATGGTGCGACGCAACCCGTTGGTGATGTTCATGTGCATCGAGCTGATGCTGAATGCGGTGAACCTCTCGTTCGTTGCCTTGGCGGGCGAGTTGACCGACATCGACGGCCAGTCGCTCGTCTTCTTCGTGCTGGTGGTTGCCGCTGCCGAAGTGGTGGTTGGTCTCGGCCTCATCGTCGCGATCATGCGCAACCGTTCCTCGCTCACCGCCGACGACCTTGCGGAGTTGAAGGGCTGACGCCATGACCGATCTCGTCTGGTTGGTGCCGTTCTTGCCGCTCGTCGGCGGGCTCACACTCATGGTCTTTGGCGCGCGCATCGGCGAACCGCGGACCGGCTGGCTCGCAACCCTGATGAGCGCTTCGTCGTTCGTGCTGACGGTGCTCGTCTACTTTGACTTGCTCGGCATGCCCGCCGAAGAGCGTTCGCACGTGGTGTCACTCTTCTCGTGGATTCCGGTCGGCTCGTTGCAAATCGACTTCGCCTTGCTCGCCGACCCGCTGAGCATCACGATGGCGCTCTTCGTCACCGGTATCGGCTCGCTGATTCACCTTTATTCGATCGGGTACATGCACGGCGACCCGAAGTTCTCCAAGTTCTTCTTGTACCTGAACCTCTTCGTTTTTTCGATGCTCGCCCTCGTCTTGGGTGAGAACCTGGTCGTCACGTTCCTCGGATGGGAGGGCGTCGGAGCGTGCTCGTACTTCCTCATCTCGTTCTGGCACACCCGCGAGAGCGCCGCCGTGGCGGGGAAGAAGGCCTTCGTCACCAACCGCATCGGTGACTGGGGCGTCATGACGGCGATGTTCGTCGCGTTCTCCGTAGTTGGCTCGGTGTCGTACAAGGCGATCAACGAAGCGGCGCAGGAGGGCACCATTTCACGGTCCGCAGTCTCCGCGATTGCCATCCTGCTGTTCGTCGGCGCGTGCGGGAAGAGCGCGCAACTCCCGTTGTACTTCTGGCTGCCCGACGCGATGGAAGGCCCGACACCCGTGTCGGCGCTGATTCACGCGGCCACGATGGTGACTGCCGGCGTCTTCCTCATGACCCGCGTCGGCCCGGTGCTCGCTGAGTCGTACGGCTGGGTGCCCGACACGGTCGCCGTCGTCGGTGCGGCAACGGCATTGTTCGCCGCGACGATTGCGGTGGCGCAGCACGACATCAAACGTGTACTTGCCTACTCCACCGTGTCGCAACTCGGATTCATGTTCCTTGCCGTCGGTAGCGGTGCATATGTCGCCGCGATGTTCCACATGGTGACCCATTCGTTCTTCAAGGCGTTGCTCTTCCTTGGTTCAGGCTCGGTGATTCACGGCCTGCACCACGAACAAGACATGCGCAAGATGGGTGCGCTGCGCGCGGCAATGCCCGTGACGGCGTTGACATTCATCATCGGCTGGTTGGCGATCGCGGGTGTGCCGCCGTTCGCCGGCTTCTGGTCGAAGGATGAAATCCTGCTCTATGTGTACGCCGACAACCGGTTGCTGTACGCAATCGGCATGGTGACGGCGTTGCTCACCGCGTACTACATGACGCGACAGGTGATTCTCGTATTCTTCGGTGAGGCACGCTGGCACGACGCCTCTGGCGAGCACGGTGCGCACGGCGATTTTCGTCCGCACGAGAGCCCGAAGGTGATGTTGGTTCCGCTCGTCGTGTTGTCGGTGTTGTCGGTCGTTGGTGGCGGCATGCAGTTGCCGTTCAGCAAAGACCTGCACTTCCTCGGACACTGGCTGGAGCCGGTGGTCGAAGAAGCCGAGCGCAGTATCAAGGGCACGTGGGCGGACGAGAACAAGTACGTGTTGTTGGGTGTGGCGGTCGTGGTCGCACTCGCCGGAATCGCCCTCTCGGTGGCGGCGTACGCGAAGCGCCGCCTGCCAGCGGTGGAGCCGACGGTGTTGGAGAACGCGTGGTTCTACGACGCGACCGTGGCTCGACTGGTTGGCGGGCCAGGTGCCGCTTCGTTCCGCGGCGTCACGACGTTCGACGCACGTGTCGTTGATGGCGCCGTCAACGGTGCAGGGGCCGTCGCCCGTGGGCTCGGTGGCGTGGTGCGCCGTTCGCAGACCGGTTTCGTGCGCGCGTATGCCGTCTTCATCGCGCTCGGTGCAGTGGTGTTGTTGGCTTGGTTCGTGTGGCGGGGGTGGTTGGCGTGATGCTTGCTGCCTCGTCTTCCACGATTGCGTTCCCCGTGCTGACATCGCTGGTGGCTGTGCCGCTCGTCGGCGCGGCACTCGTCATCTTCTTCGGTCGTGCCCGCCAAGAGTGGACAAAGTTGACGGCATTACTCACGAGCGTGACGACTGGCGCAATCAGCCTCTGGGTTCTGCAGGCATTCGATAGTTCGGACGCCGGGTTTCAGTTCGTTTCGCAGCACGAGTGGATTACTGCCTGGGGCATTTCGTGGCACCTCGGTATCGACGGCATCTCGCTCTTTCTCGTGGTCTTGACGGGTGTGCTCTTCCCGCTCGTCATCGCTGGTGTCGACCCGCACCACGACGAGCGTCCGTATCTCGCGTGGCTGCTCGTGCTCGAGGCCGGCGTGATGGGGTCGTTCATCAGTCTTGATCTGTTCCTCTTCTTCGTGTTCTTCGAGATCGTGCTCGTGCCGATGTACTTCCTCATTGGTGGCTGGGGTTACGACCAGCGTGTTTATGCCGCCACGAAGTTCTTCCTCTTCACGATGACGGGGTCGGCGTTCTTGTTGGTGGGCATCGTCGCCACCGCGCTCTTGTCGCGCGAGTCGGTGGGCAGTGTCACGTTTGACGTCGTCGCGCTTGCCGAGAACGGTGCGCTGAACGTGACGCAGGGTCGTTGGTTGTTCGTCGCGTTCGCAATCGCTTTCGCGGTGAAGGTGCCGCTCTTTCCGGTGCACACGTGGTTGCCCGATGCGCACACGCAGGCGCCGACAGCCGGCTCGGTGATCCTCGCCGGCGTGCTGCTGAAGATGGGCACGTACGGGTTGCTGCGTTTCGGTGTGTATCTGTTCCCCGAAGCCAGCGTGTGGGCGCGGCCCGCGTTGTACACCTTGGCGGTAATCGGGATCATCTACGGCGCGATTGCCGCGACGATGCAGACCGACCTCAAGCGTCTCGTTGCGTACTCGAGTGTCGCGCACCTCGGGTTCATCGTGCTCGGCACGTTCGCCCTCACCGACCAAGCGGTGACTGGTGGCGTGATGCAGATGGTGAATCACGGCGTGTCGACTAGTGCATTGTTCTTGCTGGTCGGCATGATTTACGAGCGTCGTCACACGCGCCAAATCGCAGAATTGCGCGGGTTGCAACAGGTGGCGCCGGTGTTTGCCGGCTTCTTCATGATCGTGATGCTCTCGTCCATTGGTCTGCCGGGGCTGAACGGTTTCGTCGGAGAGTTTCTCATCCTCATCGGGTCGTTCGACACGGCGCGCTGGTGGGTGATCGTGGCGACCACCGGCGTGATTCTCGCGGCGCTATATCTGTTGTGGGCGTATCAGCGTGTGTTCCATGGCGAGGTTGATGATGCCAATCGAGGCTTTGCGGATTTGCGACTGCGCGAGGGTGCGCTGCTGCTGGTGTTCGTCGCGGTCATCGGCTTTACGGGTGTGTATCCCAAGCCGATGCTCTCGCGCATTGAGCCGAGCGTGAATGCACTCATCGAGCATGTTGAATCACGCACCGACTACCAGCAGCCTGCGCAGGGCGAAGCAGGGAAGTAGACCATGGATCTGACCGGCGACTTCATTGCACCGTCAACCGATTGGTACGCATTGGCGCCGTACATCGTGCTACTCGCCGGGGCGCTGGTGTTGCTGCTCGTTGGTTCGCTCACGCCGCGCTGGCCGCGCGGTTGGTATGCGATGCTGACGGCGCTCACGGCGGGTACTGCAGGCGTCGTTGCGTCGTTGCAGTTCGCGGCGCTCGCCGACGAGGCACCCCGCTCGTTGATGAAGGGTGTGCTGGCGCATGACCGATTCGGATTGCTCGCCGTCATCGCAATTTGTGTGGCGGTCATCATCACGAGCATGATGGCATCTGACGCCGCCGGTCTCGACGGCGCACAGACCGATTCGCTCGAGCCGTTCTCGTTGCTGCTCGTTGCCGCGCTCGGTGCGGCGATCATGGTGACGGCCCACGACCTCGTCGTCTCGTTCCTCGGCATCGAAATTCTGAGCATCTCGCTGTACGTGCTGGCGGCGAGCGATCGTCGTCGAGTAGCCAGTCATGAGGCGGGCCTCAAGTATTTCGTGCTCGGCGGGTTCTCCTCGGCCTTCTTGCTCTACGGCATCGCGCTCGTGTACGGCACCACCGGGCAGACGAACCTCGGTGGCATCGCAGTGGTGCTCGCCGACGAGGTCACTTTGCCCCGCAACGACGCGATGCTATTGGCGGGTGTCGCCCTCCTGCTCGTCGGGTTTGCGTTCAAGGTGTCGCTCGTGCCGTTTCATTCCTGGACCCCCGACGTGTATCACGGCGCACCGACTTACGTAACGGGGTTCATGGCATCGCTCGGCAAGGTGGCGGCAATCGTTGCCCTCGTGCGTCTGTTCGTGATTGCGTTCCCGGCACGAGCCGACGACTGGCGTCCGGCGGTGTTCATACTCGCCGTGCTGACGCTCGTGGTCGGGTCGGTGTTGGCGATCGTGCAAACCGACGTGAAGCGCATGCTCGCGTATTCGTCGATCAGTCACGCCGGCTTCATGCTCGTTGGCTTGGAGGCGGCCGGCCACATCGGCTCGTCGTCGGCATCTAGCGGCACCTCGTCGACGCTCATCTACGTGGTGTTGTATGCGGTGCTCGCCCTCGGTTCGTTCGCGGCAGTGTCGGTCGTGTCACAGGCTGCGTCCGTCGTCGGTCCGACCAACGCCACGTCGCTTGACGCCTTCAAGGGCGTCGCCAAGACCAACCCGGTGTTCGCGCTCGGTTTCACGGTGTTGCTGCTCGCGCAGGCGGGCGTGCCGCTGACGAGTGGTTTCGTCGCGAAGTTCGGAGTCATTCGCGCGGCAGTCTCCACCGAGAGCTATGTGCTCGCAGTCCTCGCGATGGTTTCGGCAGTGATCGCCGCCTACTTGTACCTGCGCATCATGGTGAGCATGTGGCTGTCGGAGTCTTCGTCGGCGCGCATCCCGCTTCGGCCTGTCGCACGCCTCACGATGTTCGTAACCGTCGCCATTACCCTCGTGCTCGGCGTACTGCCCACCTTCGTGCTTCGCCTCAGCGACACCCTCATCTTCTTCATCCGCTGACTCTCTTTCTCTTCGTTGCCCTGGCACCGAAGCTCAGTCGCCTGTGAAGTGATGCAACGACCTATTCAAGAAGTAAAGATTGACGGTCGCGTGCCACAATCATCCTGCGTGGCGAGTTTCGTCGGGATGGGATGCAATTCGCCACCCAGGATGATTTCTCCCGACAGTTCATGTGCCACGACCTGCTGGATATGTCATCCAGCCATTCATTCATCTTCGTCCAACTTCCGACGAGAGGTTACTGGTAAGTCAAAATACTTCTAGCTCTTCACAATCAATTGAGGTCACATACAAACAACTAGTGGACCGAATTCCAGTTCGACGACCTGAGCTCTACTGATGATTGCTCTGAGACGACCGGAGATTTTTCTGATTGTCACTACGGTGCCTCTGTTCTGTCCAATACAATTGGTCCGCATATCTGTCTCACTCTCATCGTAAATAGGTATTGCCCTGCCCAACGCCGCCTTCGTCATGGCATTAAGTTCGTAGTCTCGAATGCCTCTTCCCCGAGCGTTGAGGTCTCTGGCGTAATCGACAAACATGATGAATTCAGATGTGCGAAGGTCATCTTTGGAGCTTTCAAGTTGACTCATGATGTCTCGCTGTTTCAAACTGTCAACGTAGTAGTTCGCATAGGTACTTGTCGACAGCACAAAGAAGAGAATGAGCAGGACAAAAGTAACTCTCATTTGTCTGGATTTGTGGGTTAGTTGTACCAAGCCAAGCCCAAGAATCGAAAACCCGAATCCTTGCAAGACTTGATGACGCGAATCCCAATCACTCGTGTCCGGTAGCCACATCGTCACCCAGTCGGTGAGATTGGCGAAGTGTCCGACCGCAAGATATGGGAAAGTACCCAATGCAAGTAATAGCAAGCCGATTTCAAAGGAGTTGGTCTTGAAACCATCTAGAGATCGGTGTTTCCAAAGGTACTTGATGAGTCCCGAAGCAATCGGTATAGAGAGCATTGAGCAAACGAGGAGCGCTCGAGAAAGAAATGCAGGTTGGATTGAGTTATAGCCATCACTGGGACCCGCGAAGCCGAGGTTGACAATCAGGTCTGCAAGCAAGTACCTATGCACAAACGGCAAGACCACCAAAAAGACGCTGATAGTCCAAGTAAAACTCGAGATTCTTGAGCCACTGAAGATATCGGAGCCAATTAGCGGAATGAGAATAGCTAGTGCCATCACTTGATGAGATGGCTGGAATGCTGAGTAGCCCACCAAGAGAAGTCCGAATAGGACTGGTAGCAGTTTTCGGGTAGTCACTAACCATGCTCCGCAAATGAGTACGACCAAAACCAATGAATAACGTGCAGTACTCAAACCAATGCGTGCTCCGTTGATTGGGAGAAGCAAAAAAAAGATTGTTACCGTTGTTCGTTGTTGCTCATTGAGTTGAGGAATGTTGCGCAGCAACTGCCAAAAGAGAAATCCTGAGCACCAAAAGAGGAGAATGACGAAGATTCGTACCGTCCAATGACCGACTCCAAAGAGCGGAGATTCCCAAAGATAGGTGAATGGCACTTTGCATCTTCCGATGGGACACGCACGATCAGTTGATTCAATCAGATTGACGTCACCATACAAAAACCACTGATCCCAAAACTTCGCATTCCAAGAAGCTACGTGGAAGACATTGCTGGATAGATACCAGATCGCAACAGCGCTCCAGCGAATACTCCCACTTTGGGCGAAGGGGTTCAAGAGATTTCTGACCCCAAGCAACTTGTTCGAAACCATCAGACCTATCATGATAACTAAGCAACGCCCCGCGCTAGCGTTTTGTTCTAGCGGTGACTTGATTACGAGTCAATTGCGATTCCAAACTTCAAGGATCAACCAATGAGACCAGATTCCTCAATACAACCAGTTCTGTCAGTCGTGATGCCAATCTTTAATGAGGAGGACTGCCTACCGGTAACCCTCCCAGAGGTGATTGGCGAGCTAGACAAGATCTCGATTCCTATGGAGATCATTGCAGTTGACGACGGTAGCTCGGACAGCTCGCTAAGAATTCTAAGGCAGATACGTTCTCGAGATGAACGACTGAAAATTATCTCTTTCACGAGAAACTACGGCAAGGCTGATGCATTAGCGGCAGGAATTGAATCTGCAGTTGGCGAGTTCATATTTACTATAGATGCCGATGGTCAAGACGACCCCAGGGAAGTTGAGCCCATGCTTCGCCAACTTCAAATGGGCAAAGATTTTGTTGCTGGTTGGCGAAGGACTCGGCGGGATAACTCTGTACGGCGAATTCCCAGCCGCATTGCCAATTGGCTAATCGGCAAGTCAACAGGAGTGAAAATCCATGACTATGGCTGTGGTCTCAAGGGTTTTCGAAGCCAAGTGCTTCAAGATGTCACACTCATTGGTGAAATGCATCGGATGCTGCCCATCTTGGTATCGCAGCGCGGTGGAGTGATTTCGGAACATGTCGTCAATCATCGTCCTCGCTTGGCTGGTGTCGCAAAATACGGACTCGCACGAACGCCAAGAGTCCTTGCTGACTTGATTGTCGCACGCTTTCTTTTGCAGAACCTAAGTAAACCGATGCATTTCTTTGGACAATTCAGCCTGTGGTTCCTCTTAAGCTCAATAGTGTCCGGATTCTTGGCCGTGAGCCTTAAGGTGTGGGGAGATCGCGACTTCGTTGAGTCGCCGCTACTCATGATTTCCTTGTTTTCTGCCATGTTCTCGATCACGACATTGCTCTCAGGGCTTGCCGCTGAATTGATCGTACGTATCTATTTTCGGATTGATGGTCCGCCATACCGAGTGGGCGAGAGAGTCGGTTTCTAACTCGTGTGCGGGATCGCCGGGTTCTTTGGCGAAGGGAGTAGGAGTGATCTGGTCGCAATGGTGCGGTCAATCGCACATCGTGGTCCCGATGACGAAGGTTTTGAAGTAGACGACCTGAAGCGAATATATCTCGGGCACCGCCGACTGGCAATTCGAGATGTAGTAGGAGGAGTCCAGCCGATGCGTTCTGTCGACGGAAATTTCGTCCTCACTTACAACGGCGAGCTCTATAACGACGGCTACCTACGATCTGAATTGTCGTCGTTAGGGCACACGTTCAGTACAGACTCGGATACAGAGATTGTTCTCAAGTCCCTTATCGAGTGGGGTGAGTCAGCAGTCGCCAAATTCGATGGTCAGTTCGCCCTTTGTTTCGTGGACAAGTCAGCCCGCAGGGCGACTTTGGCAAGAGATGCGTTTGGTGAAAAGCCACTGTTCTGGTCACACTCCCAGGATGGCTTCATGTTCGCGTCGGAATCGTCCGCTCTGGCAAAGCATTCATCAGCATCACCTTCGTTGGACGTACGGAACTGTATCAGATTCCTACTGAAAAGGTACCTGCCACCTCCTTATTCAATTCTTAGTGGCGTCCAACAACTTCGACCAGGTCATCTGATGTCTGTCGACCTGAAGAAGCCCTACCAACTCAGGATTGAGGGCTACCGGAAAGTCACAGCAGTCAGCTCTCCGCATCACGTAGCTGCTGATGCCACGAGGCTCACCGCAAAGGAAATCGAGGCAAGTGTGACCTCACGGAGTGTAAGTGATGTCAATGTTGGCTTGCTGCTCAGTGGCGGTGTTGACTCGTCACTCATTGCCGCAAGTGCAGTAAGTACCGGCTGGAGTCCGCAAACTTTCACAGCTGCATTTACGTCGTCTACGTTTGATGAGTCGATGAATGCGGCAGCTGTCGCAACAAAATTAGGTCTCCAAAACTATCAAGTTGTAGCTGATGACATGTCAGGTAGTGAGGTCCAGCGCGTACTTCGGACCCTCGATGAACCCAACGGGGATCCGTCATATTTTCCGACGTTTCAGGTCTTTGGGTTGGCGAAGACTCAATGCAAGGTTGTATTGACGGGCGACGGGGGGGACGAGTTGTACTATGGCTACGAGCCTTTCAGAATCGCAAGAATCTCAGATTTACTGTCTCGATTCGTGCCGACATGGCTTTGTCGCTGTCTAAGCAAGCTCTGTACGCATCTGCCTCGGTCCAATTCATACATGAATCGACTCGATATTCTTGAACGCTTCTTTGACGGATTGAGCGTCGGACCGAAGCAGAGAATCTCGGTTTGGATGTCGACTTTGAGAACTTACGAATTCGATCGGTTTTTTAGTGAGGTACCTGCCTTGAACATCATTTATGCCTTTACAGATGAAATTGCGAGCCAAGGTTCCTACCCCGAGTGGGTACGACAATTCTTTATAGAGACCTACTTGCCTGGAAGTGTTCTATCTAAGTCGGACACCGCTTCTATGGCGCATGGTGTTGAGTCGCGGACAATCTTTTTCCATCCAAGGATTGTTCAACATGCGTTGACCCGAAACTTTCGTCAGGAGATAAGGGCCAGGCGCGGCAAGCAGACTCTACGAGGCTTGGCTTCGAATATGGGGTTGACTGCTGAGGCTAAGAGACGTAAACACGGTTTCGCATTCCCCACCACTGAAGCTCTTTACAATTTGGGTTCGAAGCCTCCGTTTGCCAACCTCGATTTCTTGAATCAGGCCGAGGTCGAAAAGGAATGGGAAAAGCTTCAGGAAGGTCAACCTTGTCGAGCGCAATTCCTTTGGGCTCTTCTCTCGCTAGTAAATTCCCGCGCATATCGGGTAACACAAAGTCTTTGACTTTCTAGAATTGACTTTGGAGTCGTTTGACGATTGCCAAGACAAAGGAGACAAAGAGCTGTTGCTGACAGTTGACTATGTCGGCGTCATCTTCTGGGTGCCATTGCACACCGACTATCCAGCGGCATGACTGGTGTTCGACCGCCTCGACGACACCGTCTGGGGCTCGGCCAGTGACCACGAGTGACGGTGCCACATCTTTCAAGGCCTGATGGTGATAGGAGTGCGACTGTTGCGGGCGCTCGGTCTGCATCGCGCGCGCGACTCGCGAGCCGCGAGTCAGCGAGATGGGGTGATAGGTGTTCCAATGACTTTCGCGATCGCTGAGTACGTCGCCGAGGTCTTGGTGCAGCGTGCCGCCAAGTGCCACGTTGAGTACCTGGATACCACGGCATATGGCGAGTAGCGGCTTGTCTTGGCGAATTGCTTCTCGAACCACGGCGAATTCAAAGTCGTCGTGTGCCGCGACGATGCCATACACCGTGCCGCTGCGTCGCGCCTCGCCATAGCGGGCCGGGTCGATGTCTCCGCCACCTTGGATGAGCACACCGTCCACCGAAGCGACGAGATCTGCCACCTGGTCAATGTGTTCCACCAACGGCGCGACGGTCGCAACAACACCGCCAGCCCGCGCGATCGCCTCGGCATATTTCAAGCCGTTGGAGTAGCTGTCGCCACGCACGCCCGTTGCGTTGGTCGTCAACTTGCCGGGCAGCAGAATCCTCGGCGCCACGAAGCGTCTAGCGACCGGTGACTTCGGAGAGTTCGTAGCCTTCGGCCTTTGCGCCGGCAATCAGCGTGTCGGCATGATCGCGTCCGCGCACTTCCAGCACCACCTGCACGCCAGTTTCGCGAACGTGCAAGTCGACGCCTTCGCGAACATGCTCAACCTCGATCAAGTTGGCACCGTGCTGGGCAAAAAGTGTCAACAACCTGGCCAGACCACCGGGGCGGTCGCTGATGCGCACGAACACAATCAACCTGCGCCCCCGCAGTGTTTCGTGACGACGCACCAGTCCGGTGAGCAACCCAAGGTCGGCGTTACCGCCGGACAAGACCACGCATGTGGTGCCGCGGTCGGCGGGCTTGATGCGGTCGGTGATGAGCGCAGAGACACCGACTGCTCCACCACCCTCAACGAAGAACTTTGCACGCTCGAGCAGCAGCATCATCGCATCTGCAACGCTGTCTTCGTTGACGTCGACGATTTCATCGACCCATTTGTCGATCAGTGGTGCGGTCACATCGCCAGGCACCTTCACTGCGATGCCGTCAGCGAGCGTCGCAATCGGGCCTTGCGGCGCCGTGCCATACACGTATGGTGCGCACGACGAAATCTGCACGCCGATCACCCTTATTGACGGGTCGAACTGCTTGACGGCGAGGGCAACGCCGCTCAGCAGTCCACCGCCACCGAGCGGCACGATTACCTGAGAGAGATCGGGAATGTCTTCGATCAACTCCAGCCCGAGCGTCGCCTGACCAGTGACGACATCAGGGTCGTCGTACGGGTGGCAGAAGACCATGCCGGTTTCCGCCGCGCGTGCTTGGGCGTGTGTAACTGCAACCTCGAAGCTGTCGCCACCTTCGTGCACGACCGCCCCGTGATCGCGACATGCCTCCATCTTCGCGAGCGAAGCACCGGCCGGAACGTAGATTTCGCACGGCACCCCGAAGTGGCGGGCCCCGAACGCCAGTGCCTGAGCGTGGTTTCCCGCGCTACCGGCAACGACGCCTTTGCGGGCACGATCACCGAGTACCGCAAGTTTGTTCATCACGCCGCGAATCTTGAATGCACCCGTACGCTGCAGGTTCTCGGCCTTCAACACGATGGAGCCG